>UMFN01039968.1_pt1 | contig 22024 bp, 9 predicted proteins | sample 1965021 | NCBI WGS metagenome assembly UMFN01 (sample SAMEA4836047, study PRJEB28245) | human gut metagenome | biome: gut microbiome; material: fecal sample | place: Denmark | collected 2008
CTTCGCCCAGGAGATAGCTTGTTTTCTCCGGCGGCGTCAGGCGCACCTCCTGCACCTGTGCCTCCAGTCCGGCCACCGTATAGCCCGAAATGGGCGAATTCGTATTGCCGACAAGATCGGCTGCAAGATAGACCAATCCATTGGAGACTGTGGGGAATGCTCCGTTCTCCACCGTCAGGCCATCCAGAGAGGAATAGCCTGTCATGTATACATTTTTCAGATTCGAGCAGGCGGTGAACGCATCCTTGCGGATGCTCGTCACCGATTTGGGGATGGAAACGCTGTCCACGCTGCCGCCTGCTCCCGCAAACGCATTGGACGCAATGCCCGTTACGGTATAGGTCGTGCCGCCCACCGTCACCGTCTCCGGGATCTCCGCCAGAGAGCCGCCGCTCCCCAGCGTGGGGTCATAGGAGGAAAGGACGCACTGCGTCGTGCCCTCCACCGCCTCAAAGCGGAACGGGCCGCTGGTGATATACTGCAAAACGGTGATGTCCAGCTCCGCATAAATGGTTGGCTTGTCCTTCAGTGCAAAGCGCAGCTTCTTGCTGCCCGCCGTTTTGCTCAGCGTCTCCACGCCGCCGACGGAAACCCCGTCTATCACAGAAAGCGTATACTCGTCCGCCTCCAGCGGTTGTTCGGTGCCGTCTGCCCGCACCTGCCTGACGGTCAGGTCGGTCAGATCCAGCGCGTCGCCAAGGAAATACTGCGTTTTTACATTCGCGCCCTGGTCCAGCTTCAGAGAGGTGACCGCCTTCTCCGCCGTCACGGTAAAGGTCTTATTCAAGGAGCTATGCTGCACCGTCAGGCTTGTCGTTCCCTCCGCAAGTACGCCGGAAATGGTAAACTCGCCGGGCATCAAGTACCACTGCTCCTTGCCGTCGGTGACAAGTACCCGCACATCCTCTTTTTTCATAGGATCACCGGCATAATACTTCTTCTGTACGGCAGTCACCTGAAGAATCTCGGTGGCAGTCCGGTCATTGTCTTTCACTGTGACCGGATAGCTTGCGGTGAGCCCCGCATAGCGCAGGGTGACTTCCTTCGTCGCCGCAGAGGTGAACATATCCACGCTCCGATCCAGGGCGCTGGCGGGGATGAGGGCGGTGCTGCCGTCCGTATAGGAGATCACCGCCCCGATGCCGCTCAGGTCCAGCTTATCGCCCACCTGATACTGCTTTTTGGTGCTGTCGGTGCTTACGCTCCAGCCTTCGATCTCCTTGCTCTTGACCGCGTAATTCTCATAGAAGCGGAACTCCTTCGCCGTTGCGTAGCCTGCGGGCAAGCTCAAAAACTCCTTTGTTCCCACCTTGGTGGTCTTGAGCTTCACATAGCCCGCAAGGGCGGGGCGCTCAAACTCCAGGCCTTTTTCCTGCGTGTTAGCATCCCAATCCTTCGTGTCGGCGGCAAGCTGCCAGTTTTCTCCGTCCGTGCTGGTATAGATCTCGATGCCGCGGATCGCGCCATCCATATCGTAGGGCAGATAGGTCATGGCGGACAGATAGTGCGGCTGATCGAATTTCAGAACAAATTCATAGGTGTGCTTCGGCACCCACTTGCCGCTGCTGTCCTGCTCATAGCCCCGCGCATAGTTATTTTCCCAATATGTATTGATATTGCCGTCAAAGGCTTTGTCCGCAGGATTGGCATCCGGATGGCTGACGATCGCGGAGCTGCCCTTCAGCTTGAGATAGCTGCGCTCCGGCGTGCCCTCGTTGCTGGTGTATTTCACCTCGATATGGAGGCTTGCCAGCACAGTACCAGTGGCCTTTTTCCGCAGCCATACCGTCGTGTCGCCCGGGAAGGTGCTCTTGACGGTCAGTGCCGACCATGTTGTTCCGCTGTCCGTGGAGTATTCCAGACCGGACTGGAGATTGAGGAACACATCCTCGTTATCGTCCGGGGTGTTGGTCTTTGCGTTGCTGACCGGCGCAGTGCCTCTCGTGATGTCGATGGTATGGATGTTTTTCGCGCCCAAGAAGCGGAACTGGATGTCATGCTCCTCGGAGATGGCGGCAAGCTCCTCCGCCGTAAGCTGGCGGGAAACCTCCCCCGGCTGGCGCGTCCAGCTGGTCCAATTGGCACCGCCGTCCAGGGAATACTGCAGCGCCGTCTCGCTGTCCTTATAGCTGGAGTTCAGCGTCAGCGCGCCGCTGTCAAAGGAAAAGCTGGCCGCCTTGAGGATGCGGCCTTTCAGATAGGCCGCAACATTCTTCACCTGATCCGGTTGATCCAAACCGCTGGACTGGTAATTCGCAATGGCGTCATCCAGTGTTTTGCTCGCCAGCGCCACAATATCTGTTTTAGCAGATACAGACGTGCATTTCTTTTGCAGGCAGTTGACAAGATAATCGTGCATGGGCAGCGGATACCATTTCAGCGCCGCAGCCGCTTTCTCTGCCAGCGCATAGTAATCCTCGTCTTTCTTTCCTGCCCTCTCATAGGCTCTTGCAAGGCCGTCAAAGGCGGAGAGGTTGAAGCTCTGCGCCTCCAGTGCCTGCTGGTACAGCGCGATGGCATCCTCGGTTTTTCCATCCGCCAGCGCAATTTCCGCCATATAAGCAAGATTTTCCGCCTTGGCGTAATCCGTGCCATGCTTGCCCCGCACAGCATCCATGCCGAGGAAGATGTACGCGCCGTTATCGTAGCTGGTATAAGGCAGATCCCCCCAGCCGCTTGGGATGTGGGTATGGCCGTCATCCTTGCTGGAGCTCTGCTGGATATGGTAGACATCATAGCCGTGCCACCAAACCACCTTGCTGTTGTCCGCTGAATCCTCCGTATACCGATAATAGGTCAGATGCGCCGGCTGGGTCAGCGTAGTGCAAGGGATACCAAAGGCATTGAAGGCAACGGTGCTGGTGCAGGAGATATTGACGCACACGCCGCCCACCTCCAGCCAGACCCACATAGGCGGATAATACTGTCCTTCTTTTTCAGACCACTCATCCCCTGCCTTGCTGGGGCCGTAGGGCAGGTCGAAGTCAAACACCTTGTTATGGAGGGAGAAGGTGTATTTGTCGTCCCACTTTTGCCGGTTTGCCTCGGTAAAGTACGGGCTACCGATGTTATTGGTGGGCAGGAAGCTCGTGACCTTGTAGGGGAACATGAGTCCGTAAGCCGGAACATCCTGCGACTTCACCTGCTTGGGAGAGTTGGTGTAGGTCTCCTCAGATTCCTTCCAGACCTTGGATCGGATATAGTAATGCGCCCATTGGAGCTGGTCGTTGTCTGTGGGTGCGCCCATCACAAGGCGCATCTCCTCCACATTCAGCTTGGGGAACTCCACCGCCAGCATCTTGTGCAGATACCAATTCTTATAGATCTCATACCGCTCCACCGGCTCAGACTGGCGGTGCCAGTTGAAGCCCACCATTCCGGAGTTCACCCACCAATCGTACACGGGAACGCTGTGGGTCAGGGCGAGCGCCGCCATCATTCTCTGGTACAGTGCCTTATTTGCGCTCTCAGTAGTGACATCTTCCTTGTGCTTGGCATAGAGCCTGCTCAGCACCGCGAAGCTGTCCAGATAGTTCTGCGCTGTGGGCGTTTTATTGGTGTCGTACCGCCCGTTTGCCTCCGGCTCGCCGCCGTAGACATAGTACCGCAGCATCTGGGCATCGCCGAACAGCCACTCCATACACGCGGCAAAGTCCGTGTCCTTCTCCATTTTCGTGGTCAGCGCGTCATAGCCCGCCTTCTCCACCAACCTGCGTTGGAGCAGCAGCGTTTCGTAGGCCGGGTTCGCCGCTTTGTCCGCTGCGGTCCCGGTGAATTGCGCCAGCTTTGCGTCATACTCCGCGAGGGTCAGGACATTCTGACTGCTGTACAGCACCGCCGTCTGTGACTGCACGGTCTCCGGCGCGCTGCCGTGGACAGCGGTCGGTGCTTTGACGCTCTGCTCATATTCCACCGCGAGGGACAGCGGCGTTACTGCGCTTGTCAATACCAGTGCAGACAGCGCACAGGAAATAGGCTTTTTTAAGTCCATTTTCTCGATCCTCCGTTTGTTTCATTGCTTGTCGTATTCCAATGGTATGGAACACCATAGATCTGCTTGGTGAGTGCTTTTAAAGGAGAGACTGCTTCTCTCACTCCACTCATTTTTGATCTTCTTCGTCGCTTTCCCTCCGGAACTTTCGCCGCTCTCTGTCAACGGGAACGCAGATGGCTGCGATGCAGCAGGTCAGCAGCACATTGTCTGTTAGCAGCGCCGTAAACGCAATGATGACGAGCCCTACCTGATAGATAAAGATAGATATGCGGTTTTTCTTCAGGAGCCGGCATACAAGAAACGCCGCGCTCAGCAGGAGAAGCGCCGAAACAAGAATGGTCCTCATTTTCATATAAAGCCTTCCTTTGCTCGTGGTCTTACTTCTTCTCCAGATACCCCACAAAGTCGGATATCTGGAGAAGAAGGGGAGTCAACCGACTCCCCTTCCTTTGGGTTGAGGATACCTCTTCACTTCATGCCGTTCCACCGTTCTACGTCTTCCATACCCTATTTAGGATCATGAGCAACGGACGCTTCCATGATTTGGTAATAATCCCAGTGCATCTTCGTGAGATTCTTATAAGGATTCTCAACATATTCATCTACAAAATCGTGATTCGAACGATTCCCAGCATACGGGCAACGATGGTAGCCGCCCGCGTGCCGTAATCATACCGCAAGGGCGGATGGTTTGTTTACTGTGCGTTCTGGATAAACCGCGCCATCATGGCGGCGACCTGTGCGCGCTCGGCGTTGGCTTTCGGGCCAACGCGCCCGTCTCCGTAGCCGTTGAGGATGCCGTTTTGCACTGCCCATAGAAGCGCGTCCTGGGCATAGAGGTTTGCCTCATGGGTATCGGTAAAGGGCAGCGTACCGCTGACCGCGGGAGACCCGGCATAGCGATAGAGCATGGTGGCAAGCTGCTCACGGGTAACATTGCCATTGGGGTTCGAGCCGTCAGAGACGCCGTTTTCCTGCGCCCACGCAATGCCCTTGTCGTACCAGTTCTGCCCGGTAGCGGGGGTGGTGTCCACACCGGCAAGCCGCGCCAGTACGGTATTCACCATACCGCGTGTCATGGGGCGTCCCACACCAAACTGGTTGTTGCCCACGCCCTGGAACAGTTCACGGGCGGCAACGAAGTTCACCTGATCCCTCGACCAGTGCTCACGGGTGTCGATGAAGTCCTTGGAATTGTCCACGATCTTCACCGTCGCGCTGCCGTTGATGGTCAGCTGGATGCCGTCCTCGGTGGGCAGGGAGTTCTTGACGATCTCCTCGGTGCCGTCGGGATGGACGATGACCGCCACGGTGCCGGGCTTCACGTTGGTAACGGGGATCTCCACCTTCGTGTCGCCGGACTTCTTCGGCAGCTCCACCTTCACAACAGGGGCGGTGTCGGAATTGCGGGTGGCCTCCACCTCAACAGGGGCCTTCACCGGCTCGCCGTTCTTCTTGGCGTCCTCGATAGCCTTGCCGCTCAGCTGGGTCTCCGCCGTGGTCTGGCCGTGCTTGTCGGTCTTCACCGTGCCGGTGGAGCCGTCAGCGGCCTTGTTCTCGGTGACGGAGCTGCCGTTGGGGTTGGTGGTAGTCTTGGAAGTGCTGCCGTCCTTGGCGGTGGTGATCTCCACCTTGGTGCCGTCCTTCTTGGTCTCGGTCTGGACCTTGGTGCCGTCGGGCTTGGTGGTGGTCTCCACCTTTCCGGTGCTGCCGGAATTGTCACGGTCAGAGGACGAACCGCCGCCGGAGTTGCCGGAGCCGCCAGAGGAAGAACCGCCACCAGAGGAAGATCCGCCGGAGGACTGGGCCTGAATGGTCAGCGTGCCATTAGTAGTTTTAATGGGCTCGTAGTTGTTGGCAGGCACGGAGACGCCGGTAATCACAATGTGGTATGTGCCTGCCTTGGTGTTATCAGGCTCAACCGGCGCGGTACTTGTGCTATTCATGTAATTCAAGGTGATTTTGCCGTTCAGCTTGTCACCTTCCGCCAGACCGGTGACGGTGTAGTGCGTGCCCTCCACGGGAGAACTCAGGCTGGGAACCGTGCCACCCACATAGATGCTCTGGTTCTTCGCCGTCACAGTGACAGTTGCCTTCTTGATGCTCAGCGTGGCGGTCTTGGCGCCGAAGCTGGTGTCGTCCTCATACTTGGCCGTCACGGTATAGGTGCCTGCGGTCTTGGGCAGGCCACCGTCCAGCGTGGCGGAGGCATCGGTGGGGACGTAGGTATAGGTCAGCTTACCGCTGGAGACGCCGGTGATGGTGGCGTTCTCGTACTTCTGTCCCTTGCCGTTGTAGGTCAGCGTACCGTCAGCAAAGGTAATGCTTTCGGAAACATCCGTTTTGCTCACGGGCTTGTCGCCGGCGGTGAGCGTGACCGCTTTGGTTGCGAACACACTGCCGACAGTGACGCAGATGGTGATGGTTCCGGCGGTGGCGGCATCTGTTACGCTCAGCTTGCCGCCATCGATGCTCACGCCGGCGGGCGTTTCATAGATGCTCCATGTGAGGGAAACGCTGTTCAGGTCAAAGTTGTTGCCGACCTGATCCTTTCCGGTCACGGCGTACTCTGCCGTACCGGGAACGGTCACAGTGTCCACGCCGGAGATCTCCAGCGTTTTCAGTTCAGGCGTGACAGGAGTGCTTCCTCCGCTGACTGTAACAGACTGTTCGCCGCTGCTTGCCCCATTGTAGAGAGCGTCATTACCTGCCGGGGTGTAGGAGGCGCTGTACTGGTGCGTTCCGGCGGCCGCGTTTGAAATGGTGTGGCTTGCCGTTCCGTTGCTGAGATTTTCGATGAAGGTCTGGCTATCCCATCTGAAGGTCACGCTGCCGGTGGGGAAATGCGCGCCGATGCCGCTGACTGCGGCCGTCAGCACCACCGTGCCGCTGCCCTTGTCCTCGACGCTTGCGGTCACAGTGGGTGCCGCCCTGCCGATGGTAAAGATACCTTCGTTCTGCTGGATCTCCGTATAGGTCTCTCCCTCCGGCGCGGAAAGCGTCACGGTGTAGGTTCCGGGGAAAACCGGCTGGCTGACCGCCTGACCGTTCAGCGTGTATTCCACCGTAACGGAGGGGCTGCTGTCCAGCGTTACGCCGTTTCTTTGAACCGTAAGATTTGTCTGGCTGCCGGTATGGGTCGTGCCGTTGAACGTGCCGCCGGAGGGGACTTGGAAACCATGAATGCTTGCGTCGGCGGCTTTGCTGACCGTGACGTTCGCGGTGCCCACCGAAACGGCATGGGTGTCGCTGCCGGGATAAATGGCCCGCAGTTCGTTGCTACCCAGCTTGAAGCCGCTGTCGGGCGTGACAGAAACGGAATTGCTGTCGATCTTCTTACCGTTGATGTAATACTCTACCGCAGAATTATCCACAGGAGTATCGTTGGCGGTCACGGTCGCGGTCAGCGTCAGATCTTCACCAAAGGTAACATTCTGCAATCCGCTCTTCTCAATTGTTGTCGTCGTTTCAGTTGTAGACGGGCTTTCTTCGGTAACGATCAGCGTAAAGCTCTGCTGGATCTCGCCGCCGTTGGCGTCCGGCGCGAAGACGGAGATCTGGTAGACGCCGCAAGAGAGGGAACCGGAGATCAGAATCCCTTCAGACGTATTATTGTAAGGATCTCCATCCGAAGCGGAAAAGCAAATGAAATCAGATTCCAGGTTTATCCATGCATCAAAGTTGTTTTTCTCATTTGCCGTTCCGGAATAGGTATGCCCCCCACAAGTTACCTCATAGCGGAAAGGTATCTGCGTTAGCGTCGCCTTATCAGAATCGGAAGGACTCTCCCATGTAACGGGAATATAGGAATTCTCCTGACCAATCTCCGCTGTAGTCAGCGTCTTACTTTGCTTGGTAATCTGAAAGCCTTTGACAAATGCGGGAATCTCCGGCAAGGCGGAGGTTTTCCATCCGTCTCCCTCTTTCCATTCCAGATTCATATCCGTCTGAGTGGCATGGGGATTGAAACTGACAGTGGCACTGTTTGTTACTGCCATAATGTAGGTATGGTCATATTTCGCAAGGCCGGACGCTTCATTAAAGCCGCCGCTGGTTTCAAAGGTGTACGTGCCCTCAAACGCACCCATAATATTCAAAACGTCCTCTTTGTCGAGGATAATTTTTCCGTTACCACTGAGACTGGCAATAGTCGTAGTTTTCCCATCTGCGGCGGTCTTCACTGCGGTAGCAAGGTTGAACGTCGCACCGGAAATCTTCACGTCAGCCGTTTCATTGATCTCCGCGATGGCAGCCGTGCCGCCGTTGACGGTAAGACTGCTCAGACCAGCAAGATTGAGTTTCTTGCTCGCGATTGCGTCGTTGATGGTCAGGGAAGTGTTGCTCGAGCCATTTCCGTCCACGGAAACGGTATAAGTCCCACCGGCTGTGGACGCGCCATCGACCGCGATCTTCACCGTGCCGTTGACTGGATATTGATCGGCTTTGACCTCCGGCACGGGCGGCTCCGTGGTGTCGAACCAGTTGTCGCGGTTAAACGTCGCCTCTTTCGCGCCGCTGCCGTAAATGGCGCCAACGGTTGACTTCTCAATGTGGATCTCAGCGCTGCCGGTATAGCTCCCGTTCATACCGCCCCCGTGGATATTGCCGAATGTGCTGTTGATCAGCGTCAATACGGCGTTGCTGCCGGATGCAGCTGAAGTCCCAGCCAATCCACCGGCAAACAGATGCACCGCACGGGAGCCGGAGCCTCGGGTGATATTTTCGGCGGTAAATCTGTGACCGTTCACAAAAATGGCGTTGTGATACTTGTTTGCCAGATTCAATTCCACATTTTGCATCGTCACATCCGCGCCCAGCAGAATACCGGAGGCACGGATATACAGTTCGCCGGTTGAATTGTCGGCTCCTGTAATGGTGACAGCCTTATTGATGACAAACGGCGCGTCTTCCACCGTCTGCACATTGATAAAGCTCTTGCCCTTGATCGCGATGGTATCGCCATCTTGGGCCTTTTCCAGTGCTGTCTCAAAGCTGGCGTAGGGCTGGTCGTCTGAGCCGGTTTCCGCGCCCTTGTAACTCATATCTGTGTAGATCGTTCGATTGCCCTCTGCCATCACTGCCGTTGGCAGCAGCGTCAGCAGCAGGGCTAACGTGAGGAAAGTGCTCAAGATTCTTTTCTTCATGGTCATTCTCCTATCTTTTTGTGGGTACTTCTATTCACGCGCGTTCCGCGCGGAAAATCTGATTATACCGTATCGTGCTCCCGCTGTATATTTCCGTCTTGTATGAAATACGGGCGCAAAATCATGAGGACGATATGCAACGTGATCGCCAGCGTGCCGGTCTGTGCCGCTTGCCGCAGGCAGGCTCGGCCATCAGCCGCGCGGCAACGTCCGCGCGTACCGATCCCTATATATCTTCCCGCGTACCGGGCCGCTTGCTCTTTGCGGCAGGAGTATTCCGCAGCCATGCCTGTTCTTCTCGTTTACGCCTTAAAATCTCCTCGCAGTAAGACTCGAAAATGCCCTTATACTGTTCCGGCTTCAAGCTCATCGCGAAAACGCCATAGGAAACGCCGGCGTTTTTTGCCGCCCAGTTGATGGCGTCCAATTCCCTCACCGTAACCGTTCCTTCATCATTGCGATACATAACATGTACCCCATTCCGTTCATTTTTCATCATTTTTAGGTAGTGATGTGTCGGACCTGCCGGCGAACGCGAAACCGTATCTGCTCTATCGTTCCAACGTCCGCGCGTGATTACAGCGAGAGCTCCGCGTCGCTGGCGACGTAGAACAGTCCCTTATCCGAACGAAAGAGGACGGAGGTGGTGGGCTTGAGCTGGGCGAACTCCTGCCGCAAGCGGCTGCTGATCAGAAAACCGCTCTCTGAAACGGTGAAGCGGAGATCGCCGCCAAGGAATTTCCGGCCCAGCGTGGCCCAAAAGTTGATTCCAAAAATATCCAGCGTGGACATGATCAGATCCGTCTCGCTGTCGATGCCCTCGCCATAGAGCATCCGCGCCACCTCCAGCACGAAGCTCCGCTCGATGCCCGCGATGACGCTTACCTTGCCCCGCTCCGTATCGTACACGATCTTATGGTGGATGGCCTGTCCGAAGGCTTCACCGGCGTAGTGGGGATTCATGATTTTTACATGGACCTCAATATTGAGGGTGGCGGTCAGGGCCAGATCCACCTCTCGCTCCAGCGCGGCCTCATCCAGCGCGATACCCTCCGCCGGAGCGGACGCCAGAACGCCCTTGCCCACGATAGCCATGTCCGCCGTGGCAATATGCTCCAAAAGCCAGCCGATTCCCATGCCGATGAAGTCCTGAATGTCCTCCCGGCGGCACTCGCCGCTATCCACCACACGGCGGTATTTTTCCAGCTCCCGCTTGCGGAAATCGTCATGCAGCGCCTTGTGCATGGCATAGCCTGCGTAGCCGATCTTTCGCATATAGGCTTCTTCCGCCCGCACATGGTTCTGGAAGTAGTCGTTTAGATAGATAATTGCCTCGCGCATGACGAACATCTGCACCCGTTTTTCGTTGTCCCATGTCCGCATCCGCTCCAATATCTGGCCCGCCAGCTTGAAGATCTGCTTATGCTCCTGATCGAATTGCTCGATCCCCATGAGGTAATTGTCGCTCCATGTGATCACGCGCTACACTCCCGTCTATCAATTTTTTCACGTCCTTTCCCCCAACGGTCCGTTCAAGGAAAGCCGGAGAAATGTGCGGAACGCTATTTCATCGTGACAAAAACGACAACCAGCGCAAAAGCGAGGATGAGGACCGGCACGAGCCAGCCGACCGTAGGTGTTCGCTTTCCGCGATAGCTATATTGTGATCTTCTGTGTTTCCGCATACCCACACTCCTATATGTTCAACAGTCTGTCTCCGCTTTGCCCATTGCGCTCAGATAATACGCAGATAACCCCCAGATAACACTTATCGACTGATGAGAATACTACGCACCTTATCCAGTTCATAACCGTAGACAATTTGTCCATAAATGAGTCGGTTCTTATTTCTACGGTTTAACTCGTTCTTTATTCTCCATGCCGCTATATTCAAAAAGCAAGTAAGCATAATTGTCATAGCAACAATTCCAATGAGTGTTATCAAAAGCGCTTTCGTTTTTCCTAATATGTCTCCTCCGGAATTTAAGAAGAAAAATCCCGTATCCTCTCCTATCCAGAGGATGATACCAGAGATGAGACCAGATAAAGTGCCAACCAAGCATGCTTCTTCCACATTAGCCGATGTCTTATCAGCGGATTGTATGTACGCGTATCGTTCCAACAGCCAATCATTCGTCATTTCACCATTGGCGCTGACTTCTTCGTAAAAGGCATCTATATCACAAATTGTTTTTTCCATTGCGCGCTGATACCTGTTCCCATCATGAATCTTGTCTTTTTTGCAATACAGTTTGAAGTGTTTCCATGTTTTGAAAGCGTGCGGTTTCATATAATCGTTGCGTTCCTTTGATTTTAATTTATCCCTGTGGTTCCGCCTGTTTTTCCACCGGGGCGAACTTCTCGAAGAATTCCTCCGGGGGCATGGGCTTGCCAATGTAATAGCCCTGCAAGCGGTCGCAATGGAGCCTTTTCAGCAGTTCAAGCTGGCTTTCGGTCTCGATGCCCTCCGCCACACACGTCATATTCAGTCGGTGGCCCAGCTCGATGAGTCCCGCCACCACGGTACGCTCCCGCTCGCCGCGCTCGGCGTGAGAGATCAGGCTGCGGTCGATTTTGATGATGTCCAGCTGTGACAGGAACAGCGTTTCGAGGCAGGCAGCCTCGGTGCCCATGTCGTCCAGCGCGATGGAGAAGCCCCGCTCCTTGAGAGCTGTGAGCCGTGCCTCCATGACCTCCCGCTGCATCCCCTGTGAGCCCTCCGTGACCTCCACGATGATCTGCCTTGGGTCAACTCCGCTTTCTTTTAGGATGGCGTCTACACGCTCCATACAGTCCGGCTCCCCAAGGGTCGCGCGGGAGAAATTAACGTTGAGGATCAGGTCAGGCCAGACGCTTTTCCAGCGGCAGATCCGCTCACAGGCTTGCCGGAACATCTCAAGATCCACCATGGAGATCATGCCGTACTGCTCCAGTGCGGAGACAAACTCTATAGGAAAACGCACCCGTCCCTGTGCGTCGATCTGCCGCACGAGCATTTCGGCGCCATAGACCTTTCCCTTTTCAATGCTATAAAGCGGCTGCAAAAATCCAACAAAGGTGCTCTCCCGGAACTCCCGCAGCAGCTTATCAATATAGGCCGGACGCTCGCTTTGCTTCAGCTCCGCGTAGTAGCGGTTTTTAAGTGTGCGCATGGAGGTTTCCGCCTCCGAAATAATGCCGCTGACCTTTTCTTTTATGCCCCAGGCATTGCCGAAGCTGGCAAAGTCCTTCTCCGCATCAAGCTCGTTCTCCATTCGTTCACAGGCCGCCGTAAAATCCTCATAAGAGACGTTGGGCCAAAGCACCATGTATCGTCCCCGCTGACGCGATACACATTTTTATACCCAAAGCAGCTCTTTAGCAGAGAGCAGGCTTTATAGATGGCTTTATAGATGGCTTTATCGCCGTAACAGTATCCCAAGCTGTCGTTGATCCGCCGCAATCCGTTCAGGTTCAGGCATCCTACGCCGATGGGTTGCTCCGTGCCGCAGAGCCGATCCAGCATCTCGTCGTAGGCGATGCGGTTGTAGCACATGGTTAAAGGATCGTAATACGCCTTCTGATGCAGCTCCCCCGCGGCCATGTAGGCGATCTTTTCCAGCAGCTTCGGCGCGTCGACATTCTGCCGCAGATTTTCCGCGCACAAAAAGCCGTGCAGCTCCGAGCCGTGGTAGACCGGCACGGCGATGAGGCTGTGAATGCCCTGCGGATGCAGCCAGTCGTACACGGCGCGGCGGGCGGGGTCGTCCTTTAGCGCGTCCACATCCGTGATCACACACGCCGTCCGCTGATTGGACGGCTGAAGGGCAGAGAGCAGCGGCTTGAGCAGCCCCATCGGGACATCCTGCATGAGCTCCTGCTGGGATACCGCATCCTCCCGGCACACCTCATGGATGACACCAGCAGTCCGGCGGTCAGACGCGAATCTCAGCGCATAGGCCCTGTCCGCGTCATAGTACGCCCGCACCGTATCCATCACGCATTTGGCGTCACCGCCGCTGACCATCTGCTCCATGCAGCTTATGAGCATTTTCGCCGCGATCAAATCGTTTTTTACCGCGCTCAGCTCCGCGACATAGCGATCCACATCCGTCACGGTGCCCAAGCGGCACGGTCTGCCCTCGTACTCGATGATGTTATGGCTCAAAAGCACGTTGCCGAGATCCGGGCGCTCCCGCAGCCATGCCTGCCGCTGCTTTTGGGAGCTCGACTGATCCTGTGCGCAGAACTTACAGGGCGACGTTCTGCCGCACAGATGCGCGTAGCATTTCGTCCCCGGCGCGGGCGCTCCAAAGCGCTGTATGCCGGTCTGATTTAGATATAGAAGTTCATCGGTTGTCTGATCGCTGACATAGACGATCTCGCCCATTTGATCCAAAATAGTTTGAAAATCCATACTCTGCTCTCCTTGATCATACGATCCTATGGCTTGACCGCCGTGTTGTATCTCGGTATCTGGTCTTCTTCTCTAAACGCCTATCACGCGAAAGATAGGCGCTTAGAGAAGAAGGGGAGCCGTTCGGCTCCCCTCCTTTGGGTCGGGTCGCTGCCTTACTTCAGGCCGGTCCAGATCTCCACGCCCTCAACGTTATAGCTGTGGTCGTGGGCGATGGACGCCTCCATGATCTGATAGTAGGCCCAGTGGGTGGGCGCGACGTCCCGGTAGGGATTCGTCACGTACTCGTCCACATACGCCCGGTCCGCGGCAGCGCCCAGCATCCGGTTGATGATGGTAGCCGCCTGTGCGCGGGTGATTACATCGTAGGGACGGAAGCTGCCGTCACCCATGCCGGTGACCCAGTCATAGCTGGCAACCGTGGTGACTGCGGTGTAATACCAATCCTGGGCATTGATGTCCGAGAAGGGGTTCTCCACCGTGCTGACGACCTTGGCGAAGCGAGTTGCGATCACGCAGAACTCTGCGCGGGTGATCGGACGATTCGGGTCGAATCTGCCGTCACCGATGCCGCCCACGATGCCGAGGCTGCCAAGGGTATTGACAGCGGTCGCGTACCATGCGTCGTCAGGAACATCTGTGAAGCTCACAGTGACCTTCACATTGTTGTCCTTGAGCAGACGATAGAAGATCTGCGCGACCTGTGCGCGGGTGACCTTGTCCTCCGGCCCGAACAGGCCGTTGCCGTAGCCGGTCATGCTGGTGGTGTGCTTGTCGGTCCGCAGCCAGTTGGCGATGCCGGTCTGGGTGGGATCGTTGGGCTTCGTGCCGGGAGTAGGCTTGGTATCCGGCTGCGTGGGGTTGGTGGTGCCGCCGCCACCGCCAGAGGAGCCGCCGCCACCGCCAGAGGAGCCGCCGCCGGTATTGCCACCGGTCGCCTGCTTGTCATAGGTGAAGGTGATGGTGTACTGGCTCAGATTTTCGCTAAGCTTGCCGGTGATGGTCTGCGTCTGGTCGCCCTTCGGGGCATAGCCGTCGATGCTCACATACTTTACGGTTTTAATCGCGTTTTCCTTAAGCAGCAGAATCGCAGGCGTATGAAGATCCCTGCCGCTGCCATCCACATAGCGAATGGTATAAGCCAAAGTCACAGTGCCGTCCGGTTCAATGATCGAGCCAACAGGAACCTTGACATTTTCCGGCGTCTTGCCCTCAAACTTCACATCAGCGCCGTTGGGGTCGGTGATGGTCACATTTCCGGTGGTTTCGTCGATCCGGCCCGCAGGCTTACCGCCGTTGGGTTTCACTGTAATGTCGTCGCCGCCGGTGCCGATGGTGCCGTCCTGGCCGGGGAGCACGATGGTGCCGTCCGGCTTCTGGATGGGCTTCTTGTTGGCATCCTCATCCTTTGAGCCGTCGGGCTTGATGATCGAAGGACCGGTCACTTCGTTGCCGTCCTTGTCCGTCACCTTGCTGCCTTCCGGCACAAAGACGCTGCCGTCCGGGTAGACATTCACTTCGCCCTCGATGACCTTGATGGGATTTGCGTTTGCAGGCTGCTTGATCTCGCTGCCGGTGGGGGCCGTAATAAAGCCGTTTCCGGGAACCAGAGGCGGTGTTCCGCCAGCAGGCGGGTTCACCGTGACATCGTCGCCGCCCTCGGGCTGACCGTCCTTGCCGGGGAGTGTTGCAACGCCAGTGTTCGCATCGAGCTTGTAGAGGATCGCGTACAGCGTCAGCTTCTCTCCGTGCTTCAGTGTTACCGTTGCCCCATCCGCATAGAAGGCTGCGTTCTGGGAAGCCGCCTTTGCGGTGCTCCAGCCCATAAACTTCCAACCTGCCGGCGGAGTAAATGCGTATGCATTCAGTTTGCCGGAGAGGATCTCGCCGGTGGTGCCGGTGAGCGTCTGGGTTTTGGCAGTCTCATTGTTGTTGGACTCAAATGTAATCTCCGCCGAGTAGGTGGTGGTAATGGGTGCGCTGTCCTTCCACTGTGCCCGGAGCAACAGATCCTTTGTGGGGGTAATTGCGCTGTTCTCCGCCACTTCCGCATTGTTGATCACATCGAGCCAGGACTTGAACTCCTTGCCGGAGGGAGCAGTGAACTCTGTACCGGGCAGTGTGGTGGTCTCCGCATTTTTATCGACCACCTTGCGGACGGTATGACCGCCGCCGCCGTTGGGCTCATAGGTCATGACCACATACTTCTCTGTGACAACCGCATCCGGGAACTTATCCTCCGGCTTGATGATCGTTCCGTCGGGCAGCTTGATCGTGCCGTCGGGGTAAACGATGCTTCCCTCGGGGACCTTGATATTTTCCTTGCCCTGATCCGGCTTCGCCGGGTCGATGGGACGGGTGACTGTTGCCTCATCACCCTTCACCTCAACGCTGCCGTCCGGCTGCTTCGGGCCGTCCAGTGTGCCGCCGTTGCCGGGCGTCACGATGACATTGTCCTTGTCGTTGGGCGCGGGGAGCTTACCGTCCGTGCCGGGCAGCTCAATGGAGCCGTCGGTGTTCTTCTTCGCCCACTGGGCATAGAATTCAAACGCTGCTGCGGGGAAGTCCGTGCCGGTGTTGTACTGCTTCTTGTCCGTTCCCATCCAGTTGAGGAAGGTGTAGCCGTCCCACTTGAAGGGGTTGGTGATGATGGAGCTTTTCTCGCCCTTGACGGCCTTGACATGCATGACGCCGTCGGTGCCGTTGTTGATGTGGTAGGCCATGACGACAATTACCGCACCGGGCTTGGGATCGCCGTTATTATCCTTGGATTCTTCCTTGCCGTCCTTGTCCACCTCGATCTTGCCGCCATCGGGCTGCGTGATCGTGTAGGAACCGTCCGGGTTCAGCGTACCGCCGTTGGGCAGGAGGATGGTCTCCCTCTCGCCGTCCGGCTTGGTGACGGTGATGGTGCCGTTGTCGGGAATGGTGATGACACCGGTAGTCGGTTCACGGGAGATGCCGGTACCCGAGCCGGTCACATTGGTGGCCTCGTTGTTCGGGTTGCCGTCCTTGCCGGGAACGGTGATGGACGAGCCGTCCTCCTTGTACCACTGGGCATACCAGGTCTGAGGTACACCCTCCTGTGCGGTGACGGTGTCTCCGGCAGCCTTGAGGGTGCCGGTGCTGTTGCCGTTTGCCTCAGTGTTCCAGCCGCCAAAGGTCCAGCCGGTCACGATGAAGGTGTTGGCCGCGCGCAGCGCCACAGAGAATTCCGTGGAGTCATTGGCACCCACGGTGTCCTTGATCTTGTTCGCGTCTGCGGTGCCATCGTTGGGCAGATAGGTGATCGTGGTGGAATGGGCGTAGACCGCCTGGCCCCACTGGGCATAGAAGGTCACATTTCCGGTGGTGCCGGTAATTTCCGCATTCTCACCAAAATCCGTTCCGCCCACGCCGTTTTCCGCCGTGCTCCAGCCGGTAAAGAGCTTACCTCTGTTGGTGAAGGGGTTGAAGATGGTGCGGATGGTCTCATTGTCTCGATAGATGTTGATCTGATCGTCACCCACGCCGCCGTTGGCCTTGTAGACCACAGCGCGGTAGCCGGCCGGCACTGCGCCGGGCAGCTTATCGTCGGGCTTGATCGTGCCGCCGCCGGAGCCGTCCGGTTTGGTGGGCAGAACGATGCTGCCGTCGGGCTTGATGACCGTGCCGCCGGGGACCTTGACCTCTTCCTTACCCTGATCCGGGTTTGCCGGGTCAATGGGACGGGTCACAGTGCCCGTGCCGTTCTCCGGGATCTTGACGCTGCCGTCCGTCTCCGGGCCGGTGATCGTAGTGCCGGTTCCGGGCTTGACGACCACATTGTCCGCGTCATCCGGCGCGGGGATTTTGTTATCCCCACCGGGCAGGACGATGGTGCCGTCCGTGCGGCCGTAGTGGATCACCAGTGTGCCTTTGTCCGCGGTCGGGGTGATGGAGACCGTATTGCCGTTGACATCCTGTGCAGTGCCATTGTTCAGCTGATAGGTTTTTGCCAGATAACCGTCAAAGGTCGGAACATCAATGCTGTTTTCCTGATCCTTGCTGACCTTGATGGTCTTTTCCTCTGCCAGCGCATAGCTGTTGTACAGATACTGCACGGTCAAGTCATACTGATACTCCGCTGCGGTGGTCTTCGCATAGTAATATGTGATTTCCTTATCAGCGTTCCAACCGGTGAGTTGGATGCTTCCGTTGAAGCCGGTGGGCAGCGTTGCTGCCGTGCCGTCGCCCACGCCGATGATACCCACCAGCGTGTAGCCCGCCTTGTTGGGCGGGGTCAGGGTCAGACTGTCGGTCGACGGAGTGCCGTTGCCGTCCGTTTTATTCACCTCACGGGTGTCGTAAAGCACGGGTGCCCCGCCGTCTGTTACAGTATTGACCGTAACCGTAACGAAGTTCGGCTCATAGTAGAAGGTCTTTTCCGTTGGCTGGTTGGCTTCCACCGACAAGAGATGGGCGCTATTCTGACCGGCGCGCAGCTTGTACTTGCCGTTCAGAATGTATGTCGGCGGGGTGATGGACACCTTTTCGCCGGACACCGCATCAAAGGAATACTCATTGAGCGTCATGCCCGCCTGGTCAGCGGTGCCGGAGCTGTACTTGATGACAACGGTGCCGGTGGCCTTGGGAACATACATAAAGTAGACCTTCAGGTTCCCGGTCTCGTCCGCCACCTCATAGTACTTGCTGTAGTCATCCCGCAGCGCCCAGCCGCTAAAGCTCTGCGCCACGGCCTTGTAGGTCTCGCCCACGCGGGCCTTTTCCGGGGTGACCGGACTCAGATTGGGGATGGTGTAGGTGCCAACAGAGCCGTCCTTGATTGCGTCGTCCAGTCTCTTGTTCGCTTTGTCCAGTTCGGTCTTGTCCACTGCAACAAAGTCCACATCGCGGGTCTTCTTGGTGTAGCAGACGGTGTAGGTTGTCTTCACCGTAAGTGCGGTACCATAAGTATAACTTCCGGTGCCATTTGGTTTGAACGGATCTGCGGCCATGTTGTCCGCTACAAAGTCATAGCCAAGCGCCGTTAGGTTCAGCACATTGTCATCAGCAGTTGGGTTGTAGGTCTCCCCCACCTTAGCCTTCACAATTTGTATGACCTTTTTCTGCTCAGCAACTCCATTCTTGATCTCAACCTCGACCAATTCGAATACGAGATCTTCTGCGCCGACATAGTTGAAGGTAACCTCATTCGCTCCCGCTTCAAGCGGCCCGACAGTTTTAAATGTAGGTTCTTTGGGTGCCAGCGCGTGGTCGGCGAGCAGGGGTGCCATGACCTTGATGTCGGTCTGTCCTTTTCGGTAGCCGGTCAGCGTCACTGTCGTAGAGTGTTCATCCGGTTTTACGGTACAGTTCTGCTTGATCACGATCTGCGCCGCGTCCTCCTCGAAGTGGTAGGTAATGGTGGCATCGACCAGGTCGGTCACTTTCTCCGCAGGGGCGTGATCATCTGCGCCCACCGTATAGCTGATGTCAGCGAAAGCGTAGCCGGGGAGGGTGTATTTGACATCATCCTCCTTGTACTCCACTTTTTTGCCCGCGCCGGTGCCCTTGGGGATCAGCTTGCTGTAAGAGTACACCTCATGTTTTGCTCCTTCCTTCATCACCATGAATTTGATGGTGTGGGTCACGAAGCTGGTGCTGCTCTTGGGTTCATAGTGGAAGGTCACGGTTGCATCGCCCGTCAGGTCACCATGAGAAACCGTTACCTTCTGCTTGTCGGCCTGCTCGGTCGTCATCGCACCGTTGAACAGATCGGCGCTCACCGGGTCATAGCCGTCGATGTGCGGTGCCTGGATCGTCACGCTCTCGCCCGTCTTGAGGAGGTATTTGTTCTGATAACCGTTGGGCGCACTCAATTCGACCTCGCCAGTGGCGCCGGTGTTTTTGCCGAGCAGCTTAACCGTGACGGTTCTTTGGCTGCCGTCCAGCACATACTGGAAGTTGACCACTGTATGATCGTCCGGCTTCCCCGTCCAATCCGCTTGACCGGCGGCAAGGTTATAACCCATGCCGGTCATATCCGGCACTTTGATGGTCGTCTCCGCGCCGCGGATGGCGGTCACGGGATAGGTCCGGAAGGTTTCGACATTGCCGTCGCCATCCTCGTCGCACTGGAGGTTCACCGTCACAGTGACATAGCGCTGATTATCGTTCTTCTTATACCAGAAGATGACGGTCTGGCCGTCCTTGTCCTCCAGGAAGTGGGTTGTGGGGTTGAGGTGGGGCACCGCGGTATAGTTCGCTATGGCCTCAACCTCAGCGGGCGCCGTACCAAAGGTGTAGCTTTGGCCGGCCGCCAGATTCTCGATCTTCTGCTTCCCGATCTCTGTGTTGGTGTCCACATCCTTCTTGATGACCGTGATATCCCGGGTATTGCGGGTGTAGGCGTAGGTCACAACGATCTCGCCGTTGCCCTCATACTTGTAGGTATCAAGGTCATCCTTCTTGTCCACACCGTTGACCGTCACGCTCACAGGCGCGGCGGCAGCCGTGTAATATTGGATGGTGGGGGCTTTGACCTTGCCGGTCAGATCGATCTTGTCGCCCTTGGCCACGGTGCCGCCGTCCTTGCGGTAAAGCTCCGTATTGCCATTGCCGGCGTCCACAGCCACCACCGTCACATTGCCCGCGTTCTTGGTGTAGGTGAAGGTGACGGTATTGTTCCTGTCGTCGGGGGTGATGGTCGTGCCGGTCTCGGCCGCCGTGTAGCCAGCGACGGTGGGGGCGCTGACCGTGATCGGAACGCCCTTTTCCAGGGAGATCTTGCTCTGGTGAATGGTCGTGCCGTTGTATACGCAGTTCACCGTCACATCCATCATGTTGTCCACATAGACGAACTCGACCTTTTCGATGGCGTCGTTGTAGTTGTTCACCTGCGTGCCTTGCAGGTTTTGAAGATGGATGCTGTTGCCGTTCTGTAGGTCAGCCTTCTTGTCCACGCCGTTGACCCGCACCGTGTCGATCTTGTAGCCCTTCTGCGCAAAGCCGGTGATGGTGGCCTCGGTGACGCCATCGGGATAGGACTGGGTGTAGCTCCACTTTTCCTCCTTGACCGCGGTTCCGTCATCATTCAGAACGATGCCGCGGATGGTGACCTCCGCCACGGGTACGCCGTCCGGCTTGTAGGTGATGGTGTACTTGCTGATGTCACGATTCTGACCGCCGGCATCCAGATCCGAGTAGGTATTGGTCAGGAAGCTCTGACCCAGCGTCAGGGGGACGGGAGCTTTGAAGCCGGTTCTGTCGTCCTTTCGCTCAAACTCGTTTGTGCCGATGTACGCCGTGTACCACTTGGCCTTGCTGTCCAGCGCGTAGACGCTGACCTTGTCGTAGCCCAGAGGGGGATTCGCGAGCAGCGTACCCTGCGCGACATTCGTCGAGTTATAGCCGTTCAGATCCCAAGGGAAGCCGTACTTCTCGGTGTAGTCTAAACCGATCGAGGTTTTCAGCGGGCCGTATTCGCCCGTCTGTCTGATCCCGCCGTCGCGGTCCATTTCCTGCGAGCGGACCTGAATGGGGAACGAACGGTAGATGTTATTCACGGTCAGCCCCTTGACCAGCTTCACGTTCACGCCGTTGGACTGATACTCGATCTGCACCCAATAGCGGCCATTCTGATTGGTGGGCAGACTGTAAACGCCGGCTGTCGGATTTGTCAGTGTGCCTTTATTGCCGCTATTCTCCGCAATATCGCCGTATCTTTTGTCAAATGCCTCCTTATTTCCCGTATTCGTGGGGGCATATTCCGTATCTTCATGGCCCTTTATGGTCTCGCGGAACCACTTGACAGAAGTGATCTTTTGCTCCACTTCAGATGTATCCACCCGAATATTCAATGGGTTCTCGCTGTCCTGGGCAAAGTAGACCTTATCTGCCTTGTCAACGGTCACCTTGACGGAAACGCCGATCAAGACATCCTGCTTATTATCGTCGTTCGCCTCGACCATAAGCGTGACCGGCTGATCCTTCGGGATCGCGCCCAGCGTGGCATGGTTGACGGCCTTTTTCTCCAGCTTGTAGGTCCCGGCAGGTAGCCACACCACTGCTTTGCCGTCGGTTTCCGAAACGGTCTTATAGGTATATGCCGCCTTGCCTTCACTGCCGGGAACATCTACATTGACCTTAGCGTCCTCGATCTTGGAGTCTCGCTCCAAATCATAGACGGTCAGCTCCACGCGGTACAGCGGATCGTTGTTCTTGTCCGTGGGGCGGCCATTGGTCAGGCTTCCGCCGCCGTTGGATACGAAATCCACGTTGTTGCTGGAACCAGTGATGGTCAGCACACCCTCAGCGCCATTGGCATTGGGGGAAGCCTGTGCGCCAGCCGCACCGCCGTTGCCGCCGGGGCCTGCCGCTCGGCTGTAATAAGCCTCTGCATTATTGCCATACCAGTGACCATAATACTGATTTGACCAACTATTGGATCCACCCTTTGCGTACCAGAAATATGCAGGGGTACTGGATTCACCATTCGTCCGTGTTCCATTACCCTTTGTACCGGCTGTG
>UMFN01039924.1_pt1 | contig 19229 bp, 26 predicted proteins | sample 1965021 | NCBI WGS metagenome assembly UMFN01 (sample SAMEA4836047, study PRJEB28245) | human gut metagenome | biome: gut microbiome; material: fecal sample | place: Denmark | collected 2008
TTCCTCCACTTTAGATACAAAGAGATTGGATTTTAAGATACAAACTGGGCGAACACCGACACAGTCGTAGTAGCCATTGCAGCAGATGAAGCCGGAAGGCGAAACAACGGTAAGCGCATATTTCCATCCTCTTTCCACTGTGCTCCATGCGGAGCAAGTCCAATAGGAATCATCCAATTCATCATTTGGCGTCAGTTCTGTGTATTTACGCGCTTCATCAAACGTCAGTGGTCTAACTTTGCATTCCGTTTCTCCGATTTTCTGTCCATCCACGGTAATCAGATCTGATATGTCAGTTTCGATATTCTCTTCTCCAAACTCTTCTTCAAAATCTTTCAGGATTTCAGTATCACAGAGTTTCTTCAAGGATGATTTGTTATAGTCAGTTGTATCATCATCAAATTTCACATTCTCTTTCACGAATCCGAGTGAAATGATCTTGGTATGCTCTGTGTACTGTTCCAAGACCTTGTATTTTCGCTTTCCGGTAGTCTGGAAGATATCTCCCGGATTAAGCTCGGATAATCTCACCCTGCATGATTTTTCCTGTTTTTCCAGAAGTTCAACCAGTTCCTTTGCTTTTTTTAAAATTTCGTTATTGTTCATTTTTGATACCTCCCTATTTTGCTGTAAACGTAATCAACAAGTTAATAACGTTGAGAATAACCAGTGTAATCATCATCGGCAATGTTTCTTTCTTTGCGAACGCATAAACTGTTGCAATAATCCATGCGATAAGTGAAATTGCAAACATGACAACCAAACACGAATGAACCATATCACATTTCCTCCTGTTTCATAAAATCCGGAATCTCTGGTTCTTTGCCTGCTGCCGGGACCGGTTCTTTCTCTGCTGTCTGGACAGTTTCTGCGACCGTTGGCTGCTTCGGCTGTTCCTCGATTGCCATTGGCTCTGGGATAAATTCTTCGGTGTTAGCGTTCTGCTCGATATCATATGCAACATCAGCTGCAAAAGCGTCATCTTTTGAAACTGTTTCTGTATCATTGTCTGCTTCCTGTACAAAAACATCACCATGAGTGTTGATGATCTGCTTTAAAGCACGATTGACAACAGTTTTCTTCGCCATCTGATCAGTGAATTTCTGGTGTGTGCCATTCCCATTTTCCTTGTATCCGAAGCCCTGTGACCAAGATTGTTTAATCTGTTTGATATTCATTACTTCCAGATGTTTCGTTCCATCTTCCATCAGTACAACTGCGTACGCTCCAAGGATTTTTTCATTATCAATGTTCATAAAATCCTGTTCGTGAGAATCCAAAACCTTATTTCCATCTTCAATATGATATTTGAATTTATCTCCCTGGTAGATGATCTCCGCGTGAATATCTTTCATTCCGTATCTTCTGGCAATCGTCATGTTTCCGAAATATGATCTCTGAAACTGACACTGACCGCTGTAAGCGATGAAATACCCCTGCTTCTTCTGCACCGAAAGTCCCAGTGTCGCCATGTTCATAAGACTGTTTGCGATGCTAATCTGGCTACAAGACTCCAGAATTGGTTTGTTATTCCTGTCTTTTGTTTCTTTGAGCACCAAATACGCTCCCATAAGTGCATTGCTGAGATTGTAGTCTTTTGGAAAAGAAAGACCATATTTACATTTTTCTTCAAGCTGTTTTGTCAATCCGTCAATAAACTGATTGTTAATCACAACTGCTGCCTGCTGTTCTCCTGCTGTTGCTACCTGTGTTTTGTTTGCCATTTTAATTCTCCTTTTCTTTTCTAATGATTTCATTGCTTTTCTACACCATTGTATTGCTTTTCCTTGACTTGCCATTCATTTGCGATCTCATCAATGCGCTTCTATTCCACAGCTACGCCTATCGAAGCTCTTCCTTTGCGAATCTGTTCGAATTATTTTTAAATATTTTTCACACTTAACTCCCCGTCCGAAACTTTCAACAGGATCATCTGTGTATCTAAACCTGGAATCCTGTCCGAATTTACGCTTTCGGTATCATCAACCCAAACCGGAAGTCGTAAGTCGTTCATCTCCTGCAATCCCATCACAAGGTCAATGTCGCAAAGAATCCGGTCGCTGTGGTTCAGACCATTTGCGTAATCAATGCCGTTGCAGATCATCCGGCAAGTTTCCAACGGTTCTCCATCCTGCGTGTAGTCAAGGAACTGGAACTGAAAATGTTTGAAGTGCGGATTAATCACTGCTGCCAGTGCCTTATTCTTCTCAATGGAATACTCGGTCAGCTGATCTACTTTCTGCTGAATGTTCGCCTGCTTCTGTGAAAGCTTTTTCTGCTCTTCCTGCAACGCTTCAAGGTTATTAGCTTTTTCCTCAAGCCTTGCGGTCTGAGTTTTGATCTTAGCTTCAACATCTCTGAGTTTTGCTTCCAGAGAATGACGGTTGTTGCTTAATAAAATCCTGTCATTTTCACCGTTTCCGATGCCATTGAGACTTTCTTCCAGTGCTGAGATTTTGTCGCAAACTGCCTTGTATTCTTCATCGTCAGACATATCCGGTTCTGGAATCGGTTTTTCTGCTTCCTTTTCCGTTTCTGCGATTTCAAGTGCCAGAGACGTGATTTCTTTCTTGGTAGCTTCAATAGCTGCTTCTGCTTCTTTCTTAGTTTCATTCGCTGTTTTCAATCCCTCAGAAGCTTCGTTGCCATCCTCAGTGATCTGCTCCAGTTTGATGCGTTTATTTTTCTCAAACTGTTCTTTCTCTCCTAATTTTTTGGATATCCTGGACTGCTTATTAAACTCAAACTTGCGTTTCGCAGCTTCCACCTGTTCTTCCGGAAGTGCCTGTCCGCATGTCGGGCAAACAGCTGCTGCCAGATCAAACTCTTCTCCACGGATTGCAGTAAGTTCGGTATCGCCGTCCCACTTCTCTTTTAATGCTTCCGTATATTTCTTTTTAGCCTGTGCCAGTGCTACTTTGTGACGTTTAATTCCTTTGTTGGCGTGTTCCAAATCCATTTCGGCAAGCCTTAATTTGTTCTCGGCGTTTTTCTTGTCGGATTTCAGCGTATATAATAAGGAAGTTATTCTGTCATGGTTTTCTCTGGCTGTTTTACCTGCTTTCTCAACCAGTGCGTCCCTTGAACGCTTCAGCCCTGCCAGCTCAATAGAAATCCGGTCGTATTCTCTTGAAGCATCACTGAGTACTTTTTCCTGTTTCTCATTTTCCTTCAACAGGTCAAGAAGGTCGTCCCTCTGCGCCGGAAGTGTTTCATCACACTCAACCTGTCGGCTCTGCTCTTTTCTGATCTGCTTTGCGATATCCTCAACATCTGACTTGGCTTTTCTCAGGTCTCTTCTGCGGGCTTTTAAGATTTCTTCGATAGAATCTCCTTCCACACCTTCGTTCTTTATCCATTCATATTCCGGATGCTCTGCTCTGAACTGTGTTTCACTGAATCCTGCTATTCCTCCCAGTGTTTCCCTTGCTTTTGCTGTTGCTTTCTGGATCTCATTCAAAAACACTCTGGCGTTGCTGCACATGGCAATCGTATCGGGATCGGCAATCCTTTTAAGAATCTCCATATACTCGGTTTTGTTCCGCTTAATTCCATTTACGTAATATTCAACCGCATTGGACGATTTCCCCTTCTTGGTCTTTTTCTGGATAACGTACTCCGTTCCGTCAACGTCAATAATCAGTTCTCTTACCACCGGATCGTCAACTTCTTCACCGTCAACCTTCCGGCGGATATTGTTCGGAAGCGTTCCATCTGCCAGCTTTCCGGTCAGGACATCAAAATATGCATCCATCAGAGAAGTTTTACCCTGTCTGTTTCTTCCGGAAACTTCTGTTCTTCCGGCAAAATCAAATTCTCTTGCTTCAAATTTTTTGTAGTTTTCAACGCTCAGTTTTTTCAAAGTTACCTTTTCCATTTTTGATTTCCTCCATCTCCATTACTGAAACTTCGTATGCTGTTTTTCTGACATAAGAACCATCTGACTGCTTTTTCCAATAGTCACGGCTCTGCATACGGCCCTTTAATTTAACTTTTGTACCTACTTTCCATTCAGAAGCTTTCACCGCCAAGTCTCTCCATGAAATACAAGAAATGTATTCGGACCGCCTGTATCCATTGATTGCCACACAAACTTCGCAGATTGTTTTTCCTAATGGCGTTTTTCTCAGCACCGGCTTCTTGCAAATGTTTGCAGTCATTTCTACTGTATTCACAAGAAGCGTTCCTTCCGTGCTGACATCATATGCTTCCAGATACATATACTTTTTCTCTTGGTGGTCCGCTCTGACCCATTTGGAACGGATTCTTCCCGAAACCTTTATCCAATTCCATTCCCGGAATGTACCTTTAAGTCTGTTCGGGATTTCCACGATGATATCGTCCGGTGTTCCACTGAAGCGGTCACTTCTGACGACCAGAAAGCTTTTGCCCTTCCTTGGCTTAAATTTGACTTCTGCCGGATCAGTTACAAATCCGGTCAGTGTTGCTTTGTTTAAATCTTGCATTTTTGCTTTCTTTTTCCTTCCTTTTAATGTCGTGTACGAAGTCATTGATTTTAAGCATCACTGCCAGCCCGACTGTACTCATTAAGATATAATCCAACGCCAGAATTGTGAGTGCATCCAAATCAGTCACAGCCCAGCATACGGCAAAGAACACGATTGCCAGGCCAGAAACTCCGAACACTGCAAGCCCCTCTAAGTAAGTTCTCATTATTTTCCTTTCCCCAGTAACCCCATTGCCAGCACTGTAGTCAGCAAAGCAATGATTGCCAGATCTTTGTTTCTTGCTTCCTTCTCAAGGTCTTTGATGATCTCAGAAGCAAGTGTTTTGCCGGTTTCCTTAGTGATTTTAGACATTAAAAATGCCCTCCTGTGTTTTTATTTGTCAAATACAGGAAGGTGTGATATAATCATCCTGTATTTAACTTACTCAAGCTAAGTTAGATACGTGCTCCGGTTGGTGTTCCTGCACCGCCGGGGCTGCTTACAACTTAAATGCCTAACATGGCAGCCAGAATGTTTTTGTCGATGTAATCGCTATCTGAAGCATCAAGATAAGCTTCAACAGCTTTCAATCTGCCTGCCAACAGGGCATATTCTTCTTCAACGGTCTCCGGGACAAAATCCACGGAGCTTTCTTTTTCTACAGCCATCAATCTTCTTTCTCCTTTTCACAGTATGGACACGGGGCATTAATCAACAGGTTGTTCAGCACCGCTTTTACAGATACAAAGTTTTCTTCCATATCACGTAATACTTCACGCACGTTGTAATATTTTCTGCTTCCTTCAGCCGTTGTGATGCCGACGCATATCGTGCGATATGTTCCTAACTTTTCACTGTTGAAAGTATTACATTCAAAACACACACACGCTTCTGGAACTGTGTCCTGTGCTTTCCGGCACATTCCGTATAAGGTATCAGCATAAAGGTTAAATTTCTCTGCTTTCGTCATTTGTCCGCTCCCATCCCGGCGTTTACCGCCTTGAAGATCATCTGTTTTGTTTTTTCCTCTCCGAACGCTTTCGAAAAGGAACTGTAGGTACGAGATATGATCTCCGAAAGATCGTGGATGACTTCATTTCCCGCACCGTTGATTGATACGTTTCCTTTTTCACATTTAATCATCTGATTTTTACCTCCTGATTGTGCATCTGATTTATGATGCTGCTATCTGTTCAATCACCGGAAGAATTCCGTTCTCTTTCAACGTCTCATAAAGAAAGATTCTTCCTTTCTGTGACCACATGGTATTCATCTTCACATCCGGTCTGCCATCTGATCTCACAATGTCAACTGTTTTGGAATGCGTATATCCCATTCCGTGATATTTACTGTATAATAACCACTGGTCGCTTTGCTTATACTGGATTCCCAGATCATGAAGGACTTCATTCATCCTTTTACCGGACATTCCATAATCTTTTGCAATCTGGGTGATTGTTACAAGCCCTGGATTATTCAAGATTTCATCGTAGTAGTCAGCTTTCGGTTTTAATTCTCCGATGATCTGATTTTTCATATTAACTTCTGTTGACAGCGACTTAACAGAGTCTTTCAGCTTCGCAATCGTCTGGTCCGCCATCTTTAATGCTCTGGCAAATACCTGTTCCGGCGTGTTCCAGGCTTTTTCGAGATCGATGAGATACTGTCGGCATTCTTTTCCTTTTTCAGTTCTACTCATAAGGCAAATGTGTTTCGCCATATCTACTGATAAAGAATAATCCTGTATTTCTCTGTGCGCTCCGTTATTTACAACCGTACCTGAAAGTACACTTGTAAAATCTTCGTTTTCAACGAATCCCTGAGAGTTTGTTTCGAACCATGCCGAAAATCGCTTACTGATTTCAAGAGAGTTATATAAATCTCTTGCTGATACAGTCGGTTCTTCGCCATTGTAATTAATTGGTATTAATTCGCTCATGCGTCTCCTTTCTGTGGTATACTCTCCTTATGGAAAGGAGGTGTTTGTTTAATGGTGTATTCTGGTTTTTGTGTAAAACAGAACAAGGATTATTTTGTCGAATTTACTCAAATTTCCGTTTCTTCTTTAGAAGATAAGAGTCCAAAATCTATTAACGGAAGATTAAAATGTAAATATGCCGGTTTTACAGGTTGTTGTAATCGTGCCAGCGATTGTTCAATTCTGCAAAATCTCAGTAAGTAATCCTCACGGCTCTCTGAAATATGGGAGCCTATTCTTTTGTGCCAAACTCAACTGGCATTTCCTGTCCTTTGAATCTAATGCTTTCGATTTCTCCGATGCCTTTCTGGTTCACCTGTAACAGTTTTAAATCCGTTGATAAATTTAAAGCATTCAGATCAATGGAAAGTGTCGGCATTGAGTTCCCAACCTCCTGCTTCAGTTCGAAGCTTCTTACTCCCTCAAGTCTGTGGCCGTCTACAAGGATTTCTGTAAATACTCCCTGTTCCTGCTCAACCTGATGGATTTCAATTTTTGATGCTTTCATGTGTCTCCTTTCTAGTTAAGAACTTTGAACTTTTTCTTTGAAAAAATAGTCCTGTATATCATCAGCAGAAAGTTCCAATAGATTGACTGCTTTGCAAATATCTGACTGTTTCCAAAACAGCTTTCCGTTGAGTTTCAGCGATAATGTACGTTCTGACCATTCCATAGCATTCGCAAAGGAACTCTGACTATCATATTTTTCAATGATTCTTCCCTTGAGCTTACTATAATCAAATGCCATATTCCACACTCCTTTCGGTTCAATGTTTTGAACTAATTATAATATAGCACTGCCTATGCACTAAGTCAATACATATTTTCAATATTTTTAACTTTTTTGTTTTGAGGCTTGAACTTTTGTTTCATGTGTGATATATTATCATTAGAAAGCGAAAGGAGTATAATACAATGGAAAAAGTTAGTTCATCAGAAAGATTTAAGACTTTGATGGACGAACGTAATCTGAGACAGGTTGATATTCTCAATCTTGTTCTTCCATATTGTAAGAAATACAATGTGAAAATGAATAAGTCGGATATTAGCCAGTACGTTTCCGGAAAGACAGAGCCTAGTCAAGAAAAACTGGTCGTCTTAGGGATGGCGTTAAATGTTTCAGAATCGTGGTTAATGGGATTTAATGTAGGACGTGCCAGAAAAGACACATCCCATCAGGCGAAAGAAGATTTTAATCTGATTTCAAAATTCTCATTATTAAGCGAACGTGACCAGAAAATTGTTTTAAGTCTAATTGATTCCATGCTTTCTAATTAAAAAAAGTGGGGCTTAATCGCCCCACTTCTCCAGAAACAGTTTTATAAATGTGTGCAGGTACTCTAGTGTGCCTGTTTTTTTTATTCCATTTATCATCTCGATAATCTCTTTCTTATAGTCCATAAAATAACCCTCCCTGTTTGCAAACTACTGCCTACATTAAAGTATATGCTCGATTAGCAGATGAAATGCTACGAACTTATGTTTGCATTATATCCTATAATATGTCTAATAAAGCGGAATAAGTGGGATGAAACAATATTTCCACGAGGTAATTGCCAATGGTATACCGGAATATTTACAATCGCATAGAAATTATTCGTGATAGCAAAGGTAAAATCATTCCTCTTTGGAGCAAAATAAAATACAAGCATAGGAATATGCTGCATCTGTTTCGTGACATTTCTTTTGACTGTTGATTGTCTGTGCATATGTTGTTCGGAACAAATGCTAGTACCTCTGTTTGTATATTCTTCTACGCATACCGATGAACTGATGATGTAGTTGACGTATAATATAATTCCGATAATGGCCAGAATTTGTTTGAATGTTTTCATTGATAACACCTCGAATTTTATTATATTTCACTATACTACTTGTGCTTTAAATGATATAATATATACAAATTTTACTAAGGAGGATTTACTATGAAAAAGCATTTAAAATTATTAGCGGTGCTTGGTGTCACAAGCATTTTGGTTTCATCCACTTCTATCCCGACGTTTGCAGAAGACTTTGTTTTATATGATGAAAACGGAGTACACGTCGAAACAAAAGGCTTAACAGAGTCGCCATCAAAAGGAACCATTGGTTTGTATATCGAAAACAATTCTGATCTGAATTTAGGTATTGCACCTTACGCTTATGCCATAAACGGCATCATGGCTGGTGGCGACCAATATGGTCTTAATTCTGCCGATGTTGCACCAGGTAAAAAAGCAAATTCTACTATAGAACTTACCAGTGCTTGGGAAAAAACCAATTTTTATAAAGATTATCAAATGGATGAATTGAGCAGCTTCGATATTTTGCTGTGGGCTTATGATAATTCAAAAAGCTTTAAAGCTTTCGATAGTGGTCAGGTGCATGTTGATGTAACTGGAGCCACGGAAACATCTTCACCTGTGTTAAGTAACGTCCAAAACATATATGATAAAGATGGTATTAGCGTTGATTTTGTATCATCAAAAGAGAACAGTTTCACGTTTTGCATCACGAATACAACTGGTCAGTATTTTGTTTACGATGTAGTTTCTGAAACTTATAATGACTTTACAACTTCCGATGTGAATTATGAACTGTGCAACAAATATTTGCTGAATAATTGTAAAACAATTATAACCTTAACTCCAACTGACGATTTCCTTTCAATGAACGAGATTTCTGAAATATCAAAAGTAGATTTCGCATTAACAATCAGACCGTTGGCTGAATATGAAGGTGAATATACTACAGATTTAATATCATATCAGAAGTAAAATATAATTTTCTCATATCTTTTATTTATGGACTGACTGCCGGATATTTAAGCACTTTTATTAACACAGGAGAGCAGCTTTGGTAAATTTCCGGCAATTCAGCCCATTTACAGTATTAAACTGCTGTAGTATAATATCTGTATAAATACTATCTACATTGTAAATTCTACAACATTTCACCGTAAAAATTGGTAAATTGAATAAATAGCATGTTTTCGCATAACGAAAAAAGGGTGTGATATAAATGCGAATAGCGATACTTGACGATAACCAGCTTGATATTGATTATTTCAAGGCAAGGGCTGAGTCATTTTTGAAGAAAAAGGGCGACAGAACGTACCAGATTTCAGAATACACTTCTGGTGTCCCTCTTGTGGATGATGTGAAAGACGGTGAATGGTTTGACTTGATCGTGTTGGACATCATTTTAAAAGACGGCGAAAATGGTATTGATGTAGCATATAAGTTACGTGGCTCTGGTTATTCCGGAAGTCTGATGTTCTGGACAGCTCATGCCGGCTACATGCGTGATGCTTTTGATGTTCAGGCAACACAGTATGTTATCAAAGGGCATGAAGATGGAAGGGTGTTTTCCGTAATTGATACTACACTTGGAAGATTGGAAGAACGGATGCTCACTGTAAAATTCAAAGGTGATTTCCACAGGGTTTTCTTTCGTAACATCGAATATATAGAAAGCCGTGGTCAAATGTGCATCATCCATTGCACGTGCAGGCATCAGTATGGTTTTTACCGGCGTCTGCATGAGATAGAAAAAGTTCTGGATCGGCGTTTTGTCCGGTGTCACCGCAGTTATATCGTAAACATGGATTATATCGCAAACATTGCATCTGACATCAAGATGATTTCCGGTGATATCGTTTCAATATCGCAGAACCGAAAAAGAGAAATAGAACAGATATATCAGGAATATCTCGAAGAATAAGAAAAGAGTCGGGTTTTTATGCTCAACTCTTTTCCTGACTGTCCACTCGTGCCGCTGCTAACAGCCTCGAATTGGGACATACAGCTCTTCCGTTCATGCACGGTGGAATCAGTCTGCACTATCAACTTGTGCTAGCCACACAGGGTGCTATACGTCATAAGTTCAATCCCTGTGCGACTGCTAACAGTATAACTTGTTCTGAAGGGAAAATCAATCAGAACATCATTTCGTGTTGGCTTTCATGTGCTCAATCACTCTCTTCCAGGTATCAATGCCGCAAGTTCCATTTGCCTTTACACCAACATTTTTCTGGAAAACTTTGAGGGAATCATATGTGTCATTCCCGAACTGTCCGTCAACTTCCACTCCCAGCATCGCCTGAAGCATTGCCACAGCTGTACCGGAACTGCCCTTTCTCAGAATCGGAAGTCTTGTCTGGAAGGTACCGGTAAGCGTAGTTGAAGGTGTACTTACTTTTGCACCGGTGGTAACAGCAATAGCCACGTGGTGATTATCGTTCAGGAGGATATCTCCTGCCTTTAAATAGTCACCAGATGTCAGATACTTACTATCCGTCAGTACTTTTGCGCCAGCAGCTTTCATTGCGGCTCTCATGTTTCGTGTCGTCAGATAGATGCTGACTGCCTTGAGCTTTGCGTTATTTAAGCGATACCCAGCCCCCTTGACAATAGCTGCTGTGCTCGCACTGCAATCAGATTCACAAGCTACCGTGATCTGCGCCGGATCGTAGTTACTTGCCTTTAAGTGCTGCCAGAACGAATACCGGTCATTGCTGTTTCCGGCTGTGCCCTGATCGTACCCGATGAGATTGTTCCGCGCCGCTTTTGTCGCCATATCTGCGATCATGGCTGCGATTTTGGCGTCATTGAATCTCAAGACACAGAGCCACGGTCTACTGTACCAGTTCATGATCCGATATTCTGTACCAGTCTGGTCTCCTGCTTTCCCACCTGCATACCTTCCGTTCTCATCATGTCCGCAGTTACTGATTTTTACCATTTTAGTTTCTCCTTTCTGTGCCGTTCCTCTATAATCCTTGTAGAACACATCCATATCAACATTTCCGCTGATACCGGATACTTTTCCTTTGCTGGAATACTGCCAGCCTACACCGACATTCGGACGCAATCTTTCCTGTACAGAACCATTATCGTCAGCCGGATATCGTGCAATCCAGCACTCATACTTTCTGAGTGCGTCAGTCAGAACGCCGTTGTACCAGTCGAGATTACAATAGATACCGACCTTATAACCAGCTTTCTTCATCCTTGTCAGAAATGCAACTGCAATGTTTTCGACTGCCTGTTTACCAAGCTTTCGCTGATTAGTCCACTCGAGATCATAGAACACCGGGAAGTCCAGTCCACGCCCGTTCAGTGCGGCAATCACATCCTCCGCTTCGTCAATCGCCTGTGCCGGTGTCAGAGCGTAACTGTACTTGTAACCGCCGATAAGGATTCCATTGCTCTTACATTCCTTGTAGTTGTACTCGAATGAGCCGTCAATGCCGGACCTCTGGTGTACTCTCAAGATTGCGAATTTAACGCCGGATTTAGCCACTTTTGACCAGTCCGGTTTTCCTTGATTGGATGATACGTCAATACCTTTAATTTCCAATTCTATCAACTCCTTTCATGAAACATATCCATCTGCTCAATTTGCGTCTTTGTAATGCCCCGGTATGGGAAGAGGAAGATTATGAAAAAGCATAAAAACATGTGATCATCTGATTTTTTGTCGATTTTATTGTTACGGTCCTGTCCGAATTACTGATGGTGATACCATCTGGAAGTGCTGATGTGGTCACGGTATAACCAATACTGGTAGAACCTCCGAGGTAGAAAGCAACCATCGTTTTCTCGATCATGATTAATCCATGTGTGGCAGCACGTACATTTTTGATAGTAAGCGATTCGCCAAATGTTCTTTCGTACCTCAGAAAGGGGTTACTATTTAGTTCATTTATAGCGCCGACAAGGGAGCTTTTGTTTGTGGTTGTTAAATTTGAAAGTATTTCCGCTGTATTAAAGTACTCCCACTTACTCCAATTCTTCGTTCCGTTTTTTCGCCGTATTGCAATTTTGTCCACTGCAAACGTAAAAGCAATCATTGAGTCATAGCTATCGTTGCCAAGATTCATTTGAATGACTGTAACAGCATTGGCGCCGCTAAAATTGTTAGGAAGATTTGTACTACCTGCCCTTGCTGAAAAAATCATTTTTTTAGGGGGGGTTGTCCAAATCATATATACCGACAGCCGGCAGACTACCATTTACTTCATTAATCGCCCCCAGTACTGTCTGGTTGTTCGTCTGCAAGTTGCTGATGACCGCATTGGTCAGTTTCCCAACAATCCAGTTCCAGATTCCGCTGAACGGTGAAAGCTTGTTTGACTTTGACGCCGCATCGTAAATCATCATTGTGTCGTTGTCCGCCGGTGTTGCTTTCTGTGTGTACTCATTAAATTTACCCATTACTGTGATCTCCTTTCTAATTCCTTGATACGTTTTTCTTGCTCATTAACCTTTGCGCTAAGTTCCTGTATGGCTTTAATGGCGTAGTTGAGAAGATACGGGCTGTTAATCTGCTTAACATCCATCTCGCCGTTTTCGTCATATCCGCCACCCAGAGCCAAGTTCGGGTCGATTTCTTCCAGCTCGTCCGCCACAAAACCGATGTTTTGATGCCATCCGCCCATCCGCTCTTTCCAGTCAAACTGACGGACTTTCATTTGATTAACCGTTTCGAGAGCGTCTGTTTCGCTGGCTTCGATGTTTTCTTTTAGGCGGATGTCGGAAACCTGTCCATCTGTGTACAAATAATCTGTGCTAAAGCTAGCTCCTCCCCATTTGGCGCGGATTCCTAAACGGCGGTGCACTATTGTTTCTCCGTGCTTACTGCCTTTTCCCGAAAAAAGATAGGCCACTTGCAAATCATCTGCGCTTACGGACGCTACCGGTTGTCTTTTAACTTTGCCGGACGTTTTTGCTTGATTCTCCAAGTCGTAAAACATAAGGGTTCCATCTATTGTAGCGTTTTTACTGACCGTTAATTTATCGAAATTACCTATGATATTACTGAGCAAATCAAAATAAATTATGCTTTTCTCGACTTGTAAATCTTCATCTGTACCCGTACCACCGCCCGCTATATCTTCAGTGAAGGTCAAGCCTTTCTTGTTAAATGCAATTTTACCCTTTGCATTTTTATCAGTCAGCGTCGTTGCTCTAGTTTCTATTCCATTTCGCCCAACGGTTAAAATCAAGCTTCCGGAGCTATCGTATATTTTCACCAAGCCGTTTCCGTCATTCTGTCCGCCGAGTGCAAGCGTTCCACCTTTAGCGGCATTGAACGAGATATACAGCGTAGTGTTTCCACTTTCGTCCTTACCGTAGTACAGCCCTTTGAACTTCCCGCCGTCTGACAGTATGTCAACTATCTGTTCCTGTGTCAGAGATGCTACATCGACCGCAACGGGAAAAGTCTGGTAGTCCGCAAGCTTCGTTTTCGACTGGTCAAAATACAGTGAAACCTTGAGCATGTCATGTGCCTTGAGTGACAGGCTATTGACGTTAATCTTCAGACGGTCAAGTGCCGTAGTCTGCGATACCGTGAGTATTGCCCATGTAGCGCCGTTGTCGGTGGATTTTTCCAATTTCCACCAGCCTTTCTGCGACTGTGCAATCTCTCCGTTTCCATCACGATAGAACGAATCCACAATGAGCGATGCCGGCGTTATCTTCTTGTCTGCCCCCATAAGCAACACATCTGCATTGCTCTGAAAGAAGTAAGTCCTTCCGGCAGTCCCCTGGTCGCCCTCGAATTTTGCCCACGTGTACTTGCTCGGGTCGGTACTGTCAACGCCGGAAAAGTCCGTATAAGTTCCGATATATTTGTTTGGTGTCTTGCTCATCTGTGCCGCTGTCGGGTTCTGTACCGGTGCGTACTGGATATGCAGATAAGTGGTCTTTCCATCTATTCCAACGCCCGGGATTCCCTGCGGTCCGGCGTACTGTTTCGCAAGTGAGAACTGTTTTGATACGACAAGGTTATTCAGATATGCAGCCTTGATGTTCACCCATCCGCTGTCTGCGGTCAGCCCGGTAACGGTGTATGTCTTAGTTTCCTTATCCCAGTTTCCCTGTATGTTCTGGGACGTCGTAATCGTGTACGTACAGTTATCTGTAATATCCTGCGTGCCGTACATGACGGTCGCTGTCGTGGTACACTCCGGGAACTCCGTGTAGTTTCCGTCACTGTCAACCGGGATTCCCTGATAGTCATTATCAAGCTGTATGGTCATGTTTCTAGCTAGGGATGCCGCTTCAAGGGCCTCTTCTGCTTTTGCGTCATCCGTATATTTATTCAGTTTCTGCCAATCCGACTGAACATAAGATGCTCCCTTTGCTCTTGAAACTGTACAGGTAAGGATGTCTCCACCTTCACTCTCTTCCTGCGACCATAAATCACCGATATCATAAGGCGGCTGTGGCTTTGTCACAAAAACTCTGCGCTTATGATCTGCGGTATCCTGTGCATTTTGAGCCGCCGCAAGAGCTTTTGTGATATCGGTGTCCTGTACAAGAACCCATTCCCATTTACCTACGGTCGAATCATAAAAGAACCGGTAAGCATATCCGCCTTCACCAGTTTCTTTGTTCGGCTTCCAAAAAAACAAATCTCCTTCATGCTTTTTCCGTTCTTCTGTTGTTGTCCAATTAGATGCAGGTTTGTTTTGAAGCGTAGGTTCATAATCGTAGTAGAACGTTTCAATCTGACCATCTATCTGGTCTTGTAACTCTCCCAGTGAGCCAGTTACCGTTTCGGCGTAGTCAGACAGTTTTCCGTCTGAATAATCCTTGCTCTCTTGGAGATAGTTTGCAAATGTTTGATTAAGAGATTTCCCTCCACCAATTTGAACACTTCCGTCGAGATATACGGATTTTGTGTCCATATCCACAGAGAAGATGATGCTTCCATCGGTATCTGTTACCGTGATTGCTCCGGCATTAATCCAGTCAGCATTAACACCAACAGCGTTCAAAATTCTTACAATCGTATCTCCATCAACGGTCATTCCGCCATTCCATGTTTGTCCGCCATCTGTTGAAACGCCCCATGCTTCTGCGGTCATCTTCCATACAGCCTTCGATTCCGCAAGTGTGGGTTTATCATGTAAGTAAAATATCTGGCTGCCATCCTGTTGAGTCTGGACTGTAGTGTAAACACCGGTGGAATTGTCCAGTCGGTCTTTAAACTCTTGCAATGCCTGCTCTCGGGTGGTTCGCTCTCTCCAAACGGATTTTCTGGCATCCACAGCTGCTTGTGTTACGAGCGAATAAGTCTTTGAACTATTTCGGGCAGCACTTTCAGCATTGCAGGATATCTGCTCAAACGACCCCGGTTGCAGCACGACATTTGTCAAATAGCTTTTATACTTATTTCCTTTTCTATCGGTGATCAGAACAGCATCACCGGCTTCAAGAACTATATCAGTCAAGCATTCTGTTTCAAACGGTCGAAAAGACATCCCGACGCATTTTTCACCGATTATGTTTGCAACAACCTCTCCGGTTCCTTGCGGAATCAGTTTGTTTCCACTGATTTTCAGAACGTATCCTTCTTCTCCGTACAGATACGAGCTCGCTTCTTCGTCCGTAGATGTGGATTCCAGATACTCTGTTACCTGCACACCAGTTATCACTACATCGTCCAAGTTTGGGGTAAAGCCATTCGTGGAATTTATAGCTACTCTGTTCGCATCGGTAACTTCTGTGTCATACCATTTTATAGTCAGTCTGCCGTATTTATCGCATCTGGCGTACTGGCATCCGATCTGGCATGTCCATGCAATGACTTGTCTGAAGGTCAGTGCTTCATCATCAGGTCTTGCTGGTATCTGGTAAGAATCCTGATAGAAATTAAGTGTGTCCAGTGTTACTCCGCACACTTTGCAAGCATCCTGTATGATTTGTTTCCTTGTCGCCGGATATTTCAGCTTACTTGCAGAATAATCACGGTCGAACTTCCGCATGTTATCTTCACATTCTAGTTCGATAATTGTAGTATTCTGGTACGGAGTATCTATGACTGTCATTGTACATATTCGGATTTTTTCTATCAAAGCGTTCTTATGCACTATGATTTCATTACCGGTCGTATCCAAAATCTTATCACCAGTGGTATCAAGCAATGCGCTGGTATCTTCCGGCTCAAGTTCGATTCCTACATAGCAGATCACCGTAGCATCCGTAAAATCGTAATCTGTATACTTGCCATCAAAGTTATTGATTGACAGGTTCAAAGTATTGATATTTGCGGACCCGATGTTAAACGTGTTGTCATCAGACACGGAATCCTCGAACTTCATACCATTCGACCAAAAATCAGCGTTGGTAAGATTGATAACTGTCCCATCCGTCAGCGTTATGTCAGCGTATTTTAAATAATTCCTGTTATCGTTATTTTGTTCATTCTTAAATCTGTCTGAAATGTCTCTCAATCTCTCACCTCCTATTGCTCGATCAAGTCAAATTGCAATCCTTCCATCCGTTGATTCCCGACCCACCAGCATTTAAAAGGAGCGGACCGGTCGCCAACATAAAAGGTTCGGACTTCGTGTTTGTTTCCAGACAAGAGATCGGGATATTCAACAGAAATGTACTCTGGGTTGACCGCCTGCACGATTTTGCAAGCTTTTTCCCATTCCGGTGCGTTCCAACCTATTTCCAGTTTTCTCTTCTGTCCAACACGATTCTTATGCATGATCGTGTCATCAGTACGCCCGGATTCTGACGCTGATATGTCCTGAAGTCCCCATGTGAAAGAGGACGGACAAGGCATCGCTGCACCATTAATTTTTATAAAAACGTCTGCCATTGAATAATCACCTCATTTTTGCGCATAAAAAAGCGCCTATCAAAGATAGACGCTTTATGATTATTCATTATACTTTTTTGATGTAATATGATTCCATATTTTTACATATGATGTTCGGGCAAAAAGAAAGAACCGGAGATTTCCCTCCGGTCCATAGCTTTATTTATAAACTACTTTGTACATTGCTCTACGATACGATTTCACTTTTCCATAACGATTATTATTTGTAAACTGCACCATTTCGACAACGTGTGTTCCAGATTTTATATAAATGTCGTCCAATGATCCCCCTCCGCTAACAGAAGTGCCGTGATTTTGATCCCAAAGCGTTCCGTCAATATAGACATACGTCATTAATTCCCGGTCAACATTATTTGCTGAAAAATTGATATATCCCATTGGAAATTGTTTATATAACTGCATAAGTACGGTTTTACCATTCGTACTTCTTTGAGAATTATATTCAATAAAGAAATCTGCATCTCCACACTCTTTTTGATTTGGTAAAAGCATCTTAAGTTTGCTAGGTGTGTTCTTGACCGTAACTTTGCACTTAAATGTTTTACCAGACGCACTTCTGGCGGAAACATAAGCAGTTCCGACATTTTTTCCACTGATCTTACCGGTTGACGAAACTGTTACAACTTTGGCGTTTGAAGATGTCCATCTGTATTTCTGTTTCGTATTCAGCATTTTAAGCTGTGCCGTTTTCCCTTTGTACAGCGAAATGTTAGAGCTGCTGATTCTCGGCGCTTCTACTGTCACTAAGCACCGATAACTCCTCTTCCCGATTTTGGCAGTAATCGTAGCTGTTCCTCGGGCCTTTGCTGCTACTTTTCCGGCGCTATTCACAATCACATTTCTTGAGTTGCTGAACCATTTTGGTTTTGCTTTTGTTCCGACCATCTTCAGCTGCATCGTTTGTCCTGTGCAAATCGTCACCTTCGTTTTGTTAATTTTCACTGTTGCCGCCGATGCCGGAACCGCCATGGCAAGTGCCATAATCATTGCCAGCAAAATCACTGAAAACTTTTTCCACCTTTTCATTTTCTTCTTCCTCCCTTGGATTGATAGTTTAATTATACATCCAGGTGCAGGAAACTACAATGAGAATTACGATAATTGATTGAATAAAATCGGCCAGAATCCATTTTCTGTACGCCTATGTATTTTACTAATGCCAAAATTCAATGCCCGAATTTAAGCTGTTTTATTTCAACAATGCTGTGTCAATAATCTGGAAGTTTGCCCTGTGAATGTAAAGGGATTTCCCGTCAATCATGAGCTTTGTCATTTTCGGCAACTTCTTGGGAATCTTCCAGTATACTTCGTCACCGGAATATGCTGTAATAGGTTGCCCAAGCTGAGATTTAATCACAACAACTCTAGATTTTCCGAAATAATTCTTGTACTGATTTACGATCCCGGCAACGTAAGTATTGTCAGAAAGTTTTTCCGTAGATTGACTGTAAATATCAGTCTGCTTAAAATCCACATCCGGCTCCAGACCGTCCTGCTCAAATATGCAGGTGTCGCCGCAGCTCTGAATTTCCTTGCCGTCAATATTGATTGTGATCACGGATGACAGCTCGTATCCGCTGACCACAGTTCCATCACTGTTGTAAGAAGTTGTCTTAACCGGATTCCCTTGAACATTGATTTTATCGCCAGTAGTGGTCATCACTTTTGAGCCATAGTTATCGTAAGTACGGATTGTATATCCATTTCCAACCAGATCGCCTTTGATGTCATTAATAGCATCGTCCATCAGAGCGCATCCGGCAGCTCCTCCGGCAAAGCACAGACACAGAATTGTCAGTAACATGATTTTTAATTTTTTCTTCATCTTTTTTCCTCCCTAGATATACGGTTTCCGTTTGTGGTACGTTATCAGCTGGCTGTATCTCAGGGGCTTTCGCCCATGCATTCGGAACTCATTATTTCTGGTTCCACGTTTTGCCACTATACAGTCCATCGCCTTTCGGATGTTTCTATACTGGCCTTTACGAAGTCTGATCTTTCTCCGGTTCATCTTTTTCCTCCTTATCGTCAAAATGACGATATCCCCATTTTGGGATTAAAACAAATGCCAGCAATGGCCACGCTGAACCTGTCACTTTACAGGCCGTGGCAATAGCCGCTGAACAAGCGATCACTGATACTGCGTTCAGAATCATAACATATTCCATTTTCTTTCCCTA
>UMFN01040898.1_pt1 | contig 18911 bp, 18 predicted proteins | sample 1965021 | NCBI WGS metagenome assembly UMFN01 (sample SAMEA4836047, study PRJEB28245) | human gut metagenome | biome: gut microbiome; material: fecal sample | place: Denmark | collected 2008
ACTTCATCAGGCACTCGTCCAGCTTGGCCAGACGACGCCAGTGCTCGCGCTCATCCTCGATCTTGTCAAGCTTCCCGCGCAGGATGAGGCTTTCCTTGACATTGGCTGCCTCAGGCAGGACGGGCTCCTGCTCGACGTACAGCACGCGCAGGCCGTCCTGCACGCGCAGTTCGCCGTCGTCGAGATGCGTGTGGCCCGCAAGGATGGAGAGCAGGGTGCTCTTGCCCGTGCCGTTGCGGCCGATCAGACCGACGCGTTCGCCGGGTTCGATGGAGAGGTCCGCATCGTCAAGAAGCGGAAGGTCGCCCCAGGCGGCGTGGGCGTTCATCAGGGTGATAAGCGGCATTTTCCGTTTGTTCTATTTAAATATTGCTGTTCTGCGTCGTGTCGTCTTCCTGAAGCACTTCGGGCTCGATGGGTTCAGGCGCTCCCATGTTAGGCTCCACTTCTCCTTCGGCGGCCGTTTCATCCGGGACTTCGGAATCGACGGCAGTGTCGACCAGCTCGCCTGAGCGGATCTCGAAGGAGGCGGGGGTGCGAACGACCTGGGCGCTGAGGTCGCGGTGGACGGTCAGCTGGCCGGTTTCGCCGCTGATTTCGAAAGCCTTCCTGCCATGAGCCCAGTCTTCAGCAACCTGATAGGCGTCAAGCCCGAGTGCGAAGAGACGCTTGGCGGGCATGGAATAGGGCAGGGCGGTCTGAAATTTGGCCTCAAAGCTCTCGTTGTCATAGCGCAAAATAAAGGGACATTCTGCAAAAACAACGTGGTTCAGGTCAAAGGCAAGCGCAGAAGCGCTCGAACTTGTCTTCGGATCACCGGGATTGGTGGTCGATGTCGCCCAAACGCTTGTGCGTAAGGGTAAACGACTGCGAACCAGACCGGCATCCCTGGCGTCGAGTGCGAGCAGGACGGAGTGATACGGGGGGGCGGCAACGGCCGCGTGGGCACGCTGCGCCTCGTGGACCTGCTTGCGGGCTCTTTCGCTGTCGGCCGTTGCAGCCATGCGGTTGAACTTGTAGCGTTCCTCCTGGCTCAGTTCGGGACGGCACTTGTCCTGGAGATCCTGCAGGTTATCCATCGTGACCGTGAAGACCTCATACTGGACGCCAGAAAGATTCAGAACCTTCATGTACGCTTCGCTCAGGCGCTTTTCCCACGGCTTGTCCGTCGTGAGGATGAGCACCTTCGGGGGCAGGCCTGCGGCTGTCTCTTCAGGCAGCGCCTTCACAGCCTGACGTGCGATGTACTCGGCTTCAAGGTCAGTCGCGACGGAGAGCATCAGCATGTTGGGCGAAATCTCTTCGTCGGGCGTCGCGGCATAGTTGAGGGTTACGATGGGAATCGGAAGATTCTTTTCCCTGGAGAGCTGTTCCACCTGATCCTTCTGGAGCGGTCCGACGACGACGTCGGCGCCGGAGAAGACGGCGGTGTCTATCATCTCGTTGATGGGAACGCTTTCAGGCGCTTCGATCAACATGATGTTGGCGTTGCGGCCGCTGACACGGCTTGCCGTAAGCAGACCGTTGCCCACAATGCGTGCGGCGGGAAGGAACGGAGATTCGTCGGACGGCATCAGCATGGCGATGGTGACGGGGCGGGTGGCCTCGCCTTCTGTCATGACGGGTGCCGTGCTTTCGACGGGTTCGGCAGGAACCCGGGTGTCGGCCGTTTCGGTGGCGTATGCAGGGCCCAGAGGAAGGACGACCACCCCGGAATCCGTAGCATCAACCGAAGTCGTCGCAGCAACGCTTACAATCGGTAAGCTTATGATTAAAGTTCTGAACAACTGTCGGGCAAATGGAAGGACGGACACGATGAATTCCCTCAATGATTTATGGACATCTAACGCTTTGATTCAGGCGGCGGGCCTGCCTGGGCAGAACTGCCCCGACAGCACGCTTTACATCGTCGGGCTGCCTATCGGCAATCTTGGAGATATTACACTGCGGGCGCTCTGGATACTCGCTCTGGCTGATGTTGTCGCCGCTGAGGATACACGCGAAACCCGCAAGCTTCTGGATAAATTTGGCATTAGTGTAAAACTTCTGTCGGTTAGGGAGTACAACGAAAGGCATGGTGCCGAGCAGATCATCGAGCTTCTTCAGGAAGGCAAAAAGGTGGCGCTCGTTACCGATGCGGGCACGCCCTGCGTGTCCGATCCGGGCGCCCGTGCGGTCAAGGCCGTTCGCGAGGCAGGGTTCCGCGTCATTCCCGTTCCCGGCGCCTCCGCCGTCGTGACGGCGCTTTCCGGGGCCGGCCTCGACGGCTCGGGCTTTGCGTTCGTGGGTTTCGTCCCGCCGCAGTCCAAGGCGCGCCGCAATGCGCTTGCCTACTGGCTGGCACGTCCTGAGCCCTTTGTTCTCTATGAGGCGCCGCATCGTGTCGTGGATCTGCTTGAAGATCTGGCTGCGGCCATGGAGCCCGAGCGCAGAGTCGTGGTGGCACGTGAGATCACGAAGAAGTTCGAGATCTTCTCCAGTCTTACAGGGGCCGAACTCGCGGAATGGGCCGCTTTGCACGAGCCCCGCGGGGAGTACGTCATTCTTGTGGACGAGGCGCCCGCAAAGGACAATGCCCTCTCCGAGGATGACATCCGATGGCTTCGTGCAATGATGAGCGAGCTTCCGAGTTCGAAGCTGGCCGCCGTCGCCGCCAAGGTGACGGGCAAGCCGCGTGATGAAATCTACCAGTGGCTTTGCGAGCACAAGAACTGATCGGCTTCAATTCGCCCCGTCCTTAAGGAAACGGTCCGTGAAAGTATTCTTCGCTGAGCGTTTTTTCATGCCTGCGGTCTGCTCTCAGGACAATGTTCCACGTGGAACATCGTCATGGAAAATGAAGGAGAGGGAGACTTCTGCAGGATTCACGCAGGATTGTTCCATGTGAAACATCCTGGATCGAAAAAAAAAACGGTTCCGAACAACGTTCGGAACCGACAGGGATCATCTTCGATGATGTTCCACGGGAACATCATTCGTCAGAGCGAAGGGCGACTTCTCGAGTCTTCGAGGAGTGAATGTTGCGCACCAGGCTGTCGAGCAGCGAGGAGAGCTCTTCGACGAGATTGGAGTTGGAGATCACGCCGACGAGCTTGCCTTCCTCATCAACGATGGGCAGGCGGCGGACGCCGAATTCACGCATGCGGGCAAGTGCCACGACCATGCTTTCGCCGGGGCCCGCAGTGACGACGGGAGTCGTCATGACGTCGCGGACGGTGAGCTTCATCGGATCCAGATTGCGGGCGACGACTTCGATGGCGATGTCGCGGTCCGTGATCATGCCGAGGGGCGTCTGATCGTCATTGACAACAACAAGGCTGCCGACATGCTCAAGGCGCATCTGCCTTGCACAGTCGCAGATGGTCTTGTCAGCCGTGATCGTGGCGACCTCATGCACGGCCATGTCGATGACTTTCATAGAGCGAGTTCTCATGTTTTCTACCTTTTTCCTGGGACGCTTTCTGCTTTGCGTAATGAATAAATTCTAACCAAACGGTTGGTGCTCGGCTTGGAGGAGGGCTTGAATTTATTCGTCCTCACCCTCGTCGGCAGAAGCCGCAGGCAGAAGTGGGACAAAGTTGTGAAAGTCGTACAGGCGCTTGTCCATCAAGTGCGACGGAGAGACGCGTTGCAGGCTCATGAAGAGGTTGTAGATGCGGCCGGGGAACTCACGGTCCCAGGCCTTGATGAGTTCCTTCACTTCCTGACGCTTGAGGTTTTCACCCGCTCCGCAGATGCCCTTTGAGGTGACGGGGTACTGGCGGATCTTGGCAAACTTCTCCGTTTCGCTTTCGCGTACGTAGGCAAGCGGGCGGATGACGACGTTGCGCTTGTCGTCGCTTCGCAGAATGGGCGGCATGGCCTTCATGCGGCCGCCGTAGAAGAGATTGAGCAGCAGCGTGCCGACAATGTCGTCCATGTGATGGCCGAGGGCGATCTTGTTGCACTTCATTTCGCCTGCGACGCGGTAGAGAATGCCGCGGCGGAGACGGGCGCAGAGCGAGCAGACGTTGCGGCCTTCAGGGATCAGGCGCTGGATGATGGAGTAGGTGTCCTGATCCTCGATGTGGTATTCGACGTCGATGTCCTTGAAGTACTGCTCGAGTGCTTCACGGGGGAAGTTGGGGATGTGCTGGTCGACATTGACGGCAACGAGATCGAACTTGATCGGCGCGCGCTTCTGGAGCGTCCGGAGGGCATCGAGAAGCACGAAGCTGTCCTTGCCGCCGCTCATGGCGACCATGACGCGGTCACCGTCCTCAATCATGCCGAAGTCGGTGATGGCCTGGGCTGTGAGGCGGATGATTCGCTTCTCAAGCTTTTTGACGGCAACCGACTTCTTATTGCGGTTGCTGGGACCCATGTTGACGCCGTCCTTGCTGTTCTGGAAGATCTCGTTGTCTTCGTTGAGAGGACGAGAGGGGACGTCGGAGACGGGGATGATGGGGATGCTGTTCTTGCTGTCGTTGTTCATGATCTTAAGGGAGTGAGGGGCGTCGGCGCCAGACTTCGATGCCGACGGCGTCGACATGTTCGTAGGCTTCGGTCTTGGCGGAGGAAACGCGGAGCAACTGTACGCCGGGCAGTGTCGCCAGCTTGTCGGCAATGGCGTCCACGAGAGTTTCTTGCAGGTTGAAGTGAGCGGACTGTGCGATGTCCGAGATGGTGCCGACGATCAGGTCGTAGTTGAGCACATCCTGAAGTTCATCGCAGCTGCTCGTGGAGTCCTGAAGCGGAATCCAGACGTCGCATTCAAAGGTGACCTTCTGGGTGCGGTGCTTTTCATGCTCGTATGCGCCGATGTGGCAGTCAAGCACAAGGCCTCGAACGAAAATCTTGCGACATTGGAAGGTCAGAAAGTCTGTAATATGGCTGTTCATGGTGCAACGGCCGGCCGTTGTAGGCAGCTTGAGCTGAAAGGAAACGCGCTGATGCGATGGATTATCTGTATTTTCGTCTTGCTTGTCGTCGTGCTCTCGTGCGTGCCGACGCTCAGACGATGGGGGCTTGGACGCCTTCCCGGGGACATCAACTTCACGGTCATGGGCCGCAAGGTTGAGATCCCCTTGATGAGCACGATTTTACTGACTGCCATCGTGGCCGTGGTTGCCCGCCTTCTCTGAGGCGGCAAAGAGCGGCTGCAGCGCTTCAATGCGGGCGGCACGCACGGCGGCGGGAATGAGTCTGGGGTTGGTCTGAGCCTTGGCAACGGCCCCCGCGTTCACGCCGCACCAAAGCTCTGACGCCTTCAGGAGTTTCTCCACGTTTTTTTGGGACAGCACTTCCCACATGCGGATCATGAGGGCCATGCGTTCAGGTCTGCGAAGTGCATCACCGCGCTCAAGCAGAGCCCCTGCAGTCTGAGCATCAACTGCTTCGGCAAAGAGCGGAAGCAAGGTGCGGAAGCAGCTGCAAAGTTGCTGCAGGGCGACGGGGGTTCGAAGGTTGGCCGCCGTTTGCTGAGCTTCTTCTGCATTTCGGCAGAAGGCCGTCATGAGGGCAAAGCGCGCATCAAGGCACAGGTCTTCAGACACGGCTTTGGAGAGGACTTCGCGCATGGCGGAGTTGTCCGGGTCTACAGGAAAGAGCTTCGTCCACAAGCCGCAGCGGGAAAGCGCGTCAATCATGTTGAGGGGATGGCGCGATGCAAAGCCGCGGCTCACTTCCGCCCAGATTCGTTCGGGCACCAGTGCATCCGCCTCGCCGTTCTCGACCATGAGCGTCATGAGCGCCATGGTTTCCTCGGCGATGCGGAAGTCGCAGAGTTTGGCGCTGAAGCGGGCTACGCGAAGAATGCGGACGGGATCCTCGGAAAATGCTTCGCTTACGTGACGAAGAACGTGGTTCCGAAGATCCTCCATGCCGCCGTACGGGTCGACGATTCGACCGCTGTCGTCCATGGCCATGGCGTTGATCGTCAGGTCACGCCGCTTGAGGTCCTCCTCGAGCGTCACGCCGGGATCTGTGTGAAATACAAACCCATGGTAGCCGCGGGCGGTTTTTCGCTCAGTACGGGCGAGCGCATATTCCTCATGCGTCTTCGGGTGAAGAAATACAGGGAAGTCCGCGCCGACGGGGGTGAAGCCCTTTTCAAGCATTTCCTCGGGCGTGGAGCCCACGACGACCCAGTCACGGTCTCCGCCTGCGGGCACGTCATGGCCCGCCTGACGAAGAAGCATGTCACGCACGTATCCGCCGACGGTATAAATCTGCATAAGTTGAAGCTTGTCCGGTCAGAAAATCCCGATCAGGGAAGATCGGCCTCCTTGGCCGTCGGGTCCGAAGGCGTCACCGTGCCCACGAACGACTTGAAGGAGCCGAGATCCTCCTTCAGCCGATGAGCATACATGAATGTGTTCGAGAGCACGTTCTTTACGTAGTCGCGGGTTTCGAAATAGGGGATGGACTCGATGAAGACGGCGCCCTCCATGGGCTTTTCCAGCGTCTTTCGCCAGATGCGCGCACGGACGGGACCTGCGTTGTAGGCAGCGCTGGAAAGCGCGAAGCTACCGTCGAAGTCCTCGCGAAGCATGTTCAGGTAGGCGGTGCCCAGTGCAACGTTGGTGTTGGGATCGACGAGTGGCTTTCCCTTGAGTTCTTTGAGATCGAGCTTGCGGATGAGCCACTTGGCGGTTTTCGGCATAACCTGCATGAGCCCCTGAGCGCCAACGCCGGAACTTACGCCGGACATGAAGCGGGATTCCTGACGAATGAGGCCGTAGACCCAGGCGTCGGGAAGACCGTGACGGGCGCTCATCGACGTGATGAGCTCCTTGTGAGGCGTGGGATAGAGCAGCTCGGGTTCAAAGAAGTCCTTGCTGGCCTTCTGTCCCGTGTTGATCATGCGGTGGAAGAGACCTTGCTGCTTCGCAAATGTTGCGGCGGCATAGAGCTCCCTGGGCTTCTGATTGCGTAGAGCCCAGTTCCATTCGGCGTGTCCAAGGAAATAGAAGTTGTTCTGGTAAAAGGCGATGGCTCTTCGGATGCTCGGATCGGAGGTCCAGCGACGGATTTCCTCTTCAGTGACTGCTGCGGAAGAGGTTTCAACTGCATAGGGCTTGCCGAGTTCGTCACAGGCAAGCTTTCCGTAGAAGGTTCGGTTTTTCGAGATGGCCTCGTAAAGCGGCTTGGCCTTGGCTGGACGGCCTTGTTCGGCATGAGCACGCGCAAGCCAGTAGGTCCAGGTCTCGTTTTCGCGGGCATCGGCGGACATGCGGCTAATGGCCTTCTCGACGTTTTTCCAGTCTCCGTCACGCATGTAGGCGCGAGCGGCCCATCCTGCCATCAGGTCGGGCTGAACGACGACCGGGTTCTTGTAGACGCGATTCCCTGCACGAGAGAAGAGAGCGGCACCGTCGCCCGTCTGGCTGACGGCGGCTTCGTAGGCGAGCTGTCCCCAGAGGAAGCTCTGCCATTCAGAGGAGAGCTTGGGAGAGAGCTTTTCTGCGAGCTTCTGCGACATCTTGAAGTCGATGCCTCGCATACGCATGATGAAGAAGATCTGCACACGTGCGGGAAGCTTGTCGAAGTTCTTGGCGTTCTTCTTGTACCAGCGCTGCGGATTGTTCAGGATCGCGGTCAGAGTCTTTGCCGAGGCGGGCATGGTCTTGTCGGGCGCATGTTCGACGACGTAGCGCACCTCCTGCCAGCGACGGTTCTGCAGCTGGATCAAAACGGCGGACCAGGCCCACGACGGATTCTGTTCCATCAGGCGGTCGGTCAGCATTCGAAGCGGGCGGCCCTTCACCTTGGAGTCACGCACAAAGGCTTCGATCGTCTTTCGGGGAGTAGTCTCGAAGTTGTACCAGTGGTGCCAGGCAAGAATGTCCGGCTCTTCCTGGTTCCATTGCAGCAGGCTGTAGAGGCGATTGAAGAGCACCGGATTGATTCGATCGGCAGCGGTCATCAGATAGTCGGATGCGGATTGTTCTCCAAGGTACTGCCCCTGATGGCGCTCGATGAACTTGATGAAGCGCAGGTTGGTGTCCGGATCGTCTTTGTTGCGACGGAATTCGAGCAGAAGCTGCCAGAGTTTCGGATAGTCGCCCAGGGGGTGAGCCTCAAGCGTGGCGCCAAGGTTTTCAAGCGTAGCAATCCTGCCCTTCCTGTAAGCCTGCCAGGCCTCATTGAAGCGCTTGTTGGCTTCTGCATCGGCAGCCAGAAGGAGCGCCGCTTCCTGTTCGGTCGGTGTCTGCGGAGCTTCGGTTGCAAATCCGGGAGTCATGCAGGCAAGATATCCCGTCAGGAACAAGCTTGAAAGCAGAAGTTTCGGATTGAAGGCATCAGACGACATTTTCAAGAGCTCCGTAAAAAGCGGAACAAAGGGAAGGAGACGCATAAATGACAGAAGAGACTACAGCAATGTTAACCAAGAAAGGCCTCCGAGCTTCTCTTTTGGCGAGACGGAAACAATTGTTTGAATCTCTTGCGCTCGACAACGGGCTTGCAGAGCGGTTTTTGGAAATGCTGGAACTTGCTCGTCCCAAAAGCGTCGGGCTTTTCTGGCCGATCCGTTCGGAGCCCGGATTGCTGAGTGTTGCTCGGGATTGGCTGAAGCGGACGGGCGGACTGATCTACCTGCCTGAAACTCGTCCGGATTGCATGATCTACAGGCTTTGGCATGAAGGTGCTGAGCTTCGAAAGGACTGCGCGGGCATTCCGTACCCGCAGGGAGAGGAGGCTTCCGAGCCTCCTGCCATGGTTGTGGCGCCGTGCGTGGGTTATGCGGAGTCGTGCAGGCGGCTCGGGTATGGCGGAGGCTATTTCGACAGGTATCTGGCCTCCTACGGCAATCAGCGTCCACTGGCGGTTGGAGTTGCCTTTGATGAGCTTCGGGGGCCCGAAGAGATCTTCGAGTCATTTGACGAGCCGCTTGATGCAGTTGTAACGGAGCGAAGGATCATCCTAAAAGCAAAAGCGCCGCTGTGACATGCACGGCGGCGCTTGAGGCGTCGAAGCTCAAGGACGGAGCTTAGTCTTCGGCAAGAGACTTCAGAAGGGCGACAACGTTGTCGGCGGCAACGCCTTCAGCGAAGTGAACAGGAGCCTCGGCGAGAGAGGCGGGGTCCTTCTTGAGGCGGCCGACCCATTGGCCTGCGTCGCGGCCGGATTCGAGGCCGTCGGAAACGAGCAGTTCGGAGCCTTCGTGCGTGAGCTTGAAGTAGAAGAGGCCGTCGCTTTCACGGTACTGCTTGAAGAGCGTGGCAGGCGCCTTCTTCTTTTGAGCCTTGGTGGCACTAGACGTCTCGAGTTTCTGGAAGGAGCGCAGGCCGACAGCGTAACGGAGCTTGGCGATGAGATCCGTTGCGTAGACGCGGGCACGGGCTGCGCCCTGCTGAAGAATGGCCTCGATCTGTTCGGGATGAGCCATCAGATCTTCGTAGCGTTGGCGCATCGGGCCGATTTCGGCGTCGATCTTGTCGGCGAGGCGCTTCTTGGCCTCACCCCAGCCAAGACCGTCACGGAGTTCCTGACGGAAGGCGGCGGATTCTTCTTCGGTGGCGAAGGCGTCGTAAATGACGGTGAGCGAGGTGCTGTCGGGATCCTTGGGCTCACCGGGCAGACGGCTGTCGGTGACGATGCGGGAGATCGCTTCGTCAAGCGCCTTGCGGCCGCCCTCAAAGAGCGGGATCACGTTGTTGTAGGACTTGCTCATCTTGCGGCCGTCGAGACCGGGGAGGACTTCAATGGCAGAGCCGCCCGTGGCCTGCGGAAGCACAAAGAAGGACTCGTCGGGCTTGGCGTAGAGATTGTTGAAGCGCGTGGCGACGTCACGGGCCATTTCAAGGTGTTGGATCTGGTCGTGACCGACGGGCACTTCGTTGGCGTTGAACATGAGGATGTCGGCGGCCATGAGGATGGGGTAGCAGAACAGGCCCATCGAGACGTCGGCATCAGGATCTTTGCCTGCGGCAACGGCAGCGTCGGTTGCAGCCTTGTAGGCATGAGCACGGTTCATCTGACCCTTGCTCGTGCAGCAGGTCAGCATCCAGTTGAGGAGCGGAATTTCAGGAATGTCGCTCTGTCGATAGAACACGACGCGTTCAGGATCGAGGCCTGCGGCAAGCCACGTAGCGGCGATCTGCATGCGGCTGCGTTCGATGCGGTCAGGGTCCTGGCACTTGATGAGGGCGTGAAGGTCAGCCATGAAGAAGAAGCTCTGCACGTCCGGATTCTTGCTGTCCTGGATGGCCGGGCGAATGGCGCCGACGTAATTGCCGATGTGGAGGGTGCCGGTCGTGTTGATGCCGGTCAGAACTCGCTTTTTCATGTCTGTGTGTTCCATCAGGTTGGTTGGACGGACGCACCTCTCGGGAGGGCGCCGTCAAGGCAGTCTTTCAATGATACGCGTTTGTCTGCTAATAAAAAAACGACCTGCAGAATTCTGCAGGCCGGTTTTCAGTATTGCGGAGTCAGCTGATTAGTGGAGACCAGCGGCATCGCGCAGGGTGGCGGCCTTGTCGGTCTTTTCCCACGTGAATTCCGGTTCTTCGCGACCGAAGTGGCCGTAGGCGGCGGTCTTCGAGTAGATCGGACGGCGCAGGTCGAGCATCTGGATGATGCCGCGCGGACGCAGGTCGAAGTGAGCGCGCACGAGCTTGGCGATCTGTTCGTCGGGGATCACGCCGGTGCCGTTCGTGAACACGGTGATGTTCATCGGTTCGGCAACGCCGATGGCGTAGGCGACCTGAACCTGACACTGAGAGGCGAGACCGGCGGCAACGATGTTCTTGGCGACATAGCGGCAGGCATAGGCTGCGGAGCGGTCAACCTTCGTCGGATCCTTGCCAGAGAAGGCGCCGCCGCCGTGCGGGCAGTAGCCGCCGTACGTGTCGACGATGATCTTGCGACCGGTCAGACCGCAGTCACCCTGCGGACCGCCAACCACGAAGCGGCCGGTCGGGTTGATGAGGAAGCGGGTGTCCTTGAGCCATTCGGCAGGCATGACAGGACGGATGATCTTTTCAATGACTTCGTCAATGAACTCAGCCTTCATGTGCTTGCCCTCGGACATTTCAGGGGCATGCTGCGTGGAGAGCACGATCGTGTCGCAACCGATCGGCTTGCCGTCGCGATAGCGGAGCGTCACCTGGCTCTTGGCGTCAGGGCGCAGCGTCGGGAAGGAGCCGTTCTTGCGCACAATGCTCTGACGCTCGACGAGACGGTGGGCGTAGTAGATCGGTGCGGGCATGAGGGTCGGCGTTTCGTCGCAGGCGTAGCCGAACATCAGGCCCTGGTCGCCAGCACCGAGGTTGAGTTCGTCGTCGGCGGCGCTGTCGACACCCTGAGCGATGTCCTGAGACTGCTTGTCGTAACCAACGAGGACGGAGCAACCCTTATGGTCGATGCCGTATTCGGTGTTGTCATAGCCGATGCGCTTGAGAACGTCGCGGGTGAGGCCGATGTAATCGACGTTGGCACCCGTGGTGATTTCACCAGCGAGAACGACGAGGCCCGTGGTGCAGAGGGTTTCCGCGGCAACGCGGCTCATGGGATCCTGTTCGAGACAGGCGTCGAGGATGGCGTCAGAGATCTGGTCCGCGACCTTGTCGGGATGACCTTCACTGACGGATTCGGAAGTAAAAAGATATTCGCTGGCCATTGCCATACTCCATTAGGAATGAGAAGGACAGCGCCTAACGCAATGAGGTATGTCGACTGCCAGTCGATTGCGCAAGACGCTTTAGCGGTATTTGTCATCGCCCCGCAAGTTGTCTTTGTTAACTCGGCGAACGTCGAATAATACAACCATCAGGATTTCCGTGCCACTGAAGGCACGAATGAATCTGAGCGTGGCATCGTTCGTGACGTGTCCTTATTGTGAATCTGCTTTCTTTTGTCTGGCTGAAGGTCGTCAGGTTCTTTTCTCTGCCTGCAGGAATACTCTCCTCGTGGAGGTTGCCCGATTGTATGTTCCCGACAGTCAAGGTACATCCGGGCGAGCTTCGCACTCTATATCTGGTTCAGGCCGTCACGTTTTTGGGAATCGGGCACCGCCTCGCAGCCTAGTCCCGGTGGCGTGATCGTGTCGAAGGACGACGGCTCATGTGCTTGGGTTCGACCTGTTCACGTGCTTGAGAATCGGGTTCCGCCGTGCGGCGGAGTCCCTGTGAGACGAAGTTGATGTTCATCCGTGCCTCGGGCGAGATGAACTTGTCGTCACTGATTTCATGGAAAGTCTGCACTGGGTGATGATGGCTGCATGGGCGGTGGAGGCCCATTGGGTTCATGTCGGGACTGGGACTAAATCCGATAAAATTAATTGTTTGGATTACTTCTCTCGAATGGACGCAAGATATGGACTGGTTGCTGAAGCTCTTTTCAAGGCTCCCTCTGCGTTTTTTGCAGGTCGTGGGGGCGGGCATCGGAGGCCTGACCTTCAAGCTGTCCCCAGCCACCAGGGCCCGGGCTATGGAGAATCTGAAGCTGGCTGGTTATGACGATCCTCATCTGTATGAACGAGTCGGTCGCAATGCGGGCCGACAGGCCATGGAGAGCCTTTGGGTTTGGTACCGTCCTGCCGAGACTGTGCTCAAGCGTGTTCATATCGCGCCGGAAGCCGAGGCAATGGTGCGCGAGGCCGTTGACAGTGGTCGCCCGATTGTTTTTCTGACGCCACACGTCGGTTGCTTTGAGGTGCTTCCCGTGTGGTTTGCCGCCACGTTTTTTGCAAGGACGGGGCGCGGCATTTCCATTCTTTACCGCCCGCCCAAGGTGAGTCTTCTCAGAAAGATCGTGGGCGAGGCGCGTCAGGCTCCCGGCATTCAGGCTTGCCCGACGACGATTGCGGGTGTCAAGAAGATGATCCGCAACCTGAAGCAGGGACATACATTCGGTGCGTTGCCTGATCAGGTTCCTTCCAAGGGGGAGGGCGTCTGGGCCGACTTTTTCGGCAGGCCTGCCTACACGATGACGCTTCCTGTGCGTGTCGCGCATCAGTTCAAGGCTGATCGCTTCTTCGTCTGGGGCGTGAGAAGCGGCGACGGCTGGCGCATTGAGGCTGTGAAGTGGGATGAACCGCTTACAGGCGACACCGAAAAGGACGCCGAGGCGATGAACCGCCAGATCGAGGCCGTCATTCGTCGCATGCCTGAGCAGTATGCCTGGAGCTACAACCGCTACAAGACCCCTGCAGGAGCGCATCCCAAGCAGGCCGGAGACAAAAAGTGAACGTTTTCTTTGCCAAGTTCTGGATCCGTGTGGTTCGGTCGATGAAGAATCTGCCGATGTTCGTGCGCGAAGCTCTTGCGAAAGTCATTGCCAGAATCCTCTGGCTCGCCATTCCGAAGCGTCGCCATGTCATCGAGACGAACCTGAGGCTCTGCTTTCCCGAGCTTTCCGAGTCCGAGCGTCGCTCGCTGGCACATCGTGTCTATGTCCGCCTTGCGCGCGCTGCCGTCGATCACGGCACGCTTTGGGAATCCGACAAGGAGACGATTCAGAAGTTCGTGACCTTTGAGGGGCTTGAAAACCTGCTTGAAAACAAGGGTGAGCCCATCATTGTTGTGGCACCGCATTTCGCAGGTCTCGACGCTGCAGGCATTGCGCTCAACACCTACGTGCGCGGTGTGTCGCTTTATCAGAAGCAGAGCAATCCTGCCTGGGATGAGGCAGTGCTCGCAGGGCGCAAGCGCTTCTCCGACCCTGTCCTCATCGCCAAAAGCAACGAGAGCGATCTGCGCCCCGTGTTGCGCGCCATCAAGGAGGGGCTTCCCTTCTATTACCTGCCCGACATGGACCACGGAATCAAGAACTCGATTTTCGTGCCGTTCTTCGGCGTACAGGCAGCCACGCTGCCGATGGTCTCGCGTCTTGCGCGAGTGACGAGGGCAAAGGTCCTCTGGTGCATTGCCACGATGACCGAAGAGGGCTACCACGTCATCATCTCCAAGCCGTGGGAGAACTTCCCGACGGCCGACTTCGAAGCGGATACCCGAAGGCTCAATGCCGAACTCGAGGAATGGATTCGTGCATATCCCGACCAGTACCTCTGGGTCCACCGACGCTTCAAGACTCGACCTGAGGGCGAGCAGTCACTCTATTAAAAACGACTGAAAAGAATACCTGAAATGAGAACGCTGAAGTTTACGAAAATGCAGGGTGCCGGCAATGACTTCGTGATGCTTGACGGCATCCGACAGGACATCGAGCCTACGCCTGCACTCATCCGCTATCTGGCCGACCGTCGCTTCGGCATTGGGGCTGATCAGGTGCTGATGGTCGAGCGTGCCAGGCTTCCCGGTGTTGATTTCCGCTATCGCATCTTCAACTGCGACGGGGACGAGGTCGAACAGTGCGGCAATGGCGCCCGCTGTTTCGCCGTCTTTGTTCGTGAAGAGGGGCTCACCGACAAGACGAGCATTCGTGTTGAGACGATGAAGGCCGTCATCGAGCCCGAAGTGAGGCCTGACGGCCGTGTGACGGTGAACATGGGGCCTGCCCGCAAGGCGCCCGAAGTGTTGCCCTTTGTTCCCGAAGGCCTCGAATCCGGCACGGAAGGTGCCTCGAGGATTTATCATGCGCATCTCTCCTGTTCCGACGTCTGGTTTTCCGCCTTGTCGATGGGCAATCCGCACGCCGTGATCCGCGTCGAGGATGTCGACGCCGCTTCTGTGGCGGAGGTCGGTCCCAGGATGGAATATTTTTCTGCCTTTCCCGCCCGTGTCAACGTGGGCTTTCTGCAGGTCGTCTCCCGTACACGCGGCAAGCTCCGCGTCTGGGAGCGTGGTGCAGGAGAAACGCTCGCCTGCGGCAACGGCGCCTGTGCAGCCGCAGTCGAGGGTATCAGCCGCGGTTGGTTTGACGAAGAGGTGACGCTTCAGGCCCGTGGCGGCGAGCTCACCATCCGTTGGGAAGGCCTCAAGACGCCGGACGCTCCCGTCATGATGACGGGGCCGGCGACGACCGTTTTTAAAGGTGTCATCACTATTCCTGAAGGCATTTAAGTCATGATTGATCTGGTTCTGAAGAAATCCAAGGAGCGCTCCCTTCTGCGCCGCCATCCGTGGGTCTACGACACGGCGGTTCAAAAGGTGGTTCTCGACTCCAAGAAGACTGCTCCCGCAAGCGGCGAGACTGTTCGCGTCGTCTCTTTCGACGGCCGTTTCCTCGCTTGGGCAGCCTATTCGCCCGAATCGACTATCCGCGCACGCTGCTGGTCCTTCAAGGAAGAGGAGGTGATCGATGCCTCTTGGTTCGAGAAGAAGCTTCGTCACGCCGTCGAGGCTCGTGCCTGTCTGCGTGACCGCACGAGTGCCGTGCGTCTCGTTTTCGGCGAGGCGGATGGTCTGCCCGGCCTGATCGTCGACCAGTACGCCGACTGCCTCGTGACTCAGTTCCAGTCTGCAGGCGTTGAGGCTCATCGCGAGCTGATTGCCGACCTGCTGATGGAGATCACGGGTGCGAAGACGATCTTCGACCGATCCGACGCGGCCACGCGCCAGCGTGAGGGTCTGCCGATCCGCAGCGAACTGCTGCGCGGCGAAGAGCCGCCTGCCGCGATTGAAGTCGTGGAAGACGGCGTGCGTTATGGCGTTGACGTGCGCGTCGGTCACAAGACCGGCTTCTATGTCGACCAGCGTGAAAGCCGCCTGACGGCCCAGAAGGTCGCGGAGGAGTTCCGCCGCGTCCACGGCAGGGGCATGCGCGCGCTCAACTGTTTCTGCTATACGGGCGGCTTCTCTCTTGCACTCCTCAAGGGCGGTGCGGCCGAAGTCGTCTCCGTTGACTCCTCTCAGGAGGCCCTCGACATGGCCGCCGCCAATGCCAGGCGCAATGGTTTTGAGGGTGACTGCGCCAAGTTTGTCTGCAAGGACGTCTTCACGTATTTGCGCGAGCTTCGTGATGCGGGCGAAAAGTTCGATCTGGTGATCCTCGATCCTCCGAAGTTCGCCTCGAACCATCGCCATGTCGAACGCGCGGCCCGTGCCTACAAGGACATCAACCTCAACGGTCTGAAGCTCCTTTTGCCCGGCGGCCAGCTCTTCACGTTCTCGTGCTCGGGCGCGGTGGACGTCGATCTCTTCCAGAAGATCGTTGCGGGCGCCGTTTTTGACGCCAAGGTGGATGCCTGGGCCGTCGGCCGCTTCGGCGGCGGCATTGACCACCCGCTTCTGATGACCTACCCCGAAGGCGAATACCTGAAGGGACTTCATCTCCTGGTGAGGCCTTGAGGCGTAGACTGATTGCATGCACAACCACGGGCTCGCCCGTGGTTGGTTCGTTATTGACGAGGATAAAAAAATGATGGTTGAAGAACAACAGCCGGACATTCCGGTGACGATTCTTACGGGTTTTCTCGGTGCCGGCAAGACGACGCTGCTGAATCGCATCCTCAGCGAGAACCACAACTACAAGATCGCCATTGTCGAAAATGAATTCGGCAAGGAGAACATCGACACGGATCTGCTTGTTCAGACGGACAGGGAACAGATTGTGAACATGAACAACGGCTGCGTCTGCTGCACGATCCGCGGCGACCTGTCCAAGGTTCTCACTGATCTGCGCCTGCGTCGCAGCAGGGGCGAGATCAAGTTCGACTACGTCGTCATCGAGACTAGCGGCGTTGCCAATCCTGGCCCCGTCGCCCAGACCTTCTTCATGGACGATGCCGTCGCCGCCTTCTTCCGTCTTGACGGCGTGGTGACGGTCGTCGACTGCAAGCACGGTTCCGCCACGCTTGACGAGGAGGCCGCTGCGCGCGATCAGGTCGGCTTTGCAGACCGAATCCTGCTTTCGAAGACGGATCTCTGCACGGCCGAGGAAGTTGCGGCCATGGAGCAGCGTCTTCGTCAGATGAACGCCCGCGCCCCGATCCGCCGCGTCAACATGGGCGAATGCCCTGTTGACGAAGTGCTTAACATCACGGGCTTCAACATGAACGACGTGCTTGATGTTGATCCTGCGTTCTTCAACAACGATCATCACATGCACCATCACAACGACGACATCCACTCGTTTGTGTATGAGTCCGATCGACCGTTCAATCCGATGAAGCTCGAACGCTACATCGCTTCGCTCACGAGCGTCTACGGTCAGGACATGCTTCGCTACAAGGGCGTTCTCTATCTGAGCGGCACCGACCGCCGAGTCGTCTTCCAGGGCGTGCACATGCTTGCCGTGAGCGACGTGCTTGATACGTGGGGAGACCGCAAGCCCTTCTCGAAGATTGTGTTCATCGGGCGCAATCTTCCCGAGGAGGCCATCAAGCGCGGCCTCGCCACCTGTTTGGACTAGAAGCGTGGAGCAGGTGCGGGATTGACTCTCAGGGAAGTTACTGAAATAAAACGGCCTTGGGCAGTTGGCAAAGGGTCTAGTTTTCCTGTATAAAGCCATATTTCTGACGGCCGCACCGCTTTGTTCGGCCACACAATGCCAATCTAAATACAAAGACGAGAAGTTATGGGCACGACTAAACTTTTGACGGTTGACGAGCTCCTGAAGATGTCGGAAGACGACTACATGGATGAGCGCCAGCTTGCATTTTTCAAGAACCGCCTTCAGACGATGGAAGCGGAGCTTCGTGCAAATGCTGATCAGACGACGGTGAATCTTCGCGAAACGACGGTTGTGCCCGATCCGGCCGACCGCGCCACGATCGAAGAGGAGCACGCGCTTGAACTGCGTACCCGTGACCGCGAGCGCAAGCTTCTGAAGAAGGTTCAGGCTGCGATCAAGCGCATCGACGACGGCGAATACGGCTATTGCGAGGAAACCGGTGATCCCATCGGCGTCGCCCGTTTGCTCGCCCGCCCGACCGCCACGCTTTCTCTCGAGGCCCAGCAGCGTCGCGAACTCAAGCAGAAGCTCTACGGAGACTGATGCTGCGGGGAGTCAACCCTGCTGGATGCGCCCGAAACCCGGGCGCTCCCATGAACTCGGCAATCGTTGTCCGTAAAATGACGGACGGTTGCCGAGTTTTTTTGTATTTGCGACTCGAACAGAAGGAAACCTATGCCGAAGTTGTGGCTATTTGATCTCGATGACACGCTCTTTGAGGCGTCGGGCGGCATGCTCCGCAAGATTCATCTGCTGATGAACGAATACATGTGCAGAGAGCTCGGCATGGAATGGGAGGAGGCTTCGGCTCTTCGCCGGCACTACTGGAGCGTTTACGGCGCCACGTTCCTGGGGCTCTGGAGGCATCATGGCATCGATCCCCGGGACTTCCTGAGCTTTGCGCACGATTTTGATCCGCGTCTCTACATCCAATTCAGTGGATGTCCCGCAGAGGACGTGAAGAGGCTTCCCGGACGCAAGGTCGTCTTTACGAACGGTCCGCGCAACTATGCCCGGGCCGTGCTTGAAGCGCTGGAGCTTGACCATGTTGTGGACGGCCTGGTGGCCAGCACTGACATGCATGCGCTGGGCCAATGGCGTCCGAAGCCGAGTCGCCTGATGTTTCTGATGACGTGCCGGCGCTGGGGCGTTTCTCCCGCCGACACGGTCTTTGTTGACGACAGTCCGATGAACCTCATGGCTGCGCACGCCGAGGGGATCCGGACGGTCTGGTGCACGGGGTACCGCAAGAAGAACGGCAAGCTTGCCAACCGCATCGTGCGTCCCTGTGCGGACTTTACGATCGGGCACATCAGGGAGCTTTCCCGCCTTCAGTTCGGAACGCCGGACGACAGAATTTTTAGCAATGGGTGTTTGAATGTTCTCACGCATCGCCGCAGCCTATGCGCTGCTTGACGGGGTACGCCGTCTTCTGGTGAACCTTCTCTTTCTCCTGACGCTCGTCACGCTGGCGGTCGTCTTCTGGGTGGCCTCGGAGGCGCCGAACCTGCCCAAGGGAACGCTTCTTCGCATTGACCTGGTCGGAGAAGTGAAGGAGAGCGGTCCTGCAGAGCCGTCGTTCATGCTGTCCATGTTCGGGCAGGATTCCTTTGAAGAGAATACGAGGCTTGCGG
>UMFN01035633.1_pt1 | contig 18495 bp, 9 predicted proteins | sample 1965021 | NCBI WGS metagenome assembly UMFN01 (sample SAMEA4836047, study PRJEB28245) | human gut metagenome | biome: gut microbiome; material: fecal sample | place: Denmark | collected 2008
GATACCCAGCAGGGCAATGTCAATGCCTCCGAAACTTTCGATGCGCTGTTCGTACAGACGGCAATATTCAAAGATGGTATCTTTGGCGATGGTTCCGTCGGGAGTGAATATATTCTGTTTGTCAATATCGACATGATCCAGCAACATTTCCTTCAAAGCATTGAAGTTACTGTTGATAGCATCGGCAGTCAACGGATAGTATTCATACATATTAAATACGATCACGTTACGGAAGCTCAGTCCTTCTTCCTTATGCATGCGGATCAGTTCCGAATAGACATGGCTGGGTGAGTTACCTCCGGGGAGTGCTAGTACGCAAAAGCGTCCTGCTTTCTGTTTTTCGCGGATGGTTTGTGCTATTTCGCAAGCAATGTAGTTAGCCCCTTCTTCTACAGACTCATAAATGTCTGTAGGTATTTTCTCGAGTCTTGTCAAGACTGATTTTTCAAATGCATTCTCCGGTCTGTAGTATCTGGGGGAGACCCGGTGGAGACTGATTTGAGAACTAAGATTTGTTTTCATAAAGTTGTTAATTAAGTTATGTAAGATTAGCGTCCTTACGACTGTATTTTCACGACAAAGATACAAAAGAAGTCTATATAATTAACTACTAACTTCTAGGTATTGTTGCACCTTCAAATCGTTTTTAACATTTGTTTTATCACGAATGGCGGAGTTGGAATTCGTCTGCATCTTTCCATACCGGAAACTTTTCTCTGAACTGATGAAGTGCGGTCAGATGAAGCGTAGCGGTTGCTATGCCCTCCGTTTCGTCGGGCACGGAAGCCGACTTCTTCTCCGAGCGCTGAATAGATTTTGCTTCCTCCGTTGTATTTCAGCCGATATCCGTCTATACCTACTCTGTTAACCCCGCACACGTAACACTGATTTTCAAGGGCACGGGCACGAAGCAGCGTATCCCATGCCAGGCGGCGGGGGATAGGCCAGTTTGCTACATATATTAATAGGTCATATTGATTGGCTACGTTCCGGCTCCACACCGGAAAACGAAGATCGTAGCATACAAGCAGACAGATATTCCAGCCACGGTAAGGGATAATCAGACGTTCATCGCCTGCCGAGAAATGTTCTGCCTCACGTCCCATGCGGAACAGATGGCGTTTATCATAATAGAATTCTTTTCCTTCCGGTGTCAGGAAGAAAGCGCGATTGTAATATCTTCCGTTGTCTACAGTGATATAACTCCCGCAGATGGCCACTTGAAACAAAGAAGCCCATTGTTTCAGTGTTGCAATCGTCTCACCGGAATTTGCTTCCGCCAGCATATCACTCTGCATACTGAATCCTGTAGAAAACATCTCCGGTAAAACAACAATCTCCGTTGTTCCACGGAGACTTTGCAGCTTCTCGTGGAGCAAACGGAGATTTTCTTGTTTGTTTTCCCAAACGATATCGGTTTGTACTATGGAAATACGAATCGAATCCATGATGCCTGTTTTAAGTAATAGGGAATAAGTAATAGGTAATAAGGAATAAGTAATAGGTAATATACCATACGGAGCAGCATTTCAGCAGCTACGATTAATACTTAATACCTATTACTTATTACTTTATTCTTAAAGTTCTCCAAGTGCAAAATTCTCAGGATGTTTTCCTTTGAAATCCTTGAAGTACAGTTTGATTTCCCGCATATCTTTATTAAGATCTCCCGTCGGCATAATTGCTTTAGTGGACGTTATGGTCTTTGTACTGTAGTCAATACCGATCAGAACGATAGGCACTTGAGCCTTAAGGGCGATGTAATAAAACCCTTTTTTCCAGTTCGGGTTCGCCTTGCGGGTTCCTTCGGGTGTGATAGCCAGATGAAACTTTTTGCATTCAGCAAAATGATGAACCATCTGGTCGACCAGCGAAGTTTTCCGACTACGGTCTACGGGAATTCCGCCTACAGCTTTAAAAATAATTCCTAACGGAAAAAAGAACCAGTCTTTTTTCATCATGAAACTTGTTTTACGGCCTAATGCTCCATAAAACAGTTTTCCAATAAATAAATCAAGGTTCGTTGTGTGTGGTGCGGCACATATCACGCATTTATCATAATTAGGTACCGTAACGTTTGTCTTCCACCCTAACAGGCGGTAATAGATAAAGCTATAAATTGCTTTCTTCATTCTGATCTTTAATTCAATTTCCCGATGGCCTCAATAATCTCGTTAACTTTTGCATTGAAATCTACTCGGAATTTCTTATAAAAGCCTTTCACATTGCCCGGCTCTGTATGGCTGATGCGGCTGACAAATTCATCCTGCATTCTTAAAACTTCAGCCATCAGTTCATCAGCTTTAGCCTTGTCAGTACCAGGGATAAACATACTATTGATTAAGCACTCGGTGAATAATTCTCCTGCGATATAGTTTACGTTCTTTTTAAGTTCTCTTCTACTTGCCATAATATTTACATTTAATGGTGAATAATAAAAATTACTTGGGGTAAAGATAGGGACTTTCTTTGATTCTAGCGAATAAATGGATTGAATTTTTTCTTTTTACTATTTGCTCTCTAAGTGTATCCTGCTTGGATATACAATTGATTAATCAACCGGATTTTGAAATATTGAATTAAAATTGAACAGATTTGAATGAAATTTAGTCAAACGGGGAATTGCCTCGACAAGGATGAGGTATTTTATTTATTACTGTTCCCTTTTGAATGATTATAGTACTTTTTCCCTTTTGAAAAGAATTATCTTTGAATAATTACTTGGAAATAAGATTTTTAATAGCTATAATTAATTAAATGAAAAACAATGGATTTAGATTTATCTAAAAGAAGTAAGCCCTGTTTTAAGAAAAATAGGATGATGTCAATGGGAAAAGTAAAGAATCCTTTTTTAAAGCTTTGTGGTATTGGGTTGTTGACAGTAATATGTATTTCTGTTAAAGCCCAAAAAGTAAACTTTACAGTGAATTCGAAAACTGGAGCCATACAATCAATGAATATTGATAATGATAAACAGAATATGAATTGGCTGATAGCAACAGATGGTAGCCAATATCCTTGGATAAAGGAGAATTATGGTTGGGGACTTGGCTATTTCACTGAGGTGAGAAGAAATCAGAAAAACAAGTTGTTTTGGAATCTTCCTGCCAGTATAAAGCAGGATGGGAGAGAAGTTACTTATCGAGTTGGAGATATATGTATCCTTGTAGAAAGGAGTATGAGAGGAGAAGATTTAATAGAAGAGTATACTTTCCAAAATGATGGAACAGAGGAAATACTTTTATCGGATATAGGCATCTATACTCCATTCAATGATAACTATCCAGGGGCACAAACTTGTATAAATATGCGGGCTAATGCTCATATATGGGAGGGTGATAATGCAGCTTATGTAAACGCGATACGTATGGGGGGATATGCTCCACATTTGGGACTGGTTTTGAGGGAAGGCGAAATTAAAAGTTATGAAATATCAGAGCGTGATAGAAATAAGGGTAACTCTCATACAAGGGGAATTATTTCTTTGAATCTTCCGGATATGAAATTGATGCCGGGTGATGAACAAGTATTTTCGTGGTATATCTTTTCGCATAAAGGTGAAGATGATTTTCGTCAAAAGTTATTGGAAAGAGAGAGTGTTTGGGTATCTTGCAACAAGTATGTATTTGAGAAAGGAGAAACTGCCCTTGTGAAAATATCAGGTGGGCAGATGGTAAAAGGCTGTATGCTTAAAAAGAATGATGTCACTATTCCTATGAAAAAACAAGGAACAGCATGGTATGCTGAAGTAGTAATGGATCAGTTAGGAGAAGTGCGTTTTGATATACTATATGGCACAGGGAAAAAAACTCATGCAAATTGTTTGGTGATTAGTAGTGTGGATGATTTGATTAAAAAACGAGTAGAGTTTATAGTTGCAAATCAACAGATGAAAAGTTCGAATACGCGTAGAGATGCTTATATGGTTTATGATAATGAAAAGAATGAAATATATCTGAATAATACGCATAACTGTAATCCGGTTGACAGGGATGAAGGTGCTGAAAGAGTCGGTATGGGGGTACTTTTAGCAAAGTATTATCAATTGCATCCTGTTGCTGAAGTAAAGGCATCTTTATTGCGATATGCAAGTTTTTTGCGTAATAGATTGCAAGATGCTGACTATAAGACTTTCTCTTCAGTCGATCAGAAGGGACGTAACAGGGCGTACAATTATGTATGGGTAGCGGATTTTTATTTCCAGATGTATAAAATAACCAATGACAAACAATATGCTAAACATGGTTATATGACTTTGCGGTCTATGTTCAAACAGTTCGGACATGGTTTTTATGCCATAGGTATACCGGTTCGCTTAGGACTGCAAACTTTAAAAAATGCTGATATGCAAAGAGAATATCAAGAGTTGGAGAATGATTATATTGCGGTTGGTGATACTTTTTTGAAAAATGGTTTGAATTATCCGGCTAGTGAAGTAAACTACGAACAAGCCATTGTAGCTCCATCAGTCATGTTCTTGCTTCAACTTTATATGGAAACCGGAAGGCAGAAATATTTGGATGGGGCAAAGATTCAAATGCCTGTATTGGAAGCTTTCAATGGCAAACAACCCAGTTATCATTTGAATGAAATAGCTGTTCGTCATTGGGATGGTTATTGGTTTGGTAAGCGGGAAATGTGGGGAGATACTTTTCCACACTATTGGAGTACATTGTCAGGAGCTGCTTTTTATCTTTATTCGCAATGTACGGGAGATCATTCATATAAAGAGCGTGCAGAGAATATTGTGAGAAATAATCTGTGTTTATTCTTTGAAGATGGAAAAGCTTCTTGCGCCTATATTTATCCAAATAAGGTTAACGGAGTAAAGGGCGGATTCTACGATCCATATGCAAATGATCAGGATTGGGCTTTAGTTTATTATTTGCTTGTACAAAATGGTATATATTAACGAATAATGGAATCGTTAAATACAGAAAGCTTAATAGGGTAACTTTTTGTGATCGATGCAAAATGAAAAGCCAGTCAACATTTAAATAGTTAACTGGCTTTTTCTAATACACTTTGCTTTCTTATTTATTGTGGTTTTCCGTAAGCAGCAAATTCATAAATGCCATCTGCCCACATTGCAGAATTGTTTTTATGTACATTGACAACACCGTATACGCGGAGCCGTAAATATCTGTAGAGCGACGGATCTTCAATATTCAGAATTAGAAATCCTACCTGCCAGTTTAATTTGCCGTCTACGAGCATTTTATAACTTTTTCCATCCCGGCTTCCTTCAATGGTATATTTGTAGGCAGCCTCGGAACCGTTAACCAATCTTGTCGAAAGATTAATCTCAGAAATCACGGCTTCTTTCTGCATATCTATGGTAAACATATAAGGAGAACCTGTAGCAGCATTTGAACTTTTCTGGAAATAAGTAGAAGATTCAGTACAAGCTCCATCCGTGATACAATCAGCTTTAATTCCTCTCGCTCCTGGGACAGCGGCTGTCACCGGTACATTTAATGTCAGGTTTTTACCGTTCTGAACAGGGATAATACCATATTTGTCACTAAATTCCAGGTATCTGTAATAATCCATCGAAGCATATCCTTTGTTAAATGCGGCTATTGAAATTCTCGGGAAATTGCCAGCCGGAGTTTTATATTTTCGTTGCGCTCCCCAGTGGTAACTCCATACTCCGCAGGTTTTTCCAACTGTACTGATTCTGTTAAACTGTGCATCAAAAGTAGAATTATTGCCAATTTCTCTCATAGGTGTCCATTCGCCTCCTAAATCAGCGGCAGATGTATACATGGTTTGACTCGGATACCATCCGGAAGCCTTTGAACTGAAGAAATAATATTCTCCGTCTTTTTTGATGATTGCAGGAGTTTCCCGATGTAGTCCTTTACATATTGTATTAACTAATAAAACAGGCTTAGTCCATGAAGGGTCTAGCTTATAGATGTTTATATCTCTGTTCATATTTGTAGCTGAAAGGAGATAAGCTGTACCGTCATCATCAATGAAAAGAGATTGATCTCTAGAGTCATAGCCCAATGGTCGTTCCATAGTGCCTACTTCGAGCTCGCCTTTGGGAGTTATTTGTGCCAGATAGATTTTAGCTGCAACATATCCACTTTGATCTTCATAATGTGCTGAAAGTACTACCTTACCGGTTTTTGCGTTATATCGGAAAGCAATACCCTCAAATTTTACATTTGGGTAAAAAGCCAGTTCACGGGAAGTACTCCAACTACCATTGAGCCCTGTCGGAGAAAAGCTTTCTGTAGCTAGCCATCCTTTGAGTGTTTGTCCATCTACTTCCTTTTCAACGTTTTCCATTTTATAAGAGAAATAAAGCTCCCCAATTTTCATACCCTGAGGTTTTTGGGCAGATTCTTTGGTGATATATTTTCCGTTTAGATTATCATAAACTTTAGTTTCGCCGTTAGGGGTGAAGGTTGTTGCTTGTTGAGAAGCGGACGTGGCTATTTTCTTCCCCTCTTTAAATGCTTCTACATGGTAGGTAAAAGTTTTATCTGCTTTCAGATTATAATCATCGTATGTATTTCCTTTAGCTTCTCCAATACAATTTCCATCCCGGTAGATTCTATAAAGGTCAGCGTCCTCTCGTTGCATCCAATTCAGTTTTACATTGTTGACAGCTTTTTCACCGACAAGTTTGAATACAGTGGCAGTGGCTGCCCAGATATCTGTTGTTATAACTTCTTTCGATTGAGTTGCGAAAGCTGGTTGCAAAGACAGACTACATAGATATATAAATATGAATAAAAAACTATTTTTTGCCTGTTGGCTTTTTATGTTCATAATGTAACAAATTTAATTTATCAGAATTACATATGAGAAATTTATTGGGCTTTCATCTGTTTTAGATTATTAGCCTTGTAGGCATCAGAGAATATATCTGCTTCCTTATATTTATATTTATTGGAATCGAAATATACTGCAAAATCTTGCATTAACTTCTTGGATAGTTCAGTAAGATATAAATTACTTCCGGCAAATGTATTTGAACCGGAAACTGTAACATACTTCTTATCTTTCAGATTTTGTATCTGATAATAACCATCTTCCTGTAGGTTGAACACCCAGCATTGAGCATCATCTTTCTTCTCGGGATTCAGGCGTAAAGTTCCGAACAGTGATTCCAAAAACTTTCCGGTTTTGGTATCTTTTATTTTATATACGTTGGGTATATTAGTCTTTATAAACTCCAGACTTAGATTGATGTCATCATCATCATCCGCTATACTGAAACCATTGGCAGGTTTAGACACTAAACGATCAGAGGTCTTTTCTAATAATGAGTATATATTACCGGGTATGATTTCTGCAGCTCTTTTATAGCGATACATACTATTAAACACGGTTAAATCCCATTGATCATACCATTTTACGACAGGATAGCCTGAGCGCATACTAATGGGCAACCACACATGATGAGACTTTCCTACATCCTTAGAGTTCCAACGGTCACCCATGTATATATAAGCTTTTTCTTTACCCTCCACTTTAAATACATAACAGCTTTGTGAGTTGTAAGTAACTTGTTTGAGTTTATCTACAGCAAAATTGTTCCCTGTTGTCCAGTTCCCCAGTATATCAGTACTGTAGGCACTTCTCCCGGGATTGGGTTCCCAGCCTGTGCAACCGGAAAACAATCCAAAATACATATCCCCAACCTTAAAAATAGCGGGTGCCTCATATTTAAGTCCCTTTAAAATTTTAGTTTCTGTTGGAGTCGGCTCCAGATAATCGTCTCTAAGTAATGCAATATTCATGTTGGTATTCATATCCGTAGAACAGAAATGATATGCTTTTCCGTCTGTATCTACGAATAACGTCTGATCACGGGACTCGTTTTTATTAGGGCGAAATGTTTTGTAAAGTACATAAGGCCCCATTATTTTATCGCTTGTTGCTACACAAACACGTGCAGCTCCATATCCATCTCCACTTTCCCAATGGCTCCACATTACCCATTTCTTAGTTTGGGGATTATAAATTACTTTGGGACGTTCGAACAAACGTCCCTGCGATATATCATTCATGTCTTCTCTGGCTTCACCTGTCGTTTTCATCGACAACCCCAGCCGTTTCCAGTTGTATAAGTCTTTAGATTGATAACAACTTACCCCATTTGATTTAAAACCTGTACGATCTTCTCCAAACCAATAATAAGTTCCTTTTTCGTAAACGACACATCCACCGTGTGCGTTAATTTGCTCCCCATCTATGTCATTCCACAAAACACCCGGACTGATCTGGGTGTTTTGTGAAAAAATAGAGGTGAATGAGAACATAAAGCAGATAAATAGAGTTATTCTCATGTTTTCGTTATTTTAGTCTTCAATATTAATAGTTATTTCGGGCTGTGCAGGGGCATAGGCTCCAGATTCGTCAATTGTGAAATATTCCACATCAGCAGTATTATCTATAAAACCGAATTTGGGCGAGTATGTACGTGATGTGCCGGTCAGTTTAGCGTTGTCTACACGGACAGCTCCGATATCATTTCCCCATCCTCCACGTCCTACTGTAAAGGATACGCGAATTTGGTTACATTCGGCAGAAGTAGTATAGTCCATTGAATAAGTTTCCCAGTTGTCACTGGCAATTTCTGTTATGACTTTTTTTTCAGGGTCTTGCACTTCTTCTATAATCATTTTACCGGTGAGTTTTCCTTCTTTTTTTGCTATTCCTCCTTTTAATAGAGCAGATAGTGTGTAATTTTCATTCGGTACAACATCTACCACTTGCATTAGGATACCATCACTCCAGCCAGCTGCCCATTTATAGGGTCTAATTTCAAAAACATGATTGTCCAGGTCCTGATTATTATCAATTTCTTCAGGAAGAATTTGTTGTTCTGAATTCCAACGGTCGCTAATAACAACATCCCATCCTTCCACTCTACTAACTAACTTCGTTTCTGGATTTATATCAAATTCTCCTTCGAAGTTTGGGTTCTTTAAAAGATTTTCTACTGGTTTGCCAACTTTCTCTGCAAAGTTTGGCTGGGGAGCGTAGTCTATAATTCTAACGGAATCTACAGGAATTCCATCTCTGTAAATGAAGGCACGGTTATCTGGTGTTATGGCAAAACGATAAATATGTGCTTGTCCATCATTATTATAGAACTTACCTTTTCCTCCTGCTTTTCCATTTGTTGCAGGATTGGTAATTTCTTTTTTGTAGGCATTGAATAATCCGATTTCATTAGAGGTAATATATGCTTTGAATCCATAACCTTTTTCGTTTACAAAATAAGGATAAAAGCTTTTCTCCGAGTCATCTGTTTTTATTTTGAATTCGATAGTATATCCTTTTGAATTTGGAGTGAATGCTTTGGTAAATTCCTTATCATTTCCTTTCTTGTAAGCAGGAGATGCTGCAATGTCTTTCACAGGAAGAGCGGTTCCATATCCTTTTACTTTTAAATATGAACGGACGTCTCCACTTCGCAGAATAATTTTCCCTTCAGTCAGTCTTTTAGTACTGTTTAAGGTCACTTTCACTTTTTGTTTTCCAGAGTTGGCTGCTATAACAGTCGGAGTTACGGTGAAACCGTTTGGAGCTGTAATTGTTATTTCTTTGCCGAGTAAAGCCTCGGAATTGACAATGAAGGATGATGATGCGTTTGTACCATTAATCGTTAGTAATGGTAGATGTTCCTCTGTTGAGGTTTGTAAGGCTTCATTTTCTTTTTTATCATCTTTGGGTTGAACTGCATAAGTAGCTGTTGTGCTAATTGTCAGCAATGTCAATGATAAAAACATAATCTTCACATATTTTTTTTTCATGATACAGAAATGTTTTATAAATTAATTATTTATGATTGAACTAATAATCTGTGTTTATTTCTTGCTTACTGAATAGTATAACCAAAATTGATTCGAAATATCAATAGCTTGTTTCCTGTTTGCAAAATTGCTGAATCATATTTATATATAGGTGCTGGAATGATTCAAATACGTATAATTTTAAGTTATCTGATTATAGTGGGATAAAAATCATTCAGAAAGGTTTAAAAATAGACCACATATGTTTGTGGTAGTTTTAAATTAATATATTTTAAGTGATTTATGAATAGTGATAGCTATCTTTATTTTAATATTGCACAAGAAATACGTCTTTATATTAATTCTACTATGAAACATCAACTGAAATTTTATATAGTACTGTTTTTTATTCAATTATTTCCGTGTGCCTTTGCGCAACAAATGTCGGTATCTACGCTTCCGTTAAATAATTATTTGCCTTCAAGTACTGTTTTGCGGGTTCATTGTGACCGGGAAGGCTTTTTGTGGTTAGGAACTAAAGACGGTTTGTGTCGGTATGATGGCTATCGATTACTTGTTTTCCGTTCTGGATTGAAATCACCGGATCTTTTGACGAATAATGAAATTACTTGTATTGCGGAAAATAAAAATGGATATCTATTTATAGGAACTAAAAAAGGTATTAATATACTGGATAAACGAACTTATCAGATAATACCAGTTACACACAATGATTTGAAGGATCAAGAGATTCGAACAATGATAGTGGATAGTGATGGATGGGTATGGGTTGGAACATTAACTTCTGTTTTTCGTTGTTCTGCCGATTTCTCATATTGCAAAAGATATGATTCTACTTTGCCTGTTACTAGTGTGAATTCTATTTATGAAGATGCAGATAAGAATATTTGGGTAACTTTATGGGAAAGGGGATTACATCGATATAATTCAAAAACAGATTCATTTATTGCTATGCCTCAGATTGGAGATTTAAATAATCCATTTAAAGTTTTTCAAGATAATAAGAAGCAACATTGGATTTTAACATGGGAAAGCGGAATCTTTTTACTTTATCCAGAGGAGAAAGATGATTTGATGTATAGTCATGTAGATATAAAAAGTAATGAACATTGGGATAAGAATGGTTGTTTTAGCATAACTCAGGATGATAAGTATGGTTATATATGGATTGTATCTACACAGGGACTTTATGCACTTCAAAAACGTCCTGGAAATATAATTAATACTGTTGATATATCTCATATTTCTTCTAAGTTAAATAATATTTTTAGTGAAATAGTAAAAGATAAGTCAGGTAACTTATGGATTGCTGCTTTTAATGAAGGAGTATCAATGATTGATTTAAATAAACCATTAGTGCAGAATTACTCTTTTCCTGTTATTCGGGAAAAGACGGGGTTTGTTACAAATATAAAGAATATATATGAAGATAAAGAAGGAGATTTATGGATAGATCAGAATCGTTGGGGAATAGGAATTTATAATCCAGATTCTAATAAACTTCTCTTTTATACAGATATCCCTTCTCTAAAAAACATTGCTAATCTGAAAAATGTAAGCTGCATTACCTCTGTTCCATTGCTTAATGAGATTTGGCTGGGTTCTGAGTATTATCCGGAAATTTACAAGGTGAAGAAGGATAAAAAAGGAGTAGAGCTATTGGGAACTTTGAAATTAACAGATTACGTAGATAATTCAGGATTTCCGCGTTTATTTTATACTGATAGTAATCATAATCTTTGGGTGGGAACAACTAAAGGTATTTTGGTTAAACCGGCAAAGGAAAAGATACTTCAAGACACTAAATTTCCATTTGTAGATATAATAGGAATTAGAGAAGGTAAAGATGGTTCATTATGGATTAGTACAAGAAAGCAAGGTGTGTATAATGCTAAAATATCCTCTGATCTGACATTAGAAGAAAAGAATTTAAGAAATTTGAAAACTCATGCAGAAGGAGTAATAAGTGATAATATTGGAGCAATCTGTGTGGATGATAATGGTTTGGTGTGGATGGGGAGTCAGGATGGAGATGTGTTCACTTATGACCCTCAAACAAATAAAGTGGAAAACTTATCCGATATGTTTGATATGCTTGAAGAAGGTATTTTTAATATTATAACAGATCAGTTGGGACATATTTGGATTTCTACCAATAAGCGGGTAATTGAATACGACCCTAAAAATGGTGGTATCATGGACTACTCGACAATGACTGATGTGATGGTAAATTCTTTTATGCCTAATTCTTATTATAAAACTCGTTCTGGGAAAATACTGTATGGAGGAAATAAAGGAATCTCAGTATTTACTCCTTATGATCATTTGTCTGATAATCCTCGTAGAATTAGAACGATGGTGTCAGATGTCAAGATAGATGGTGTTTCTAGTCTTTTGGAGAAAAACAACCAACGTTTTAATTTAAGAAGTCAGATCATTTCTTTAAATGCAGGAGATAAAAATATTGAGATAGATTTTTCTTCTTTAAATTATGCGTTTCCTGACAAAATTAAATATGCATATAAAATGGATGGAGTTGATGATGATTGGGTGTATGTCAGAGGCGATCGTCAATTTGCATTTTACAATCAATTACCTAAAGGTAAACGTACTTTTTATCTAAAGACAACTGATGTAAATGGTTTATGGAGCAATTATATAGCAGAAGTTCAGGTGTTTAAACAGCCAGCTTTCTATGAAACATTGTGGGCTTATTTATTTTATATTGTGTTTACACTTTTATGTCTGTATCTTTTCTATCACAGGATGAAGCGTCGTATTCAGTTGCGGCATGAACTGAGAATAGCTCAGATAGATAAAGAGAAGTCAGAAGAATTGGTGCAAACTAAATTACGTTATTTCACAAATATATCACACGATTTATTAACTCCCTTAACTATTATTACTTGTTTGATCGATGATGCGGAAATGACGAATGGTAGTCGGATTTCGCAGTTAACTATGATTCGTTCTAATGTGAATAAATTACGTAGACTATTACAGCAAATTTTAGATTTCCGTAAGGTGGAAAGTGGGAACATGAAATTATCTGTATCAAAAAGTGATGTCATATCATTTATAGATGATGTTTGTAAGATACACTTTACTCCATTGATGAGAAAGAAAAATCAAACCTTTACATTTTTGACTGAAGATAGACATTTGATGGCTTATTTTGATAGAGATAAACTAGATAAGATAGTATCTAATTTATTATCTAATGCTTACAAATATACAGCTAATGGTGGAAATATAAAATTAATAGTAGATTCATATTGGGAGTCTGAAAATCATCATTTGCGAATACAGGTCGTTGATACCGGAGAAGGTATTGCTCCTGCTGATTTGGAGAATGTTTTCAAAAGATTTTATACAATAAATAAAGGAGATGAAAGTGAATCTAATGGGATCGGGTTATCCTTAACAAAGGATTTAGTGGAGTTACATCATGGCACTATTAATGTTGAAAGTGAATTAGGTAAGGGAAGTACTTTTACTGTAGATCTTCCCATTAATAAAGATAGCTATCAAGAAGATGAATTAATATCAGAACATATTTCGGCAAATGGCATAAATACGGATCTTATTTTAGAGAAAGAAGCATTGGCTGATTCACAGGTTGGTGAAGATACGCAGATAGCTGACGTTCATTTGTTATTGGTGGAGGATAATGAAGAATTGTTGTTTTTGATGGAGAAAATTCTATCCAAGCATTATCATGTGCTTATTGCAAAAGATGGATTAGAAGCTCTGAACGTTATAAAAGATAATGAAATAGATATTATTATAAGTGATGTGATGATGCCTGAAATGGATGGTTTAGAGTTTTGTCGCGCTTTAAAGTCAAATTTGGAAACCAGTCACATTCCTATCATATTATTAACAGCTAAAAATACCGTGGAAGATCGCATTGAATGTTATAATGCGGGAGCGGATGGGTATATATCCAAGCCATTTGAATTAAAAATATTAGAGGCTCGTATTAATAATTTTATAATGCATAAGAAAAACAAACAGGAAGAGTTTCGTTCTAATGTAGAAGTCAATATTGATTCTTTAGAACCTTCTTCTATTGATAAAGAGTTTTTGGATAAAGTGATTTCTGTTATAAATTCAAATATGTCGGAAGGAGATTTTGATGTGGTTCAGTTAGCGGACGCATTAGCTGTGTCTAAGTCTTCTCTTTATAGGAAAATGAAATTAGCAACAGGACTGTCACCCATTGAGTTTATTCGAAATATAAGATTAAAACATGGAAGTCAATTATTGAAGGATAAATCAATATCCGTAGCAGAGGTAGCTTATGAATGCGGATTTTCTAATCCTAAATATTTTGCAACCTGTTTTAAAGAAGAATTTGGCGTAACTCCAAAGGAATATCAAAAATCTTGTTAGGATAAAAATAATATGAACTTAAAATACACAAGTACGCGTCTTAATGGAAGATGCGTACTTTTCCATATATCAATGATCTATCCCATTTGAATGATTCCTGAACTTATATTGAACGATTTTTAGACCTGTTATAGTTAATAGCGATTATGGTCCAATTTTGGAAGTTTTTGAATGATTAGAGAACTTCTTTCTACTGGATAACTCGCACTTTTGTGACGCATTTGATGCACAACTAATACTTATTTGGTCTAAATAACTTTATAAATCTAATAGTATGGTGATAATTTTACCTAATTTCTTTTTGCAAAAGCCTGTTTGTCGTTTGCTGGCAGTCGTGGGCTTTTTAGGATTTAGTGGAGCGATAGCGTCTCAATCAAGTTCGCCCGCGAATATTGATTCTGTGAAGACCTATATGAAAAAAAACTCTTTTGAGAAGAATGTAGGATCTCGTTTCGTTACTAATCGTAGTATAGACTCCTTTGGGGTGAGTGATACTGTTGATATCAAAATGTTGCAGCGCTCTCAATTTTTATCTATTCAGCAATTACTGAAAGGGAATGTGCCCGGTGTATATGTACAGGAAAATAATGGAGAGCCTGGTACCATTCAAAGCATGCTGGTTCGTGGCTTATCTTCACCTGTCTTTTCTAATAAAGATGTGTCCAGTGTTCAGCCGACAGTTTATTTGAATGGCGTTCCATTGATGCTGGAAAATAGCTATGTGTACGATATCAAACAGTTTGATATTAATCCGATAGGAGCTGCTGCCAACATGCTGGCGGGATTGGATATATCTTCCATAGAGTCAATCGAAATTATCAAAGATCCGCTTCAGCTTGCCAAATTAGGTCCTTTAGCTGCTAATGGTGCCATCTGGATAACAACCAAAGACGGTTATTATGGCGGTGAAAACGTTTCTATCGGGGTTTCGGCAGGAATGGCCTTTGCTCCGTCTTCAGTTCGTATGACGAATGGATCATACGAAAAAGCATTCCGTCAACGTTTCTATGATACGTATTCTCTTACACCGGGTAAACAACCCTATTATCTTATGGATACAAGAGATGTACGTTATTTTGGTAAACCGGACTGGGCAGACGATTATTATCAGTCATCACTCTTATATAATGTAAATGCTTCTATCGGTGGTGGTTCAAAGAAAGCGAATTATGTATTTACACTCGCAACGACAAAAGATGCGGGAGCAGCGGACAATACCTCTTATACGAAATATAATATTGGTTTTGCCTTGAATATGGTTCCTTTGGATGGCTTGAATGTTAGTACAATTATTAATGCCGCTAAGATAGACCGTGTCAGGAATCGGAATTTTAGAGACAGGTTTGCTGAGATGGAGTACATGGTTGATTTTTCAACTCCGCTTGCACCTGCCGGCAATTTGTATAATGACTTTTTAATATCCAATGATTTGACTAAAGATGATAATTATAACAATTTACTGAATGGATTGTTGGCTTTGAGCTATACTAAGCAAAGATTCAATGCTACAGCCAGCATCAAACTTGATTATACAACAAATGTTCGTCGCGCTTTTTGGCCTATGGCTTTGTTGGAGTCCGTCAACTTTGTCTCTAACTATTCAGGATACAATCAACGGATTATAGGTGAAACTTCAGCGAGCTATTTGTTGCCTTTAGCTGATATTCATAAGTTGAATGTTCAGTGGAATGGCTCTATAACCAGCGATTTGTATCACTATAATTATACTCGTGCCTATGATGGTGATGATGATATGAAGCCGACAACAAGTACCGGGAACTTCAAGCAGTATCGTTATGTTGATCGTTTGGAGAATAGATGGGTATCGACTTCAATAGCTTTAGATTATAAGTATAAGAATTTGCTTAATGTGGGATTATTGGCAAGATACGACGGAAATTCCGCTATCCAGTCGGATCACAGATGGATGTTTACACCCGCTGCCTCTGCTGAATGGAATTTAAAGAATCATTTTTTTACAGGTAGTACTGCATTGTCTGGATTGTCTTTGCGTGCATCTTATGCACGAATAGCCAAATCATTCCAGTCCGATAGATATGAATTAGGTCCTCAATACTTGGCTACAAGTATCACATGGAGTGGCGAACCGTTACTTTCCTCAGCTAATGGATTTGCAACAATCACTCGTCCGTATGCATCGGGTTGGGTTGGTTATGATTTAAAGCTTCCCTATTCTGATAAAATGGAGCTTGCTTTGAAAGGTTCTTTTTTCGACAATCGCATTATTGCGGAAATAAGTCTGTATAAGAATTATGAAAAGAATTTATTGACATATTTGCCTGTCACTCAAGAAATGGGATATGAGTATAAACTGGCCAGTGGAATGGATATCAGTAATCAGGGATTGGAATTAAATCTTTCGGCATCCATTTTGAAGAACACTCCGTTGAAGTGGGATTTGTCTTTCAATGCAAGTTATAATAAGAACAAACTAGAGAAACTTCCCGAAAACCAGAAGACAACTGTGATAGGCGACCATAAACTACAAGTAGGACAGTCAGTTGATGCCTTTTGGGTGTATCAAAATAAAGGCATTTATACAAACGACTCAGAAGTTCCTGTTATGAATGGGAAACCACTGAACATAAATGGAGTTCCTTTTAAAGCAGGAGATCCTGTTTGGACAGACGTTGACGGAAATAATCAGATTAACGACAATGACCGTGTGCTGACCGGACATGCCATTCCACCCTATACAGGAGGATTGACTAACCAGTTTGCTTATAAAGGATTCGATTTCAGCTTCAATCTCTTCTTTGCTTTGGGGCATAGTGCTTTAAATCTGCGCGATCAGCAACGTTACGACTTTGCGACTTTGGATAATATTCAGTCCTTGCAGTCTGTTAAAGAGATTTTCTTTTGGCAAAACACTAATCAGCGTGACGATTATCCTATATACAATCCGCAAAGCAGTGTTCATCCTTACCGTGCAGAACAGGATTTGTTCCTTGAAAAGCTGTCATACCTGAAACTGAGAAATATAACTGTTGGTTACACACTTCCTATAAAGAAAGTTGGTAGTAATATACCTAAAAGTTTGTATTTCTATCTGACAGGATCTAATCTGTTATCTTTCAGTAATTTTTCAGCAGGTGATCCGGAATTAGTTAACTTCAATGGTACCTATGACGGGTATTCGCTTCCCATTCCTCGTTCCATTTCTTTGGGACTGAGATTTAAGTTCTAAAAATATCGGAGATGATAAAAAATGAAAAACAATATGAAAAACAATATGAAAAAATTGCGATTAGCTCTTTTCTCCGCACTTGTCTGTTTATTTCTGCAGTCCTGCAATGACTTTCTGGATGTAGATCCCAAACATGCAGCTTCGGAAACCCAACAATGGAAGACTCTTGAAGATACTCGATCAGCATTGATGGGAGTATATGGCTTGACACGCGCAGCCTTAGCCGATAACAATACTCATTGGATATGTGGTGATTTGCGGAAGGGGGATTTTACGGTTTATAAGCGTAGTGACTTACAAGCTGTGTCTGATAATGAATTGAACAAGCCATATGACTTGTTGAAGAAAGTATCTAACTGGAGAAGATTTTATGCGGTAATCAATGCGGCATCTGTTTTTATGGAAAAAGCTCCACGAACTGTCGAACTTGACCGGTCGTATTCTGAACAAAACTTGAAATATGACATTGCTCAAGTACGCGCTTTGAGGGCATTTGCTTATTTTTATATGGTAAGAATCTGGGGAGATGTGCCGTTAGTCACCTATTCTTATGATAACGGAACTTTTCCGTCTATGCCCCGTACAGACGCTCAAACGGTGCTGAGTTATGCTAAGGCAGAACTGTTAACAGCTATAGAGGATTTACCCTATCAATATGGTACTCAAACGAATTTATATTATGGTTCATATGGGGCCCAATGGCAGGGAAAACTGTTCAATAAGTTATCTGCATACTCTGTATTAGCTCACATCTGTGCTTGGCAGGGAAATTATGCAGAAGCCGAGACATATTCTGCATTTATAATAGATCATGCATCTGAGATTAATGCAAAATATACTTCTATTGCCGACTTGACTTCAGAAACAGGGCTGTTTTACTCGAATGCGAGTGTAAAAGGTTCAAGGATTTTAGGATTTAATTTTGCTCACAATGATAACGAAGCAACTCAAAGCGGACATCTTGAACAGTTGACTTTAGCTTATCCATTGGTACAAAAATCCTATCCTGAAATATACATTTCAAAGGACAGCTTATTTTCGATTTTTACCAATTTTGATGACTTGCGGTTTGGAATCATAGATACCATCAAATATTCATCCTATTATGTT
>UMFN01016720.1_pt1 | contig 17944 bp, 15 predicted proteins | sample 1965021 | NCBI WGS metagenome assembly UMFN01 (sample SAMEA4836047, study PRJEB28245) | human gut metagenome | biome: gut microbiome; material: fecal sample | place: Denmark | collected 2008
AATTTGTTTTTCTTAATCCTTATTGACAAGGTAAGATATAACAAAATACCAATTGTTGCAATTAAAAAATACGGGAATGGAAATTCATTTATTTTCGAAGAATAGTCTTTATTGCATAATAATTGTATACAAAAACAAACTATAATCAACATCCATTGGTATCCAGACTTTGTGTCACTTATGTATTTTTGGATTTGTTTCGATAAATATCCAAATCCATAAAATATGGTTGCAAAAAATGCTGTATGCAGTCCAAAAGGCAAATAATCAATATCGTTCATTCTCAATACTGTGCCAACAATATAGAATAACAATAAAAAAGTTATTATACCTATTTTATTTTTTATTCGCCCAATTGGATAAAACAACAATTCTGTAGCAAACAAACAAGGTAAGAACCATAATGCACCATTAAAATAAAGATGATTGCCTTCATAAGTTCCATACGGAAGTCCTATCAACTGATGTAATATTGAATATTCGTCACCTCTTACACGTCTTTCTATTAGTAACCAATAGCAAAATGTTACAAAGAAGAAGAAGATGTATGGTATATAGATAGACTTTATCCTTTTTAATAAAAAGTCTTTAAATTTTAGATTTGAATTATATAAAAGACCTGAAACAAAAAAGAACAATGGCATATGAAAGTTCCAAATGTAGTCTCTTAATGCTCCTATATGAGTGACATGACCAAATACCACAAAAAAGATTCCAAATCCTTTAAATATGTCTAAATAAGAAATTCTATTATTCATCAATTATATTTTTATAAAATTCAACCATCTGTTTTGCCTTATTATCCCAAGACAGTTCTTTTTGTCTTTGTTTACAACCATCAGACAATTTCTGTAAATACTCTCTATTGTTATACAGATAATTTATCTTTTCAGCAAAGTCATCAGCTGATTGTATAGGATTTGTCAATGGCACTTTCAGCCCAACAGAATCATTTACCGAATCACCCTGTCCGCATACATTAAAACAAAGTACAGGCAATGCATTTCCTATAGCTTCCAATACAACATGTGGAGTTCCTTCTGCTACACTGGTGAAAAAGAACAAATCAGATCTCTGCATCATCTTTTGAACGTCATCATGACTAATCTGACCATGCCATACACATTGCTTTTCTACTCCAAGCATTTCTGCCTCTTTTTTGTACATAGAAGTATCACCACTGCCGACAATATGCAGACGGATCTTTTCATTATGTAATTTCGCCAATGTATTTATAGCTATAGAAAGTTGCTTTCTGAAATCCATTTTACCTACCCATAACAAGTCAAATGTATCTTTCTCTTTATATAACTTTGCGATATCTGTATGCAAATAGCATCCTGTTTCGTTCAGCAAAGGAGAATCAATATTAAAATACTTAGCAAAACTGTTCCTTGACTCCGTAGAAGCGGATATTACATAAGAGGCTTTTCTAACAGCTTTACGAACCCTTGATGAATGTTTCAGCTGCAAGCATGTCAGGAAATTTTTTAAACGAATAAATAGTTTTGCTTTCAAAGATGCGCCTTGTAAATAAGCTATCGGGAACTTATCTTTTGCATCCACAGGTCCCCACACAAATGGCTTATCCTCTATTTTCCAAAGATATCCCGGCTCACGAAAGCCAATCATATTCAGTTGATGCACAATGTCTATATGATGTTGCTTTATTATTTCTTCAGCCATCAAATAAGTTTTCCATTGCCATTTCCTGTAATATTTATAGAAACGCCAGTCACCCTGATTCCAGCACATCTTCCTTATTTCATCCAAAACTGGGTTATAATAAAAATGCATATTGTTACCTTGTGGCAGAGTCGGTAAGACGGCTTCTATTTTATCCTTAAATTCACCTTCTGTAATGATATGCAACTCACAATATTTAGCCAAGTTTACACACCAATTCCACGCCATTCCTGGCTCACTTCCCATATTCGGAGAACAAGCATAGGCATTAATGAGTATTGAAAGCATTGTAAGTAATATTAAATCAATTTTAGGTGAAGTTGTTTATCTTCAAGTGTAATAAACCTATCTTTTATTTTTTTTGCAGGATTTCCTCCCCATATTTCACATGGTGGAATATCTTTAGTAACTATAGAGCCTGCTGCAACAATACTTCCTTTTCCAATCGTTACTCCAGACATTATTATAGATCCAGTTCCTATCCATACATCATTTTCTACTATAGTTATTCCATTATCACCTCTCTCCCCTTGCCATATAGTTTTACCTGGTGTATTAAATGTATGATCATGCTTCCCTACGAAAGAGACTTTTCCTGCCATTAATATATTGTTACCAAAATAAACATTGCTAGCAACATTACAATAATCACCAAACTGAACATTATTACCAATTTTCACATCCATATTTTGAGCAAAAGAGGTACCTTTCATTACTCTAACAAAACCATTGTACTTTACCCATGGATATCGTATGTGAAACAAATACCATGTACGTAGAATGTTAAATATATACCTTAAGATGAAGTTCAGCTTACTAGCCCCATTAGGCATATTTGAATAATCTATGTGCATATTTTCTTATGAATTTATATTCTTAAAAGCAATAACATAGTCACTAAACGAACATGGCATTAAATTCTTCCTCTCTGATTTATTCTGTCCTGCATACTTTTTACATGCATTTCTTAATGTATCAACAAATTCTTGATGATTCATAGGATTAAAGACTGTACCATTTTCTGATGTCACAAAATCAAGTGCGCCAATAAATTGGCTGACAACAACAGGACATCCATACACCAATGCCTCATTTACGACTGCTCCAAAAGGTTCATATCTACTTGGAAGAATAAAGTAATTGGCTAAATTATACCATGCATATAATGCATCACCTGAATAATATCCTGCAAATACAACATTACTTTCAATACTTAAAGTCTTCGCAATATTTTGCAATTTATCCTTTTGATTTCCGTCTCCTACTAATACCAATTTATAATTAGCGATATCAGCATCAGCAAAAGCTGCCAATAATAGATCTAATCCTTTTACTTCAACGAGCCTTCCTGTATACAGTATTATATTACAATCTTTTAATTTAAATTTCTTTATATATTCATCTGTATAATGAATAAACGATTTTCTATAAGACAACAATGTCTGAGGATTTTGAATATTTGGACAAATATCTATTTTAATTTTTGGAAAATGTCGACTATACCATTCTTTAACAGAAGAACTATATACGATTATACCATCCGCATGATTTAATACATACTCCCTTGCCTTAGCTTTTAAGCCTGTTGCATTTTCTGCCATAGTTACGTTATCAGACGTTGTTACATATAATTTATAATTAAAACGCCTTATTTGCTTATAAAAAGCTATCATAATACTTGTAGGGGAATATTCGTGAGCAAATATTACATCAGGCTTTTCTTTCTTTATCAATTTTGATATTCCTAAATGAACAGGTCGAGAACCTATTTTTATACCTTTATTTAAGAATATTGTTTTTATATTCAACAGTTTACCTAATAACTCATTCCTATTATAAGTAAATCCTTCACAATCAGCATTCGTAAAGACAATGGTCATATCATAATATTTAGCCATTTCATTAAATACATCAATACGCCATGGTGGTAAATACTGATAAAATACTATAGCTTTTCGTTTTTCTATTATACTATTACTCATTTTCTTTTTTTATATGCTGAATATAATTGTTTATAAAATCCAACAGCAGTAGTTAATAAACCCACCATTTGATATGTAAACCATATCGGATAATGTGCAACTCGAGATAATCGTTTTAGTTTTTCTACGCTGAGATTTAAAACAACAGGTAGAGCAACTTTTAAAAAAGGTATACCATGATGTGAGGATTTAAACTTTATATTATAAATATTTGGCTTGTAACCGACATATAAACTCTGTTCTGCATCCCACTTGGATTTACTTGAATAAAAATAGAAAATATCTGTTGTATTATTCATATATTTTATGATATCAAAATACATACCTATTGTACTTGAATATCTAAATATAATTGGATTTATCTCTTCTGTTGTTTTTTTTAATAAAGATTTTATTTCAAATTGAGGATTAAATGCCAATACATATTTCGCATTCAACAAGCTACCATGCAAAATTGCAGCATTGCCACCAGCCGAACTTCCTACTGTAACGACATTATATCCTTCTGTTTCTTTTCGTAAAAATTCTGTTAGCTTTTCAGGTGTATTTATTTTTGCATTAATACCCATCAAATACCATTGTTTAAAGACATCACGCACAAAGATGTGTTTTGAAGCCCTATTAATACGTGAATGATACCATTCAAAGAAATTCTTTTCAACTATTCTCTTCCGAAATATTTCTTCTATATTAGGATAATAAATATCATTACTACAGAAATATATTGCACACCAGTTTTTATCTCCTTGATTATCATATTCTATCAAGAAATTATCTTGCTCATTATATACCTGTTGTACAACATCAGAATCTACTTGAAAAACATAACACGTTTTATTCATTTCTTCCATAATTGCGGAAATAATACCCTTATATGAATTGTTATAAAATGTTTTATAGCTGTAATTAATCCGAAATTTCTTTTTTCAAAATAAAAAAAAGGTATCGGTTCTGCATATCCTAATGGCGAATATAAATTTTTCATTCTTTTTATTAGTGGTACTTCTTTTCGTGCCCATGCTGGCAGCTTAGGATTGTTATTGCACTCACCAAGATACGATGATGATACAAACATCTCTATTCCCGTTTTTTTTGCACGATAGCCATAATCTAAATCACCTATAGCATGCCTGAATTTCCAATCAAGATTTCCTACTTTAAGAAACACATATCTTGGAATTAATACACAATTGCCATTAAATGTATCACAAGGCTGAAGATTACCGTTAGGAGTAATCAATCCATTTTTATTATGACCACTATACGTCGTTTTATTTTCTTCTACGGCTTTTATCGCAGCTACAATAATTGCTTTATTCTCTCTGCTTTCGCTATTTGCCGTCATTGTTTCTAAAGAATTCGGAAGTAGCATTGTATCGTCATTCAGCCACAAATAAAAATCATAATCTTTCTTTGCAGCTTCATGCCAAGCAGTGTACATACCACGATTCCAAAATAAATTACCGGAACCATTAATGATATTAACATCAGGAAATTGCTTCTTCACAGCTTCAGGTGTTCCGTCAGTACATCCGTCATTAGTAAGATATACATCCACTTGATATCCATCTAAAGGTAACTGAGCATATAATCGTTTTAAACATTCTAAAGTTTTGTCTTTACGATTAAATACCGTCAATAAAACTGCTATTTTACGTAATTCCATATTAATGTTTCATTTTTACTTGTAAAAAACAAATCAAACGAAATATATTGAAATTTAGGGCCTGTATCTGAACCCTCATTTTATCGAAAATAGATGTTCCATAAAAATTTATAATTTTATGAGATGTGTATTTATAGTATGCATCCTTTAATAAGGGAAAAGCCCATTTCTTATCAATATCAGCTTTAGGAGATCTATATAAATCTAATACTAATCCTTTCAGTTGACAAAATAAAGCAAAACCATAAATTCTTTCCATTTGACTCTGAGATAGATTATTATCTATACCCAACTGAATAAGTTTGTCATTCGCAGATAATCTATTAAAACTCCTCTTAGATAATACATGGGTAATACTCTCCATATTTGCAGTGTGAATGTAAGCACCACCAGCAGAAAAGACTATTTTTTTACAATTCAGTAATAATATTCTTTGTAGTATTTCATCAGCATTAAAATTGTTATTATCAAGATAAGGATGATAAGTTGACTTTTCAAAAACAGACCGTTTCCACAAATTAAAATTATGAAGTTTTCTCCAAGGAAATGTCTCCATAAATCCCTGCATACCTGTAAGTACTTCTTTTATATCTACATTTTTCTCATTATTCCATGAATCGTCCTTATCAGGAAATCGTCTTATCATATCCGGCGCTACAGCATCAGCATCACTTTCAATCTCACGTTCGTATAAACATTGAAGTAAATCTCTTGAAAATAAATCATCTGCATCCAAATATATTATATAATCTCCTGTAGAATGTTCAAAAGCAAGTCTTCTTGCCCCTAATGGGCCTGTATTCTTTTGAGAAAAAACTTTTATTCTTTTATCCTTCTTCTGATACTCACATAATATTGCTAATGAGTTATCAGTAGATTCATCATCAACACAAAGCATCTCCCAATCTGTAAAAGATTGTTCTAAGACTGAGTTTATAGCATTTCCAATATAATTAGCTGCATTATATACAGGAGTTAAAATCGATATTTTAGCCATTGTTATTTTTTTTCAATATAGATTGATATACTTCTAATATATTCTTAACAATTGTCTGTGGATTATGTCTTTCTTTAGCTGTAAACACAGCATTATTAGATAGTGACTCTCTTAAATTATCGTTGTTAATTAACTCTTTTATCCAATAACATATATCATACGGGGCATTTGCAGGTACTAACAATCCTGTTTTTTTATGTTCAATTAAAGAACTAACACCACCCACATTTGCAGCAATTACTGGTAATCCACAAATTTGTGCTTCACATACACTATTTGGACTATTATCTATATATGACGGATGGATAAAAATATCAGCATTCATTAATTCATTTTTTAAAGAATCACTATCTAACACACCTTTATAGACAATAGAATAATCCTTACTTGATATTCTACACTGCTTTTCAAACATCCTCACAAATGATGATTTTTGGTTTAGACCAATAATATGCCATGAATAGTTAATAGATAAATCATCCTTTAATATTTTGGCAGTTTTTAATATCGTATCAAAGCCTTTGTAATAAGTTGAAGATATAGTTGATATTATTACTAATTCATTATTACTTTTCTTCGTAATTGGTAGAATATCTTTGTAAAAGATCGATCTAAGACATTCATTTACTTTATAATAGGAAGAATTTGGTGAGAATAACGAGGACATTTGGTAATCCCATTCTGTTCTTCCCATAAAATATTTAGAATGTTCAAATCTTCTTTTTTCATATAAAGCCATTTTTTCCAACTGTCTTTTTCTATAATTCAAGCCATTTCTTATAATACATTCATTAAAGAAATTGCCATAAAAGACATTTGTATACTTATTAAAATTTGGAGGGAAAAATGCATTCAGATAAGGAATTATTAATCCCTGTAAATGTAATACAACTGGAATATCTGTTAATTCTACAACAGAAGCCAAACCTTGTTCAATACCAAAGACTTGAATAATGTCAGGTTTAAAGGATCTTATAACTTCCTGTAATTCGTGCTTACATAGATAATAATCATCTATAGATAGCATATTCCAATATCGTCCCAATTTTTTTAAACGAGACAAAGGAGGGTTATAAAGAGGAAAATAAACCACATTATTTATTTGCTTACATTCACGTTTCTCCGCTAATGGGAAAGCCATACCTATAGTTATATGTGGATATTGATCTGAAAAATGTGCTAATAAAGATCGTATCCATCCTCCTCCATTATAGTTTTTACCATTGTTACAATATAATTCGGGAGTATCTGTCGTTAACCAAAGTACTTTCATATTACATAAATATTTTTTTTATAAACAATTTAAATTGGTTATCAGACATTAATCTAAATTCTGAAGAAAAACCCATTCCTATCATCATCCATAATGATATACTCAATATTGAAAAAGTATTTCCATCTTCTATCCAACCATAAGCCCAACGAAATGCAATAAAACATCCTAAGAATTTAATATATTTATTATTTGATTTATACACAGCAAGATACGAACTTCTGAAATAAATTAGACTATATAATACTACTCCTATCAACCCAAGCCATGTAAAAACATTTAAATGACATACTTCATTGCTATGTCGTTCATACTTACCTGTCTTTAAATTTTCTGCATTATATGAACCAAAAAATGCACTATCATTACCACGCGCCGGAGTACGTCCCCATATTACATAATTATGCTTCAGTGCTGATTCTATTACCTCAATATAAATAAAGGTACGTGTGTCAGCAGATAAGTCTTCTTCCTGTACTTGACCATCAACTACTTTCTTTTCAACATATCTTCCCTCATGTGAAGATAGATCTTGAAATATATTGAATGTCCCAGATATACCCAAATAAAGCAAGATTATAGGTAATATATAACAAAACGCATGAATAAATTTTAATAACTTTATTGATACATATTTCTTATAATAGACTCCTAAAGCAATTAACAATGCCACTGCAGATTTAATAACCTGGCTTCTTGCAGCAAGATCAATGAATAGCATAATTACCAATAATCCACCAATAATATATTTCCATTTTTTAGGAATTATAGGAATAAAACATCCTATTAAAAAAACTGGACCTAAATAAAAATGATAGGCACCACTTGACATTATAAAGAATAACAATATAAACAATGAAATTGCATATTTCAGCCAATATCTTAGGACACAACTAACAACATCAGGTTTATCAAAAGCATAAACAAATAATGGTAATGACAATGAAAACATTCCTGTAATTAATTGCTTCCATTCCCAATAATTTTCTGCAACATAAGCCCCTCTTACTATAGATAGTAATAGCCAGAAAAGGAAGATATCTATCAGTTTATAACTAGAATTTACTCTTCGATACTGAAATAAAGTAATGATAGTAATAAAATCTATAATCCAAATTAAAAAAGTTGAATTTACAGATATTATAATCCATGAGAACCCACCAATAATTGTTATTAGCAAAACTAATAGACCCAATCTGTACTTTTTATTATTTATAAATTTAGTCTGCATTAATAAAATCTTTACATTTCATTATCAATATATCTGCATATTTTTTCCATCCATTTTTATTCAGAGGCACATTAGAAATCGATATTTTCTTTTTATATGAAAAATTTGGCTTTAAGTGATTTTTTTTCCATTCCATTATAGTAAACAATTCACGTAATCCACCAAATCTACACGCACTTGCTTCCGATTGATTTGTATCTTCTGTATAAATTACAGGTGTTTCTAATCCTAAACAAGGTAATGCACAATGTATACGGGAAGTTACAACCAAACTAGCTTTAGCATACTTCTCAACTAATTTTTCAGCTTCTTTCAGTCGTTCTTCATCTGAATTAAAATTATTCTTATAATACCTACTTTGCTGACATATATACTCAGCATTTAATAATGTGTCTTTTGTAAAGAAACGCTTATATTCTCGATAAAAAGTTGTCAGTATCATTTTTTTTCTTAATCCCTTTTTATCTTCAGGATATTTTTTTGAAATTATAGTTATAGCTTTCCAATGAAATATCAAATAAACAAAATTATATATTATTGAATATACATTCCAATGTGTAACAAAATAAGGATCAACAAAATAACACTTATTTTCTCTAACATCAGATTTATATTTATAACCAAGCGTCAAAGTCATACACCCTGAAAAATAAGCATTGATACCTTTTTCCAACAACAAATCTCTTGTATACTTATCTCTACATCCTATAGGTTCAAATTGTTTAATATAATCAACACTCTCTTTAGAAAATAATTTTTCTTTTGCCAATGTATTAAAATGTACAGCAACATATAAAGGATGAATTTTTTTAGATGGAGGCCATTGTTTTGGATTATGCATATACCATCCATTCATTATCATCTTACATTCTTCACCATCATAATCTTTTAATTCCTCACGTTGAATAAAGCCATCAACTCTTGGTAGGAATTGTGATGACGCCAAAGCCTGTATATAATCTCCTATATTTATCTCATTAACTGTACTTACTGCTAAAATCTTATATTTCATTTTATTATAGATTTATTACCAATAGCATCCATTCTCAACTTTATCTAAATTTTTTATTTTCTCACTATCTGAAGCTCTACACCAATATTCATTAAACAATGATGTATAAGCCCCTTTTCTTTTTAAAGTTTTAATACCATAATTAGGATTTTCCCATCTACTACCTTTTATTCCAAATAACAATTGTAGGCTACCTCCTAAATGAACAGCTTTTTTCCCCATTCGTTTAGCATGTGCTGCTAGAGGAAAACCATAAGCTCCACATCCTATTAAACATATATCATAATCAATTTTATCCATTTTTTGTTGCATCCAATTCAATGCTTCAAACCAATCAGTAAATTGTTTTGTTCCTCCTAAACTCTGAATAGCCTTTAGAGTTATTAATTCAAAATCAGGAAGGACATCACTATTTGAAAAAAGATATTTTCTTTTTGAATATTGATGCTGGATTGTTTCTGCAAAAGGATGAATCACCAATACTTTTTTACCATTCAATACTCTTGTCCATGGTTTCTGTGCCCAAAAAGGCTCTAACAATAAAAGATTGACTTTTATAGTATTGTGCAAATAACAATCTACGTAATATTCATTTAACAGCCAACTACCTAATAAATCGATTACTTTTGTATCATTAATCATTAAGTCACCAAATCTCTGCATATTTTCTGGCGTTGGCGGAAAGAAGCCGCTCCATTGTTGCATCTGATTCATTACATTTTTATTCCACCACCATGCAGGCTGTCTCCCTTTAATATAATCTATTATAGAATGTGTTTTAGAATTAACGCCCAAATAATTCACCAATGCCAACATTTCTGTGCTACCGAACCGTGCAATCATACAAGGTTTATCTGATGATAATAAATTATATATCATTTCAGAAGCCTTATCAGGATCTTCTTCTCTTTGTAATGCCGGTAATTGATAATCACCAAAAGCTTTAGTATAAAGCTTACGCAATACTTTTAAAGTAAAAATAGAAATAGTATTCATAATACAAGCTTTAATTTTTCAACTTCAAACGTACCATCATTTTCACATAAAATCCAATCTTTAGAATTTGGATATTCATGCCAAAAATTCTTAGGACATACTTTAATGCCATTATTAAGTAAAGCCGGTTTATAAGAAAAAGAGCTTTTGCTAGTTATCAACAAGTCTGCATACACAAAATGCAAAAAAGAATCTTGAGCATTCATATCTAAGCACCAATGCAAATCCTTAAAAGTTTTAAATTCAGGATAATCAGCAGGAGTACCTTGTGAAAAGAAATAAATATGTATAGGTTTTAAAGTATGTATATTATCTACAACTTGTCTCAGTACCTTCTCAAAATAATCATTGCTCAAATAACGCATTGCAAGATTAGGATTACTTGGATCAGCCATTATATCACCTCTTCTTACATGAATTGCTATATTAAAATTATCTTTTGAATAAATTAAATGATCATTTTTTCTCGCCGGAGCAGAGTAGAATTTACGTTTCAAATCATCCATAACACCATATTGTGCCCTATAGAATTGATCTTGTTCTGCTATAAATACGACTTTTTTACCTGCATAAGACTGTATTATATTTTTGTTCAATTCTACCTCTTTCTTATTATTTTCATTAAACAACGGAAGCTTTCTTGTCTTATAACCTTTGCATTTTAGCTCTGCAACAGTAGTCTCACCTTCTCCGAAGCCTAAAAAATCATCCCATTGTTTCGTAGAAAAAGGCAAATATGCAAATTTCAATCCAAACTGACGTGCATACCATAAACCCGCAATCCAATTAGCCATTTGATGTCCTATGCCTGCTCCTTGATTTGGACGTGCCGCATAATAACATGTATTATTATCAACATTTCTTTTATTATATAATAAATAATGCCAATAGGCTAAATAAAGATAAGGATATAAAAATGTTGTTCTAAAATATTTAATTTTTAGAAATCGTAGTTTTCCTAAAATTTTATCTTTAGTAATTTTCTTCATTATTTCGCTTCGTTTTTATTGTCCCTTAATTATATGTATATCCAATTATAAATAGTAGTGTTAAATTTATTTAACAACAGGATAATTATGAGATCTCCATATCAATTTAGTTAAATAAATGTACAACTTAGAAATTATACAATAGTTCCTTTTCGAGAAGATATATTTTTCAAACCATGTGATTAGAACTTTTGAAGATTTAATGCTTATGTGATTAAATATATATATTATTGTATGATAATCTTTCCTCTTAAGATTTTGTAGTATGATATGTCTAAATTGATATTTCATGAATCTCAAAAAAATAATATTTTTTGCTGAGATATTAAAATATTCTTCAATTACGTTATTCAGAAAAAGAATATAATCATCTAATTTCTTCTGTTTCTTTAAAGTTGACGTCGCTTGATTATCTACACCTCCATTATATATACTAAGAGGTTCTCCTATATATATAGCCTTCATGTGCAGTGCAACTTTAAATAAGAATGTGAAGTCCTCATTTGATTTCTGCCCGTCAATAAAACTTCCCCACTGTTTAAAATTTTTTTTCAATACATCAGCATTAATTGTCGTTGCACTAATATGAACATAGACATGAGGATTTTCAAAGAATTTAATTTCTGATATTCTATTTGAATATTTCTTAGGTATATTGTAGGTACGGAATCTTGTTTTTAAATTTTGTTGAAATCTTCCTGTAATTATCATTACATCATCGTCACAGTTATCTGTAATTTGATAAACTGTTTCCAAATAATTAGGCATCCATTCATCATCTGCATCCAAAAAAGAAATCCATTTTCCACGTGACTCTTGTATTCCTCTATTTCTTGCAGCACTTACTCCTGCATTTTTTTGATTAATAATTCTTATTCGTAAATCGTTAAAATTTTGTTTGATAACTTCAACACCATTATCCGTCGAACCATCATTAACTATAACGACCTCAAAATCATGATATGTCTGATTAAGCACAGTATTAAGAGTATTAACTATAGTATGGGCTTTGTTATAAAGCGGTATAATTACTGAAATCATGATCATTTTTTATATAACTTATTCTTAACTATATTTATTAAACCTAAGATTTGCATTTTTTCCTCTTTTGAACAAAGAATGAAAAAAGATATACAATATACAATAAAAGAGAGTATTACAAAGATTATTAGATTTATTAAATTTGATATGCTCATGATTAGCAACAATACATTTAGAACAACAAATGTGATTATCAAAGATGAATATACAGGAAGTAACACACACTTAAGATATGCAATAATAGACAGTGAATAATTTTTTTTTGCAAAATACATCGCTATTCCATAAACAACCAGATTACCAAAAAGAATTGTTGCAATATACATACAATATGGTGGATAGCCAAGTTTAAATAATATATATATCGCAGGTAATTGCATCAAATTAGACAAACTGCTATAAAAGCTATACTTTTTTATTTTTCCCGTAGCCGAAATTGAACTCGGCAATGTAACAAACTGGAACTCAATAAATGTTTTTAATAACTGAAATCTCACAAATATAACAGCCCAATCAGGAACATTTTTTAGCCATAATTTTAATATGTATGGAGTTTCTATAAATAAAGGTATTGCTACTAAAGAATAAAGCGCAGCAGCATATTTAGCACCCAACATGGTAGATTTTATCAACAATTCAGTATTATGAGCACCTACACTTTTGCCTAATATTGGATTTACAGCCTTCAGCATATTGGAAGACAAAACCTGTAACTGTCCATTTATTTGAGAAGCAATACCTTGTGCAGCATTTAATACCGTTCCAAAAAAATTATTTAGAATAATTCCTTGACCATACGCACTGATCATTGTAACAGACGAGCTAAAGAAATTCCACCCTGCAAACGACGTCATTTCTTTCATTAAATTCTTTTGCCAATATTTACGTGGAGCTATTATACATTCTTCATAATGCTTATGGCAATATATACGCATTATGCTTAACGTAATAAGAGGTATACATGCCATAAGAGAACCATATATGATAAGTTTATCAGAAGAAGTATATACACAAGCAAAAGCTACAGCCAACTTAAGAAATGATTCAAAAATGCCAACAATGGCGTAATACTTCATATTTTCGTGAGCATTCATCGCAGCATCGTAAGGTACCGTCATAACGGTAAACATTGTGCTGACAATCAGACTGCCATAAACAACCTTAGCTGCGAAGACTCGATCAGGAGGGATATTGAGAATGCCATTAAAGAAAAAGAAACCGGCTATGAGCAATGCTATGCCAACAACAAAGGAAATGCCTAAATGAAGAATAAAGCTGACATTGAAAATACTCTTTTGTTTCTCTTTATCGCCTTCACCCTCGGAATATGACATGAAACGCTGCGTGGCACTCGCCATGGCAGCATTTAGAAATCCCAGCATGGCGATGGCACCACCAACAATATTAAATATTCCGAAATCGGACGCGCCTAAAGAATTTAAAATAAGACGGGTGGTATATAACGATATGAACATCGTTATACCCATCTTGGCATAAAGGAATCCAGTATTTTTAATGACTCTATTTGCTGTAGATGACATTGAACTTAATTTTCTGAATTGTTAAAATTTTGATTTTAAATTTATATCTAATAGTTAAAAATATAGCTTGATCGTATAAAAAGTAACGCATTAATGACTTACACTTTGTCATTAGCTTTTCGCTAAGAAGAAATACACTAAAACTCATTTAGTTTTATAGTTAAAATCAGTGAGATAGAGTTTATAATTCAATGAATTTACGTATATATTCTATTGATTATATAGGCATATATTTTATTATAGATGCATGATTAAATATATTACAGCTTTTCCAATATATTCAAGTATTAATAGAATTAATATTATCTTTAGAATTTTACGCTTTTTCATGTATGTTTCTAGTTTTTCTGTTATCAGTAAATTATCTTTACATACAGGCTGTATAATCACCTTGTAGTAAGGTTGTATATATTTTGTTCGTTATGCAACATTTATTGTCCTATATCAGAAAATCTTTTTTCGGTTTTGAAAAAGATTTTGAAAATAAATATTTACATTTTATTTTTCGGTTTTATTTTTTTATTTCAAAAAAGATTTGGACTTTTTCGCGTTTTTTGCTACAGGTAGTGATTAAAGCCTGCAGTGCTCTGTCAAAGGGTAACTGCACAGATGCAAGTCGCTGTATATATGCATGTTACGTTTGTTTCTTATTCCATTTTCAGTATTCAAGAGCACTGTAAGAGTGATAGGGTGGTAAGCTGTTTTCAAAACTTTATATATATATGCAATAAAATAAATTATCGGCATGTATATATATTCATTTTATTTTTTTTGCGCGTATATAATATAAAAAGTTTATAAAGTAGGTGGTAAACCTGTCAGTATTTAAGTGAAGAACGAAGAGTGAAGAGTGAAAAATCCAATTGCCTTGTGGATTATTTTCACAAATTGGCTGATATCGAATTACGTTTTATAATTCTACATTTTCAATGTTCTATTTTTAGTAAGTTAGCGCATTGGATAATAATAATCACCTCTGTCACCTTTTGTATTTATACGAAAATCTCGATCAATTAATGCCATTTTTATAAGTTCTTTTGACATAGGTGTATGTAATACAGGAACTTTATGTTTATTGTCACGAAATATTGGTAATTTATTCCATAGATTCCTCACATTATAAGTAAAACCATTGTTATCATGAATATCAGATAAATCACTATATTCTGGATAAATGACAATTATGGGAAGATTCAATATATTTATAGCATAATTTATTTCTTCCCTTAAAGCTCGACTATTTGTCGTATTAGAACTTAAAAAGAGTATAAGATTAACAGATAGTCTTAGACGTTCATGTAATCTTGGCTTTAATGTTCTTTCCCAATTACTGTCATCCCTTACATTGTAAGTTTTTGAATGAGCATCAATAAATTTAAATTCACTATCTGAAGCCTTCCATGCTTTTAGCATTTGATAATAACAAAAGTCTTTTTGAAGGTATGCACGTAAATTACTTTCATTAAATGGTTCATTAACATAAAATGCTACATAATTTGCATTTCTATATACTGGTTTCATAAGGCGTTTATTTAAGAGTTTTCCAACGGTCATAAAGATATTTTATTATATTGAGATTAAGAGTTTTCATTTGTTCTTTATTATATATACAAATATATAAGCCTTTTGTTATCGCAAGTTTGTCTATATTATTAGCCATTCTTACCATTGTATCAAGTATTTGCATATTTGTAAGTTGATATCCAGAAATTCCACTTCCAACAAGAGGAATATTAACTGAATTTCCGTCACATAATTGTTCTATTCCATCATACATCTTTCTTATAATCTCTGGATATTCCTCTGTCGATACTTCAACATGTTCATTAGAATTGAATCTAGTGACAGCAACTAATATATATAATTGTTGGTTATCTTTTATACGAATACATGTTCCTAATGGATATCTATCTTGTGGAAGGTCAGAAACTAAATTTCTAGTTCTATTTGCAGGTAATTTTTCTTTTTGTAATAATTGGGTTGCTATTTGTTGCCTTAGTTCGTTTATTCTTCCAGCAAAAAGAGATAAGAATTGGCCATGCAATGATTTTGGATTTATTATATTATCACCAAGGTGTGTATCAAAATATTCATTTACAGGGATGACTCTGACACCATTTGATTGTAGAATATCAGCTTGGTGTACATAAATTTTAGTCCTTTTGTTTATCTCCAATACTATATTATCATTTTTCTTAAAAAGACTCAGATATGTATATACTACAGATATTATTATGATGAAAACTCCTTTTATTATTTTACATTTTGTATCACAATTAAAAAAGTATTCTGATAGTTCGGAAATTGTCATCAATATTCCAATACATGTAAAGAATTTCGAAAAAAGAATAATTCTATATTCACATATTTTTTGTATCATTTTTCCTTTATATAAATAACATTTAACTACAATTGAATTTGGATATTTCTCTTTTTACTGTTAGCGTTTCATTTAAACACACGAATTATCATCACGCACTTGATGCGGAAACCGTAAACATTAAAAGTATCGATGCCTCGATAATGGATTCCTACTCGGATGCAGATACGATAAGCCTGAGAGACAGAACATTTCTATGTGATGAGTGAAAAGTGAAAAATCCAATCGCTTTGTTGGATCTTTTCGCAAGCACTGCGTTTGCTATAGCCTCTAACTCCTATAACTACTTTAACTTCTTTAACTCCTATCCGGATTCTGCATCTGTCCTTCTTTTTACCTCTATTCTTAATAGTTTATCTTTATATATCTAGAGCATAATCACCTTACTGTAACCTTATCACGTTTTTGCACATTTTAGTCGATTTTCAACATATAATGAATGTTAATTTCTTGTCATCCAAAATTTGGATATTAACATTGTTAACGTTTTTTTTACTCGCTTTTTCGGCATATTTTCGCATAAAAGTGACAACCTTGCCTATAAGGTTGCAGTGGTATACGCCTCATCATCACGCATTATCTTATATCATTTATTATCAACGCCTTACGCCAGATAATAGTTCCGAAATTACGACAAAACAGGCATTAGGGTGTGATAGGGTGGTAAGTAGGTTTCGTAACTTTTATATAATATTTGTGTTTTGTGTCATCCAAAATGGATATTAACACTTATATTCCTCGGGCGCGCGCGTAAGGAGTTTATAGAGCAAGTTACCACCCTATAACTGGGTGAATTAAAAATGAAAAACGCCTGACGGAAGTGAAGAGTGAAAAGTGAAGAGTGAAAAATCCATGTGCTTTGTTGGTTCTTTTCGCCCGAACTGCTATTTACTTTATTTCCTCTTCGGTCTTGAAGTTGCCGCGCCAGGCGATGGAGCCTTTAGTGATGAGGCGCTCCATAGGGAGACACTCGTAATAGACGAAACTTCTGAGGAAGGCCAGTATGTTGTTGTCGTTAGACTTTCTGGTGCCGGTGGTGAGGTCTATGGTGTATGACTCAGTGAGATGGCCGTGATCCCATACTTCATAGTCGGTGCGGCATTCCGGTGTATGCGAAAGATCCATGGTCCATGTGCCGTCGGGACGACCT
>UMFN01028084.1_pt1 | contig 17647 bp, 15 predicted proteins | sample 1965021 | NCBI WGS metagenome assembly UMFN01 (sample SAMEA4836047, study PRJEB28245) | human gut metagenome | biome: gut microbiome; material: fecal sample | place: Denmark | collected 2008
GTTGTATAATCATAGCCCCAGGTTGGCTTGCCTACCTGGGGTCAGAGCCGAGAGAATTAATCTACCGCCGAAAAGCGGTTGTATAAATCACGGGAAATATTTTAGCAAGTTGAGTCAGCCTGCCATAGGTAGTGGCGTACCTCCGGCACGCGAGATTGGAAGGATGCGCAGAATCCCGGCACGCATCCGCTTCGCTCCGCGTACCGGGTTACGGAGAAGTGCCGTCGCTCCGCGACGATGCCGATGTGGCGATGGCATTTCTACAACCGCACTTTGGCGGTAGTTGCGTGTGCATCGGTGTCACGGGGTAGGCAAGCCAACCCCGTGCTAACATATTAAACCGCACTTCGGCGGTTTTTCGCGATCCACTGCGCCGTTGGCGCATGTCAATGGAGAATGTTTTTTTGCGATGCACCGCACGTTGGCGCATACCAATGGATGGCGGTTTTATCAATGGGGATGGCAATCCGATGACGAAGGCAACCGCCGAAGGACGGTTGTATAATCATAGCCCCAGGTTGGCTTGCCTACCTGGGGGCAGAGCCGAGAGAATTAATCTACCGCCGAAAAGCGGTTGTAGAAATCACGGAAAATAATTTTAGCAAGTTGAGTCAGCCGTCCCGCCATAGGTAGTGGCGTACCTCCGGCACGCGAGATGAGAAGGATGCGCAGAATCCCGGCACGCATCCGCTTCGCTCCGCGTACCGGGTTACGGAAAAGTGCCGTCGCTCCGCGACGATGTATGTGGCGATGGCATTTCTACAACCGCTCTTCGGCGGTAGTTGCGCATGCATCGGTGTCACGGGGTAGGCAAGCCAACCCCGTGCTAACATATTAAACCGCTCTTCGGCGGTTTTTCCCTCTGAGCATGCTGATAAGGCGTCGATGTGCGTATAGCGTGAGAGGCAGAAGTTGGAAATTTTTCCAGATTTGGCATAAAAAAACGGTGAACTGTTTGATATTCGGAATAAAACGAGTACCTTTGCAGACCGATTATATCCAAAATTAGCGTTTTATTGTCTCACTGCGAATGCTTTTGGCCGAGCGGAGCAGGAGGCATAACTTGTGTAATTATTTAAAAATTAGAATTTTAAAAGTGGATACTTTAAGTTACAAAACAGTCTCAGCCAATGCTGAAACAGCACAGAAAGAATGGGTTGTGATTGACGCAACAGACCAGGTATTGGGTCGTCTTTGCGCGAAGGTTGCAAAAATTCTTCGCGGCAAATACAAACCAAACTACACACCTCATGCAGATTGTGGTGACAATGTTATTATTATCAACGCAGACAAGGTTGCCTTGACAGGAAAGAAGTGGACAGACCGCGTATATCTTTCTTACACAGGTTATCCAGGTGGTCAGCGTGAGTGCACTCCAGCCATCATGAAGTTGAAGGCAGAGAACAAACACATCAAGCCGGGAATGAACCCATTGTTCATCAAGGTTATGAAGGGTATGCTTCCAAAGAACCGTCTTGGACGTCGCTTGATCGAGAACATGCATGTGTACAACGGATCTGAGCATCCACATGCAGCACAGAATCCAAAAGTTATTGACATCAACAAGCTTAAATAATATTGAGGTAATATGGAACAGATTAATGCAGTAGGCCGTCGTAAGGCCGCTATCGCACGTGTATTCGTGAAAGAGGGAACAGGTGTGATTACAGTCAACAATCGCACATTGGCAGAGTATTTCCCAAATCCTATTCTTCAATTTATCGTTAAGCAGCCGTTGGCATTGCTTGATGTAGCAGAGAAATATGATTTGAAGGTTAACTTGGTAGGCGGTGGTTACAAGGGACAGGCAGAAGCCCTTCGTCTTGCAATTGCCCGCGCATTGGTGAAAATCAACGCAGAAGACAAGAGCGCATTGCGTCAGGCAGGTTTCGTAACCCGCGACCCACGTGCCGTAGAGCGTAAGAAACCAGGTCAGCCAAAGGCCCGCAAGAGATTCCAGTTCAGCAAGCGTTAATATTTATATTGATCTGGAACAAAATACAGAGTTTAGTATCCAAACCGTCGGGACTTGTGCCGCATAGCTCGGAGCGCTACCCGGGGGTTGATTAAGTAGAAAGTAAACAAAAAAGAAAAAGAAAATGTCAACACCAAGTTTTGAACAATTATTAGAGGCAGGTTGCCATTTTGGCCACTTGAAACGTAAATGGAATCCTGCTATGGCTCCTTATATCTTTATGGAGCGCAATGGTATCCACATCATTGACTTATACAAGACAGCAGCAAAGCTCGACGAAGCCGCTGCCGCTCTCAAAAATATCGCTAAATCAGGAAAGAAGGTACTCTTTGTAGCAACAAAGAAGCAGGCAAAGCAGGTTGTAGCCGACAAGGCATCAGCAGTTAACATGCCTTATGTTATCGAGCGTTGGCCAGGTGGTATGTTGACCAACTTCCCGACTATCCGCAAGGCAGTCAAGAAGATGACCAACATCGACAAGATGACAAAGGACGGCACATTCGACAACTTGTCTAAGCGTGAGCGCCTTCAGATTACTCGCCAGCGTGCGAAATTGGAGAAGACACTCGGCAGCATCGCTGACTTGAACCGTCTTCCTTCAGCATTGTTTGTTGTAGACGTGTTGAAAGAGCACATCGCAGTAGCAGAGGCTAATCGTCTTGGTATTCCTGTATTTGCAATGGTTGACACCAACTCAAATCCTAACGACGTTGATTTCGTAATCCCTGCAAACGACGATGCATCTAAGTCAATCGAGCTCGTTCTCGACACAGTATGCGCTGCTATGGCAGAGGGTCTCGAAGAGCGTAAGGCAGAGAAGGTTGACGCACCGGCAGAGGGCGAAGAGAAAGACGCAGCTCCAAAGCGTGAGCGTCGTCGCGTGCGTAAAGCCGCTCCGGTAGAGAAGGTTGAAGTTGCCGCTCCAGCCAAAGAAGCAGAAGAGGTAGCAGAATAATCTTCTTCACCTTAATAATTGAAATTTAATAACTCGAAAAAATTTATATTAGATATGGCAGTTACTATGTCAGACATCAGCAAACTCCGTAAACTTACGGGTGCTGGTATGATGGATTGCAAGAAAGCGTTGGAAGAAACCAACTGCGATATGGATGCCGCTGTAGAGATCATTCGTAAGAAAGGTCAGGCTGTGGCAGCAAAGCGTGAAGACCGCGAGGCTTCTGAGGGTTGCGTTCTTTCTGCAGCAACTGCAGATTTCTGCGCTATTGTAGCTTTGAAGTGCGAGACCGACTTCGTTGCAAAGAACGAAGGTTTCGTAGCCTTGACAAAGGCTATTCTCGACGCTGCAGTCGCTGCGAAGGCTAAATCGCTCGACGAGGTTAAGGAGCTTGAGGTTAACGGCCGCAAGGTTGCCGACCTTATCGTAGAGGAGATTGGCAAGACTGGCGAGAAGATGGAATTGGGCGCTTATGAGTGTCTTGAGGGTGCTGGCACAACATGCTACGACCACCTTGGCAACAAGCTCTCTACCATCGCTACATTCACTAAGCCTGTAGAGCGTCAGGTTGGCCGCAACGTGGCAATGCAGATTGCTTCTATGAACCCGGTTTCTGTAAGCCGCAACGATGTGCCTAAGGAAATCGTAGAGAAGGAATTTGAGATAGCACGCGATAAGGCTCGTGAGGAAGGCAAGCCAGAGGCAATGCTTGACAAGATTGCAGAAGGCCGTCTTAACAAGTTCTACAAAGAGTCTTGCTTGCTCGAGCAGGAATTCATCATGGATCCGGCTCTCACTATTGAGAAATATCTCAAGGGTGTTGACGCAGACCTGACTGTTACAGCATTCAAGCGCGTAAACTTGAACGTGGACTAATCCAGTAGGACATCAACAATAAGAAAACTCCGGAAACCTCACGGTTCCGGAGTTTTTTTGTTGCATTACGATTCGCTTTTCTGGTTGTGCCTGAAGGCAACCGGACGGTCGTGCTCCGTCTTTCTGTGGCAATAGGCGTTTCAGTCGCGGAAATAGATGGTTTGTGAGCCGTCGAGCGTCATTGAGAGGCGGTCGTTGCTCACGCTTACGTTTGTGAATGAGTCTTTTCCGTTGCTGTGGATGGCGTCGCGCAGGCTTGCCTCAAGAGTTTCCTTACTGAGTCCCGTAGACTCAAGATGGGTGACAAGAGCTTGTCTTACCGCGTCGATGTCGGTGATGTCGGGGTATTGGCTGAAGTCGATGGCTATGTCGTCCGGATCCATGTGGCCGGTGATTGAGTCGGCAGAGTATGTAAGGGTGACTGTGTTTCCGGCGATGGCGTATTTTCCGCTTATTTCGGCTCCGAAAGTTGCCGAGACGGGCAATGCTGCGGTTTCGTAGGGCATTGTTCCGGATATGCTCATCATCACACCCATCTCAAATGTTTTGTCGTTGTTGAAGATGATTTGTTGTCCGTAGCCGGCCATCATATAATCGTCGATTTGCTCTGCGCTGCCTTCGGTTGTCCAAGACCCGATTATCGCTTTTTCGAGCGATGGTTGCTTCACGATTGCTTTTTGCTGTTTCTTTTCAGAAGAGCATGCCGATGCTATGAGGATTATGACTATTGAAATCAGAAATTTTGATGATGTGCGCATACTTGTCTTGATTTTTTTTGCAAAGTTAGTGCAAGCCGGGAGTAAAGAAAAGAACTTGCACCATTTTCTTTATTGTTTGGGTGGCTTGAGACGGGTAAAACGAAAAATTTGGCAATAAAAAAAACCGGCTGCCTATAAAGCAAGTCGGTACCTAACTATTTAATAACTATGAGAAATCAAAAATAAGAAAAGGCAATTCAGCCCATCTGTTGAGAGATTAATGGTTTATTCCCGCTACGTATCCTTTGCGTTGCATAAGCAGTGACGCATTTGGATGGAAACTATGGGAAGGAGCCACTCTCACTGAATAATTTGTGTGGTTCATAATAAAGTCTCCTTTCTTTTAATAATTCTGGCCGCTCTCTCGCGCGCCTCTTAACCTAAAACAATCTTTCTTTTTTCTGATGCAAAGGTAATGCCATATTTTGTTCTGACCAAAGAAAAAGTGTTAAAAATATGTTTTAAAACATATTTTTCCAACACCTTTCTATTTGCTGAGATAACATCTAACCTCGCCAATCGGTAGTTTGCCCTTCATCATCAGCGGTTTATGCGAAGAGTCGGTCGAAATCCAGGTATGCATATCGTCTGACGATTTCTTCTTGCCGTCGGTTGTGAAAGAAAACGATACGTGGTAAGCCACGTGTTTCGACTTGTCGCGCAGTTCGATGGTTTCTGTGCCGACAAGCCGTATGCGCAGAGTTTCCTTCTTTTTTCCAGAGAACACAGTCGTTGTGTAAATGTGGTTTTTTACCATTGCTTTATAGTCGAGCGCACGGATATAGAAGAAAATGCTCAGCATGTCGTAAGCCTGGCCGTTTGCCTGCAGCCGCACCACGTTGTTTGCTTTTCCCAGGCGTATGCGGGTGCATTCGGCGAGGCTTGTATTGCCGTTGTATGAATAGCGTACAATGTCGATTCCCGAGTGTTTGCCCTCATGAGACGCCTTCCGGTATACGATTGGTCGCATTCCCGAAGGTTGTATGGTGCAGCTCAGAGTGTCGCGCACGCGAAACACCTTGTCGGCCCACGAAATAGTGCGGGCTGATAGCGATGCATCGTAGTTATGCCCGGATTTTTTTATAGACAGGGTTGCAGAGCCGGCATGTTTCCATATCAGCCCCCAGTGATACACAATGTCGTAGTGCAGCGTCTCGCTTGTCAAGGTGTATGAGTGGGCCGCAACAGCAGCCGACAGAGCCATCATCAGGGCCAGAGTCCTTATTGAGAGCAGTCGTTTCATCGTAACAGTAATTTCTATATATGACAATTCAACAGAAAATAAGTTTAACCCGAATGTCTGTTTGTGGGGCAGAACTTTTGTCTTTTGTGGATAAAAAAAAGATAAATGAGGGTGGAAATTTTGTTTATATATTATATATTTGTGAAAAAAATTATAGGACCTAAAAACAAGCAAAGATGAAGAATATAGTATTAATGCTGTTGTCGGTTGTGATGGCTGCATCGCTGGCAAGTTGCGGAGACAATGAAGAACAGACGCCAAAGTCAAACAATTATATGATGTTATATCGTGTGATTATGGCAAAAAACACCTTCAACTATGGCAATCCGACGTTGAAGGTGCTGAATCCTGTCAAAAACACGACTGAGACAATTGTCCTGACCGAAGATATGGACAATCGCAACAACACGGTCTATTCGCTTGACTATGCGGTTGTGAAGGCTTCGATTGCATTGTCGCTGACCGACCCCAACGACCTGTTTGTCTATTACTATCCAGTAATGGACATAAAGAGAGAAATGAAATTTGAGGCAGAACTGAATCTCTACATCGACGATGCAAAGACATCGCTTGTCGACCCTGTTAAAAAGGTGAAAGTCACGTCGCCTAAGGTGGCGGCCTCATTTATTGAAACAAGTGGAGCGCTTGTCGCAATAGCGCCGGTTTCGTTGGCGACAACGACAATGTCGGGAGAGCAGTCCGTTGAATACTACACAAAGCATCAGCAGACCAAAGAGTCGGGTGTTGTTACATGGTAAGTGCAGATTCTCGTTAAACAATGGTTGTCTGTCGGATGAAAAATGCTTAAATTTGTGGCGAGAAGAACGCGCATATAGCGCAGGAAAATAAACTTAATCGCTTTTCTAAAAAAGAAACTTTATGCTGAACGAAAAGAAACAGGAATTATTGGAGAAAATCAAATCGTGGATTCTGATTTTTGTTGGATGTACGGCAATGTGTGCCGGCTTCGTGTTTTTTATCAACCCTTACAATATCATCCCTGGCGGTGTTTATGGAGCCAGCATTGTGCTCCACAACATATTCCCGTCGGTGCAGGTGGGCACATTCGGCTATTGTTTTGAAATCCCGTTGATGCTCTTGTCCTTGCTCCTTCTCGGAGCGAAGCTGGGTATCCGCACAATTGTGGCATGCCTTGTGCAGCCGCTGATAATGAACGTGCTGTCGTGGATGGCTTATCCCGACCAGGCGTCGCTTGAAGCACTTGACCCAACGAGAATAGCCGGCGGACTTATCGATATGTCCGACCATCTGATGCTCGCCACGCTTATCGGCTCAACGCTTATCGGTATGGGATGCGGTATTGTGGTGCGCAACCAGGCAACAACCGGCGGAACCGACATCGTTGCGATGATACTTCAGAAATATGCGCATTTGAAATTCTCAACAGGCATCTTTATCGTCGACTCGTTTGTCGTGATGTTTGGTGTGATAGTTATTGGATTCGGAGTGGGAAGCGACAGCGCTGTCGCTTCTGAAAATCCGTCGCTTCTGTTGATGTTCTATTCGCTGATTGCCATCTTCGTGGCGTCGCGTGTGGTGGCGTTTACAATTACCGGTTCGAAGAACGACAAACTGTTGTTTATTATCAGTGACGAGAAACTCACCTCGCTCCACAAATATATCCTTGACGACCTTGACCGCTCCGGCACATGCATAAAGAGTTCGGGACTCTACTCTAAGGGCGACAAGGAGATGCTTATGCTTGTGGTGAACTATAAGGAGGCCAACATCGTTAAATCGAAAATCAAGGAGGCCGACCCGCGGGCGTTTGTGATTGTCACTGACGCTTACGACACCTATGGCGAGGGATGGAAACCGCTGCCTGTGGCAGAGGAACTTCAGCCGGAGTAAGAGAACGCAATACAACATTCTGCAATCGGCATCGGAATGACGGTGCCCCCATAAAAACATATATAAGATTCTGATGATTGAAGATTTGAAAACAGCATTGTCGGAGCGCATACTTGTGCTTGACGGAGCGATGGGAACACAGATACAGCGCTACGGGTTGAAAGAAGAAGACTACCGTGGCGGCGTCTTTGCCGACCATCCGCAGAAACTGAAGGGGTGCAACGACGTGTTGTGCCTCACGCGTCCCGACGTCATCGCTGAGATCCACAGCGACTATCTTGACGCCGGAGCCGACATTATCGAGGCAAACTCGTTTAATGCAAATGCCGTGTCGATGGCCGACTACGGCCTGGCGTCCTATGTGAAAGAGATAAACCGTGCCGCAGCCGCCATAGCACGCCGGGAGGCAGACAAGCGCATAGCCGCAGGCCGCCAGTGCTGGGTGGCAGGCAGCGTTGGCCCCACGAGCAAAACATTGTCGATGAGTGCCGACGTGGAGAATCCCGCAGCCCGCGAGCTCGATTTCGACACGTTGCGCGAAGCCTATGTCGAGCAGATGTGCGCGTTGATAGAGGGCGGAGTGGATTTATTCATCTGTGAGACGATTTTCGACACGCTCAATGCCAAGGCAGCCATCTCTGCAGCCAAGGAAGCGATGCGGCTCGCTGGCAGAAGCGTGGAAATTGCGCTCTCAGCCACATTGTCGTCGACAGGCGGACGTATGCTTGCCGGGCAGACAATAGAAGCTTTTGTGGCAAGCACAGCCCATTCTGGTGCGGTGGCACTTGGCTTGAACTGCGGTTTCGGTGCGGAAAGTCTGGAGCCATACATAAAGCAAATGGCATTGCTCACCGATGCCGCCGTGATGCTTTATCCCAATGCCGGACTGCCCAACGCTATGGGAGAATACGACGAGACACCTGAAATAACAGCCTCACATCTGTCGAAAATGATGGATGCCGGCGTAATCAATATTGCTGGAGGATGCTGCGGCACTACGCCGGCGCATATCCGGGCCATAGCCGAAGCCGCACGTTCACACACACCGCGCAAGCCGGTTGTGAGGAAGCCGGAGATGCGCTTGTCTGGACTTGATTTGAAAATCGTGTCGCCGGAGCAGAATTTCACCAACGTTGGCGAACGCTGCAATGTGGCAGGCAGCCGCAAGTTTCTGCGTCTAATCAACGAAAAAAACTATCAGGAAGCCGTTGATATAGCCTTGAAGCAGGTTGAGGCCGGTGCGCAGATTGTCGATGTCAACATGGACGATGCTATGCTCGACTCAAAGGCGGAGATGGTGCATTTTCTGCGTCTGCTCGCGGCGGAGCCCGATGTGGCGCGTGTGCCCGTGATGATTGACTCTTCGAAATGGGATGTCATCGAGGCAGGACTTAAATGTCTGCAAGGAAAGGGCATCGTCAATTCCATCAGTCTGAAAGAAGGAGAGGAGGTTTTTCTTGCCCATGCAAAGTTTATAAAAGAGATGGGTGCGGCAACGGTGGTGATGGCTTTTGACGAAGACGGTCAGGCCGACACGTTTGCCCGCCGCACGGAGATTTGCGCGCGTGCGTATAAACTGCTTACGGAGAAAGTGGGTTTCCCGGCTGAAGACATAATCTTTGACCCTAACGTGCTGGCTGTGGCGACAGGCATCGACAGCCACGACCGCTATGCGCTCGACTTTATAGAAACCGTAGGTTGGATAAAGCGGCATCTGCCAGGAGCAAAAGTGAGTGGAGGAGTCAGCAATTTGTCGTTCTCCTTCCGGGGCAACAACTATCTGCGCGAGGCTATGCACTCGGTGTTTCTTTACCATGCCATAGCCAAAGGTATGGATATGGCGATTGTAAACGCCGCCGCGATGATTCCCTATGACGAGATTCCAGCCGATGTGCGTCAGACCATAGAGGATGCGCTGCTTTGTCGCCGTCCCGATGCGACCGAACGTCTGCTCGAGGTGGCGGAACGCTTGAAAAACGAGAAGACGGGCATCGTCAAGGTGGTGGAGGAAGACTATTCCAGCCTTTCTGCCGATGAAGCGTTGAGCCGTATGCTTGTGAAAGGACGCATGGAAGGCATAGAGCCGATTCTTGAGCGTTCGATGTCGGAGCATGGTTCGGCGATAGCCGTCATCGAACAGCCACTGATGGAAGGCATGAACCGCGTGGGCACGCTTTTTGGCGACGGCAAGATGTTTCTGCCGCAAGTGGTGAAGAGTGCGCGCGCCATGAAGCAGGCTGTGGCATGGCTTCAGCCATTCATCGAGCGCGAACAGTTGCAGTCGGGCCGCAAATCGGCTGGCAAGATTGTCATCGCCACGGTGAAAGGCGATGTGCACGACATCGGGAAAAACATTGTCGGGGTGGTGATGCGCTGCAACGGATATGAGGTGATAGATATGGGCGTGATGGTGCCGGCAGAGGAAATTATTGACACTGCCGTGCGCGAGCATGCCGACTATATAGGACTTAGCGGATTGATAACCCCATCGCTTGAAGAGATGTGCAACGTGGCGCGTCTGATGAATGAGCGAGGTTTGTCGATTCCGATTCTTGTGGGCGGAGCTACGGCTTCGGCGGTGCATACGGCGGTGAAGATTGCGCCGTGCTACGACCATATTGTGGCTTATACACGCGACGCCGCAGTGATGCCGTCGATAATGCAGGAGATTGCATCCGATCCGGCGGAAGCCGAACGGCGCATAAAGGCTGAGCAGGAAAGCCAGCGCAGCGCATATGCCGAATCGCAGAAACCGCTGCTCCCGCTTGAAGAGGCACGCCGCCGTGCGTTCATGCCCGACTGGGAGGCTTATGATACGCCGGTGCCGTCGGCTATTGGTGCAACCGATGTGGAGATAACGGTTGAGGAAGCCATAGAATATATCAATTGGCGTGCGTTTTTCCCTGTGTGGCAACTTGAAGCATCGTTTGCCGAACTTGCCGAAATCCATGGCTGCGACCATTGCCGTGCGCAGTGGCTTGCAGGGCAGAAGCAAGACCGCCGGAAGAAGGCCTCGGAGGCTATGCAACTGCTCAAGGAAGCTCAGGTGGCTCTTGCGCGTCTGGTGCGCGATGTCAACAACAGCATCCGCGCACGCGTTGTGCTGCTGCCTGCAAATTCTGCCGGCGACAACATCATATTCCATGCCGAAGGGGGCGATGTTGTGCTGCCGTTGTTGCGTCAGCAGAAGGATGGTGAGGAATGTCTGTCGCTGTCCGACTTCGTGAAGCCTTGCGGCACTGACTATGTGGGTGCTTTTGCCGTAACGGCAGGACGTGGAATTGAAGAAATAATATCAGGGTATCAACAGACCGACGACTTCAAGGCACTGCTCTACCAGTCGCTGTCCGACCGTCTGGCAGAGGCTGCCGCCGAACTGCTCCACGCCCGTGTGAGGCGCGAAGTGTGGGGATATGCTCCCGATGAGCAGATTGACCGCCAAAGAGCGTTGCGTGCCCAGTATCGAGGCATCCGTCCGGCTGCCGGCTATCCGTCGTTGCCCGACCAGTCGGCGATTTTTGCCATCGAAAAAATCGTTGGCTTCGCGAATGTAGGAATCGCTGTGACGCCAAATGGAGCTATGAGTCCGGCATCGAGCGTGAGCGGATTGATGATTGCGCATCCTGCGTCGCGCTATTTTATGATTGGCGCCATTGCGCCCGACCAACGCCGTGACTATGCCGCGCGGCGTGGCATAACAGAGGAGGAATTGAGCAAATGGCTTCCGAAATGATGATATTGCCCGAAGTGGCTGAGCTTCTTGAAGCGGAGGCTCGGCGCATAAACGCACCGGAATTTGTGGCTGCCGATCCGGTGCAGTTTCCACGTCAGTTCTCAGCGTTGCCCGACATTGAGATAGCCGCGTTTTTGTCGGCAACCATCGCATGGGGCAACCGCAAGATGATTTGCAACAACTGCAACAAAATGCTGCGGCTGATGGACTTTCAGCCATATCGCTATGTGATGGATTGCGGTTATGACGATCTTGGCGAACGGTTCAATATTCACCGCACATTCTTCAGCGATGATTTTGCATACTATCTACGCGGGTTGCGGCGCATCTATGACCGCTATCCGTCGGTCGACGCATTTGCCGCAGCCAACGGGGTGGGCGACAGCAAGTATCCTTCGTGGGAACTTGTCGGATTGATGTCGAGGGAGTTTGCCGCCGCCAACGACGGGACTGTCAACAGTCGTTGTCTCCCCACTGGACTTGACACCACCGCCCTTAAACGCATCAATATGGCGTTGCGATGGCTTGTGCGCCGCGACGGCATTGTGGATATGGGGGTGTGGACAAGCATCAAACCGTCGCAACTGTTTATCCCGCTTGATGTGCATGTGGGCAACACAGCACGAGCGCTCGGACTGCTTCAGCGACGCGGCAACGACCGCAAAGCCGTGGAGCAACTGACTGCACTTTTGCGCACACTCCGTCCCGACGACCCCGTGCTCTACGACTTCGCCCTCTTTGGCATAGGCGTGGGCAACCGCTACACCGGCGGAGGCGTGAAGATTATTTGAATCTAACCTGCAGATTCAGTTTGATGAAAAAGCGACCACCCTGTTCGTAAATTTTTCCGAAAAGGTGGCGACTTGTGCTCGGAGTGTCGAATTTGGTGTTGTAGAAAAGGTAGTTTTCCAAATCATTGCGGTCGAAAAAATGATAGCAAATAATGTCGCCGTCTTCCTTGATTACGATGTAGCCTCCATTGGCGTTGAACGTGCCATGCCACGGCGTTGAACATGTCATTCCGAGAGCGAAAGCGAGCAAGAATTGCTTGATTTTGTATTCATACATTGGCTGCGTGGTGTTCTGTGTCAATATCAATGGGTCGTCATTTGTTTCTTGACGGGTAATCTCTTCAAGTGATGACAGATTGGTGCTATAGTATAAGAGCAATTCATCGGCAAGGATTCGCTCCAATCCCAAGTCAAGGAGTGTCAGATTATTGTGGGTCTCCTTTCGGGCAGTGCCTATAAACGACAGTTTTGCCCCGATTTCTTCTAAGTAATTGAATTTTGCCCCAAACTTGCCTAATTTGTTGAATTCCGACATTTGAGAATGGTCGACATTGATTACTTGATAAATGAAGTTGGTGCTGTCTTTGTTGGCGTTTATCAAGGTCGAATTACCGCCTAATTTAGATTTGATGCTATAGCCTAATTCTGGCTTTGAGCCAGTGTTGAGGTCGTGGATAACAATTCTTATGTCGGCCTTGTCGGTCGACTTGGCTTTGATTGTTTTGCAGTCAATCCGTTCAAGAAAATTGTGTATCTCAGGAATGTCAAATGTGCCGGTATGCGTTTTTATGACATTTTAAATGGAATGTGCCTTTGTTTGCATTTCTTCTTGGGAAACGTCGATGGTGCAATCGTTGGTTCTCGACACAAGGATTTCTTTTTTTGCGGCATTTACAGTATATGCGGTACGGTCGATTTGGTCGTTTCTGAAAATTTTAAGAATTGGGAAAAAACGGTCATCCTGTCGATTCTGGCTGGCGTCTCCACAATACAGTCGTCCGTCGGCAAGCAATTTCAGAAGAGCGTATAGCTCACTCCATTCGCCACGGTTACCTCTTAGTTCCATAACGTTTGCTTTTGGTTGTGACTATGTGCTTGATAATCTCCGAAGCAGTGGCTTGTATTGCTGGAACGGCAACGGAGTTGCCGAATTGCTTATATGCCGACGCGTCGGCAACGCAGATTATAAAATTGTCGGGAAATCCTTGCAGCCGCGCCCATTCGCGCGGTGTCATGCGTCGGATTCCATCGCGGTTTACTTCGCCTTTGATTTTTGTTATCGGAGTAAAATTTGTCAGACGATTGTCGATGACGAGGTTTCGCTCCCGTCCCATACCGCCGACTACAATGGCGTTTGCCACCTGATTGTCAGCAATGATTTCATATCCAAATCCGTTTCCTTTGGCGGAATGGCGCTCTTTGTGAGCGATTAGGGTTTTGATGTACTGGGTTGACAAATAATACTTTACAGACACTTCTTTTTCTTCTTTTATGTCTGCGAATGTTTTGCTGTTGTCGGTTGGTTGAGGGTATGAGAAGCCATCGGTGCATTGGTCTTTTCTGAAGCCTACAATATAGACGCGTTCCCTATGTTGCGGCACTCCGAAATGCATTGCATTTACAATCTGGGGGTCGGGAACGTAATAGTCCAAATCATTCCGCAATACGTTGAGTATTGTTTCAATAGTGTGTCCTTTATCGTGGATTAACAGACCTTTTACGTTTTCCAGAAAAAAAGCTTTTGGGCGTTTCCTTCGTAGAATTTCGGCTACATCAAAAAACAAAGTGCCTCGGGTTTCCTCAAAACCGAGCCGTTTGCCAGCCAGCGAAAAGGCTTGACATGGAAATCCTGCGCACAAAATGTCGAAATCGTCGGGGATGAATGCCTTTGTTTCTTCTTTTGTGATGTCGCCGAATGGATATTCACCATAGTTGGCGAAATATGTACGCTTTGCTTGCTCGTCCCATTCTGAAGAGAAAACGCATTTGCCTCCGAGTCGTTGCATTGCCATTCGGAAGCCTCCAATTCCTGCGAATAGGTCGATAAACGTAAACTTAGGTTTTTCGGTTGGGAGAAACGGGACAGAAAAGAAATCGTTGAACAGAGAGTCTTGTAATGGTTCTGCTGCAATGTCGCTGTCAGCTGCGAGTGGGGGAAGATGGACTGATGCTGCTTTATCAAACGGTTTGCAGTGTATGCTTCCGTAATTGTGAGCGTAATGCGACAGGATGGATAGTCTATCGTTCTTATTGTCAATCGGTTTCGTCATCTGTGAGGTTTCTTCGTTAGAAATGTTACTTTTTGGAAAACAAAGTTATGTCAAAATACGCAGATAAAAAAGTATTTCACAAACGAAATACATATAATAAAGAATGGACTTCCATCATACACTAAAGTATTCTAAACGCGAGTTTTAGCTCTGCATCAACAGCCATTCACGAATAACGTCAGGGGCACGCCATTGCTAAGGCGGCGTGCCCCTGATGCTTGTGTAGAAACGTGCTTGATCCTTTGTCAAAAGGTTTCGATTGGCAAAAGAAACATTCCATAATCTTTGTCAATCAACGAGTTCCATTCATTGCCACCGTGATGTTTCTAACGAAGAAACGGCACACCTGTTTTTTAGCGGTGGCAGGCGAGGGGTCAGAACAGTTCGTTGTACCAACTGCTTAGGTCGTCACGTATTTGCTTGTAGTGGCGGCATATGAAATCGACCAATCTTGAGGAGTAGCGTTGGGAGATGAATTCGTTTGCTGTCAGATAGCCATAGAAATTGCCGCGCGAGTCGACAACTACCGGAGGCGTTGAGGCATACTCGTTCCAAGGCGAGTAACTGCTGTACTCACTCCCGTAGGTCCCGTATTCGTTCCAGATAGACTTGCTGCTGTATTTGCTTCCGTAGATCCCGTATTCATTCCATATCGACTCGCTGTTGTAGCAGTCGGCGTTCAGCTTTCCGAGAAACACATCATGGTCGCTGCCGCCATAGATGAGCAGCGTCTGTGCCTGGAGCGAAACCATGCACAGCAGCATTGCCAATGTTGCAATCGCACGTTTCATTGCTTTATTATTTTACTTTCACCAATTTAAGACGCAGACTGTTGAGCACCACCGTCACCGAACTTACCGCCATTGCGGCGCTTGCCCACATAGGGTCGAGCATTATGCCGAACAGTCCGGCGGCAACCGGTAGCCCGATAATGTTGTAGATGAATGCCCAGAAAAGGTTCTGATGCACGATGCGCATCGTTTTCTTCGACAGACGCACAACGCGCGGCAGCATCTGCAGGTCGGACGTTGGCAGGGTCACCATCGCTGTCTCAATTGCAATGTCGGTTCCGTTGCCCATGGCTATCGATACATCGGCACGTGCCAACGCAGAGGAGTCGTTGATGCCGTCGCCTGCCATTGCCACGATGCGTCCGCGGTGTTGCATGTCGAGGATATATTTTTCCTTGTCGGCGGGCAGCATCTCGGCCTTGAAGCCCGTAGCACCCACTTCCTCAGCCACTCTTGCGGCAGAGGCGTTGTTGTCGCCAGTGAGCATATACACCCTCAGACCGAGCCGTTTCAGCGAGGCGATTGCTGGCGCGGAAGTTTCCTTGACCATGTCGGCAAGCACAAACACTGCGAGCAGGCGGTTGCCACAGCCGAAATAGATAGTTGTGCCGCCGTGGGCGTTGGCTTTTATGTCGGAATTCTTAACGTTGCGTTCGTGTGCCATCAGCTCGCTTCCCACCCAGTAGAGCTGTCCGTTGTGGTGAGCTTCCACACCTTTTCCCACGATTGCTGCGAATTTGTCGGTATTGGAAGGCGTGATGCCGCGGTCTTCGAGCGAAGCCACAAGCACACCGGCAAGTGGATGTTCCGACTGCTTTTCGGCGGCGAGCATCACCCCGAGATCCTCGTCGGTGGCGTCGGCTGAAATCTTTGCGGAAACCACAATCGGTTTGCCTTCGGTTATGGTGCCGGTTTTGTCGAGCACGATGTCGGTAGCCTTGCAGATGCGTTCAAGGGCGGTTGCGTCTTTGATGAGAATGTGATGCTCGGCGGCTTTGCCGATACCCACGGTGATGGCTGTTGGCGTGGCGAGTCCGAGAGCGCACGGGCATGCGATTACAAGCACCGACACCGCGCAGATTACGGCTGTCGCCACACTTCCTCCTGCGATAATCCATCCTATAAGAGTGATTGCGGCAAAGGTGGCCACCACATAGGTGAAATAACGGCTTATCACGTCGGCTACTCTTTGCACGGGAGCCTTGCTGCCCTGAGCGTCGCGCACGGAATCGACAATGCGTGCCAGCAGGGTGGTGTCGGTGTCGGCGGTGACGCAGACGGTGATGGCGCCGTTCTTGTTGATTGTTCCGGCAAACACCTTGTCGCCTTTATGTTTTGCCACCTGCATAGGTTCGCCTGTCAGCATACTCTCGTCAACATAGGTGTCGCCTTGACTCACCGTTCCGTCTACAGGGATTCTGCCGCCAGGCTTCACGAGGACGATGTCGCCGGCGTGGATGTCTTTGATGTCGACAAGGCGCGAGCCTCCGCAGTCGTCGAGCACGGTTGCGTTGGATGGTTGCAAGTCGATAAGCGAGCGGATGGCAGACGATGTGCTGTTTTTGGCCTTTTCCTCGAGCAGCCGCCCTGTCAGCACAAACGCCACAATCATCGTCGCGGAGTCGAAATATACGTGGTTTCCCATGCCGTGCTTGGCGGCAAAGTCGGGAAACGCTATCTGGAATATGCTGAACACCCATGCCGACGCTGTGCTTAGAGCAACGAGCGTGTCCATATTTGCCGAGCGTTGCTTGACCATCTGCCAAGCCCTTTCGTAGAATCGCCGTCCGCAGTAGGCGAGCGATACGGTTGCAATTATGGCTGTTGCCCATTGCCATGTGGCTTGTGTGCCGAGCGATGTCATCGAAATCAACATAACGGCTATGGCTGTTGCCCATGCCGCCGCAAGTCGAATGATGTGGTTTCGATACTTTTCGCGGCGCAATTCTTCCTCATCGACGTCGCCGTCGGTCACAAGACCGTAGCCGGCAGCCTCCACGGCGGCCTTTATTTGCTGTATGTTGATTATTCTTGGGTCGAAATGCACTGTCAATTCGTTGGCGGCGAAATTTACTTTCGCGATGCCGACGCCTTTCAGGGCCTGCACGGTGCGCTCCACATTGCTGGCGCAGACCACGCAACTCATATCGGTAACTTCAAATGTCTTCTTTACCATAATGCAAAATCTTTAGTGTAAAGTTACGTCTTTATGCGTATATTTGCAAAAAAATAGGCGTAGATTAATGATATTCTATTTCTCAGGAACTGGCAACAGTGAGTATGTGGCGCGCCGCATAGCCGCTGCGACAGGCGACGGGGTGTCTTCGATTGCGGAATGTGTGGCACACCGCCGTTTTGATTTCGACGCCTCGAAGGAGCGTCG
>UMFN01030801.1_pt1 | contig 16302 bp, 10 predicted proteins | sample 1965021 | NCBI WGS metagenome assembly UMFN01 (sample SAMEA4836047, study PRJEB28245) | human gut metagenome | biome: gut microbiome; material: fecal sample | place: Denmark | collected 2008
ACGGGCCGTTCCTTTAAAAGGAACGACCCGTTGCACACCGAGGAAGGACCTCTTCCTTTTAAAGGAACGGGCGGCTCCCTAAAATCCATAGTGCAAAGCTATGCTTAATATTCTGATTTTTCAAAAAGAAGAATGGCGGTAATATTTATATTATGTAATGAAATATCATTTATCTTATACATATTTAATTTATGCGCATGTATATTGGAGTTATGTAATAAAAATATACTGATTGTTAGAACGTGTATTTTAACTATATTTATTAGATAACTATTCTTAAAGTGGCAAAACATTTTATTCCGTTTCTTGTTTCTTGCGTAACAGGCGGAAAAATAGTTCTGATAAGTAAGGTGAACTTCGTACTTTTACGTCTCAAACAAAAAAAGCAGGATATGATAACATCAGTGAAACTTATGCTGAATAAGAGCAGGATATTGAATAATGGCAGTTACCCCTTAGTATTTCAGGTGATCCACAATCGAAGAAAAAAGTTGCTGTATACAGGCTACCGGGTGAAAGAAGAAGAGTTTGACAAGTCGGAAGGGAAGATTATGAATGGTGTAGGCTCTACTTTTACAACTACAGAGGTCGTGAAAATGAACCGTGAGTTGCGGAAGATGCGGAATCAGATTGATACACGGATCAGGCAGCTTGAGCGGACAGGGGAAGAATTTACAGTGGAGGATGTGCTGGCTCAAAATATCTTTGGAACCGGAAAATCGCAGTTTTATTTATTACGGTATATCGATACGCAGATTGAGCGGAAGCAGGAACTGAAGAAAGTGGGAATGGCTGCGGCCTACAAGAGCACCCGCTCGTCGTTGGCAAAATTTATAGGTCGCCCCGATGTGCGGATGTCGGAGGTTGATTTAGGGTTCGTCAGGAGATATGAGGATTTCCTGTATAGTAATGGTGCTTCCGGCAATACGGTAAGTTATTACCTGCGGAACTTGCGCTCTTTGTATAATCAGGCAGTAGTAGATGGCTATCATCCCCGTGTCGAATATCCGTTTGCGAAAGCGCAGACCCGCCCGGCGAAAACAGTGAAACGTGCTTTGTCACGGACGGATATGCAAAATTTGGCGGATTTGAATTTGGAAAATGAACCGGAACTGGAGTTTGCCCGCGATTTGTACCTGTTCAGCTTTTATGCGCAGGGAATGGCCTTTGTCGATATGGTCCTTTTGAAGAAAGCCGATATTTGTAATGGGGTGCTGACCTATTCACGTCACAAGTCGAAACAGTTGATTCGTATAGCGGTGACTCCGCAGATGCAGGGCCTGATAGATAAATATAAGACGGAAAATGAGTATCTCTTTCCGATCATCAGCGGTGAATATGCTTCCGGGTACAAACAGTATCGTCTGGCGTTAGGGCGTATCAATCGCCATTTGAAGAAAATCGCTGTTGTAGCCGATATTAAAGTACCGTTGACGACATACACCGCCCGTCATACCTGGGCCACCCTCGCCCGTGATTATGGCGCTCCGATTTCTGTGATTAGTGCCGGGCTTGGACACACTTCGGAAGAAATGACACGTGTTTATTTGAAAGATTTCGATGTGTCCATGCTCAATCAGGTGAATAGCATGGTTACAAACTTATCTAAATGAAATGATAATTTGTAATATAATCCGTTGAAAAGTAGAAGATATAATATTTTTATTTATCTTTGCGGTATTGTAATCTATTTAGTAATAGAGATTGAATTAAAAAAGCGTCTATTACTTTGAGCAAATTTCATGCTGCAAAGTAAGGTTATTTATTCATAATAGGAATTATCATAAAGTACAATTATTTATTCATTTTGTACAAGTCGTTCCGTTATCCTCATGAATGGGCTTGTTTTCAGTCTGGCAGCGTTCCATTAATTGTCTGGGCGTGCATCCGAAATGCTGTTTACAGTAACGGTTGAAGTAAACCTGCGAATCAAATCCCAGTTCTTCGATGACATCTTTTATGCATATCCCCGGCTCTGTCATTTTTTTCAGTATCTGCTGGTCTTTTTGTTTCAGCATCCATTGTTTGGCTGTCATCCCGAACACTTCGGTGAATTTGGAGAAAAAACGGCTTCTTCCCATGTGTGACAGCTCAACCAGTTGTTCTATGTTGTCTACTTTGTTATGGTTGTGTATGACAAAATCCTTGAAGTCCATTTCTTTCCCGATAATGGGGTGGAACAAGGTTGCAATCTCCTGTTTCTCGTAAAAACCGCGCAACAGAAAGAAGAATTCCCGTTGCATCAGGTTGTGCAGGTGCGCACAACTCATCCCGTTCTTGATACAGAAGACTAATATATCAAGGAAAGGAGTTAGCGGGTAGCGTATACCTACCGGTTCGAAGTCGTAATCAATGCTGTCGCATATATCTGATAAAGATTGCAGTATGAGTTTGTCGCAACTGTTTTCAAGTACGTCGAAAAACATGGAAAGCAGGCTGGAACCGGCTTGCGCAACTCCCTTCAGCCGGGAAGAACGGGGTATCAATATCATCTCTCCCGCATGGAACGGCTTGTTGTGGAACTGGTTGCAACTGATAGAGAAATCCCCTTGCAGCAGGAACAGAAGATAATTCTTGTTTGTATCTTCTTCCTCAAATTCCGTAATCTCATCGAGTTCAAGATATTTGAATCCGGTTTCAATCGTTGTCATGTAGTTTCGGCATGACAGGTGTTCTTCGATATACAATAGTTCGCTTCTTATAGGTTTTGTTTCCATGGCGATTGATGTTTTAGTTGTTCAGTTTGCTATCTGTTCTTTTGTTTCACAATTGTTTCAGTATTCATAGTATTAATAATCTGTTTATCAGAATATTATTATAACTATTGCCTGCTTTATTTTATCATCTACAGATACTGAAACCTTATATATGATATAATTATTTAATATTCAATTACTTATGGTTGATTTATTGTTTAAAATCTCTATTACTAAATAGAGATGCAAGAAAAACAATAATAAATAATAAGATGACATGAAGAAATATCTATGTTTAATCGGGGTCTTGGGAATACTACTTTGTAACACAGTCAGCTCTTATGCCCAAAAGGTTGCAGTAAAGACTAATTTGCTTTATGACGCTACTACTACAATGAATCTAGGTTTGGAAATAGGTTTGGGCAAGAAATGGTCTCTCGACTTATCCGGAAATTATAACCCCTGGAAGTTTGATGATGAAACGCGTCTGCGCCACTGGGGCGTACAGCCGGAACTTCGCTACTGGCTTTGTGAGAAATTCAACGGTCATTTTCTGGGGCTGCACGGACATTACGCCAAATATAATGTAGGCGGAATGTCATTTTTGAGTGATAACATGGAGCGTCACCGCTATCAGGGACATTTGTGGGGCGGCGGAATATCCTACGGTTATCAGTGGCTGCTCGGCAACCGCTGGAGTATAGAGGCTGTACTTGGAGTCGGGTATGCCCGGTTGGATCACTCCAAATATCCCTGTGCTACATGTGGAACTATTCAGAAAAGTGAAAAGAAAAACTACTTCGGCCCGACAAAGGCCGCAGTGAGTATCATATACATTATAAAATAGGCTAATGATGAAAAGAATCTGTATATACATGGCTTTGGGAGTGTTAGGAGCAGTTTCCGCCCATGCCCAGGAGATAAATATCGGACACACCGTTGCCCGGAAAGTGAGTGACGACAAAGTGGAAGTCTCATTTAATATGGATTGCAGCACGCTGCGGCTTCCCTCACGCCGGCAGATGATAATCACTCCTTTGATAATCAGCCGGTCGGAAAACGATACGCTTGCCCTGCCTTCTGTTTGCATTGCAGGCAGAAACCGTTATCGCATGAACAAGCGGAAAGAAAGTTTGTATGACAAAGAGTATGGCAAAGAACCAGTTGCGGGAGAGGGACAGGAAATGATTCGTTTTAACAGGAAACGGGATATGCTGTTGGAATACAACGAAACAGTTCCGGCACAGGAGTGGATGTCCGGAGCACGTGTAGAAATATTCCGTGAATTGCAGGGATGCGCAGGATGCGGAGAAGTGCTGGGCAATGCCCCCGTTGCCGAGCTTCCTTTATTCAAAGAGGTAGTGGAACGCCCGAATCTGGAAATAATGGTGGCACAGGCAGAGGAGAAACGCCGCTCTTTCACCCGCAGCGCATATCTTAATTTTAAAGTGAACCAGTCGGCATTGCTTGCCGATTATATGAATAACCCTGCCGAACTGGCTAAAATCTATTCGTCCATTGATTCTATCCGTGCAGATGATAACTATTGTATCGCACGTATCAGAATAGTGGGTTATTCGTCACCGGAAGGCAATTATGCCGCCAACGCCCGCCTTTCCGAACAACGCGCGAAAGCGTTGGAACAAAACCTGAAACATGCCTATAAGCTGGACGACAGCATGATAGACTGCCGTTCGGTGCCGGAAAACTGGGAGGGGCTGGCTGCATGGTTACGCGAATACCGTCCTTCTTATATGCAGAAAGTGCTTGACATTATCGGGCAGATTCCCGAACCGGATGCGCGCGACGCGAAGATAAAAGCTATCGATGGCGGAAAAATATATAATGCCTTATTGCAAGAGGTATATCCGAAGCTGCGCTTAGTGGAATATACAGTCAGCTATACAGTGGTTCCGTTCTCTGTAGAGCAGGGACGGGAAATCATCAGAACACGTCCCGATAAGATGAACCATAACGAAATGTATCAGGTCGCAGTCAGCTACGGCAAAGGTTCGGACGAATACAACAGGATTATCCGGATGATTGCCGACCGTTTTCCGAGTGACAGGATAGCTAACAATAACGCTGCTATCGTGGCTTGGGAAATGGGAGATTACGACGCGATGCGGGTGTACCTGAAACGTTTGGAAGGTATAAAAGCTGAATAATATAATCTGAAACTTATACTTAGTAATTAACATTTTAGTATTCATTAAATTTTAAAACAATGAAATTGGACAAATCTTTTTTAACGCTGTTTGTCGGACTGGCGATGGCAGCATGTAGTAATGATGAAGAGATGGCAACCGGCGGACAAGACCTGTTGCCGATAGACGGCAGGGAGGCTTATATGTCCGTAGTTGTAGATATGCCTAAAAGTACGGGAACACGCGCTCCTGGAGAAAATCACGGAACAGCGGACGAACAGAATGTAAACGAAGTACTCCTTGCATTGTTTGATGCATCAGACGTTTGTTTGGAGACAAAGACATTGGCTTCGACCGAGTATATTTTGAATGTAGGCGGTAATCCTGCAGCAGGGACCGGAAATGCATTCAAAGTTCCTTCTACTACCGCCAAAGTACTGGCAGTAGTCAATCCGAGCGACAAGTTCAAAGCTGCCTGTGTGGCTTCCGCTTCCTGGTCTGTCATTAACGGTGCGGTAGAGCAGACACTTGACGAAGTGATTGGAGCAACAAAGGACAACTTTATGATGATTAATGCCGGCGACAATGCAAATCCGGCTAACGGAGCACTGGTGACAGCTAATGTGAAGGTGGTTGATGGAACGTCTATTGCTGACGCTACTGCCGCGATTGCCGCTGCCGAAGCTGACCGTTCACTTATTCATGTAGACCGTGTCGTAGCCAAGGTTTCTTTAGGAACAAATCCGGACGGCGTCAAGGTTCCTGCAGGAGTGACTTGTACATTCGGCAACTGGGCATTGAATGTTACCAACAAGAGCATGTTCCCGTATGCTGAAATCGTAATGCCTGCCGGAGGTTCTACCAATGCGGATTATAGAATTGACCCGAACTACGAACTGGCAGGATTCAATGTGTCACAGTTCAACTATCTGAAAGTTGCTGACGACGGAACTTTGCCTGCTGATTTTTCAGCTATGACGGATAGCAAATACTGTCTTGAGAACACAATGGCTGCCGACGCACAAACCCAGGCACAGACTACAGCTGCCGTAGCAAGTGCGGTTTACACTCCTAATTCATTTACAGTGGGTAAAAGCTGGTTCCGCCTTTTGGGTGTCACTTATCAGACATTGGCTGATTTGCAGACTGTATATAATATTGCAAAAGATGCAACAACAGCCGGCACAGCAAATGCGGCACAAACACAACTCATCACTCTTTGTGACCAGTTCTATGCACGTATGTCCGCTGCCGCTATTAAACAAAGCAAAACTGTCGGTGCTGATTTTGCCGCTATTACTCTCGCCGAACTGGACGCTATTGCGAACGGTGGTGAATACTCCAAGCCTGATGCAAATGCCGGTGAAACCGTAGGTGTAGAATACTTCCAGAAAGGTGTATGCTACTATAACATCCTGATTCGTCATGACGATGCAATCACCGCTACAATGGCACTTGGCAAATATGGTGTCGTACGTAACAACTGGTACACATTGACTATCAACAGTGTGAAGCAACCGGGTACTCCTTGGATTCCTGATACCACAGATCCTACTGACCCTGAAAAACCAGGTGAGAATGATGATGACGCTGAAGCATATCTCTCTGTAAGTATTACGATAAATCCATGGACTACCTGGAGTCAGGGAGTGGATTTGTAGTGATAACTATATTGGGCTAAAATAACAATTAAAATAATAAGAAGGCGTTATGATACGGCGCAGCTTGTCTTGTGGCGCCTTCTTTTTTTCCTCTTTTCGTTTTTGTTCAGCCGGCGGAGGCTTATTTCCGTGAATCAAGACCTTGATATAAAAAACTGATAAAAACAGGTCTTACCATACAGGCAAGTTTTGCGGCTTGTCAACTAAAGCAGATTATTCCGAGAAAGGCAAAAGTCGCTTTTCCACACTATATATGAAATTAGAAAAATAAATAGAACCATAGATTATGAGAAAGATAATGAAAACAAAGGGTGTCGTCCGGTGGATGAACTATGGAAGTTGCCTGCTATTATTGCTTGTACTCTTTTCCTGCACATCCATTGATGAGACACTACCGGAATGTCAGTTGTATGTCCGTTTCCGGTATGACTATAACATGGAGTTTTCCGATGCTTTTGCATCGCAAGTGAATCGTGTCGATGTGTTTGTATTCGACAAGGAAGGCACGTTTATCATGAAGAAAAGCGAACAGGGGGAAAGCCTAGGTAGCGGCGGCTACCGGATGTCGTTGCAACTTCCGGTCGGTGAATACCGGATAGCCGCTTGGGCGGGAATGAGCGATGACTTTGAAATACCGGAACTAGTTGCCGGAAAATCTACACTGGAAGATTTGACAGTAAGAATGAAACGGGAAGAGTCATTGGTGCATAATAAAGCTTTGGATCCAATTTGGTATGGTGAGGTGAAGGCAGTAAACTTTACCGGCAAACAGGAACAGACGGAAACGGTCTCTCTGATAAAGAATACCAATAAATTCCGCTTTATCCTGCAAAAGTCAGGCCCGGGAGAAGAACTGGATATGAATGACTGCCTGTTCGAAATCCATGCGGACAACGGATATTACGACTGGAAAAATAACTTGCTGAATGATGACGTGATTAGTTATCAGCCCTATCATCTGGAAAAAGTGGAAGATGTGGGCATTGTGGCGGAAATGAATACCATGCGCCTGCTCGAACATAAAAAAGTGTATCTGACGCTTACACGCAAGTCGGACGGCAAGGAACTGATGAAGGTTGACCTGATACCTTACCTGTTGCTTACTAAAATGGAAGGACACAATATTCCGGCACAGGAGTACCTCGACCGTCAGAGCGAATATGCGATAGTCTTTTTCTATAATCCGGAATTCTTGAATTTCCTTTCCACCAAGATTGTGATTAACGGTTGGACTATCTGGTTGAAAGGTGAAGATCTCTGATAAATAAACAAAGATTGATGAATATGAGATATAAAGATTGTATATGGTGGATGTGGCTGCTGTTGTTTTTATTTTCCTGTACGGAACATGAACAGACAGTTGAACCGGTAAATCCCGGAGAAATGCGGATGAGCATGAATATCAGCACGCGAGCTACGAGTGACCCGGAAGTGTTGAACGCGAACGAAACCCGCATCAGCCGCCTACGCATCTATGTCTTTGACGGTACGTCACTGGATAAGATGTATTATTGGTCGGGGCTAACCGCTACCGATGGGACTTATACTACCCCGGTTTTTACAGTGAAAGCCGCTACCGGAAAAACATTGTATGCCATTGTAAACGAGCCTGTTGACTTTGATACCCGTGCTATATTGGAGTCTGTGGATCATCCCAATGACTTGGTGGGCGTGCAGTATCAAATGGCGGACTACTTGACAACAAAGACTAATGTGGTGGAATACACTAAAGAGTATTCTCTTCCCATGTATGGAGAACTGGCAGGAGTGGATGCGGCGGAAGGAACTACACAGACAGTCAACATGCGTGTAGACCGTGCGGTGGCACGTGTGGATGTTTATATGCGGAAAGAAGCGGAAAACTGGGAGGAGGTTCTGATGCCCGGCACATTAGTCGTGCAGGGAGTTTCCAAAACTGGATTCATTTCTCCCGGGAAGATAGGTAATTATGCATCTTCCGCACTCAACATATTATCGAAAAAAACAATTGGAGAAATTCCCGAAGAAACTTTTCCGGAAGACAAAGGCGTGTTGGTTTACTCTTTTTATATTCCGGAAATGGAATGCAAAGACAGTAAATTGAAAATAGGTATCGACGATTACGATATGATAGAATTAGGTGGAGACACGAATAATTCAGGCGGAGCACCTTTGGAAAAGCTGGAGCGTAATCATGTCTATCAATTATTGTGCCGGTTTATGCAGAAAACAGTCTATTTGGATATAAACTTGACGGTGTGTCCATGGATAGCATTAGAACCCCAGGTGGAAGAAGTGAAGGACATACGTATAACAAACTGTTATATTGTACCGCCCGGTGGAAGAGTACATATACCTACAGACGGGGTATACAAAGCATGGGCACAAATGGAAGAATTTGAACGTACGCCTATTCCCGAAGGTGAGGTTACGGCAGAAGTACTTTGGCAGGACGAAATAGGAGTGATGACGGAGCATAGCGTGAAAGTGATGAATGCGGAAAATCGTGATAAGGCTTATATCGTTGTAGAGACAGGAGATAAGGCGGGAAATGCTGTGGTTGCTATGAAAGTGAATGGAGAAATTTATTGGAGTTGGCATATTTGGTGTACGGACTATAATCCGAACTTGAAAGAGGGACAACAGGAGCTTAATGGGTTTGTCTGGATGGATAGGAATTTAGGAGCGACATACAATAAATATAATGAAGAGGGAGGTATTAAGTCTAAGGGGTTTCTCTATCAATGGGGACGTAAAGACCCGTTCCCACCCGCTAAGGGTTGGGAAAAAACAGAACCCGATGAAGATTTGTATAGTGTTGCAGGTGAAGTAAGAACTATTTCAAGAGTTCCTGTAGAAGTATTTAATAATATACCTAATTCAGTGCATAACTCTATGAGTTTTTATACGAGTGAAGAAAGCTGGTATACGAATGCAAAGGGAATATATAGAAGAAATTATTTGGGGAATTTATGGAATAGTGGAGTAGGAAAGAAAACAATTTTTGACCCCTGCCCGGATGGTTGGAGGGTGCCTGTTGGTAAAGATGGGAAACATGAATCTCCATGGGAACAGACTAAAAAAAATGTTACGTCTTTGGTGCGTTATAAAGGATTTTCTTTTAAGGGTATTTATTATCCTGCAGCAGGTTATCGTGAACTATTAACAGGAAATATGCCAAATAATTCTTTCTTGGATAATGCATTATATTGGGCGGGGAATATTCCGTCTTTATATATACAGCCTAGTTGTATGCATTATACATTAATAGATCTTACAGGTTATTCCTTTTATATAAGTGTTGCGTGGGATGCTTATGGCGGCTCTGTACGTTGTGTGAAAGAGTAAAAATGGAGGTTACATCTATGACGAATAAAATGGTAATAGGATATAAGTTTGCTTTTATACTGCTTTTATTATCTTCATGTGTAGAAGATATTAGAAATTGTGATATTGGCAATGTGGACAACATGATACCCGACGGCAAAGAACGGATGGAACTCCGTTTGATAATACCCGGGGGAAAACAGCCGGTTGTCCGAAGCGTAGAGAATGGAACGACCGATGAGAACAAGATTGAGCGGCTTTTCATGGATGTTATGAATAGCGGGACTGTGATAGCATCCCGTTCCACTGCAGACGGAGCATTGACGTTGACTCCTACGGATGTTGATAGTGTCTATACGGTTTCTACACTGTTTGATATAGGGACATTGGAGGCGGGTTACACCTTGCGTGTACGTGCCAATGAAGACACTCCCGCAATAATCTCCGGACAGCCCGTTTCCCCTTTCTACATGTCGGGCACGGGAGTGATTAAGGAGGGCATAAGTAGAAATTTCAAAGCTTCCGCACATTTGTTGCGGGGAGTAGCTAAATTACGAACAACTGTTCGCAAAACTTCTTCTACTGTTCCGCGGGAATTGATTATAGGAGATGTAAAAGTACAGGTGATTCATGTTGCGGATAAGATTCGTAAGTATGCTCCGTTCCCTTCTCATGCCAATGAGGCTGTTATTGAAAATCTGCCGGTGTCTTCATTAAACTATTTGGATTTTCCGGAAGTAAGTCTGACAGATATAGCATTACAGGAGCTAGGTGAACTTGACGGTGAAGCAGCCACTTTTTATTCTCATTATATTTATGAAAATTATTTGGAACAGGAGTCTGATTACGATCCGGCAACCAATGTGACTTCGGTGAAACTGACTATTCCTGTGACGGACGGAATAACCAGCCGGGTGATAGAACGCACGATACCTGTAAAAACAGAAAAATCTTTTCGGATAAAACGTAATCATATTTATTCGATAGACGTGCAAGTGCTAAGTCTTGATGAAGTGAAAATATTCACGGATATGCTTGATTGGGAAGATGTAGGAGTTACAGGTGATATTGTAGGTACTGACTTTGATATAGACAGGAAAGAAATTACTTTGATTAAAGATATTGCCGATCCGGTGAAACTGGTGAAAGTGGATTGTCATACTCCGGGGCGTTTACAAATCAGAGCACTGAAACCTAATAAGACAGATTTAATGCCAATAACTGATTTACAGCTATATTGCAATGGAATAACGGAAACGGATAAACTGGCGGATAACAATGGCATTTATGACCTTGCTGCTGCGCAAGTAATGAATTTCTATTGTACCACCGGCAGTATTCCCGCTAATTATGAAGGTGGCTTTATCGAAGTCTCTTCCGATAATGTGCATGTGGAATATATTCCTATCAGTTCATTAGATACTTTTACTTCGTTAGACACGGAAGGTACTGCCAACAGCTATATAGCGGATAGAGGTGCGGGTTCTTATTCTTTCACAGCTACCATCATGGGAAACGGAGTGGACGGCATTATTGACGAAGGGAAGTTTGAAGATGCAATGGGCAATATACTGACAAAAGCCGGAGGTGCCAACATATATCCTTTATCGGCAAAATTGCTTTGGCAGGATACGGATGAACTGGTGGAACAAGTTGGTTTGTCTGATGGTAAGGTTCAAGTGAAAATGGGACGAAGCCGGGGAAATGCATTGATAGCTGTTTATGATAAGGCTGATCCTAATGCGGAGGATGCGAAAGTGTTGTGGAGTTGGCACCTTTGGTGTACGCCTACCCCTAAAGTGATAGATTTTAATGTTTCTAAGCAGACAGGTAATAAATATAAAGTGATGGATCGTAATTTGGGAGCAATTACCTCTGTACCGGAATTAGGCACAACACAAGGAGTGCACTATCAATGGGGACGTAAGGACCCTTTTTCTACTTCATTAACTTATGAAAGTGGCAGAGGAAGAAGAACGGTATTATATGACGTAAGAAGTGTTACTTCCGAAATAAAAATAGCTCGTGAAAGATTAACCATGAGTCAAGCGATAAATCATCCGGAAATTTATAATATTGCCGATTTTACTTTTTGGCTTAAAGATGGTAATAATCCATATTTATGGGGAAATCCAGAAGGTACCGACTATATTTTTCCTACATCAACATTGAAAACCGTTTATGACCCTTGCCCTGTTGGGTATAAAGTCCCCCTTGGAGATGTTTTCCTAGCATTAGCAAAAGAAAGCAAAATAGACACTTATTCGGAAGACGATTATTGGATAAAAGAAGGTAATGAATATGGTACTACTTTTTATTGTGATGGAGCAGGGAAAGACAATACAAAAACAATTTATCTTCCGAATACTCGTGATGTTTATTCTTTCATTGTTTGGGGGAAGTATTGGTTGTCTTATATAACAGATAATCCGAGTTATCCGGCAGAGGAAAGATATTCTGCAGCTTTTTCCTTTAGTAAAGGGTATAATTACTGGTTTCCTTTTTCTCTTGAGCCTGCAAGAACAGCATCAGTACGCTGTGTGAAAGAATGAATGATATTACTCTAAAAATATTAATATGATAACAAGAATATTACATGTTTCTTCTTTTTTGTATAAAGTTTGCTATATGCCGTACCTTATTATTGTTTTTGCAATGATAATAGCTTGTAGTGATAATAGTGAAATTTATATTTGCAATCAGGATAAAGCGAATATTATACAATTATCTATCCCGGATGCAGAATTGGTACAAGTACGCAGCATAGCTACAGAACGTGAATGCATCATTGAAGACATACAGGTATTCGTCTATAATGATACTCATACTGCAGCTCCCATGTATTATCAAGAGGGAAAGAGAAATGAACTGTCATTCCTGTTTGGTAATGGAACGGCGTCACCTACTATAACTTTGAAGGATTATGTTCCTCATAATGGAGACCGTATTTATGTGGTTTGTAACTTAACAAACAATGCTTCAGTATCAGGCGAAGGCGATTTTCTACTGGAAACTACAATAAGTGAAACACAACTTAGAAGTTATAATAGTCAGGGAAAAATAGAAGGATTCTCCGGTTTGCAGGGAAAAGAACGTACATTTCCTATGTATGGGTGGGTAGAATGGAATGAAAAGGCTACCTCTAACGTGTGTCTATTAACCCGTTGCCTTGCAAAAGTTACAGTTGATGCAGGGGCGGATTTGTTTTCCGGTAAACAGGTCTATTGGGAATGGAGAAATCTGAATTATTCGGATTTTGTATTAGACAGTGAATATCAGGGTATTTATCAAGGAGCTATTAATGACGTCGGTATCTCCGGAAAGTATGATTTAGTTTCTGCAACAACCCCTGTAGATGAGACGGTTGGATTAGTGACTACCTATTATCCTTTGGAATACAAACATTCTGTTTATGCCTTGGGAAATGAGGTGGATGAGAAAACGTTTTCCAAGGATCGGGCTATGCTTCTTCTCACTGTCCAGAATCCGGATGGTTCGAATAGAGAATATTACCGTTTAGATATTTGGGATAAAGAAACAGGGAAATATCTGGATATAGTACGAAACCATTCATATCGTTTTAATATTGCGAAAGTGAAAAGTAGGGGGTATGCTTCCGAACAAGAAGCATACCAAAATCCGGGGAGTAATATCGAGTATATGATAACAGTTACTGATCAATGGTCGCAAGGTTTTGTTTCGAATGGGCAGTATTTGGTAAAAACGGATAGAGAAAAAATAGAATTGATTGAAAGTGGTATAAAGGATCCGGTGACAATGGTGAAATTTGAATTACAAGCTGATGAGACAGGGAATGTTGATTTAAATAATGTCACTACCCGTAAAGTTCGTATTTTAAATTCTGACAAGGAAACTTTGGTCTCTTCATCTGATGTGTGTCTGTTTTATAGCGTAGATAATAAGAACTTGATGCAGGTAAAGGGAGAAGATGGACTTCCGATAAATGAGGCGAATCTTCCACAAGGTAGTAATGTATATTGGATTTATTGCAATGTACCAGGAGATTCTTCACTAAAGGAAGGATATTTGGAGATAACCATAGGTAATATTGTGAAGTATATCCCTTTTAGTATCATACCTCATTCTGAAGCGATTGCTGTGGATGAAGACGGTCCGGCAAATTGCTTTATTACTCCGGTGACTTATGGTCTTTATTCGTTTGATGCTACGGTGATAGGAAACGGGACGGATGGCATAGTGGCGGAAACGAGAGGCAGAGGTGCATGGCGGGAAGAATTAGGTGAAGATATAGAACAATATCATTTTAAAAATGCTTCAGGTGAAGATATATCAGTTTCTAAAAATGTTGAGATAGTTCCTTATTCTGCAAAACTAATTTGGCAGGACAAGCAAAATCTTATATCACAAGTTGCATTTAATTCTACTACTAATCGAGTTGAATTTTTGAGTAGTGGTACGGGAAATGGAGTTATTGCAGTTTATGATAAACAAGATCCAAATGCGGAGGATGCTACAGTACTATGGAGTTGGCATGTTTGGTGTACAGAGCACCCCACTATAATAGAATTAGGCCTACCAACCAATGGAGAAACTTATAGTGGGAAGAATTATAGAATAATGGATCGAGATTTAGGAGCAACAACTAATACTCCTGATGAGTTAACAACACGTGGTTTGGGTTACCAATGGGGGCGTAAAGATCCTTTTTGTATTTCAGCTTCCTTTGAAAGTACCGACGATTTTATGCATAATGTACGTGGAAGTAAACTAAAGCACAAAGAGGAGGAAAAAAATGAAAGTATAGGAACAATTGAGTATGCGATAAATCATCCTGCCGTATTTATCATAAGTGATGATGCCTATAGTGTTCATGATTGGTTGTATTATGCTTCTGAATCCGGTAATAATGGTTTGACTGGAAATCAATATTTATGGGGAAATAACCCTTATTCGCAATATAAAATGATTAATGTAGAGACGATGAAGACCCTTTATGATCCATGTCCTGCTGGTTACAAAGTATCTCCGCCGGATGTATATGGTGCATTCTTAAAATATCCAATAATAGATTCCCCTATTGGCGAAAGCGGAACCGAATTTTTGGGATATATGGAGAAGGGAGATTTTTATACTCCTTTATTTACTAAGTATGGGGCATATTTCTATTGTGGTAGTGAAAATAGTACACGGAAAGTCTATTTTATTTCTACTTCGCTTCGCCATGGAAGAACTTATGATAAAGGGGTAGTAAATGGTCCTTTTTATAAAGCTCATCTTTGTGGGACAATGAAACATAATGATGGCAATGGTATGAATGTAGTAATGGCGTTTGGATTTAATTTTAAAAATGGTAATGTTGGTTGTAGCTTCGGTGGGGGGAATAATTACTGGTTAGATCGTTCTACGGCAGCACCTGTCCGCTGTGTCCGTGATGAATAAACATATAAATCATTCTTAATATAAACTTATGAACAAATCAGAATTAATCAAAGAAGTAGCCCTCAAAGGCCGGTTGAGTTTCAGAGAAGCTGCCGACGCAGTAGATGCAATAATTGAAACCATTGCAGAAACAATGCATAAAGGAGAGGGTGTCACCTTGGTCGGTTTCGGCAGTTTTGTCATTCAAGAACGGAAAGCGCGCAACGGGCATAATCCTGCTACAGGCGGCTCAATGCTAATTCCGGCTAAGCGACAAGTGAAATTCCGTCCCGGAAGTAAAATGAAATTAGAGTAAAGAAACAGGTTAAACTAAATGTTGAACATAAAAATTGAAACATGAAAAAGAAAATTATTACAGTTGCATTGGTATTATCATCAGTCTGCGCCATGGCACAACAAAAGGAAAATCGTGACACGGACGGAAATATTCTCCGTGGCCCGTATGAAACGAATAGTTTCTGGAGTAACTGGTATATCGGTGTAGGCGGTGGAATCAATATCTATGAAGGCGAGTTTGATAACAAGACATCGGTGGGCAACCGTATTGCTCCCGCATTGGATATGTCGTTGGGCAAGTGGATAACTCCTTCCTACGGAGTCCGCCTGCAATATTCGGGTCTGAAAGCCAAGGGGCTGACGAATGCAAGCGGGATGTATGCCAAAGGGGCGCATCGCGGTTATTACAAGGAAGAGTTCAATGTTTCCAATCTCCATGCGGATTTTATGTGGAACTGGTCGAACGGTTTCCTCGGATTCAATGAGAAACGTGTGTGGAATGTGATTCCTTATGTCGGTTTCGGTTGGGCACGTTCGTGGGGAAACAGCACGCACAATAATGAATTTGCCGCCAACATCGGTGTTTTGAATACGTTCCGTCTGGGCAAGCGTCTGGACTTGACTTTGGAAGGACGGCAGATGCTAGTGAAAGAGTGTTTTGACGGAACGGTAGGCGGCAGCAAAGGTGAAGGAATGAGTGCTGTGACACTGGGACTAAGCGTGAAGTTGGGCAAGACCCGTTTCGACCGCGTCGAGAAAGTGGCTCCGGCAGATTATTCATCTTATAATGAACGT
>UMFN01034667.1_pt1 | contig 16266 bp, 10 predicted proteins | sample 1965021 | NCBI WGS metagenome assembly UMFN01 (sample SAMEA4836047, study PRJEB28245) | human gut metagenome | biome: gut microbiome; material: fecal sample | place: Denmark | collected 2008
TAAAACACGAATTCGAGTTTCACAAAACCAATCTATTGTATTAAAGCTATCATTAAGTTCCTGATTCCCCTTAGTTAACCACGTGTCCATATATGTAATTCCCGCATAGCAGAGTAGAATCCCCAATGCGTAGAATGCTATCCTTTTTAAGTTTAATTCTTTTAGCCTTGACATATGTTACTCCTCATTACTTTCCCCAAAGCGAGAAAATGTTCTATGTACATAAAGTATCCACATAAATGGTTTTAGTTTCCCTGCTTGCATTGATAACGCTGCCGCATTATTTAACTCCATAATTTTTCCGAAACCATATGAATTTGGTAACTTATGTCTTTCAAAATTATAATTATCAATAAAACAACTTCGTTCATGTATAACTCCTTTCGAATCTATCATGACGCTTATATTTCCAGAATAAGTGCCGGCCAGTAAAAATGAAGAATTATCAAATATTTCATTTGTTTTTGAATCTGATCTAATATCTACTGTAAAATCAACATATTGATCTCGAATCCCACTTGCACGTACTCTACTAATTGCATCTCCCAGTGCATTAGTATAATTAATCGAATGCATAATAGTATCAGCAAAAGGAGATTTTTGATTAATTACATAAGTCCTACCTTCAATTAAAGTCATTTGATTTCCATACTTTTGTTGAATTTCATAATCACTCATTGCAGACATTTCCAAAGCAATTCCAGCACCTCCCGGATAAGCATTCGCTAAATTCATAAAATAATCTTTTTCTTTTATCACTCCTTTTTCTATTGCATCTTCTATTTCCTCTTTAGAATATGCTCCGTTTCCAGGGTACTGCTCACGCTCCTTCTCTTTTTGCTCCCATAATTCTTCTTCAGAGCGCTCTAATTGTGTAAGCAAATACTCATTCCACTTCGTTCCCATCTGGGAGATGTAGGCACCTGTGTGTCCGCTCCCTCCTGTCATCTTGGACAGGATTCCTCCAAAGGCGGCAGAGATATTTTGTACTATGTCAGGGTGCTTGGCTATCCAGTCTTTCCCTTTGGTCTGTTTTAAGTACTCTATGGCATATTCGTTGACTCCCCCTGCTATCAGGCCGCTTAGCGCGCTTCCTCCGCTCTTGGCGCTCGTGATGGCTCCCAGCATGCCATGGAGGGCTGCCTTTTCGGTGGAGCCGTCTTTCCATCCATTGTGGGAGGCTATCTCATGGATGGCTTGATTCCCAACTATCCCCAGTTCTTCCAGCAGTTGTTTTCTTTCTTCTACTTTTGTTTTGTCGAAGATTTCTTTGAGCTTGTTCAAGCTGTCTTCTGTGTTCCTATTTAGTTTCTCTATGTCCTGTTTCTGGTTTTCTTTGTCTGTGATGGTTATGGTTCCTTTGGATACGGCGGATGTCGTGGTTGTTTCTGCCTTTCCTTTGACGGACGGTATGGGGGTATTCAGGAGTCCTCTTTCGTTTAACGGGATTTTTGAGCCGTAGATGGTTGGGGTGATTTTGTTTATTCCGTTTCTTTGTCCTGTTATGGCGTCTTTTCCATAGCGGTTATTTATCCGGGAGTCTAAGGAATCGTTCTTGTCTCCTCTTCCTATTTTCCCGTTGTAGGATATCCCATGCCCTCCTGTTTTGTATTCCGCTTTGTTGTCTATGTTTTCCCATGCCAAAGTACCGGTGGTGAGTTTGTTCTTTTCTGCCGGTGCTTTGCTGTCTATGACGGCTCCTTTGAGGCGGGTGTTGTTTTTGACTTGGATATCGTATCCTTCTTGTCCCGCGTAGATACCTGCCTGTTTTGTGACACTTTCGTAAGTGGAGTCCGTGGTGTCTGTCTTCTTCCCGATGGAGAAATAAGGATCGTCCATTTTCTTTTTCCCTGTATCCGGACGGGCGGTAATATCTCTTTGCAGATGGATGCCGCTTTCTTTGTCCCGGCTGTGGTAGGTATGGCTGTCCTGCAAGCTTTCTATGGAGAGGTTATTTCCTGTTTTTACTTCTACTTTCTTTCCGCCTGCTTTGCTTCCTTTAATGTCTATATCTTTCCCGCTTTCCATGGCCAGGGTTTCTTTAGCGGTGACGGCGCTTCCTGTATGGGTTATTATCTCTTCTTCCATATTCCCTTTGGATTTTCCCGCGCTGATGCCTACATTTTGGAGTCCGCCTATACCAAAGGATGCGGTAATTCCTGCGCCTTTGCTCCTGCTGTTCCCTTCTGTTGTCTTCCTGTTTTCTGCGGCGGTAAGGCTGATGTCTTTCCCGGCCTGCAGGGTCACGTTTTCGCCTGTTATCTGTGAGCCTTTTACGGCAATGTTTTCATCGCTCTTTATGCGTATATTTCCTTGGGAAACGATCCTGCTTTCTCTGGCTTCTGTTCCCTGGTACCGGCTATCGGATTTGGCGGATTGGGTTCCGAGGCTGACGTCAAGGGTCAGTCCCTTTTTCACGTCTCCTATGTTTTTATATGTCTTTGCCGCATCATGCAGGTTAAATCCCGCATCGGCGGCATAGAGTTTCCCAAGCAGTCCGTCACGCGCCTGTCCGGCGTTCTTTATTGGCCGGATGATATTGTCTTTCGCGGTGATTACCGCCCCTCCTAAGGATACGGTAAGGCCGCTCTTTTTGTATTCGTGTTCTTCTTTTCCTCTGTAGATATTGTCTTTGCTTTCGATGTCTACGTTTCTTCCTGTGATGAGGGTGTCTTTCCCGGCGATGATGTCGGAGGCGCTGACGGATGCCGTCTGTCCGGCATGGATGGTGACGTTTCCTTTGACGCTTCCCACGGTGCTTTCTCTCTGCGTGGTTTCTTCGGTGTCATAGCTGTCTTTTTTCTTTTCGCTCCCGATGGTGAAGCCTAATCCGCTTCCTATGAGGCCGCTTTTCTTTACTTGTTTTTTGTGTATTTCTTTATTTGTTTCTTCCGCAGCATGTATGGAGATATTTCTTCCGGCTGACAGGGCTGTTTCTTTGGTGGATGCAACAGCGCTTCCTGTAAGGCTGATGTCTTTCCCTCCCTCTATAGAGACGGTATTTCCTTCTATTATGCTTTTTTGTGCTTTCACGGCATGGACTTCATCGTGGGTGGTCGTGGTGGTACTGCTGAGCAAACTTCTTTCTTTATGGCGGTGGTGTTCTTCCAGGTCTGTTATTTCTTTTCCGTTTTCTACTGTAAGGTTTCTTCCCGCTTCTACGGCGGTCATGTTTTCGAAGCGGATATCTGCAGCTTTGATGGATGTGTCTCTTTCGGACTGCATGGTAAGGCTGCCTTTGGCGGTAACGGAGGAGCCTATATCCCGGGCGGCGCTGTCATGGCGGTAGTTATTCCCGTCCCATGTGACGGCCGTGTCTTTTTTGACTGCGGCGGTTTCCATGGTTATGTCCCGTCCGGCTTTCATGGCTATATCCCCTGCCGAGGATATTTCCGCCGCTTCTGCAGTGATGTCTCTTCCCGCTTCTATTGACAGGGTGCCTTGATTTCCCGTGACGGCGGCTTTCCCTGAGGATGCGATGGTTTGTGTGTATCCCTGTTTATTTCTTTCTTTATGCAGGGTGGAGGCAAGGTCTATGTCCTGCCCGGCTTTCAGGCTGAGTTTGTTTTCCGCTTCCATGGTTCCGGTATTCCGGATATCCCGCAGGGCTTCTTCCATGAGGGTGGAGGCTTTTATGGTGCCTCCCTCGTTATTGATGTCGGAGGCGGAGAGGCGCATCGTGTCTCCCGCGATAACGGTGCCGCGGGAGAGGATGTCATTGGTGGCACGGATATCTATATTTTCTGCGGAAATAAGGGCAGAGCCTGTAAGGGTGCCGTTCTTTCCATGCGCCAGATAGACTTCCGGCACGAGGGCTTTGACGATGTTCCCGTCAGGCAGAAGGACGGAGGATTCCACCATCCAGACGATGTCTTCTTTGAGGGCGGCCTTCTGGTCTTCGGTGAGGGCCATGCCGATGCGGACGTCTTTATTTTCTTGGGCCCATCTCACAGCGGCGTCCATGAGGGCTTTGTATTCAGTTTCTCCTGCCGGTTTTCCTTTGAGCTGCATGAGCCGGTCGCGGACGAGTTGGCTTTCATAGTAGCCGTCGCCCAGACGTTTTTCGAGTTTCTCCGGGTCATATTGCATCCGGCGGAAGAAGTAGTCTGAGGACAGGAAGGTTTTTCTATCCGCATAGGCCGGATCGGTTTCCACAAGGTAGCGGGCCGTCGGATCGGAGGTGACATGATACAGGCTGCTGTCGGAAATATGAAGCGGTTTTCTTTTTGACGGACTCAAGTATGCTTCTGCTTTCGTCCCTTCATATACCGGGTTTGTATGGGCTTTGTCCACAGCGGCTATGACGGTCGTATCGGTGACTGCATCAGCGGGCATATAATCAGTGCGGGTTGTCCGTGTTTCTGTCCTTTTATGAATATGGGCTCCATGGTGGACTCTTTTGGTCCAATAGGAGGTGGCGGTTCCTTCTTCTTTTACTGTTTTATGTCCTTTTTCGTCCCGATTTTCTATATCTGCCCCATGGATGGTAAGGGTCTTGCCGGCGGTCATCACGCTCCTGTCATTCACTGCCCTGCCGGCTTCGAGGGAAAGGCTGCCGCCGGCTGCTATGTGCGCGGGGTCTGTCGTGTCTATCCGGTCTTCATAGACGGACCGGTCATAGATGTAGGTGGTGAAGTGGTCATAGTCTCCGCCGTCCGGTGTATACAGATGGTCTACATGTCCACGGCGCTCTATGTAGGCTGCGCCGGCTGTTCCTTTTCCACCCAAAGTGAACCGGTCTGTCTGTCCCTGCCCTACGGCTTCTTCGTGGTGGGTCTTCCCTGCCAGAACGTTTTTAGTGGAGAAGTGTTCATTGCGGTTTTCCAAATGGTTCACGCCGATTGCCATATTTCCGCCGCTTTCCAGATAGGCACTTCTGTTTTCTATTTTTTCTGTTTTCCCCGTTATTTTCCCATTCTCATCTGATTGTCCGCCGATGGTCAGGTTTCCTTCGGCACGGATGAGGGCGTGTTCGGTATTGGTCAGTGTGCCGGCAACGGAAAGGTTCATGTGTTCCCGGGATGCGATCACGGGTGCTTTCTTTTTATATGTCCCCAGATTGTCCAATGTATCCGCTTCCACGGACAGTCTTGTTCCATAGATGCGTCCCGTGTTTTCATTGGTTATGTGGTTTGCCCGGATATGTACATTTTCTCCATTGACCAGCCCATGGTTTACCCATGTGTTTTCTGCTACGGTTTCTGTGTCCGCCCCTTTTATTTCTCCGGTTTCTTCATTCCGGATGTTTTTACTTTCCAGTGCCAGGTGTCCGCGGGAAAGGATCTCTTTGCGGTTGGTTATATTTCCTTTTACGGCTAGTGAAAGGCTGCTGCCTGCTTCCAGGCGCCCTGTATTGGTAAAGTCTTTTTCCAACAGGATTCCGGCTTTTTTCCCTGCGGATACGATGCCGTCTCCGGTCATCCTGCCGGTTTGTATGTTTATATTTCCATCGGCCGCCAGTGTGCCTTCTGTATTGGTTAATGCATGTCCCGCTTTAATCTGCTGGCTGCCGCCGCTTTTGATGGTACCTGCCGCATTATTGATGGCGTCTCCGGTTTCTATGGACAGGTTGTTTCCGCTTTCCATGGCATGTCCCGCATTGTCCAGTGTTTTCCGGCATAGATGCCCATGTTTTCTCCGGCGAGAAGTTTGCCTTGGTTGCGGATATTTTCTTTGGCCGCAGCGGACAGATTTCTTTCCGCAGCGATGGTTTTGTCGTTTTCCAGGCGGCTTGCGCGGAGGTCTGTATTTCCTTTGCTGTAGATGGTGCCGCTGTTTTTCAGGTCGCCGTTCCAGTCAAGGGTGAGGTTGTCTTCGGCGCTCCATGTGCCGCTGTTATTGACGCCCAGTCCTTTTTCTGTCCCTACTAAGGTGATCCGTCCGGCGTACATGCCTCCTATGGCGGCAGTGTCGAGGGCGAAGGCGGGGCGTCCTCCTTTCCCTTCTATGGCAGAGGCTTCAAGGGTCTTTGCGTCTACGGTATTGGCCCCGGTGGTGATATGGAGGTCTTTGGCCCAGATGCCTGCGTTGATTTTCACCGCGCGGGAGAGGATGGCAAGGCTTCCCGTTTCTTTTCCGCCAAGGCCTTTCCCTTCGATGAGGATGTCTCCTCCTGTGATGTCGAAGCGCTGCAAATGGTCTTCTCCGTCATAGACGGGTTTCCCTGTGGTGAGGAAGGCTTTGCCTGTATTGATGAATCCGCCTCCGTTTACGGTGATGCCGTTCGGATTGGCAATGACGACGTCTGCCCTGTTTCCCGCCACTTCCAGAAATCCGTCCATGGATGTGGGGCCCGCGCCGGTGACTTCGTTTACGATGATTTTGGCCGGTCTTTCTGCCATGTTATTGTTCCCCTGTACGTATCCTGCCAGTTCGGTTTTGGAGAGGGTGTAGGAGTTGTTCAGGATAGCGCCTTTGTCCGGCACGTTAAACATTTCGTATTCGTTCCGGGATACGCCGCCGGAGGAGGGGGCTGTTATATTGACAAGGGGTATGCCGTTTGCTGTTTCTTCTACTTGCGGCTGATGGCGGGCTTCCGCTTTCGGATCGGGCATGATGGGGCCTGCCGCCATGCTGACGGTTTCTGCCATAAACAGTCCCGCTGCCAGCCATATGGCTACATTCCATCTGAGTCGTTTGCTTGTGCTTGTTTTCATTTGTCATAACCTCTTGTCGTTTTGATTAAAATTTGACCGATTTCATTTAAAATTGACAGCCCAGCGTGAATCCGCCGGCCCATGTTTTCGTATGGAAGCCGTTAGGCTTGTATAACGCTCTGCTGATAAAGGTGTCGTAGAAGAGTCCTGAGGGAAAGGTTCCTCTCATTCCCAGCGCCATGCCCGCGATGGTTCTTCCTGTCAGGATCTCTGTGGATACGCCGTATACGGCGCCTGCGTCGAGTCCTGCATATACGCTGCTGTGGAGGCGCGGAAGAGAGGATGACAGTTCGTTTCGGATGTACCATCCGTTTTCTCCCATGAGGGTGTATTCTCCGTCGAAGCCCCGGACGGTGTACCTGTTCCCGATGCTCACCATGTCTGTGCTGTAGAGGCGCATGCCGCCTGTCGTCCACTGCCCGTGAAGGGATGTGGTGAAGGAGGCCGGCCGGTGTCCCAGGGTAAGGGGTTTCTGCCAGTCTATGTCCAGGAGCCACATTTTATAATGGGTTTTGGGACTCGCCGGATTGTCTGTGTCAGGTTTCGCGCCGAACCATCCTGTCCCCATTTTATATCCGAGGCGGGTGTACAGTGTGCCGCTTCCCGTATAGACGCGGTCAAAGAGGCCTATTTCCATGGCGGTGGTGTCCATGGCCTGTACGGGGATTTCCATATCGTTGATGAAGTAGTGGGCGTTTCTTTTGGTGAGGCTTATGTCCCAGCCATATTTTTCGTTTTTGGTGCGTCCCATGATATGGCTGAAGGTGAATTCGGTGATGCGGGTTTTCCCGCTGCTGATGAAGTCATAGGGATTGGATTTTACGGTCCGGTGGTATCGGTAACGGTTGTGACGCAGGGTGAAGGTGTCCCATCCTCTGGGAATGGAGTAGGAAATGCCCTGCCCTCTGGTTCCTTTTTCGTATCCGTCCCGGGAGCCGTCTGTATTTCCGCTGATGCGGAAGAGGTCATTGGCATTGAAGAGCCGGTCTATTCCCAGGGCGGCGTTCCACTGGATGCTTCCTGTGTCTTCCAGTCCGGAGTCGTCCACGGAAAGGCTTCCCTTTATTTGTTTCCCCTTGGTTATGGAGAGTTCCACGTCTGTCATGTCCGCTTCTTCGGCAGGGAGGAGTTTCATGGATACGTCAGAGGAGCTGACGCGTTTCATCTGTTCCAGCCCCTGCTCCAGGCGGCGGATGTTCAGGATGTCTCCTTCTTTGATGGGAAATGCGTTTTTCCATGGGATGAGGGCGCTGTTTTTGCTGTAGATGATTTTATGCAGCCTGCCGGTTTGGAGGCGGAGAAGGAGTTTTCCGTTTTTCATATTCTGCTCGGGAATCACGACGCGGCTGGTCACGTATCCTTTGTCCAGCAGTTTCGCATTCAGGTCTTTTACCAGCCTGTTGACGGATGAAATCCCCATGTCCGTGTGAATATGGGGCTGTATGATGTCCTGTAGCCAGCCGAACTTTTCTTCCTGCCCTGATAAAATAATTTCGTCTATTCTAAACACGGGTCCTGCGGCACCTTGCGTTTCCTCTTTTTCATTCAGGCTGCTCTCAATGTTTTCTATACGGGGTATGCGCAGCCTTTCCTGCCGCTCTTCTTCTCTCTGCCGCTCTTCTTCCAGCCGCTCTGCTCCTGTGTAATCTAAAACGGGAGCAGCTGATACCGCTCCCGTCATCATGGTTAAAAAAATAAAGGCTGTTACGATTTTCCCCCGCATATGATTGCTCTCCCAAAGTAATATTTCAAATGTTTTTCTTATTTTTAATTATAGTTTACAGGGACGGTATTGTAAATGTTTTCTTTGCTTCCTTATACGGAATCAATATTAAAATCGCCTGCAGGACAAATGATATATTGCCATATTTCAATAAAAAGCCCATACAATCAAATTTTCTTGCGCACCGGAACAAAGTGTCGTCAAAGTGGGGGCAAAAACAACTTTTTACATCTTTAAATATTCCATTTTTTACAAAATAAAAAAGCCCGTCTTACTTGACAGGCTCTGACTTCGTGGCGGAGAGAGGGGGATTCGAACCCCCGTGCCGGTATTCGCCGGCAACATGATTTCCAATCATGCACCTTAAACCGCTCGGACACCTCTCCATCTCTTTATGGCGGTTTTCAATCCGCTTTTATATCAGCCGCTGACTGACTTATTTATTATATGGATTACACGACTGTATGTCAAGAGAGTTTTCTATTCCTGCATGCATCAAATTCTATAGTAATCAAACACCTCTGCATAACTCAGCACGGGCTTCTGTCTTCTTCCCGCTTCCAGCCTTTCCCCACACGTCCGCCCTGGACCTCCTGCACATCAAAAACGGAAAGGAAAGCCGCGCTGTCGATGCCTTTTACGACGCCTTTCATCTTTGTCACTTCCAGTCTTGAAATCACCACATAGAGAATGTCTTTGTCATCTTTCAGAAATCCTCCCTGTCCATGAAGGCGGGTGACAGAGTGATGCATATCGTTTACGATGGCCGAGGCGACTTCGTCGTACTTTGTGGTAATAATGAATACGCCTTTTGACGAATCAAGCCCCGTGGAAACGGCATCCATCATACGGGAACAGATAAAATAAGCAATAAGGGAATACATGGCGCTGTTCCATGTAAAAACAAAACCGGCGCTTCCCAAAATGAAGAAATTGAAGAATAAAATAATCTCGCCTACGGAAAAAGCGGAACGGCTGTCCAGATAAATGGCAACAATTTCTGTCCCGTCGAGGGATCCCCCGTTTTTAATGACAAGTCCTATACCCAGACCGATGATGATCCCGCCGAAAATGGTAGATAAGAACGGATCTGTCGTTACCGGTTCCATTTGCTCAAAGATATGGCTCCAGAAGGAAAGCACGATGATGGCAAACATGGAAGACACCGCCAGGCGCAGGCCAAGCTGTTTATAACCAAGAATAAAGAATGGGATATTCAGCAACACGATGAGTACGCTGAAGGGAATCCCTGCCAGCTCGGAAAGAAGCAAAGACATACCGGTCACACCGCCGTCAATGATGTTGTTCGGTACAAGAAACAGATTCAGCCCCGCTGAATAAATCATCGCACCGATAGTCAGACCGGCAGCGCGGCGGATTTGTCTCATCATATTGATTTGGCGTCCAAAAATAACCAAGAGAAACCCCTTTTCAGAAAAAAAGCACCGCAGCGGAAAACTGCGGCGAGCATATATGGCGGAAGGGATGGGATTCGAACCCATGAACCTCTCACGAAGTTAACGGTTTTCAAGACCGCCTCCTTCAACCGCTCGGACACCCTTCCATAACGTTTTTATTTTAGCGGAACACACTGCCCTTGTCAATGAAACCGGGCGACGACCCATTTTCCATAAAGAACTTTCTGCTTTTTGAAACAAATATAACTGCTCATCTGTATCTTGCCGCTCATCCGTTGTATACTATGTCTTATAGATAATATATTTTAGGGAAAGTGACCGTTATGATATTTCTCCAAATTTTATGGAATGACATTCTGCCGCTTATCGTATTTCTTGCTGCAGGCTGGTTTATGGATTCCAAATTCAAGCTGGATCTGAATACTTACGCCAAGCTGGTGACCCGGGTAGTTCTCCCTGCCTTTATTTTTTACAGCATGTATTTGTACCGTCCCGATGCGGCGACAGCAATTCTTCTTCCAGCCGGCATCACTCTCCTCCTCGCCGACAGCGCGGCAGCCTATCTCATCGCAAAGGCACTTGGATTTACGGGTGATGAGAAAAACACATTCCGTGCTCTTTCTACACTCTCCAATGCGGGGCAGATCGGCATCGCCCTCATCCTCATGATATTTTCCCATCCGCCATATGCATCAGACGGAGCTGCACCATACCTTGATGAGGCCCGCGGCGCAATCGTCCTTCTCCTGATCTTGATGAATATCGCCATCAATACGGTCGGTGCATCACTTCTGGGGGCGAAAGGAAATTCTTTGTCCAGTACTGTAAAATTTATTATTTCCATGCCCGCTGTTTACGCAATTTTCGCGGCAGCAGCCGTCCGCATAGGCGGAATCGCTTTGGAACAAACCTTTCTGTGGCCTGTGCTTTCCCATTTCACAGGCGCTTTCATCATTCTCACGACGATTACCGCCGGCGCGCAGCTTCACCGTACGCCTATCGGCAGACCGGATTTATTCACCATCGGCACATCGATAAATAAACTCTTCCTGTCTCCGCTGATTGCCTTTGCCATCATTATGTTGGCCGGCGTTTTTACCCCTGTAACGGCACAGGTTTTCTTCATTTATGCCGCTGTCCCCTCTTCTTTTTCGCTTATCCTTTTTGCCGTCGATTACAACTGCTGTCCCCACAGAGTGGCCAAATCCATCCTGTACAGCTCTGCTTTCGGCCTTGTAACGCTCACATGCGCTATCCGGATGGCACAGTATTTATTTCCTGCAGGAGTTTAATATGGCATTTCTGCAAATCATCACCGACAATATCCTTCCTCTTCTAATCTTTGTAGCTATCGGCTACTTCATGGATAGGCGCTTCCGGCTCGACGTCAATTCTCTGACCAAACTGACCTTTTACATCATTCTTCCCTGTTTCATTTTTTACAGCATTTATGTGGCAAAGATTGATTTTTCTCTCTTCCACGTTTTCATTATTTCCCTTGTCCTCATGGCTATGCTTGGCGTCATCGGGACGCTTATTGCCAAAGCAAGAAACTGGGATGCCGGAAAGCGGGAAGCTTTTAAAAACGGCACCATGTTTTCCAATGCGGGAAATATCGGTATCGCCCTGATTGCCCTTGTTTTCTCCAACGCTCCTTATGTCACGGAAAGCGGGACGCCTTATCTGGCGGAAGCTGCAGCCGTAAGCACGCTCGTCCTGGTACAGATGAATATGTTTCTGAATACCCTTGGTCTTTATCAGGCAGGAAAGGGAAGCCTTTCCCCCCATGACGCGCTCCGTGTCGTCCTCCACATGCCTGTTATTTACACGCTCACGGCAGCATTTGCTGTAAAATCCATCGGCATCGACCTGTCAGGCACATTCATATGGCCCATCCTTCAAAACTGTGCAGCCGCTCTTGTAGCTGTCGTCATGATGGCACTCGGCATGCAGATCCACCGCTCGAAAATTTCTTTCAGTGATCCCGATGCCTGGCTTGCCTGCTTTGTCCGGCTCCTTATCGGTCCTTTCTGTACATGGTTCCTCATCCGGCTCTGGGCTCTCGCGGGCTGTCCTTTTTCACAAGTCGCTTCACAGACGATTCTCATCATGTCCGCCGTGCCGTCTCCTGTCAATTCCGTCCTTTACGCCGTGGAATTCCATAATCATGAAAACTTCGCCACGGAAATCGTCATGATGACGACTTTCCTGTCTTGTATCACCATGACCGGCGTCATCTATATGGCAAGAATATTATTTCCCTTATAATCGCTTTAAAAGACTTCTCCCCATAACAGGAAAAGTCTTTTTTGCTGTTTATTCTTTTATCGGCTTCGCATAATAAAGCTTGTCTGAAATATCAATTCCTGCCGCTATATCGATCTTTCCGGGTCAAGGGCAATGTTTTCAGCAGATCTTTCCTCTTTCCGTTTCTGCTTGGAAATCCTGTCTTCGTGGTGATGGGTGTCATTGTCAATGCTTTTCGGTTTGAATACCATAAGCATGATAGATCCGAGGACAATAAGAGTGCCGCCGAGCCAGGATGCCCAGGTAAGTATTTCATCCCAGAAGTACCAGCCGAAAAGAACATGGAAAAGGATTTCACTGTACATAAGGAAAGAAACGATGAGAGAATTCACATGCTGGAAAGCCCAGGTCATAAACATCTGTGCCGAGAGAGCAAAGAGTCCCAGTCCGATAAGCCACACCCATTGAATTCCTTCCGGCATGGTGAAACTGCCTTTCATAAGAGCCGCCCCTACGGCGATACTGAAAATCTGGAAATAGAAAACGATTTCCGTATTTGATTTAAAATCCCGTTCGGCAAGCATGGAAATGACGATGTATGCGGCCGCAGAAAAAAAGCCGCCCCCGATACCGAAAAGGGCATATACATTGAACGAATCAAAATTCCATATCTGCACGACACAAAGGGTGCCGAGCGCGATAACAACAAGTCCCGGAATAGCTTCTTTAGGCAGTTTTTCTTTCAGAAAGATCGGTGAAAGAATACACATGAAAAAGGCCGCCAACTGTGAAAGGATCTGCGAATCTCCCAAGGTCATCCCCTCGATGGAAAGGAAGTAAAAAAGCAAAGCCGCACTGCCGAAGAACCCTCGAAGAGAAAGCATAAATTTATATTTCCCTGTAAAAAACGGCTCTTTGGTCTGGAGCGTGAGGAGCGGAATGAAAATAAGCCCTACAAGCCCGCGAAAAAAAGTCATTTCTTCGGAAGAAATAGGTGCTAATGCTTTTGCACAGGCGGACATGGCAGTAAAGGAAAGAGAAGCCAGTATAGTGGTAACGACCCCTAAAAAAATATTCCCCCTTGTCCGTTTTCTTGATTTAAAAGCCATCTTGAGCCGGCGGAAAGGATTATGTTTTACTTTATACCGATACATCATTTTCTCCAAGTTTAATTTATCCTTTAGGATATATCATACTTTTATTCTTCTTTCTTCTTCAATAGTTAAAATTTTGCAAAAGTAAGTTAATGAACATTCTAATGAAATTGTACACAATAAAAAAGGACAGCTGATGTGCGTGTCCTCAAATGTTTATCTTTCTATTTCCATTCCGCCAAAAGTCTTTCAAAAAGCATTTTTTCTGCCATACAGTCGTCCATGGCACGATGGAAAGTACTGCAGGGCAGTTCATAATATTCTGCAAGGGCTTTAACGGAATATTTCCTGTGTTCTCCTTCCCTTTCCGGAAGAAGGAGTTTCGCAAGGCTGTGGGTATCGATATAGTCATTGGTAACAAGAGGTTTACCAACAGCTTTCAGATTTCTGTCAATGACAATCAGGTCGGAATCAAGTCCGTGCCCCACAAGCGGGAATCCTTCAATAAACGTCATAAATATCGGCAGCACATCGCCGATAGGCGGCTGTTCTTCAAGCATATCAGAGGTAATACCGGTAAGTCTTTCTACGCGTTTTTCCATAGGTCCCTTCGCTTTGACGAGAGTATGGAAAGTATCCCGGATTTCTCCACTCACGACACGGAGTGCGGCGATTTCGGTAATATCGGAATACATTCCTGTTGTTTCTATATCCATGACGGTATATGTGCCGCGGGCGGCAGCAAGGATTCTCTCCCGCGCTTTCACTTCGTGGCTCCGTATATCTTTAAAGAGAGTATTGTTGCTTCTTTTCATGTCTGTCCCTTTCTCTGCTGTATTGTACCGTATAGAATAAAAAATCGGCAAGTTCTTTCTATTTTTCCGGTTCGGTTTGCATCCTTCATTCTCTTTTTCATTTCTGCTGTCCTTTCTTTTATTTCCCCATTAAAAAACGCCCCTTCCGGAGCGTTTCTTCTGATTTCAGTCAACGAGCTCGATAATTGCCTGCGGTGCATTGTCACCGAGACGAGCTTCAAGTTTCAGTACGCGGGTGTAGCCGCCGTTGCGTTCTGTATATTTCTTTGCGGTTTCATCAAACAATTTTTTTGTCACCGCTTTATCCATGATGAATGCTTCAGCCTGGCGGCGGGCATGAAGATCGCCTCTCTTCGCAAGAGAGATCATTTTGTCTGCTACGTGGCGAAGTTCTTTCGCTTTGCTTTCAGTAGTGGTAATGCGACCATACTGGAACAGAGCCGTTACGAGGCTGCGGAGCAGTGCTTTACGCGCGCCGCTGACTCTTCTCAGTCTACTACGTGCCATTGTTTCCTCCTAAATTACCTATCTTTTTGGATTTTAATCTTTCAAATGAAGTCCGAGACCTCTGAACTGTGCCAGTTTCTCAATAATTTCATCAATTGATTTTTTACCAAGATTACGTACACGTCCAAGTTCTTCTTCTGTCTTTTCGGCAAGCTGATCAAGGGTATTGATTTCAGCCCGTTTCAGGCAGTTAAATGCACGAACGGAAAGTTCAAGTTCTTCGATCGGAATGCCGGAGAGATCGATTTTCTCTTCTTCCGCCTGCTGATCGGAGGACTGCCGGGTCATATCGCTGCCATCTCTTGCTTCCAGTATCGGACCGGTTGCTAGAGGACGGAACAGTTCAAAGCAGTTCATCAGAATAGTGGCAGCAGTGGCCACTGCGTCACTTGCTTTGATGGAACCGTCAGTTTCCAGTTCCAGTGTCAGCTTATCATAGTCCATTTCGTTGCCTACACGGGTATCGCTGACATTATAGTTGCATTTAACCACAGGAGAATAAATAGAGTCAATCGGAATAGATCCGATGGGATCGTCTTCTCTTCTATTTTTTGTAAAAGGAACGTAGCCGTGCCCGCGGTCAATGGTCAGTTCCATTCCGAGATGCGCTTCCGTATCCAGTGTGCAGAGTGCCAAATCTCCATTCAGAACATCAATTTCCGACGGAAGTTGAAGATCACCTGCAAGAAGAACTCCTTCTTTAGTCACATCTACGCGGACTTTGATTGGGAATTCCGCTTCTTCATAAGCGATGAAACGGATTTTTTTCAAATTCAGGATCATGTCTGTTACGTCTTCCCGTACACCGGGTACAGTGGAAAATTCATGTTCCACTCCATCAATATTGATAGACGTAATCGCCACACCGTCTAAAGATGAAAGCAACACGCGACGAAGACTGTTGCCAAGTGTGATACCGTATCCGCGTTCAAGCGGTCCGCATTCGAACTTGCCGTAACGCCCGTCAGCACTCATTTCCACAGTCTTAATTGTGAAGCTTGTATTTTCGTTCATCCAAAGTCCTCCTTCTGCGCCATTGGCGCCAAAATATTACGCAGGAATAAAAGGAATTAAGATTTATTTCTGAAAGAAACTCTTTCCTTTATTATACTCTTCTGCGTTTTGGAGGACGGCAGCCGTTGTGAGGAATCGGGGTAACGTCCTTAATGCTGCTGACTTCTATGCCTGCTGCCTGCAATGCGCGGATAGCCGCTTCACGGCCTGCGCCCGGTCCTTTGACAAATACATCAGCGGAACGCATTCCCTGATCGATGGCTGCTCTCGCTGCCTGTTCTGCTGCCATCTGCGCCGCAAACGGCGTGCTCTTACGGGAACCTTTGAATCCCAGTCCGCCGGCAGATGCCCAGGCAATGGTATTACCGTTAGAATCAGTAATCGTTACAATCGTATTGTTGAATGTGGAACGAATATGCGCTGCACCGGATTCTACATGTTTTCTTTCTTTTCTTTTTGCTTTACTTTTTACCGTAGCCATTTTATCCCTCCTTCAACATTATTTCTTGGTCGCAGTCTTCTTGCCTGCGATCGTTTTTCTCGGTCCTTTGCGGGTACGGGCGTTTGTTTTTGTACGCTGTCCGCGGGTGGGCAGTCCGTCACGATGACGGCGGCCTCTGTAAGAACCGATTTCCACTAAACGCTTAATGTTGAGGGATTCTTCCCTGCGCAGGTCGCCTTCCACTTTATAATCTGCAAGTGCATTGCGGATATTGGCGACATCGTCTTCCGTCAGATCTCTGACGCGGACATCCGGACTGATTCCGGTTTTATTCAAAATTTCTCTGGAAA
>UMFN01023919.1_pt1 | contig 15322 bp, 10 predicted proteins | sample 1965021 | NCBI WGS metagenome assembly UMFN01 (sample SAMEA4836047, study PRJEB28245) | human gut metagenome | biome: gut microbiome; material: fecal sample | place: Denmark | collected 2008
CTTAAAAGTTCATAAAAAAAGCACCCGCAGGATCCAGGGACTTTATAAACTAATTTAATTTTACAATTGAACGGATGGTTATTTTTTTGTTATCTGATTTTGTTTATCAGCCAGCTGATCAGGAAAAAGAGAAGGAAACAGATTACGATGGTGGCACCGGTGGGAATATTCAGAAAGGCAGAAAGGAATAGTCCGGTAATCGAACCGGCGGTACTGACCAGGGCGGAAGCCAATAGTTGCTGTTTGAAGTTTTTGTAAAAGATGCCGGCGATAGCCTGAGGAATAGTCAGATAGGAAATGACCAGAATGATTCCGGCTAATTTCAGGGACAGCACGATACAAAGGGCGATGATCAGTGTGATGGCGATGTCTATCCGGTTGACATGCACATGGTGAGTACGGCTGTATTCTTTATCGAAAGCGATGTAGAATAACGGACGGTAGAAACGGGCGAAAAAAAGGATGATACCCAGACATAGAACCACGGAAAGGATAATCTGTTCCCGGGTAACGGTCAGGATATTCCCGAAGAGATACGACATCAGATTGGGGGCATACCCTGGAGTGAGGTAAATAAACAGGATACCGATTGCCATACCTGCCGACCAAAAGATGCCGATCAGGGAATCTTCCTTGAGCTTTTTACTGTCGGAAAGGAACAGAATTCCCAGGGCAGATAAAATCGAGAAGGCTGTGGCACCTAACATAGGAGATAACCCGAGGTAATATGAAAGTCCTAAGCCGCCGAAAGAAGCGTGGGTGATTCCGCCGCTGATGAATACCATTCGTTTGGCAACGATGTAGGTACCTACCAATCCACAGCTGATACCGATCAACAACGTACTGATCAACGCATTCTGAAAAAAATCATATTTTAAAAGTTCCAGCATCTTCGATTCTTTTTATTCATTATTTCTTCTTCCTTTTTTCCTCAACTCTCCTTTTTCGTCTTTTCCCTTTTCGTCTCTTTGCCTATAGCTTTTAGTAGCTTCACCGCCTGCTATTGTTTACCTTTTTCGTGTTCCTTCAGCACCCGGTGCGGAATTTTTCCGTGAGTGATCAACTCGATGGGACAGTGGTACGATTGCAACTGTTCTGCACTGATCAGGTTAGAATTATGATAATGCAATTCCCGGTTGACACAAGCGATAGTCTTCACATAGGAACAGATAGTTCCCAGATCGTGAGATACCATGACTATGCTCAGCGATTTATTGAGTTCTTCCAGGATGGTGTAAAATTCCTTTTCGAAATTACTGTCTACATAAGTCGTCGGTTCGTCGAGGATCAGGATGCGGGGAGACGCAATGACCGCCCTGCAAAGGAATACCCGTTGCATCTGTCCGCCCGATAAATCGCCGATCGGTGCTTTCTTATATGCTCCCATACCGTATTGATCGAGTAAATCCCAGGCTTTTTGTTTTTCGGCTCGGGTATAGGATTTGTAAAGTCCCTTTTCGGACATCAGGCCGGAGAGGACTACTTCGGTGACATCGATGGGAAAACGCTGGTCGAAACGGCTGTTCTGCGGTAGATAGCCGAAGAGATTTTGTCTGGAGACGGGGTAAATGACCTCTCCGCTATAAGGCTTCAGTAACCCCAGTATCACTTTGAGCAGGGTGGTTTTCCCGCCCCCGTTGGGACCGATGATGCCAAGAAAGTCATGCTCATAAATTTTCAGATTGACTTGATGAAGAATGACTTCATGGTCATATCCGGCGCTTACATTTTTGAGTTCGAGTATGGGGGTCATGTTATTTTTCAGGTAAATATTTATCCAGGGTATCGATCAATCGGTTCATTTCAGCTGTCCAGTTTTCGGTCAGCGGGTCGATCTGAATGATTTGGCCTCCGATTTGTTTGGCTACGGATTCGGCATTATTGACATCGAATTGACTTTGGATAAAGATCATATGGATATTTTTTTCCAGGGCCAGATCGATGATTTTTTTCAAATGGGCCGGATTGGGTTCTTTCCCTTCGTCTTCGATCGAGATTTGTTCCATCCCGTAATCGGCAGCAAAATAAGTCAAAGCCGGATGATAGATCAGAAATATTTTGTCTTTTTTATGATCCAGTACTTGTTTGGCACGATCGGCAATGCTGTCGATCTTCTGGAGAAGGGCCTGGTAATTTTGTTCGAACTGTAGTTTTTGTTCCGGATATTTTTCCGATAGTACTTCATAGACGGTAGTAGCCATAGTGCGGGCATGTGCCGGAGAAAGCCAGATATGAGGATCTACTCCGTCGTGTTCGTCACCTGCGGCATGCGTATGCCCACAGCTTCCGTGAATCAGTTGCAGGTTGGCGGAGTGATTTACGATTTGGATATCCGGGCGGTTTTCGAGAACAGGAAATAGATGGATTTGTTCGAAAGGTAAATAACCGATGGTGAAACAAAGGTCGCTATCGTATAATTTCTTCAGTTGTTCCGTACTTAGATCACAGGTAGCCGGATTCATACCCGGAGGTATCATGACATTCACCGTCAGGTAATCACCGGCGATTTGTTCTGTCAGGTATTTTTGAGGAAGAATACTGACGCTCACCAGCCGGGTAGAAATGGATTTATTTTTACAGGAAATCAGGAGGTTCCCGATCAGAAAGAAAAAAAGGAATAAACGAAAATATTTGGTAATCATTGTGTTGAATAAAATATGTAAATCAAGTTATCTGTGCTATTTAGATTCGGTAAAGATAAGCTAAATTATCGGAATTTGAAACAGTAGTGTCATTTTCCAAATCTGTATTTTGTTAAATTTTCAATCGGCATTTTTATTTTTCGATTTTTACTTTATATTTGTCATGAATGAATACGAGCCATGGTCCTTTTTAATTCTAATATCAACCTGAATAATAATTGCAATGCAGAGCGGTTGCAAAGGGGAGGTTATGGTTAAAAACGGAACAGATCAGATATATGGATGAGCCTTCCCGATGCGGGGAGGCTTTTTTGTCGGTTATAAACTTAAATTTTTACCCTTATGAAGCAATTATTTTTACCGGAAGACTACACTTCGGTCTTGGATGTATGGCAGACAGAGCATGCCATTAAATTTATCAAGGACACCTTTCAATTGGCGCTGGCTGCGGAATTGAAGTTGCGCCGGATTACAGCACCTATTGTCGTTCCTTCGGGGAAGGGCTTGAACGATAACCTGAGCGGTACTGAACAGCCGGTGAGTTTCGGAGCCCGTGTATTAGGAGGACAACGAGCCGAGATCGTACAATCGCTGGCCAAATGGAAACGTTATGCTCTTTGGCGGCATCATATTCAGCCGGGTATGGGAATTTATACCGATATGAACGCTTTACGTCCGGATGAGACGATCGATAATATTCATTCGGTGTATGTCGATCAGTGGGATTGGGAGAAGGTGATTACCCCGGAAGAACGCACGCCGGAGCGGTTACAGCTTTGTGTCGAGAGAATTTATGCGGCCTTGAAACGTACCGAATTTTTATTGAGTGAACAATTCCCGGTATTACAACCCTTTTTACCCGATCGGATTCATTTTATACATGCCGAAGAGTTGAGAAAGCAATATCCCGGTTTGTCCCCCAAGGAAAGGGAAGAACGAATAGCCTGCCAGTTCGGGGCGGTTTTTATCCGGGGGATCGGAGGAGCTTTGGGGGATGGAACGATTCACGACGACCGTTCACCGGATTATGACGACTGGTCCACTGAGGCGGAAGACGGTTCGGTAGGTTTGAACGGAGATATCATTGTATGGAACCCTGTATTACAGTCTGCTTTCGAGATTTCTTCGATGGGGATCCGGGTGGATCGGGCTGCCTTGGAAAAACAATTGTGGCTGAAAAATGCAGGGGACCGGAAAAAATTGTATTTCCACTCTCTTTTGTTGGAAGGGAAATTACCCCAAACAATGGGGGGAGGAATCGGACAATCCCGGCTCTGTATGCTCTTATTGCAGAAATGTCATATCGGAGAGGTACAAGCCGGCTTATGGCCCGATGAGGTATTGACCGAATGCGAAAAAGCCGGGGTGTTTTTGTTTTAATACCGATAAAACAGAAAAAACGGTAACAACGGAAAGCATTATTGCTATTACCCTTGTTACCGTTTTATCGGTTGGCACCTGATTATTTTATTTCCTTCATCAGGCTTTCTACAGCTGCTTCCAGTTGCAGATCACGGCCTTTCATGGCGCTGGCCGGGTCGTTGGTCACTTTGATGTCCGGTTCGAGCTGCATATTCTCCAGGATGCGGCCTTGGTTGTCTTTCATTCCTACCTGAGGAATACCGAATACCAGGCTCGGATCCATCAGAGTTTCCCACCATACGGCGGTCATCGTTCCCGGTACAGGCATACCGATTACTTTACCGAGTCCCAGTTCTTTGTAGGCCCAGGGGAATCCGTGAGCGTTACTGTAGTTGCTTTCGCTGACTAATACGGCCGACGGTTTGTTCCATTGAGTGAACGGATCTTCACCGATGAATTGGCCACGTGGAACGAATTCGGCGTATTTCTTACCGCTCAGCAGGTGTAACAGGTCTTCATGTAGCCAGCCTCCGCCGTTGTAACGGGTGTCGACGATTATCGCTTCTTTGTTCCGGTATTTGCCCAGTATTTCAGAATATACTTTACGGAAACTGGGACTATCCATGCTCTTCACATGTACGTAACCGATTTTCCCATTGGATAGTTTTTCAACCATTTCCTGGCGTTGTTTTACCCAGCGGTTATATAGTAAACCGTTTTGGTTGCCGTAAGTGGTCGGTTTCACATATTCCTCCCATTCCTTTTTGGTAGAAGGATCGTAGATTGTCAGCATTACCCGTTTACCGCTCAGGTCTTCCAGTATCTGGAAATAATCCTGTCCTTTTTTGATTTCCTGATTGTTGATTTTCCGGATAATCATACCGGGTTTGATTTTACCACTGGTTAGATCCAGCGGACCTTTCTCCAGGATTTCCTTGATCTTCAGGCCATCGCCGTCGAATGTCTCGTCGTAAAAAACACCCAGGGCTGCCGTCTGTGAAGAACTGCCGCCTCCTTTGTAGCTGGCACCGGTATGGGAAGCATTCAGTTCGCCCAGTAATTCGGCCAACATTTCGGCAAAGTCGTAATTGTTGTTGATATAAGGCAGGAAGCGGGCATATTCTTTTTTATAGAAAGCCCAATCGATATTGTGAATGGTAGGATCGTAGAATTTATCTACTACTTGCTGCCAGACGTGATCGAACAGGTAAGCCCGTTCTTCGGGTTTCTTCCATTCGAACTCGGCATTGTAGCTCATACCTTTCAACTGGCCGGAATTCATATCCACTTTAGAGATTTGTCCGCCGGAAAGCAGGTACAGGTTTCTGCCGTCTTTACTCATAACGAGAGCACCGCCTCCTTTGTTCAGTTTGGATAACATACGGGTACTTCCGTTTTTAAAGTCTCTGACCCAAAGGTCGTAACCGCCTTCAAAAGCGCTCAGGTAATATAGTTTTGAAGCGTCGTTGGTCAGTACGGCGTCGCCCAGACGGGAAGAATGGATGGTCAGGCGTACCATCCGGTCTTCCAGGTTTTCAAAGTCGATTTTGAGTTCGGGGAGCTTGTTTTCTTCTGCTTTCGCTTTTTTACCTTCTTTTTCTCCTTCGTCTTTTTTATCTCCCTCTTCTTTTTTACCTTTTTTCCCGGCTTTATCTGCTTTGTCACCTTTCTTTTCCTGTTTCTTTTCAGCTTTGGCTTTTTCTTCGGCTTCTTTCCTTTTCTGTAACTCTTTTATTTCTTTATGAAGAGCCAGTTCTTCTTTGTTCATTCTGAATTCATCCCAGGCTTCCGGATCCAGGAATAAGGCATAGATGTCGTATTGAGCTCCCCAACTACCGTGGCTACGCATACCTTGACGGTCGGTCGACCAAATGATGGCTTTTCCGTTCATCATCCATTTGGGATTCTGATCGCTATATCCACTGTTGGTCAGGTTGTGGATTTCTCCGCTGCCGTCGGCTTTTACAAGAGCGATATCGTTATGCTGCCAGCCGCCGTGTTCGAAATATTTAGCCAGGATCCACCGACCGTCGGGAGACCATTGATACCATTGGTCGCCGTCTTGATAGGAATAGTTGTATTTAGCCGGAAGTACCGTTCTCGATTTTTTGCTTTTCAGATTGATTACCTTGATTTCGGTCCGGTTTTCGAGGTAAGCGATTTCTTTACCATCCGGAGAGAAAGAGGGTTGGAAACAAGCATTAGTACCCTTGGTGATCTGCTCTTCTTCGATTTCTTTGGCATAAGCGAAAGATTTATCGTCTTTGTCTTTGATCCGGGCGACATAGATATTCCAGTGACCGTTCCGTTCACCGGCATATACCAAAGAACGGCCGTCCGGTGAAAATTCGACTGAACGTTCCTGAGTGGCCGTATTGGTGATTCTTTTCGTCGTACCGTATTCGGCGTTAGCTACATATACATCTCCGCGAACAATGAAAGCGAATTCTTTGCCGTCGGGTGACAGAGCCATCTCGGAAGCTTCCCGGTTCCAATTCATTTTAGCAATAGGGGATTCGGTATTGTCGGCGATGATATCAACCGCTAATTTTTTCGGTTGTTTTCCGGGTTGCAGGGTGTAGATCTCTCCGTTGAAAAAGTAACACAACAAGCCGTCTTCAGAGCTGCTCAGGAAGCGGACCGGATGTTTGCTGTGTTTGGTGATTTGTTTGATGTCCGAAGGATTTTTCAGGGACATTTTGCATACATTGAAATCCCCGAAACGTTCACTCAGGAAATAGATGTTTTCGTCGTTATCGGCGAATACCGGGTTGCGGTCTTCCACCTGTTTGTTCGTCAGGTTGGTAAATTCCCCGCTTTTCAAGTCGTGAATCCAGATATCCCGGCATACGGAAGATTTGTGGTGTTTCCGCCAGTTGTCTTCATATCCTTTATAATCGTGATAAATGATTTTATCGCCTTTTTTGTTGAAATTGATGTCGAAGGCGTCGAACGTCAGAAACTGTTCCGGCCGTCCTCCATCGACACTGATCTTGTACACCTGCCCTCCACTGGGGAACTGGCCGTATTCTGCATCGGGCATGACATTGGAACGATAGAGGATTTCTTTACCGTCGGGAGTGAAACATACGGGGATTTCGCTGCCTGAATAATAGGTCAGGCGGGTAGGGGTGCCGCCGCTTACCGGAACGGTATATAGGTTCAATCCTTCGTCCCGGGCAGAAGTGAAAGCGATGGTTTTTCCGTCCGGTGACCAAACAGGCCGGCTGTCATAAGCCGGATGGGTGGTCAGCTGGGTAGCTCTACCACCTTCACTGCTTACCAGAAAGATGTCTCCTTTGTAACAGAATGCGATGGTTTTTCCGTCGGGAGAAATCGCCGGATAACGCATCCATAGCGGATTTTCCTGAGCTGACAGCCCGGAAAAAACAAGGGCTAGAAACCCTGTACAGATAATTTTGATCAGGTTCATGTTTTGCTATAATTGATGTTAAATTTATATCCACCCTCATTTGAAATCACCCGAAATCGAACGACCTCGGTATAAAACGGTGTTAAAAGTAGTGATTTTAACTGTAAAGCGAAATCGGTTGCAGAAGTTTAACGAAAAATTTGGATTTGGACTTGGATAAACAAACGGGGCTGTTATAGAATGAATGGTATTCTCCAAACAGCCCCGGAAACCGATATACTTTTATTTTATAGATAATTTTTAGGTAAAGTATAATTACAGTGTCTTAACTGAAATAGATAATAGTATATTATAGAATATTTTATTTTTGCAAAATAATATAATTATTATTTGATTTGTAAACTAATCTGGATTTGTATTCAGACTAGTTATTGGGAAAATAATAATTTTTATTCATTTTAATTAAATATTGTAAAAGTGTTTATTCTTGTCTCTGTCATAATTTAATAGGTGTATGATGAAAAAATATCTTTCTCTATTTTTTATCCTGCTTTCGATGGCTTGTAGCAAAAAGAATCGGATCACTGAATTGAAGATGCCTCCGGTGATTCATCTGACCGGTGAAAAGGTTGAAACTATTCTGCCCCGGTGTTATGAAACCGGTGTATTGGTAGACTCTTTTTTGGTACTGAAAGAAAAATGTACGGATACCATGTTTTATCTTTTCAGTACGAACACTGACCGGGAAATTTTTCGATTTGGAAGGGAAGGACGGGGCGTTTGTGAGTTTTATTATCCTTTTTTTCTAGTTAACTCCTTTGCTTATGATTCGCTGATTATTTACGATAGCCCTGCCGCTACGTTAACAAAAATAGATTTAGCTGCCCTTGTGGAAAGCCGGGATATAGCGAAATGCGTAAATTCGGAGCATTTATATAGAAACCTGAATTTTATGTATAACTTCAATAAGATAGATTCTGCTTTTATCGGAACTTTTATCGAGAAAGACGAGGGGCTTTTTTCCTTTTGTAACCGAAATAACGGAGAGATAAAAAATACGGATTATGTTCCTTATTATTTTTATGAAAAGGGACGTAAAGATGCTTATTGCCATCATGTACTAGTTTCTGAAAAGGACAATTCGATTATCGTCCCGTTTAAATATATGAATTTAATTAACTGTTATGATTTGGATGGAAATTTAAAGGTGACCTATGCTTTGGATTGGATCAAAGAAGAGATAAATACACAAATTCGGGTGGATGATCATACTACAGTAACCTTTTATCGAGCTTATGCTACTCAAAATTATTGTTATCTTCTATGGGAAGGATGTAAAATTGAGGATGCTCGAAAATATCCCACTAAAATTGTTGTGATGAGTTGGAATGGAAAGTTGGAAAAGGTGTATGAATTAAATAATTTCATTGATTTTATTATTCCGGATGAAAATCAAAAAGTGATTTATGGAGGCGTGTTTAATTTCGGAACAGAAGTTACTGAAATTCATAAGTACCCGATGCTTTAGAATAAAAAAACGTCCCCGAAAGGACGTTTTTAATTTATCTGATCACTAGCTTTAATTTTTTTTATAGATTCCCAGTTTGTCCGGATTGAAGCTGTTGATCATTTCATCGTGGGCAGCTACTTTGGCTTTACCGTAATTGATGAAAATTTCGGCAGACTTCACATACTTATCGCATTTCTGTGCATCCTGCAGCAACAGGTAACCGATAATGGTATAACCGGCCATTTCCACCAGACGGCGGGCATGGAAGTCGGTATATTCGGTACTGCCGGCTTCAGCTACTTTGGCTGTTGCGGCTTCGAGTTTACCGGTCATGCATTTCAGGGTTTCGCGCAGGTATTCGTGTTCCGGAGCGATCTCCATTTTCTCGTATACTTCGCGGATATGTTTTGCATATTGTCCGGTGGTGACGCCACGGATGGCAGCTACTACCTGCAACTGGGAAGTACCTTCGTAAATATTGGTGATTCGGGCATCCCGCACGTAACGCTGGATAGGATAGTCTTTCATAAATCCTGATCCACCGTGGATCTGCAAGGCATCGTAAGTGATTTCATTGGCATATTCACTGGCGAAAAGCTTCTGTAGCGGAGTATAGATGTCGGCTAATTTCTGATATTCCTTCATCTCGTTGCGTTCGTCTTTGTCCAGGGCTCTTTCTTTGGAGATATGGTAATAGGTCTTGTACATATCTACAAAACGGGCTGTTTCATAAAGAACGGAACGGATACCATGTAACTTGGCTTCCATATTGGAAAGCATTTCGTAAATAGCCGGGAACTCGATAATGGCCTTACCGAACTGTTTCCTTTCCTGAGCGTATTTCAATCCTTCGCGATAAGCGGCTTCGGCAATACCGACCGATTGGGCGCCGATACCCAGACGGGCTGCGTTCATCAGTGCCATCACGTATTTGATCAATCCCATTTTACGTTCGCCTACCAGTTCGGCCGGAGCATTTTTGAATACCAGCTCACAGGTCGGAGAACCTTTGATCCCTAATTTATTTTCGATACGACGTACGGTAACGGCATTGCTGTTGCGGTCATAGATGAACATGGAAAGTCCGCGTCCGTCGTTCGTTCCGGCTTCCGAACGGGCCAGTACTAAGGAAATATGTCCGTCCCCGTTGGTGATGAAACGTTTTACACCATTCAGATACCATTGTCCGTCGGCTTCGTTATAGGTTGCCTTCAGCTGTACGGCCTGTAAGTCGGAACCGGCATCCGGTTCGGTCAGGTCCATCGCACAGGTCTCGCCGGCACATACGCGGGGCAGGTATTTGGCTTTTTGTTCGTCACTGGCAAATTCGTTGATCGTTTCGGCACAATCCTGTAATCCCCAGATGTTCTGCAATCCGGCATCGGCCCGGGCAACGATCTCGGCGGCCATGATAAACGGGGTGATCGGGAAATTCAAACCGTTGTATTTTCTCGGGAGAGAAATACCGTTCAAGCCGGCTTGATTGATCACATCGATGTTTTGTTGGGTACCGGCGGCATATTTTACATGACCGTCGACTACCTGCGGGCCTTCGGCATCTACCGATTCGGCATTCACAGCTACGACATCCCCGCAAATTTCTCCGACAATTTCCAATACTTTATCATAGTTGTCGAAAGCATCTTCGAAGTCGCGCGGTGCGTTGTCATATTGCTGGGCTTCCGTGTAATTGCGCTCTTTCAGGGCAACGATCTTTTCCATCAGCGGGTGGCCGAGGTGGAATTTTATATCTTCATTATCTGTATAAAAATTAGCCATAATGTTTTGATTTTAAGTTTTATTTGCTGTTTTTCTTGTAATACTGGATCATCTTCGGGATAACGACATTCAGGTCGCCGGTGATGACATAATCAGCAAATTTATTGATCGGGGCGTTGCTATCGGTATTGATCGCAATCACCATGGCAGACTCTTCCATTCCTGCAGTATGCTGGATCTGGCCTGAAATACCGCAAGCGATGTACAGTTTAGGACGTACGGTGGTACCGGTTTGGCCGATCTGACGCTCGTGTTCGCAAAAACCGGCATCGACGGCAGCACGCGAAGCTCCGACTTCTCCGCCTAGAACGGTAGCCAGTTCATGCAGTAACTGGAAGTTTTCTTTCGAACCGACACCATAGCCTCCGGCAACAATGATCGGAGCTGCTTTCAGGTTCACTTTGGATTTTTCCATGTGACGTTCGATCACATGGATGACGAAATCTTCCGGAGTGGTGAACTGATTCACATCGATCATTTTGATTTCTCCCTGGTGGTTCGCATTGAAGATTTCTTTTTTCATCACTCCTTCGCGGACGGTAGCCATCTGAGGACGGCAATCCGGATTTACGATCGTAGCAACGATGTTTCCGCCGAAAGCCGGACGGATTTGGTATAACAGGTTGTGATATATTTTATTGTTTTTCTTGTCTTCATAATCTCCGATTTCCAGACTGGTACAGTCGGCTGTCAGACCGCTGTGCAGGGCCGAAGACACCCGGGGACCCAGGTCACGGCCGATACTGGAAGCTCCCATAAAAGCGATCTGAGGTTTTTCCTGTTTAAACAGGTTGACTAAAATGGAGGTATGAGGGAGAGTGGTGTAAGGAGCCAGACGTTTGTCATCGCCCAGCCAAAGTACGTCTACTCCATAAGGGAAGACTTGTTTTTCAACTCCTTTGAGGTCGCTACCCAATACGATAGCTTCGAGTTTTACGCCTAATTCAGTGGCAAGGGTACGTCCTTTGGTCAGTAGCTCGAGGCTTACATCTGCAATAATACCCTCTTCTATTTCGCAATATACAAATACACTGTTCATAAATATTTAGCTTTTATAGCTTAAGCTTATAGCCTTTCGCCTTTTACTTTTTACTTTTTTACCTTTTACTTTTTACCTTACCCCACGGTATGGTTAACGATCAGTTCTTTCATCATTTCATCGATGGCTGTGTCGCTAGGCTCGAGTACTTTGGCTTCTTTGGCCTGAAATACGACGCTTTCAATGTTTTTCACTTTCGTCGGAGAACCGCTCAATCCCAGTTCCTGGGCTTCGCAAGTGATGTCGTTGACACTCCATTCGGTAATTTTCAGGTAAGGACGTTCCTGGAGCAGGTTGAGGTAATCTTCATCGGCATCCTGCATTTCCTGGGTAGCCCGGGCGTATTTATATTTCATCACATAGCGTGCGTTACGGGGGCGGCAGGGGGCAGCAGAACCGTTAACGGTCACGACGCAGGGTACCGGACATTCTACCACTTCTATACCTCTTTCGAGACGACGTTTGATCGTGATCTTGCCGGCTGTAATATCCAGAATATCTTCTGCATAAGTGACTTGTGGCAGCCCCCGTTTTTCAGCTACCTGAGGCCCCACTTGAGCCGTATCTCCGTCGATAGCCTGACGGCCGCAGATCAGCAGGTCGGTCTGCAAGTTCCGGAGCGCACAAGCTAACGCATAAGAAGTGGCCAGGGTATCGGAACCGGCAAAAGCACGGTCGGATAACAAATATCCGCCATCTGCGCCTCTGTACATGGCTTCACGTATGATTTCTGCAGCACGGCCGGGGCCCATCGTCAGAATGTGCACTGTAGTCCCTTCAATTTTATCTTTTATCCGTAATGCCTGTTCCAGGGCATTTAAATCTTCAGGGTTAAAAATAGCAGGTAAGGCTGCTCTGTTTACAGTTCCATCCGCTTTCATAGCATCTTTTCCCACATTTCTGGTATCGGGAACCTGCTTCGCAAGAACAACAATTTTCAGTCCTTTCATGTTACATTATTTAAGTTATCATCCCTTCAAACGATTGAAAAAGTCGAAAGGATTTTAAGATTAATATTTGCTGAATTACACCGTTTAGTACAGGTTTTCCAAACACTTTGAAGCGATTCCGATCACTTCCGGCAGTACCGGAAACTTGTAACTATTTGGTGAGCAAAGATAATACAATAAAGGTAAAAGGTGAAAAGTAAAAGGTAAAAAGTGAAAAAAGTAGGAAGTGAAGGGATGAAACGGTGGAAGTGGTGGAAAAGAAAAAGGGAACGGTAAAAGCGGCAGGGAGGAAGGAGGCATTTTTGCCGTTGTTCCCGTTTTAGCCGCTTTTACCGTTTCGTCCGTTACTTGTAATTCTGAGCGAATTCGCGGCCCGCACGTAGGGCTTTGAGGTTCATCTCTACGATTTCAGCGCCTTTGCGGCTGAAGATGGCACGGATGCCTTCTTCCAGGTATTCGAACGGAATTTCGATGAAGGGAGAAGCTGCTCCCAACATGACGAAATTGCTGGCTCTGACGTTACCGGCAGATTCTTTAGCAATGGTATCGGCATCTATAATCACCTGATGGGGAAGGCTTTTGAGTGTACTCATCACTTTTTCTACTTCGGGGTAGTTGGGGATATTGATAAAAGGTGTGGAGTTGGTCACCACAAATCCGCCTTCCCGTAGATAGGGGAGGTAACGAAGAGCTTCCATCGGCTCTACGGATAAGATGATGTCGGCACGTCCTTTGGCGATCAGGTCCGAATAGATCGGGCGGTCTGAAATACGCATGAAAGATTGTACATCACCGCCTCGCTGGCTCATACCGTGAGTCTCGGCTTGTTTCATATATAGATTGTTAGTCAGTGCAGCCGAGCCCAAAGCCGCTGCGATAGACAAAATACCCTGCCCTCCTACGCCTGCTAATATAATATCTGTTTTCATAATTTTTTACCTTTAACTTTTTAGCCTTTAGCCTGTAGCTTATTACTTATTCTATTTTTTCTTATTGTCCCTGGCTGCTTTCTGGATGCATACTCTCCGGGGGATGATGACCGATACTCCTTTGTATTCCAGTTCTTCCCGGATAATTCGGCACAGTTCCTCATGGTTCTTGGGTACCGGCAGCAATACCCGGATGTGTTCGGGTTCTACTCCGATACCCTGGCAGATCGATTCTATTTTTCCCAGGGCCGAGGATTCCTGACCTCCGGTCATAGAAATCGATTCGTTGTCGGAGATGATCACTGTGATCGGCGTTTTTTCGTTGACGGCATCCAATAAACCGGTCATACCGGAATGGGTGAAAGTCGAGTCGCCGATAACCGCTACCGTTGGGAATAATCCGGCGTCACAGGCTCCTTTGGCCATCGTGATAGAAGCTCCCATGTCGACACAAGAGTTGATGGACTGGAAAGGAGGAAGTGCACCTAAAGTATAACAGCCGATATCTGAAAATACCCGTCCTTCGCCATAGGTCGCGATGACTTCGTTGAGGGCTTTATAGACATCGCGATGGCTGCAACCCGTACAGAGTGCAGGTGGACGGGGAGCGACGATCTCAGGTACAGGGGCTCCTTCTTTGGTATTGAAACAAAGGGCTTTGCCTACTAAGTCCGGATTTAATTCGCCATCCCGGGGCAGGGTGCCGTCCAGGCGTCCCATGATGTTATCTTGGCCGGGGTACCCTTTCAGCATTTCTTCTACAACGGGATAACCTTCTTCGAGTACCAGAATCTGTTTACACTCGCGCAATAGACGTTTGATCATCTTACGGGGTAACGGATATTGGCTGACTTTTACTACCGGATAGATACAGCCACCGTCAAAATTTTCCAACAGATAATTGTAGGTAATTCCGCAAGCGATGATTCCGAGTGATTTATCACTACCGTCGATATATTGATTGAAGGGAGATTGTTCGGATGCTTTTACAAAATCCGCCTGTTTCTCAAGTAAGAGTTTATAGCGTTTACGGGCGATAGCCGGGAGCAGTACGAACTGGCGTTTATCCTCCGGCAAGTGCAAGTGATTTTCCGGCAGGCTATCGTGCGTTTCGACTCCGGCACGGGAGTGGGCCAGACGGGTGGTAATTCGCATCAATACGGGAGAACCTACCGTTTCTGAGAGAGCGAAACCGTAACGGGTCATTTCGTAAGCTTCTTGCTGGTTCGAAGGTTCGAGTACCGGTACAAAGGCAAATTTACCATATACCCGGGAATCCTGCTCATTTTGAGAGGAATGCATCGAAGGATCGTCGGCTGCGGTAACTACCAGTCCACCGTTAGCTCCGGTAATAGCTGCATTCATGAAGCAATCGGCTGCCACATTCATACCGACGTGTTTCATACATACCAAGGCTCTTTTGCCGGCGTAAGACATTCCCAAAGCCGATTCCATGGCCGTCTTTTCGTTGGCTGCCCATGCCCGGTGTACATTACGGGCGATAGCCTCTTTAGAATTCTGAATATATTCGGTGATTTCTGTCGAAGGAGTACCGGGATAGGCATATACGCCTGAGATTCCGCTGTCAATGGCTCCCTGAGCTATTGCTTCGACACCTAATAATAGCTGTTTTTGCATAATTTTGTCTGATTTTATAGATTATATGATATTACAATAACACAAACGTCGGAGACGTCTCGGAAATAAAATGTTGAATAATTCGTAAGTGAAGGCAATA
>UMFN01035428.1_pt1 | contig 15216 bp, 10 predicted proteins | sample 1965021 | NCBI WGS metagenome assembly UMFN01 (sample SAMEA4836047, study PRJEB28245) | human gut metagenome | biome: gut microbiome; material: fecal sample | place: Denmark | collected 2008
TCTGGCCATGGGAAAATGGTGGCTGGCGCTGTTTCCGGGGCTTCTTCTGACGGCGGTGGTGCTGATGTTCCATTATGCGGGGCAGACCATATGCCGGATGGCGGCTCCGGGCAGTGTCCATGAGTAAAGAGGAGGAACATATGGAGAATCACAGATCAGAGGAGGAGATCCTCACAGTAAAGGGCCTATCCGTATCCTTCACCCAGTATGACCGGGGCTTTGGACGGAAGGAGATCCAGGCGGTCACAGACCTGGATCTGAGGATCCGGAGCGGGGAGATCGTGGCCGTGGTGGGTGCCAGCGGATCGGGAAAGAGCCTGCTGGCCCACGCGGTCATGGGGATCCTTCCATATAATGCCTCCATGAGCGGGGAGATCCTGTTTAAAGGAACGCCGCTGACCAGTGGGCGTGTCCGGCGGCTGAGGGGCCGTGAGCTGGTCCTGGTGCCCCAGAGCGTGACGTATCTGGATCCGCTGATGAAGACCGGGCAGCAGCTAACAAAAGGAAGAAAAAATCCGGAAATTCTGGAAAAATGCAAAAATATCCTGAGCTCCTGTGGACTGGGCCTGGAGGTCATGGACAAGTATCCCTTCCAGCTTTCGGGCGGTATGGCCAGGCGGGTGCTGATCTCCACGGCGGCCATGGAGGACGCAGAGTTAGTCATTGCCGACGAGCCCACGCCGGGGCTTGATAAGGAAACGGCCATGGGGGTCATGGATCATTTCAGGCAGATGGCAGAGCGGGGGGCCGGTGTGCTTCTCATCACCCATGATCTGGAGCTGGCGGTCCGGTCGGCGGACCGGGTGACGGTGCTTTACGGAGGCAGAACCGTGGAGGAAACGGAAGCCTCCTCCTTTCTGGATGAGAGTCTGTTAAAGCATCCGTATACAAAGGCCCTTTGCCGGTCCATGCCGGGGAAATGGCCGTCCGCGGACGCTTTGGAAAATGACCGGGAGGACGGTACCTCCGGTGAAGGGATCCTGGAATATATGAGAAAGGAATATGGACGATGAAGCTGGAAGCAAGGGATATTTCCTTTAGGTACGGGGAAGGAGAGAGACAGGTCCTGGCCCACGTGGATCTGACTGTGGAAAGCGGGGAACGGGTGGGGATCATGGCCCCCAGCGGCTTTGGAAAGACTACGCTTTTAAAGATCCTGGCCGGATATGAAAGGCCGGAAAGCGGGGAGGTGCTGCTGGACGGGACTCCTCTGGAGCGCTTCCGGGGATATGTTCCGGTCCAGATGATCTGGCAGCACCCGGAGCTTTCGGTAAACCCGGCCAGACGGCTGAAAACGGTGCTGGCGGAGGGGGACTGGCCGGAGGACGGCGGCGTCATGAGAGGGCGTATAGAAAAGGAAATGGGGATCCTGGAGGAGTGGAAGGAACGGTATCCGGCAGAGGTATCCGGCGGGGAGCTCCAGCGGTTTAGCATCGCCCGGGCCCTGGGACAGAGAACGGAGATCCTTCTGGCCGACGAGATCACGGCCATGCTGGATCTGATCACCCAGAGGCAGATCTGGAGCGCCCTTTTAAAGGAGACCCAGAGCCGGGGGATCTCCCTGGTGGCAGTGAGCCATTCCCAGGAGCTTTTGGAAAAGATCTGCAGCCGGATCCTCCATTTATCCGCAATATCTGGATAAGATTGACAAATTCTGGCAATTTTATTAAAATTAGGGTGCTGACGCGCATTTGACGGCGGGAGAGTACGATCTGGGAGGACAGCAGGATGAAGAAAGCAAAGAAGGGGTTTACTCTGGTGGAGCTGATGGTCGTGATCGTGATCATGGCGGTCCTGGCCGCTGCGGCAACTCCGATTTTTGCGGGCTATGTGAAAAAGGCCAGGGCGGCAGAGCATCTGTCTGAATGCCGGGCCATTTATGTGGCGGCCCAGTCCTGTCTGGAGGAGGCTTTTCTGAAGGCTGGAGAAGGCACGGTCACAGTGGAGGACCTGGATATGGAAAGGTTTCTGAAGGATGTGGAGGAGCTTTCCGGTGTTGGCGGAATCGGGTCCGGAGAGGGAACGCCGGGGAGCGGAGGCTCTGCCGGAACCTTTTCCATTTACCTGGAAAACGGAAGGGACGGAGCCGCCTGTACGGCGGTCGTCTTTCATGGTGAAGGCTCAGACTGGATCTTTGATACTGTGGACGGGACATATACAGAAGCTTAAACTCTGGCGCGGCGCATGAAAGGATGTGCGGCGCTTTTGCTATACTGGAGACCGGGCCAGACGGCCGGGGCGTGGTACGGATCGTGGAGGAAAGGAATGGAAGAACTTTTACTGAAGCTCGTCACAGCAGGTCTGCTGGCAGTCATTGGCTGGATCGATGGGAGGACCATGGAGATCCCATACGCCTTAAGCGGCGCTCTGGCCATATGCGCCCTGGCGGACTTTTTTCTTTTTCCGGGACTGCCTGTGGGGGAGCGTCTGATGGGCATGGTCTGTGTGTCGGTTCCTATGTATACATTATGCATGGTCGTAAAGGAAGCCTTTGGCGGCGGAGATATCCTTCTGATTTCCATCATGGGCTTTTATCTGGGCTGGAGGGCGCTCCTTCCCGGCGTGTTCCTTGGCTTTCTGCTGGGCGGGCTGGAGGCGGTATGGCTTCTGGCGTCGGGACGGGCGAAGCCTGGGGAGGGGGCCCATATGGCCTTTGGCCCGGCCCTGTGCCTGGGACTTGGGATCAGCTTGTTTTATGGAGAGAGGATCTTTTTCTGGTATGCGGGGCTTTTTGGCTGAGTATGCGCAGGGAGACGTATATTATGGAAGGCATTGAAAGAAAAAAGGAATGGGGATCCGGGGAGCTGGCTGATTTTTTCCAGCAGATGGCGGTGATGACCGGCTCGGGGATCCCGTTATGCAGGGCTCTGGGGATCCTCAGGGACTGTACGGACAGCAGAAGGTTCCGGAAAATATATGAAGAGCTCCGCGGGAAGATGGAGAAGGGGACCCTGGCCAGCAGCGCCATGGAGCAGACGGGCGTATTCCCGGAAATGGCCGTCAACATGATCCGTGCAGGGGAAGCGGGAGGGACCGTGCAGGAAATGGCCGGAAGGCTGGCGGTCCATTACCGGAAGGAGCACCGGATGCAGCGCCGGATCCAGGGAGCGCTCCTGTATCCGAAATTTCTGGGGCTCCTGTCGGTATTTCTGGTTCTGTCGGTTTTTCTCGTGATCATGCCCACGCTGGAGCCGCTGCTTGGAGAAATGGAGCTTCCGCGGTTCACCCGTTTTCTCATGGCGGCCAGTATATTTCTGAAGGAATGGTGGTATCTGGTCCTGGTTTTCACGGTCCTGTGGACAGCGGTCTGGGAACGCGCGGGGAAAAAACGGAGGATCCGGCTGTTTCTGGACCGTCTGTGTCTGAGGCTTCCAGTGGCTGGAAGGCTCCTGCGGTCGGTCTATACCTTCCGGTTTGCTGAATCCTTAAGCATTCTGTATGCCAGCGGCATCCCCATGCTGACGTGTCTGGAAACGGCAGGAAGGACTGTGGGAAACCGGTATGTGGAGCTTCAGACCCGGTTCCTGTCTGAACGGCTTCAGAACGGGGAGGCCCTCAGCCTGGCCATAAGGGATGTGGACGGGCTGGACCGGAGGCTGGCTCTCATGGTCCTCACAGGGGAGGAAACGGGAAAGCTGGACGTGATGTTAAAAAATACAGCAGACAGCTTTGAATACGAGGCGGATATGGCTGTTTCCCGTCTGGTGAGCCTGGTGGAGCCAGTGATGATCCTGGGGCTGGGAGCGGTCATCGGCGCAGTCCTTCTGGGGATCATGGTTCCGCTTTGGAGGATGTATGGGTATATGGGATAGGAATGGACGGTCCCGGTGCAGGAAGGAGATTTTCCGCCGCCGGGCAGGCCGGCTCCGGAGGATGAAGGGGTCAGCCATGCTGGAGGCCATGGCAGTGATCCTGGTATTTCTGGTGATGGCTTCCGTTCTGTTTGCATCGGGGCGGGCCCTGAACCGGCAGACCGTGAGGACTCTGGAGAAAAATGTGGCCCGGGATGGGGCTCTGACAGCGGTGAGGCTTCTGGCGCAGGATATTATGGAAGGAAATAGACCGGGAGAGGAAATGGAGCCGGAGAAAACGGAGCTGGAGGTGATCCCGGAGGACGGTCTGGGAACGTTTACGGTCCCGGTCACTGTCTGGGCCGGAGAGGAAGGCAGAAATCTGGTCCTGTACGGGATGTGCGCCTATGGAGGGCAGACGGAGGCCGTCTCCCTGCTCCTGGAGAAAACGGAAGGAAGCAGCGGCGGTGTCACGCCTTCATCTGCGGCAGCACCGGTGTGGAGACCAGTGCGGTATGCTCCGGCAGAGCCTTTGGAGGAATGAAAATGGGAAAGAAGGGATATGCGCTGGTGGAGGCGGTCACGGCTGTGGCTCTGGTGATGATGGCCTCGGGCATTCTGAGCCTGGGGATCTCCTTTGGCCTTCGTATGGAGAGACGGGCGGAACAGCTGAAGGATACGGATACGGTCCAGGAGGTCCCAGCACGCTTTAGGATGCGGACATGGGACGGAACTGTCATTTCCGGGGAGGGCTGTGTGCGCCGCCAGACGGTTACAGGCCGTAACAGAGAGCTTTTTATCTATGGCTTTGGAATGGAGCCGGGAACAGGAGAGCTGGAACGGCAGTCTTTGGATCCTGTGTTTTCGGATCAGAGGGAGACAGAATGAAGGGGACCAGGGGATTTACGCTGGTGGAGCTGATGGCGGCTGCCATGTTGGCAGGAGCGGCGCTTTTGACCGCCCTTCCCTTGATGCTCATGGCCCAGCGGACTGCCCGCAGGCTGTCCGGTGAAACAGCAGCAGCCATGAGAGGGGACGCGGTCTTTGAGCTGGCAGCGGGGGAGCTCAGATACGCAGAATCTGTATCGCTTTCAGAAAAGCCGTGGAACCGCATCGATGGGGATACGTTCGGGAGCTTTTCCGATGTGGAGATCGGGATCCGGGCAGCAGGAGAAAGAAGCCTCTGGCTGACGGTACGGGTAAACCAGGGAGAAGAGCTTCTATATGAGAGGACTGGGAGGGTGGAGCTTCTGAACGTTCCTTTTTATGGAACTGGAAGGCTCGAAGGCAGCGGAAGGACCGGGCAGTCTGCCGCGGAGGGAGCTTCTTATCCGGCGGTCTGGTACATAGACGGAGGAGATTCATGAGGGAAATGGAAATTTTAAAGGGCCTGGAGGGCGGAGAAAACATGGCGGTGCAGTTTGTAGACCATCTGCTGGCCCTGGGGCTCCGGAAAAAGGCCAGCGATATCCATCTGGAGCCGGGAGAGGAGCAGATGACCGTGCGGATGCGCACAGACGGTCAGCTTAAGGTATGTGCGGCTGTGGAAATGAGGCACCATCCCATGATCCTTACCCGTGTGAAGGTCATGGCGGATATGGACATTGCGGAAAAGCGGCTTCCCCAGGACGGCCACATAAGGGTCTCCATCCAGGGGAAGCCGGCGGATCTGCGGGTCAGCGTGATCCCAACCATACACGGAGAAAAGGCAGTCCTCCGCTTTCTGAATACAGATACAGTCATCGACAGCCCGGAAACCTTCGGCATGAGTGAGGAAAACTATGGAAAGGTACTGGATATCTTAAAGCGGCCCAACGGGATCTTTTATATCACCGGGCCCACAGGCTCCGGCAAGACGACGACGCTTTATATGATCCTGGAGAGACTGGCGGAGCTTCCGGTGAACATTGTGGCCATTGAGGATCCAGTGGAGAAGCACATCCGGGGCATCAGCCAGATGCAGGTCAATACCCAGGCCGGGCTTACGTTTGAAACGGGGCTCCGGGCTGCCCTGCGCCAGGATCCGGACGTGATCATGGTAGGAGAGACCAGGGACAGCCAGACGCTGAAGACCAGTGTCCGGGCTGCGGTAACGGGCCATCTGGTGCTTTCCACGCTTCATACGAACAACGCGGCGGGGACTGTGGTGCGGATGCTGGACATGGGTGCGGAGCCGTATCTGGCGGCCAGCAGCCTGAGCGGCATCCTGGCCCAGAGGCTCGTAAGGAAGATCTGTCCGGACTGTAAGACAGAAAGGGAACCGGACGGGGAAGAAAGGAAGCTTCTGGGACCGGGGATCCGCCGGATCCGGTACGGAACCGGCTGCGCCCGCTGCGGCTATACGGGATACCAGGGGCGGACCGCTGTCCATGAGGTACTGGCGGTGGATAAGACCATCCGCGCAATGATCGCCGGAGGCTGCCGGGAGGAGGAGATCGCCTCCTATGCAGAAAATATCCTGGGAATGAGGACGCTGCGGGATGATCTTCTGCGGCTGGTGGACCAGGGGATCACAACGGCGGAGGAGCTGGAGCGGCTGACCTTTGGAGAACAGAGGCCATAGGCAGCCGGAGGCGGAGCCGTGGTCCTGCCCCAGGACCATGGCTTTTCTGCCCGGCTGTCTTCCGATGGACTGGCAGAATGACAGGAAATCATTTTTTTATTACTATCAAGTTTGGCGGAATGCATGGTTTTTGCTATGCATTTTTTATGGATCCGCCATGGACACACCGGAAAGGTGAATGGTATACTGTCTGTAAATATTCTAAATTCATTTCTTTGAACACACACAATGCTTTGGCGTCATCAGCCAGAAGATCCTGGAGGTATTATGAAAAAAAAGAGAATAGGGGGAGTTCTGGCAGCAGCCGGGGCGGCGGCTGTCCTGTCGGGGCTTTGTACAGGAAGGGCTTTCTGCCTGGATATGGAATCCTATGCCGGGCTGCTGGATAAGGAGCGGATGTCCGGAGAGACGGAATATATGGTTTCCGGAGACCAGGAATGCCGCCGCCTTCTTATGGAACTGGTTTCCGCAGGAGCCGGGAAGGAGAGGGAGGAGTTTTTTATCACCGGGGAGGATTACGAGCCGGAGACCCTGGTGATCGCCCAGATGTTCCCGGCCGCCGTCAATATTTCCAACACAAAAATCGAGGAATATGAGGAAAACGGCCGCAGATATGTGACCTGCCGCATCGGGTTTGAGCGGCAGCCGGACCAGGAAGCGTGTACCCACCGGTGGGAGACCAGGATCCTGGAGGCCGGGACCTGTCTCTGGGGAGGAAAGGAGGAACTGACCTGCCGCCTCTGCGGGCTGAGAAAGGTCCGGTCCCCGGCTGCCCTGGGGCACCTGGATGCGGACCGGGACAGGCTCTGTGACCGGTGCAGGGATCCTCTGAACGGGGATGAACCGATCGAGACAGGCCGGTGGGCCGTGGGCGACATCCAGACGAGAAGGCTTGGGAAGGACACATACCAGTTCCGGTGCGTGGACGACGATTACAGCAGTGCAGGAACCGATCATCAGAAATGCGCATTATTCTTATGCGAAACTGTCATACGGTCAGACATGGACAGTACAGATTCCCAGAAAAAGATCATCACATTTGGAAAAAACAATAATTATAAGGACTCGGAGATACGGAAATGGCTCCGGGACTGCTGTACGGGAGAAGCCGGTCTCCAGATGGGAGCCGGGGCCCTTATGCCTGTAAACGTCGGGGTCTGTACAGCTTTTCTTGGGCAGACGTCTCCAGGTACGGAGGGAGAGGCGGCGGAAACGGAGCTGGTGAAATATACGCTCCTTCCGCAGATGATGTCAGACCGGATGTTCCTTTTGTCGGTGGAGGAGGCGCTGAAATACAGGAAGGAGCTGTGGGACACAGTGTCAGAGGAAAGTCCGTACAGCCGGGGATACTGGCTCAGGACTCCTGTTTATCAGGAGGGAGAAAACGGAGGATTCATCTATGGAACAGAGGCATATGCGGTGGATCTGAGGGATGGGACCATAGGCCCGGCAGAGGTTTCTGACGGAAGCTTCGGCCTCCGTCCGGCGTACTGTCTGCCGCAGTCATAGCCGGTGCTCCGGGATCTGGCAGGCACTGGGAACAGAGGTTATGGATTTCTATTGTAACAGGAGGAAAATATATGCAGTTTCAAAAACATGAAATGAAAATGAGACTGGCCGGGAAGGCCGGCCGGGCAGCAGTATTCTGCCTGTGCGCAGGTCTGGTGCTGGGAGATCCGGTGAAAGGATTTGCCTGGGAGCAGACGGAATACGTCCGCAGGGCCACAGGCTCCAATGCCCTGGGCCGTCCGCTTCTGATGGCGGAGTCCAAAGATCTGTGGGAAAACTGGGTCGGAGACCTGGGATTCCTGGATGGGACCAGAGGGGACGGAAGCCGGGAAAAGCCGTTCCAGATCTCCACAAAGGCACAGCTCATGGGCCTTTCCAGGCTTGCGGCCATGGGAATGGAGATCAAAGAGGGGGAGGGAACGTATCCGGGCGATTATTCCGGGTCCTGCTTTGAGCTCACAAGGGACATCGATCTGGGAGGGATGGAATGGATCCCCATAGGCTTTTACCGGAACAGCTCCCAGATCCATTCGGATCATATCCCGGCCTTCCAGGGGCGTTTTGACGGCAATGGAAAGACCATTTCCAATTTCCGTCTTTACCGCCCGGACTGGAGCCATATGGGATTGTTCGGGGCCGTAAGGGATTCAGAGATCACAGATCTTACAGTGAGTCCCGGACATGTGATCACAGCGGGAGAAACGGCTGGGATCCTGGCCGGCAGCGTACAGGACAGTGTGATCCGGAATGTGGCCGTGGCCGGAGCCTTAAAGACTGCGGGAAATACCGGCGGCATTGCCGGGGAAATTGCGGGTACAGTGGTGGAAAACTGTACGGCGGATCACGTGGCCATGGATCTGGGAAAGGGAAAGGAGACCTTTGCCGGGGGGATTACCGGAAAGGCCGCAGGCTCTGTGATCTCAGACTGCACGGTAAATACTGGAGACAGCCTGAACGCCAGGATCCAGGGCGGCGGCTATGTGGGAGGGATCACAGGCTTCCAGAACGATACGGATATTTTCAATGCCCACGTCATGGGGACCATTGGAGGAAGCGGATCCCAGGCCATTGGGGGCGTAACAGGAAAATATGCCTCGGGCAAAATGAAGGTGGCCAGATTTGAGGGAAGGATCGCCAGCTCGGGCCTGGGGAGCAGCGCCCGGGAGGGAACGTTCATCGGGACCCATGATACGGGCTTTCATTTCCGCTATGGAACGGAGGCCGGGGCAGATCTGGCCTATCTGTTTGCGGATACAGAGGGAAAGATCATGGCCGGAGTCTGCGGCTCCGGGATCCCGGACGATAACCGGTTTGGCTACGACGCCCATATCGGCTTCTGGCACGGGAAGGACAATGGGTTTACCCTGGTCCAGGGACAGAGCACCAGGCCGGAGGAGGAACGGTACTTCTATGAGGAGCTGGAGGAAGGAGCGCTTCATGTGATCGACACAGAGGATTCGGTGAAGGAGATGGAATTTTCCCCGGACCATTTTGCACCGGGAAAGACGGGACGGCCAGCCAGAGGCTTCCTGGTCTCGGTGCTCCAGATCGATACGGCGGCCAACGTACAGAATTATTATGATGTGGCGTCGCTGACGGCCCGGGGCGGATCCGCTTACAGTAAGGAGCTGGATAAGTCCCACCGGGGGGCTGTGGCGGCAGGAGACACGGTCACAGTGATCACGGCCCCCAGAAATAACGGGGAGGAGAAATATCAGATGGACGGAGTTCCATTTTATACGGAACCCGGGGGCGGGAAAACACCAATGGCGTATCAGACCGGCGGCTCTTATGCCTTTGTGATGCCGGAGCATGATACGGAAATTTCGGCCGTGTATAAAAAGGTGGCGGCAGATATCCGGGTGACGCCGGAGGAGCTGGCCTTCCATGTGACAGAGGAGAGGACCGGGAACAGAAAGTCCCCTTCTATCGTCACAGAGGTTAGAAATGACGCGGGAAAGCTGATCGCCAGATACATAAATGGAAGTCTGGAAGAGGGAACAAAGGTCCAGGAGGTGAAGGTGGAGGCAGTTGTGGATAAGAACAACGATGTGGCAGACAGCCGTGTCCAGTGGAGCGTGGACGACGGAGAGCTTCTTCTTTTAAAGCAGAATCCCGATGAGGACAGCGAGGGCTATACGGAGATGAGCGCATCCCTGGAACTGGATCTGAAGGCCGGTTTTTTCCGGGACATCATAGAGAAGGCGGAGAAGGAACAGGCAGATAAGGGGTTTAAGTATCCGATCCCCGATACCATATATGGAAACGGCACCCTGGGAGGTCTGGCTGTGCTGACTGCAAAGACCAGGCCTGCGGCCAGCTTTGAGGGAAAACCCCTGACGGCCAACTGCCGGATCCCGGTCACCTTCCAGATAAAGGACAGGACCCGGGTGGCGGCAGAGGGGGCCTCCTTAGACCGGGAGAATCTTTTCTTTACGGTCACAAGGACGCTGACAGGCGACAGAAAAACTCCGGTGGATACAGTAACGGTCACCGGCCCGCAGACACTGAGCGCCGTTTTTTCTCCGGATCATTTTGATAAAAGGGATGTTTCCTGGTCTGTGGACGATAAAAATGTGATCCAGGTGGACGCCGGAGGCTACGGACAGGGAAATACGGAGGAGGATTATAAAAATGCCAGAGTGGAAGCTGTGAAGGACACCCGGTGGATCCGGGATATCATGGCAGCGGATGACTCGGTCCACGAGGCAGATCCTTATGCCAGACGGAGCGGGGAAGGGAAGAGGACGGCCTTTGTGACCGTCACGGCGGATGATTCCCTGGGAAACAGGCAGACGGCTTCCTGCCGGGCAGAGGTGTCGTTTGTGACGGTGGATCAGACAAAGGTACTGGCGGAGGAGATCCAGACAGACCGGGAAAGGCTGGAATTTGACATGGTGCTTACAAAGACCGGCCGCCGTTCGGATCCGGTGCTCACATGGACCGGGACAGGGAGCCAGAAGGTGACGGCAGTCCTGTATCCCCAGATGCCGGAGGGGGAAGCGGAGGAGGACTGGCCGGAGCTGGAGTGGAAGGCTGACAGAGAGCTTTTGTCCGTCAGCGGGGACGGACTGGTAACTCCGGCAGTGAATGCCAGATGGATCCAGGAGGCCATGAAGAAATATCCGTATTCTGCACAGAAAACTACAACGGCTGTTGTGGGCTCCGGGGATAAGAAGAAGGAGGTCACAGTGGTCCTGAATTTCAAAATGGAGGACCGGACATACCGTCCATCGGGCTCCGGCAGCTCCGGAGGCCACTCTTCGGGCAGCGCTTCTTCGGGGATCACCACCAGGGGGAAAAAGACGGCGGACGTACAGGCTCCCAAAGGAAGCGTCACAGGCGTATGGGTACAGGACGGCTCGGGAAGGTGGATCTTTACCAGCGGCGGGCGTACCTATGCCGGTGAATGGGCCTATATCCACAATCCTTATGCGGGTGAGGGACAGGAAAGCACGTCCTGGTTCCGGTTTTCCAGCGACGGGGCCATGGTGACTGGCTGGTTCCAGGATCCGGCAGACGGAAACTGGTATTACCTCCATGATATTTCCGACGGCGGTCTGGGGCGTATGTATACAGGCTGGCACAGGATCGGAGGAAGCTGGTACGCCTTCGGCCCCAGCGGCAGGATGCTGACCGGATGGAACTGGATCAACGGAAGGTGCTATTATCTGGAGCCGGAAAGCGGCAGGATGCTGTCGGATGCAGTGACGCCCGACGGATATACGGTGGACAGCTCCGGAGCCTGGACCGTAAACGGAAAGGTACAGGTCCTGGGAAGGGATCTGGAGGAGGGCCGGTAGGCCGGTCCAAGCAGGCTGTTTTCCTGGCCGGGAGATCAAGAAAGGACATGGATATGATGGAATGCATTTGGAATAAAAAATCAGTAAAAAGGGGGACAGCCCTGGTCATGGCCGCAGTCCTGCTGGCTCTGGCTGTGCCGTTTCCCCTCCCGGCCAGGGCCTCCAGCGTATGGCCCCAGAAGGCAACGGCTCCGTTTTACTGTCTGGACGGAGGAAAGGGATGGAAGCAGGTGGACCGGTATGACATCTATGAATACGATACTCTGCCGTCGCCGCTGACAGAGACCCAGACGAAACGGCTGTTCTGGGCCTATCCCAGTAACTGGACCGCATTAAAAGAGGCGGCCCGGAAATTTGATCCGGAGCTTTATGGGGAGATCGCCTCCACGGCGTCGGGCCCCAATGTGGTAAAACGGGTGAAGGACGATCCCAGTACAAGGTTTGCGTGGGTGGCGGATCACCCGGAGATCGAGGAAAGGGCCATAGCCGCCATGGAGCAGATGGCGGCGGATGGTGGGGAGAAAGGAAAGGAAGCGCCGGACGCCATCCGGGATGCCACCTCCGAGGAAACGGCAGTATCGTTTACGGTACTGCCCTTCTCCGATGGTCCAGGAGCCCTGGATACAGAGTTTTTCCTGGGAAGTGAGTTTATCCGGGATATTGCAAAGATCGAGCCCCAGAGCGTCTGGGACAACGGCTCCACGGGAGGAAATGTGGGCTGGCTGGACGCATCCCAGGATAAAAATATCGCCAGGTCTGTTCTGGGAGAGGAATTATATGAGATCACCTGGAGCGGAGACTCCATTAAGATCCATAATAACGGCTCTGCCACAGCCAATGAGAATGCTCTGGACAGTACCATGACAGAGGAGCAGAAATACAATAAGACCATGGTCCGCTATAAGATCACCATGCGGAAAAATTCCGGCTGGTATACGGAGGGAAGCTGGAACGACGACTATCTCCATGAATGGATGGACTTTAAGGCGTGTGTCAATGCTCCGCAGCACCAGAGGCTTTATAAGGCCGGGATCGAGATCGTGCCGTCGGATATGGTCTTTTATATAGTCGTAAGCCAGGAGGGGGATGGAGGCGGCCCGGACGATGACCGTGAGCCGGCTTACGGGGGCGGAGAGCCGGAGCTGTCTTTCCAGGTCTTCCGCCATGAGGAAACCTTTCAGTCCGATTATAACGTGCGGCTGAAAAAGCTGGACGATGAGACCGGAATGCCCTTAAAGGGGAGCCAGTTTTATCTGTATGAGCGGTTTGAGGATGGGGGAAGCCTTGGGACCGATGAAAGAGGAGCCGGGCTTTCGACGGAAAATATAAGCTTTGCTCCATGGGATGGCTTTCAGATCTTTGCCGAGGGGACCACAGACGAAAATGGAGAGATCTCCCATACGGACAGCCGGAGCTACGTGTATTCAAAAACGTACTGCGACGGCCATGGAGTTCCCCAATGGGCAGATATTCCCCAAAAGGATCCAGGCTCCGACACAGGAAAAGAGGATAGGAGCGGGGATGCTTCCTGGGAAGAGGCGGCAGAGGTCACAAGGGATAAGAACCGCGCGGCGGCAGAGGAATGGCTGTCCCTGGTGGAGGCCTGTGAAGCAGAGGCAGAGGGGGGCGTTCATTTTCACTGGATCGCTGATGAAAGCGCGTTTGACCAGGTGGCCGGAGTGCTGGAAAGCGGTACCGGCGGGGGAGGGGACAGAGAGCAGGATGAAGGCGGCCCGGAAGAGGATATGGCTTCCGGCAGCGCCTTTGAGGCGTCCGGCTGCAGGGCCGACTGCGAAGAGACGTATGAGAATTTTACTTCCCTGAGATTTACCTATACATGGAAGGAGATACAGGCCAGGAATGGCTATATCCTTCATGGTCTCCATAACGACGATATTCCTGTGGAGCTGGTGACGACCACATCGTCCCAGAATGGGGCTGTATGTAGCCGGGCAGAGGGAGACAGCGGGGACATTACAGAAAACATCTGGTATACGGGCTCCAGAGACAGCGGAGAAATACAGGCGGAGACTGCCGGAAGGAAGGTGCAGACCTTAAAGGCTTCTGGGATCTCCACCCCGTCTGATACAGAGAGGCTCCTTACGCCTTCCAACGCAGGACGGATCTTTACTTCCTCCAATGCCTGGAAGCTGTTTTCCATGCTGCTGGCAGATGAAGGGGAGCTGGAGGATGAGGACTGGGAGGAACAGGGGGGAGGAGATTTCCAGTCGTATCTGGAGAATGCCCGTCCGGATGGGATCCGTCATCTGGAGACTGGGGATCCGGGGATCTTTTCCCACTGTAATGGAGCTGAGGGCTGCGGGGATTCATGGATCGTTAAGGATCACAGGACCGAGGGAGAGATCCATATCAACAAGCGGGATCTGAACCTCTATAAGGGAGAATCAGAGGAATATTCCTCTTTCGGGGATACAGAAGGGGACGGAAGCCTGGAGGGGGCCGTTTACGGCCTGTTTGCAGCCGAGGATATCGTCCATCCCGACTCGGAGTTAGGAGGGGATGGGAAGCTGACCAATACGGGGATCGTTTATAAAAAGGATGATCTTACGGCGGTGGCAGCCACCGACCAGGATGGAAACGCTGGATTTACCGTTTATACAGAGGCGCCTGGAACCACCTTTGATTATGATGCAGGAAAAACGGTCAGACGGACGGATCCAGGCTGGAAAGGTCCTGGAAACCGTTATGGGGAAAATCTGTCCGTCAATGGGAACTGCTGGATCGGGAGACCTCTGATCCTGGGACGGTATTATGTGAAGGAACTGTCCAGAAGCGAGGGATATGAGCTGTCGGTCAACGGGCGTTCTGGCCAGTGGACCAATAAAGGAGCTGGCTTTGAGACGCCAGAGGGGGCAGCCTCCTTAAGGGGGACATCCGTTGTCTCCATGCCGGAGCTTTCTGCCTCCATGGAGGGGGAGGATGGAAGCGGAAACGGCTTTGACCAGCTTCCATTTATGGTGACCTCTTCCGGGACTGTGGATCCGGAGTCGGGAACCGGGGGATATGAGCTTATTTTTTCCGGATTTCCAGAAGATACGGAGTTTTTCCGGGTGGATACAGGGGAGAAGGAGGTGACGGGTCCCCATGTGACCGGCACAGAGGAGGTCCCTGTGAAGGATGAGAATGGGGACCAGGTATGGAAAACTGCGGACACAGACCGGAGCCATGTGAGATATGAACCGGAATATGGGCCGGACGGCAGGATCACCGGGCAGCATCCCATGAGCCGGACAGAGCCGCAGATCTTAAGGGCGGAGCATGTTCCGCAGACGCCGGTCATGGGGCTCACAGATCTGGAGCTGGATGAGACAGAGCCGATGCTCAGGGAAAAGGCGGCGGACCACGACCTTACGGACCCGGAGGACCCGGCGTTCCGGTATCTGAAGGCAGAGGTGGAGGAGATCCTGAACCGCAACGGATATGAGATCCCTGTCATGGCGGACGGGACCTGCTCATCGAGAGAGCTTCCGGTATACAGCAGAGGGGTCAAAAAGGGCCAGACGGATATTTTTGGCATGACAGCCGCTCC
>UMFN01006586.1_pt1 | contig 14651 bp, 13 predicted proteins | sample 1965021 | NCBI WGS metagenome assembly UMFN01 (sample SAMEA4836047, study PRJEB28245) | human gut metagenome | biome: gut microbiome; material: fecal sample | place: Denmark | collected 2008
GCTGGTACTGGTGTATTTTTTCGGCTTATAAGTATTTTCAAATTCATATTACATACTATGGAAAAAGAACTTTTTGACATTTCCACAGATGCGTGCTAATATGATTATAGAAAAAGAGTGCTACCGATAGACGGTTAGTCCGTTTTACTATTTAGAATATCTATCAAAGATAACCGCTTAGTTTACCAGACCAGGGCGGTTATTTTTGTGGTTTATGATTATCTTTGCCTAATGTATATCCGATACTAAAGCAGGTTAAGCCGAAGCTCACTACTGCTATGAAGTCAATAATACTCATTGGCTTAGCCCTCCTTTCCACTGGATTCCTTTACAGGTTTCTATGTAATCAGAGGGTCACAGTCCCTCTGGAGAAGGACTAATCTGGTTGAGGATATGGAGAAGACGTTGGATAAAATATTTAATCAGGAATAAGCATATAGTGTTTCAGAAATGTGATATAAAAGGAGAATGATTATGGAGATTAGTGCAGAAATTCAGAAATATCGTCAAGAAATTAAATCTGAGAGAATGGATATGTCTTTTGGAGAAATAATTAATATGTATAGAGATAAAGAAATAATTATTTCTCCAGAATATCAGAGGGCTTTTCGTTGGGATGAACAGAGACAATCAGATTTTATTGAATCGATATTGTTGGGAATACCATTTCCGTCAATTTTTGTTGCAACCAATCCAGACGGAAAATGGGAATTGATTGATGGGCTACAAAGAGTATCTACAGTATTATCTTTTTTTAATGAATTAAAAGATGATGAAGGAAAATCTTATCCTAAAAATGGCTTGAAATTAGTAGAAGGGAGTATGTTAAAAGGATTGAAAGATATTACTATTGACACGTTGCCACTGGAATATAAACTTCAAATCAAGCGAACCCCTTGTAGAGTAGAAATTATTCTTAAGGAAAGTGAATTTAAAATGAGATATGAACTTTTTAAACGATTAAATACGGGAGGAGAAGGATTATCAAGACAGGAAATAAGAAACTGCATATTTAGAGGATTAGACAGTAGATACAGTGAATTTATTGCTGAATTGTCTAAAAATAATATTTTTAGAGATATAGTAAATATTAGTGTGTCAAATGAAGAAAAGATGTATTATGAAGAACTTGTATTAAGATATCTAACATTAAAAAATAAAGGTACGAGATATCCACAAGCAAATATACAGGACTATATGGATGATTATTTAGAAAGTCAATGCACAGAATTTGATGAAGTTCAAATGGAAACTGACAGAGTTATGTTTTCCAATATAATGAAGATATTAGAGGAATTAAAAGATGAAAATATTTTTAAATTAGGAAAACGATATTTTACTACGAGTATGTATGATGCAATAATGCTAAGCCTTTCGGATAGTACAGTTGATTTAGAAAATGTGAATATAAATCAATTAGGAGAAAAAATAGTGATATTGAAAGAGAGCGAAGCTTTTAATAAATATGTTGGATCTGCAAGTAGTAATCCCACAAGTATAACTAATAAAGTAAAGATTGCTAAAAAAGTGTTGTTGGATATTACGGAGTAAGAGAATGCATCAACTTACAGAAGAAATTATAGCCAGTAAGGAATGGCGAATCAGGGAGTTAGAAGCCTTGAAAAAAATAGGAATTATTGCACTCAATGAATATCCATTAAGGCAGAAAGAACAGTATTATAGAATGTGCATACCATATATATATGCTCATTGGGAAGGTTTTGTAGTTGAAAGTTTTAAATCACTTATTACATATTTAAATAATGAACATTTAGAGAAAAAGATTGTAATTAATGAATTATATACATTTTCTTTGCAAAATGTATTGAGACCTCTTGCGGGAAAACAAGGTTTTGAGCAATCATGTCAATTTGTAGAAAAATTTGTAACAAGTTTTGATAGAGAGCTATATATTGAGTCGTCTTTACTTACTGCGAATTCGAATTTGAATTATAAGCAAATGGCAATTATATTGAATAAATTTGGAATGAATAATTGTCTGGAAAAATATAAATCAGATATAAATCAGTTAGTGAATCAAAGAAATAGTATAGCTCATGGCGAAAATGGAATAATTATAGAAAAGGACCATGTTTCGAATAAAATAACGCTATTACAAGAAGTATTTGATTTGATTATTTTAGAATTTGAAAATTATTTAACTCAAAAGCTTTATTTGAAAAGTTCGCAAAATCATGAGGACGATGTGATAACACCATGATAACAAAATCCTCAAAAACCACACGGACACAATGGAAAATCCGGATTTTTCCTCACAAATCACACGAAAAATAACCATTTAGCCTCTGCAACGCGCCATTCTGATATCGTGAAGGTGGACGTACTGTAGGATCAGGACGTGTTGCTACAATCATCGAGTAATATTCGTGATGGCATTGAGCCGTGCAAATAAGTAAATAATATCAGGGAAGAGTGCTTGCATTCTTCCCTGTATTTTTTTGCTTATTTATAAGGCGAAATCCCGCGATTGAATGAGTCAGTCGAAAAATCCCACGCTATATCTGATTTTTCTGAATCAAATAAATCTTAAGAGCAAGTTCTATTTCCGTATGTCTGGAATTATCTCTCAAATCAATTTCAAGTAAATCACAAATTTTCTGAAACCGATATTTCACAGAATTATAATGTAAAAAAAGTTTTTCAGATGCCAGCTTTAAATTCCATCCACAGTTGATGATAGACTGTAGTGTTTCAATCAGGTTTGCATGATGCTGGTCATCGTATTGCTGCAGAGGTTTTACATATTTATCGCAGAATTCAATTGCCTCGTTATTGGATGAAATAGAAAATAACAAGCGATAGATTTCAATCTGATCATAAAAGAATAGACGGTTAAATTGCTGAATCTGATAGACAGTCTGGATGACCTGCTTTGCCTGTTGGTAGCTGTTGTGAATATTGATAATGTCATCTACATACATTCCAACTCCCATTGAAATAGTAAAAGGAACGGCGTTCAACAGACTGTGCTGGATTTGACTGAATGTATCTGCAAGTGTTTTACGGGCGCTGACAGGCAGTTTTCCAGTGATCAGAAAGGCAATAAAGTCACTCTGTGAATAATAAATAGTGGAAGGGAATGCCTGCTTGATATACTTAATAGAAGTATCAAAAATCCGGTCTGTATATTTCTGAAGCTTTTCATTTGTTCCGGTATCCAGATCACGCAGATAATACTTTTTAATATTGTTTATATCGATGATCGCAACAAATCCGCCGCCGTCCAGATCCCAGCCGTATAAATGGGCACGTGTATTGATCTCTTCACGTGTTTTGACGTTGTTAAGCATTAGATCACCTACAAAAGAAGAGTAATATTTCTCTTCGATCATCCGGTTACTGATTCGGATCTGCATACGCAGGATAATTACGATACTGGCATATTCGATCGCTGTTTTGTAGATATTGGAGTCAGTATCCGGATATGTCCGGTCAGAACGGTCAGAAAGAAGCATAATATATCCAAATTTCTGCTCTTTATTGACAACGTCGATACACTGATATTTCTCTCGGTATTCATTTAAAATAATTTCATATGATAATCCCTTCAGATAAAGACTATCCTCGCTTACATTTTCAGAAAAATATACTTTGTGGAAAACAGTATCAACATAGGCAGTCGGTTCCTGGATCAGAGTACTCAGTGTCTGCAAAATTTGATGGATAGAGCGGTCATTTATTGCCAGTTCCAGGAAACTCTCGTGAATCTTGGAAGATTCTTTTAGCTGCTCCGCCTGTTTGGATATAATTCCGGACAGGGTTGGATTGATAATGTCGGCAAATGCGTAGATTGCCGGACAGTAGATCAGTGGCAAAGCTTTTTCATCACAAAGTTTTTTGGCATTTTCCGGAATAACCTTTATGTACCGGTCCGATTTGACAATCAGTGCACTGATATTTCTAGACAACAGCTTGCTGATGAAATCAAGAAAAGCATTAGGCGTCTTTTCCAGGGCATAGGTCGTTGTGATCACAACTTCATTTCCTTTTAACCACTGGAAGCCATCCGGAGTATCAACGACGGTTACTGTGGAGATTTCTCTGTGTATACCGAGATTTCCGGAAATAAGTTTTAATCCCTTAATAGTTGGCAGTTGTAATAGTTCTTCGACAGTCATTTTTAGTCTCCTTGTAATAAAATTGTATCTCAAATACAAAAACTGATAAAATAATTATATCACAAATACAAAAAAATGATGTCAAATATAAAAAAATCAAGATAAATTTGTACATGATATATATAGAAAGCAAAGTTGTTAAGTTGTAAACTTATCATCAACAAGAGGAAACTGGATAACAAAAAAGGAACATGAAGAAGAAAGGAAGAGAGTATATGGATTATGTAGAGATTTCTAATTCAATGATAGTGTATTTGCTTTGTGGTATTACTGTAGCAATTGCATTTGTCCAGGCTGTTCTTTATATCCGAATGGCAAAGAAAATGACAGTGAAGGCAAACATTCCGGCAACAGTGCCGAAGACAGCATTCAGAGTCGGTCTCATTTCCGCAATCGGACCTGCACTTGGTGTATTTATCGTAATGGTTGGTCTTATGACTTCGATCGGAGGTCCAATGGCATGGCAGAGACTTTCCATCATTGGTGCAGCACCGACAGAGCTTACTGCAGCAACGCTTGGTGCTGAAGCGGCAGGCGCAGAGCTTGGAGGAGCTGGATTTACACTGAAAGTTATGGCGGTCAGCTGGTTCGTAATGGCACTCAACGGAGCCGGATGGCTGGTTGTGACAGGTCTTTTTACACCTGCACTTGAAAACTTAAGAACAAAGATGAGCGGTGGCGATTCAAAATGGCTGGTTGTAATGAGTGGGGCCTGTTCACTTGGTATCTTCGGTTATCTGGATGTCAACGAAATTGGTAAAGGATGGGGAAATGCAGCAGCCGTTGCCGGTGGTATTATCGGAATGGCAATCCTTGAAAAATTTGTAGCAAAGAAAGTTCCAAAAATCAGAGAGTACAATCTTGGTATTGCAATGATCATCGGAATGTTATTTGCAATCATCTATGATATGGCAGTTGGAGCATAGGAGGGTATGATTATGGAAAATAAAGAATTAATGTCAGAATGGAAAAAGAATAGTATTAGAATCGGTACTCCTACAAACCTGCTCGCAGCATTTACATCATTTATACCGGTTATCTGGCTGTGTATTACCTATAACTGCTGGCCGGATCCGAAAGTAGTACTTGCAGGATGGGGAATGGTTGCATTATCATTTGGTGCATTCTATGTTGTTGAACCAATTTCTTACTATGCAGCTCTTGGACTTACTGGTACATACTTAAGTTTCCTTTCAGGAAATATCGGTAACATGCGAGTTCCATGTGCAACAATGGCTCTTGAAACGACGGAGAGTGAACCAGGAACGCTTCAGGCAGAGGTGGCTTCTACAATGGCAATCTGTGGTTCTATTATTACAAACCTGATCGCTACAACAGCAGCTGTTTTAGTAGGATCAGCAGTTGTATCCGTACTTCCAGATGTTATTGTATCCGCTCTTACAAAATATGCAGCAGGTGCAATTTTCGGAGGAACTTTTGGAACCTATGCATTGAAATATCCTAAAGTTGCCATCTTTGGCATGGGACTTCCGCTTATCCTTAAATTTACGATTGCTCCTCCGGCATGGGTACTTATCGTTGTGTCTGTATTCGGAAGCCTTGGATTTGCAAGACTGTTATATGTAAAAGAAAAGAAAACTGCTTAGCGGGAAATGAATAAAAAGCAAAAGATTCATAGAGAAAAGAGGGAATAAGCATGAGTATGTGGAAAGAATGTGAAGGTTTACAGGAAGAACTCGTAAAAATGCGAAGAGAACTGCATCAGATTCCGGAATTTGGTCTTGATCTTCCGGAAACGCAGAAATATGTAACAGATAAATTGGATGAACTCGGAATTCCTTATAAATGTTCAGGAACAGACAGCAGTATCATTGCAGAAATCAAGGGTGGGCAGCCAGGTAAGACGGTTGCACTTCGTGCAGATATGGATGCACTTAAGATTACGGAGGCAAATGATGTCGATTATAAGTCCAAACATGAAGGTCTGATGCATGCCTGTGGACATGACAATCATATTGCAATGCTTCTTGGAGCTGCAAAAGTTTTAAATGCACACAAAGCAGAAATTAAAGGAAATGTAAGACTTCTGTTCCAGACCGCGGAAGAATTATCCAAAGGTGCAGAGATCATGATCAAAGATGGCGCAATGGATGGTGTAGACGCTGTATTTGGACAGCATATTGGAAGTATCATCAACAAAGATATCCCTGCAGGAAAGGTAATTGTTACTCCTGGATGCTGTATGGCGTCATTTGACAGATTTGTGATCCATGTAAAAGGAACAGGTTGTCATGGCTCTACTCCGGAAAAAGGAACAGACCCGATCACAATGGCATCTCATATTGTAATTAACCTGCAGGAAATCATTGCACGTGAAGTTTCCGCAGTAAAAGCTGCAGTTGTAACAATTGGTTATTTCCATGGTGGTGTTGCTTATAATGCAATTCCAAGCGAAGTAGAAATCGAAGGAACGATCCGGGCACTGGAAGAGCCAATAAGACAGTACCTTGCAAAACGAATTGAAGAGATTGCAAAGAGTACAGCGGCAACATTCAGAGGAACAGCAGAAGTTGAGATGGACTGGGGAGCACCTCCGGTAATCAATAACGATGAGATGGCAGCACTTGTAACTGAAGCCGCAAAAGAAGTTGTAGGTGAAGAGGATGTTGTAAGTAAAGTTCCGGCACCAAATATGGCAGGAGAGGATTTTGCATACTACTTACAGAAAGCACCCGGAGCATTTTTCTTCCTTAGTTCTTCTAATCCGGTAAAGCATACGGATGTTCCTCATCATAATCCACACTTTAATGTAGATGAAGACGTGCTCTACAAAGGATCAGCAATGTTTGTAAAGATTGTAGAAGCTTATCTGAAGTAGTATAATAAAGCAAAAAAGGCAGGATAAGAGTATGAATGCACAGATGATGATTTTATTGTATGCGGTACTATTGTTTGTAGTGATCTATTTTATGATGGTAGTTCCGGGAAAGAAAAAGAATAAAAAAATGCAGGAACTCCATGATTCGATCAAGGTTGGAGATGAGGTTCTTACAATGGGAGGGATTATCGCAACAGTAAAAGAACGGGATGGTGAAATCCTTACAGTAGAGATTGATCCGGAAAAAGAAATCTGTATGAAAATTCTGGTCTATTCTGTATCTACGATTCGTAAATAAGAGCTAAGAGCAAAGGGTGTTTCTCTGTAATATACCAGAAAAACACCCTTTTTAGTATGTTTGTGTACAAGAAAAACTGCCAGTAGCAGTTTTTTTGTAGTTTATAGTTTTTGGAAAATAGTAAAAAATTAACCATGCTAAAAATGACCAAAATTCATTTTTTAATTATGAAATTATTGTGACTATTTGATATTGACCATTAGTCATTTTTTTGTATAATATTCTATAGAATAAAAATGTAAAGACAGGGAGATGATTATTGTGGTCAAAGCGGGAAAATGGATAGCAAAACACAGATTTATAATTTTGTTACTGGGGATACTGCTTTTGATTCCGTCATTTATTGGAATGGCGAAGACAAGAATTAACTACGACTTGCTCAGTTACCTTCCGGAATCACTGGAAACAGTAGAAGGACAGGACGTTATGGTGGATGAATATGGTATGGGTGCATTCGCCATGGTTGTTGTAGAGGATACGGACATGAAAGATATCCAGAAGCTGGCAGACCAGTTTAATAAGGTTGATCATGTCGAAAAAGTATTATGGTATGGTGATGTGGCAGATCTTTCACTGCCGGTAGAGATGATCCCATCCGATTTGAGAAAAGCCTTCTACAACGGAGATGCGACACTGATGCTCACATTATTTGACAATACGACTTCATCTGACGAAGCAATGAATGCAGTCGGTGAGATGCGTAAGATTGCCAGCAAACAGTGTTTTATTGCAGGTATGACAGGTGTTGTAGCCGATATCAAGAATGTAGCAATGAAAGAAGTCCCGATTTATGTTGTAATTGCGGCAATTCTTTCTTTTCTGGTGCTGGAAATTACCGGAGAATCCTTCCTGGTACCGATTTTTTTTCTGATCAGTATAGGTGCAGCGATTGTATATAATCTGGGAAGTAACATTTTCCTTGGCGAGATCTGTTACGTTACAAAAGCGCTGACGGCGGTATTGCAGCTGGGTGTTACGATGGATTACTCCATTTTCCTGCTGAATAGCTACGAAGAGAACAAGCGCCGTTTCCCGGGAGATAAGAACCGTGCGATGGGACATGCGATTTCTAATACATTCAAATCCATTGTAGGAAGTTCTGTCACCACAGTAGCAGGATTTGTAGCTCTTTGTGTTATGACATTTGCACTTGGTCGTGATCTTGGTATTGTTATGGCAAAAGGTGTTATCATTGGAGTGCTTTGCTGTGTAACAATCCTTCCGGCAATGATTCTTATCTTTGATAAACCGATTGAAAAAACCAAGCATAAACCGCTGATCAAGAGCATGGATAAGGTTTCAGCATTTATCACCAAACATTACAAAGTATGGATCGTTGCTTTCCTGATCTTGCTTATTCCTGCTATTTATGGCAATAATCATACAAAAATTTATTATAATATTGCACAGTCACTTCCACAGTCACTTCCATCAAATGTGGCAAACAGTGAACTGAAAGATGACTTTGATATGAGTACAATGCATATAGTTATGGTAGATAAAGACATGGATGCCAAAGAGAAAAAGGCAATGATGAGTGAAATTGATGATGTCAAAGGTGTAAAATGGACACTTGGACTTAACTCCATCGTTGGATCTTCTATTCCGGAATCGATGATCCCGGATGATGTAAAGAGTATGCTTCAGGGTAAGGATACCGAGTTGATGTTTGTATGTACCAAGTATGAGTCTGCAACTCCGCAGGTCAACAAACAGATCAAACAGATTGATAAGATTGTAAAATCCTATGATAAGTCTGGAATGGTAATCGGTGAAGCACCACTGATGAAAGACCTGCAGGATGTAACAGACATCGATCTGACAAGGGTTAATGTTATTTCAATCGCAGCAATCTTTATTATCATTTTGCTTATATTTAAATCCATCTCGCTTCCGATCATTCTGGTTTCGGTTATCGAGTTTGCGATTACGATTAATATGGCGATTCCGTTCTATCAGGGTAAGAGTCTTCCGTTCGTTGCAAGTATCGTTATCGGAGCAATCCAGCTGGGAGCAACCGTTGATTATGCAATCCTTATGACGACCAGATATCAGAAAGAACGTATGAAAGGCAAGAGTAAGAAAGAATCTGTTGCGATTGCACACAGAATCAGTATGCCATCGATCATTACTAGTGGACTGAGCTTTTTTGCGGCAACATTTGGTGTGACTTGTTATACACAGGTTGATATGATCGGTTCTATCTGTGAACTTCTTTCAAGGGGAGCGATCATCAGTGTGATCGTAGTACTGACTGTCCTTCCGGCAATGTTCCTGATCTTTGATCCGGTCATCTGCAGAACAACTGCTGGATACAGAGTGAAAAAAGATAAAAGTAAAACAGTTGCAGAGCCGACAGCATAGGCTCTGCTGAAAAGGGAGCAGGCTTAACTGATTGAAATCAGCAAAAAGCCTGTTCCTTTTTGCTGTCATACACTTAGAGAAAAATGGCATCTGAAGAAGCTTTTTGTATGTTGAAAATGGGAAGAAATGGCTGTGTACAGACCTTTCCGGAAAATAGAAGGTTGTTCTTTTGATTAAAATAGTATATACTATCTTAGTGTTACCCCAAAACATTCAAGAAAGGATTACATTTATGAAAATGCAGAAAAAACGAATCGTACAGTGCGGACTTTCTCTGATCTGTGCATTCGGTATCGCGCTGTCGGGGATGTCGGTACATGCAGAAGAGATGGACAGCCTCGAAGATAAGACCAGTAATCTACAGAGTCAGTTGGAAGGGATCAACCAGGATCTGGTTACGATCAGCAATGAAATCGCTGAGACAGAAGTGAAAATTGAAGAGTCTAATAATGAAGTATTCCGTTTGGAAGCATCGCTCCAGATTTCCCGTAATAACGAGGAAGTACAGTATGCAAACATGAAGACTCGAATTAAGTACATGTATGAAAATGGTTCGGACACACTGCTTTCTATGGTATGTGAAGCAAAAAGTATGGGAGAGTTCCTGAACCGTGTAGACTTTATCCAGAATATTACAAAGTACGATAAGGATATGCTGGAGAATATGGTGAAAGTACGTGAAGGTATTGAAGAGCAGGAGGCTGAACTGAAAAGCAGGCAACAGGAACTGCTTGACCTGCAAAATCAGCTGGACAGTGAACAGGCAGCGTTGCAGGCAAAAGCAGAAGAGACTTCGACAGACCTTGCCACGGTAAATGCACAGCTTGAGGCGGCACGTGCGGCACAGAAAAAGCAGGAGGAGGAAGCCCAGAGGAAAGCGGATGAGCAGTTGGCAAAAAAGGCACAGGAAGAGACAAAGCAGGCGTCAGCTTCCGCCGGAAGTAATACATCTGCGGGTAATAATTCCGGGAACAGCAGTTCAGCGGGGAATAACAGTTCTTCTGGAAATAATAATCCTTCCAACAACAATTCATCGAATAATACTAGTTCCGATTCTTCCAATTCCGGAAGCGGTGGCTATGTGATCCCATCAGGCGGTCTTACCCCGTCAAAGGGAAGGATCTGGTATAATGGACATACCGAGACTTACTATTCTCAGAAGGTACTTCCGGGAGGAGGGCTTGCGATCCCAGGACGCCATATAGCAAGTGACGGAACAATCAGGGATGCCGATGGTTACATTGTTTTGGCAAGTGATGATTACCCGAGAGGAACAGTTGTAGAGACGTCACTTGGTGCTGGAAAAGTATATGATACCGGAAGTGGATCCGGAAATATAGATCTGTATACAGATTGGTAAAAGAAAAGCGGGGCAGTAAAGGACAAACCTTTTACTGCCCCGCTTTTGAATTTAATGGGATATGTATTTTCAGTGAATCGAAAAGGCATATTTTGCTTTGTACTGGAGAAGTCCGGTTACTGTGCTTCGTAGGTTGCCTTAGCGTCACGTATCAGCTTGTCGAATTTATCTGCATCCCATGCAGCACGTCCTGTAAAGAGTCCATGCAGAAGAAACAGAAAGGTATTTACTCACCGGAAGGATGGGCTCACTACAAAGTTACAGGTGAAGCTGCACCGGAAGAATAAAAATGTTATAATTTGTTTATGGAATGAAGTCCTCTTGTGTGTTACAATACAAGAGGACTTTTGTTTTATAGAGAATAGTTGTCGAACGAAAGGGTGAAAACTATTAAAGAAAGGAAAGTGGAAGAGAAAATTACAGTTCGGATGACAGATACATACCTGTTTGACTTTACGTTATATCATACCTATTCGAAACTGGCAGGTTTTCTGACAAATATTCTGGGAGCAGCGATTGCTTTTATGGGAATCATCATGCTGGCTATGGGAAAGATAAAACCCGTGCAGATTATTTTTTATCTGGTAGCAGCGGCTGTGACGAATTCGCTCCTGGTAGGAAATGAACTTGCAGCAGTAAGACATGTAGAACTGTATATGATCGGCGGTCATGTGGGCGGTCATCTGGCAGCGACGATGGGAGATGCAGCCATTGAGAATATGGAAAAATTTCATGTAGATAAAGGATTTATCGGAGTACACAGTATCAATTTTGATGTGGGTCTGACATCCATCGCAACACCACAGATGCAGGTGAAGAGAGCGATATTCGAAGCATCCCAGCAGGTGTTTGTTCTTGCTGACAGCAGCAAATTCGGAGGCGGGTATGTGTCCGTGATCTGTCCGGTTAAGGATGTATACAAGATCATTACGGATTCGCAGATCAGCAAAGAGTATATCCGAAAAGCGGAGCATGAACAGATTCCACTTGTGATAGCCGGAAACCGGGAGCAATAATATGATATATGAGAGAATACAAAAGGGGCGCTTTTTAAAGCGCCCTAATCGATTTATAGCCAAAATAGAAATAAATGGAAAAGAAGAAACGGTCCATGTGAAGAACACAGGGAGGTGCGCGGAACTTCTGGTTCCGGGAGCAGAAGTGTTTGTCCAGAAGTCTGAAAGTGCAGGGCGTAAGACTGGCTGGGACCTGATCAGTGTCAGGAAGGCTGACCGGCTGATCAATATGGATTCCCAGGTGACAAACAAAGTGGTGCAGGAATGGATTGAAGCCGGGAGATGGTTCAAGGACGTGAAGATCGTCAGACCGGAAGTTACCTATAAGAATTCCAGGTTTGACCTGTATGTGGAATATGAAGAGAAAAAAGCGTTTATAGAAGTGAAAGGGGTTACGCTGGAAGAAGAAGGCGTGGTAAAGTTTCCGGATGCACCGAGCGAGCGGGCAGTGAAGCATTTAAAAGAGCTGGAAGAAGCGGTGCAGGAGGGGTACGAGGCTTATGTATTCTTTGTGGTCCAGATGAAAGGAGTACGTTATTTTACACCAAACAGACGGACTCACAAGGAATTTGCAGATATTCTTGCAGAAGCAGCGGAAACCGGGGTTCAGGTGATCGCAAAGGACTGTTTTGTAACGGAGGATTCCATTGCAATTGCGGACGAAGTTCCGGTAGTACTTACCAATTCACAGCTCTATGAAGCACCGGAGCTGCTTGTGGAATGGTACAGAGAGCGGAAACGGGATCTGCCATGGAGACATCATGTAAATGCCTATCGGGTATGGGTGTCTGAAATTATGCTACAGCAGACGAGAGTGGAAGCAGTAAAGCCATTTTTTGAGCGTTTCATGACAGAGCTTCCAACGGTAAAAGATCTAGCCGAGGCACCGGAGGATAAGCTTTTAAAGCTCTGGGAAGGGCTTGGATATTATAACCGGGTACGCAATATGCAAAAAGCAGCGCAGAAGATCGAGGAAGAATACGCAGGAAAATTTCCGGAAAATTATGAGGAGATCAAGGCGCTTCCAGGAATTGGAAATTATACGGCAGGGGCAATTTCTTCTTTTGCCTATGGAATTCCAAAGCCGGCAGTGGACGGAAATGTTCTCCGGGTGGTATCAAGACTGCTGGCGAGCGATGAAGATATTATGAAAGCGTCCGTCAGGACAAAGATAGAAAATGCGATTGAACCGGTGATCCCGGAAGATGCAGCATCGGATTTTAACCAGGGGCTGATCGAACTTGGTGCGATTGTCTGTGTGCCGAATGGGGAGGCAAAGTGTGAAATCTGTCCTCTTACGGGAATCTGTGAAGCGAAAAGGCTGGGAATCCAGAATGAACTGCCGGTGAAGAAAAAGGCAAAAGCGCGCAGGATTGAGGAGAGAACCGTTTTGATTTTTAAGGATGGTGATCATGTGGCAATCCGGAAACGACCGGATAAGGGACTGCTTGCAGGTATGTATGAGTTCCCGAATCTGGACGGAAAGCTTACGATGGACGAAGTAACCGCTTACAGTAAATCTATCGGGCTTGCACCGATCCGTGTGAAAAAGCTGCGGAATGCGAAGCATATTTTCAGCCATATTGAATGGCATATGACTGCGTATGAGGTGATCGTGGATGAACTGGAGAAGAACTGCAAAGAAGAGATGATCTTTGCACATCCGGAAGAAATACAAAAGGAATATTCCATGCCATCGGCGTTTAGCGCATGGAAGGTGAAATAAAAGAAGGACATTGCTTTTCGATTTTGCGAAATGCGATGTCCTTTCTTTGGATCAAACAAAATAATTATAAGTGTTTAAATCACCTGACGTGCAAGCCGTGGTGACTTTGCACCTTCCTGTGCATAAATTAGTGAGTACATGAAATATGCCATCACACATGCAGCAACTACATCCACTACGGAATGTTGCTTCAGGAACATGGTTGACAGAATGATCAGAATGCTTAAAACAAGAGATCCTTTCTGGATCAGTCTGGAGTGCTGAAGCTTCTCGCAATGGGAAATTGCGATGTAACAACAAATAGAGTTGTATACATGAAGACTTGGAAGCACATTCGTAGGTGTATCCGTCTGATAGATCCGTTTAACCAGCTCGATACAGAAGTTATCACGCATAAATACTTCCGGTCTCAAGTTCAATCCGTTCGGAAATACCGTGCAGATGATCAGAAAAATGGTCATACCGCTGAACATGATCGCGGAGGCTTTGTAAAATCCCTGTTTATCATTAAAGAACAAATATCCCAGTGTGACTGCAATATAAGCAAACCACAGCAGGTACGGAATGATGAAATATTCACAAAACGGGATGTAGTCATCGAATATCGAATGGATTACAAAATAATTGTCGGTCACATGGCGTTCCAGATAAGTAAACCATGGAAAATAAATAAAAGCATATAGTAATACCCATGCATGGCTGTATGTATGCATCAGTGTCTTTAATTTTTTAAAAATATGACTCATGATAAAAATCAGCTCCTTCGGGTGAAGATGTTTCTTCCTTGTTACTAGAGGTAGTATAACATTAAAAATTTTTCTCGACAACAGACTTCATAAAACATTCATATTTTTTTCTATTCTCTATTTTACGGAGAAACCTTCAAAGATATACATATCATATTTATTC
>UMFN01042181.1_pt1 | contig 13778 bp, 9 predicted proteins | sample 1965021 | NCBI WGS metagenome assembly UMFN01 (sample SAMEA4836047, study PRJEB28245) | human gut metagenome | biome: gut microbiome; material: fecal sample | place: Denmark | collected 2008
TCAGGGATCGACATTAAAAATCTCCGAACTTCACGGATTCAGGTTTAATTTTTCATTGGACGGATATCCTGTCACGTTTATCGGGATGCTCGCGATCACACTAATCACAAGCGCAACAACAACTTCTTTAAAACAACATCAAAAAGCCGCTGCGGAACGAGAAAAAGCGCTGGCAGAAGCTGATAAAGAAAAACTGCGTGCAAATCTTTTACGTGCCGTATCACATGATCTGCGAACACCACTCACAAGTATTATCGGCTCTTCCTCTTCTTATTTGGAAAACGGATCAGATATGACCGAATATGAACGAACCGAACTTGTATCAAATATTAAAGAGGATTCTGAATGGCTGCTGAATATGGTCGAGAATCTTCTTACGATCACGCGCATAGACAACAACTCTCAAGACAAAGTGAAGAAGTCTCCGGAAGTCGTCGAAGAAGTCGTTTCAGAGGCTATACAACGGCTCAGAAAACGGATTTCGGACGTCCGTATCAAAGTCCATATGCCGAATGATTTTCTTATGATTCCCATGGACGCCACATTAATCGAACAGGTTCTCATTAATCTTCTGGAAAATGCTTCCGTTCATTCTGAAAGTACGGAAGAGATCGATCTGATCATTACACAGACAAAAGAGTGTGTTTCTTTTTCTGTCCGTGACTACGGAAAGGGAATCGATCCCGAACAGCTTCCTTATATATTTGAAGGTCAGCGCAGTTCCGGAAAAAATTCAGACCACCATAAAGGAATCGGTCTGTCAATCTGTAAGACGATCATAGAAGCTCATGGAGGGAAATTAACCGCTGTCAATCACAAACACGGCGCCGAATTTATTTTTACACTTCCAAAAGAAAAGGAGGTTGAAGCAAATGCCTAAATTTTCAGTCTTAATCATTGAAGATGAAAAAAATATACAAACTTTCATGGGAAAGGTTTTAAAACGTCATGACTATCAGGTTCTTTATGCCGATACCGGTAAGCAAGGACTGGAAATGATCCGTTCCCGATGCCCGGATCTTATCCTTCTTGATCTGGGACTTCCGGACATGGACGGCTGTTCTATTATCCGGGACGTCCGTACATGGGCAAGTACTCCGATCATCGTTATTTCCGCCCGCACTGCCGAACGGGAAAAGGTTGCGGCTCTTGATCTGGGTGCTGATGATTATATTACAAAACCATTCGGAACTTCCGAGCTTCTTGCACGGATCCGCGCTTCCCTCAGACACAGCAATCGTCTGCTCACTGACAGCACCTTCTATATCCGTCCTTACCGACATAAGGATTTAATACTTGACTTTTCCAAACGGCTGCTCACGATTCGCGGCAATGCTGTCCATCTGACTCCGATCGAATATAAGATTGTAGCATATCTGGCGCAAAATTCCGGAAAAGTCATTACATATGCATCGATTCTTTCAAATGTATGGGGACCTTACGCTGATAATGACAATAAGATTCTTCGTGTCAACATGGCCAATATCCGCCGAAAAATCGAAGAAGATCCCGCACAGCCTCAATACATTTTTACCGAAGTCGGAGTCGGCTATCGTATGGCTGAAGATGAAGATGAGTAAATGTTAAAAACCCGCTAAGGTTTTTGCCGCTTTATTCCATTTTACACTTTGCTCCTTTAAAATAGAGACTGATTTGTTTTTATTTCATTTGTTTTGCACAGAAAATTATTTTTTTGTGTAAAACCGCAAAATTTATTTTAAGGAGTGACCTACAATGAATATCGGTTTAATTTTACTTATGCTAATCGGAGGCTCTGTCGGAGTTTTTTCTACACTCTACATTCTGATCAGCCTTCCTGTCATAATTTTTCTGAAGATTTATCGAAAAATTCGATTCGGAGCTTCTCTTTATGATTAAATAAAATCAATGATTTTCTTATCTTATGCATGTTTTTTACAGAGCTGAACAAAAAACTCCGTATACGTCACCGGGTTTTATCCCGAATCTGTATACGGAGTTTTTATTTTATCTTATTCTTTGTCTTTCTTGTTTATTATTCTTGCACTTTCTTGCTTAGCAGAACAATGATCTTTTATTCTTCTGTGACAAAAGCCTCTTCATCATCTGCTTCTTCTGTATCCATCACTTCATCCGTCAACGCTGTCTCTTCGTTTTCCAAACTTTCATTTACTGCATCTGCGCTTACTGCCTCAGCGTTTTCCGCTTCTGCATTCTCTCCTTCTGCGCTCTCTTCAGTTTCAAGTTCCTCTGCCAGCATCGCTTCTGCTCTGGCATCTGTATTTAACGCTACGTCACGATATTTTTTCATACCCGTACCCGCCGGAATATGTTTACCGATAATTACGTTTTCTTTCAGACCGACAAGATGATCGACTTTTCCTTTGATTGCCGCTTCGGTAAGAACTTTCATTGTTTCCTGGAAAGATGCGGCTGAAAGGAAGGAATCTGTAGCAAGTGAAGCTTTCGTAATACCAAGCATGATCTGCTCGCCTATAGCCGGCTCTTTTCCTTCTTCTTCAAGACGCTCGTTTACTTCATTGAATTCAAGAACGTCAACCATTGTTCCCGGAAGGAATTCTGTATCACCCTTCTCTTCGATGCGGACTTTCTTCAACATCTGGCGAACGATAACCTCGATATGCTTATCGTTGATCTCAACACCCTGCAGACGGTATACTCTCTGCACTTCCTGAAGCATATAATCCTGAACGGCTCTAAGACCTTTGATCTTCAGAATATCATGCGGATTTACACTACCTTCCGTCAGTTCGTCTCCGGCTTCAAGCATCACGCCGTCCTGTATTTTAATACGAGAACCGTACGGGATCAAATACGCCTTTGATTCGCCTGTCTCATCATTTGTAACGATGATCTCACGTTTCTTCTTCGTGTCGGAAATCATTGCGCGTCCGGCAAATTCCGTGATGATCGCAAGACCTTTCGGCTTTCTCGCCTCGAAAAGCTCCTCGACACGCGGAAGACCCTGTGTGATATCGTCACCGGCAACTCCTCCTGTATGGAACGTACGCATTGTAAGCTGTGTTCCCGGCTCACCGATCGACTGGGCAGCCACAATACCAACTGCTTCTCCGACCTGAACCGCTTCTCCTGTCGCCATGTTTGCTCCGTAACATTTTGCACATACGCCGTTCTTACATTTACATGTAAGGATCGTACGGATCTTCACTTTCTTCAGTGACTCGCCGTTCTCATCCACGCCTTTTTTCATAACGCGTTCCGCGCGGCGCGGTGTGATCATGTGGTTTGCTTTTACGAGTACATTTCCGTCTTTATCTTTGATGTCCTCACAGGAATAGCGTCCTGTAATACGCTCCTGAAGGCTCTCAATCTCTTCATTTCCATCCATAAATGCAGATACATACATTCCCGGAATCTCTTTTCCTTCTTCTGCACAATCAGAATCATGGATAATCAATTCCTGAGATACGTCTACAAGACGTCTCGTCAGGTAACCTGAATTGGCTGTACGAAGAGCCGTATCTGACAGACCTTTACGAGCACCATGAGCAGACATGAAATATTCAAGTACGTCAAGACCTTCACGGAAGTTTGATTTGATAGGCAACTCGATCGTACGTCCTGTCGTATCTGCCATAAGTCCACGCATACCTGCAAGCTGCTTGATCTGCTTATCAGATCCACGTGCTCCGGAGTCAGCCATCATAAAGATGTTATTATATTTATCAAGACCTGTCAGCAGAGCCTCTGTCAGCTTATCATCGGTTGCTTTCCAAGTTTCGACAACTTCTTTATAACGCTCTTCTTCTGTTATAAGACCACGTTTGTAATTCTTTGTGATTTTATCTACGGTATTCTGTGCTTCCTCGATCATCTGAGGTTTCTGCGGCGGCACCGTCATATCTGAAATTGATACAGTCATAGCCGCTCTTGTAGAGAATTTGTATCCGATTGCCTTTACATTGTCAAGCACTTCCGCTGTTTGTGTTGCTCCGTGAGTATTGATTACTTTTTCAAGAATCTGTTTCAACTGTTTCTTTCCGACATGGAAATCAACCTCGAGAAGCAGCTCGTTTCCTTCTACCTCTCGATCTACGAATCCAAGATCCTGCGGAATAATCTCATTAAACAAAAGACGTCCGAGTGTTGCATCGATCGTTCCTGTCTTCTCAGTTCCGTCCGGCATCATTCTAGTTACACGAACTTTGATTCGCGAGTGGAGCGTAATATATCCGTTCTCATATGCAAGAATTGCTTCGCTCATGCTCTTAAAGAACATTCCTTCGCCCTTTACTCCCGGTCTTTCCTGCGTCAGATAATAAATACCGAGAACCATATCCTGTGAAGGAACCGCCACCGGTCCTCCGTCGGACGGTTTCAGCAGGTTGTTCGGTGAAAGAAGCAAGAAACGGCACTCTGCCTGAGCTTCCTGTGACAGCGGAACGTGTACCGCCATCTGGTCACCGTCGAAGTCGGCATTGTACGCTGTACAAACGAGCGGATGGAGCTTGATTGCCTTACCTTCTACAAGAATCGGCTCAAATGCCTGGATACCGAGTCTGTGAAGCGTGGGGGCGCGGTTAAGCATAACCGGATGTTCCTTGATCACTTCCTCAAGAACATCCCAAACTTCCGGCTGAAGTCTCTCTACCATTTTCTTTGCATTTTTTATATTATGTGCTGTTCCGTTTGCCACAAGTTCTTTCATAACAAACGGTTTAAACAGTTCGATTGCCATCTCTTTCGGAAGACCGCACTGATAAATCTTAAGTTCCGGTCCTACGACGATAACGGAACGTCCCGAATAGTCGACACGTTTTCCAAGCAGGTTCTGACGGAAACGTCCGGATTTACCTTTCAGCATATCTGAAAGTGATTTCAGCGCTCTGTTTCCCGGGCCTGTAACCGGACGTCCACGGCGTCCGTTGTCGATCAAAGCATCTACCGCTTCTTGAAGCATACGTTTTTCGTTTCTTACGATAATGTCCGGCGCTCCAAGCTCAAGCAGTCTTTTCAGACGATTGTTTCTGTTAATGATTCTTCTGTACAGATCATTCAAATCACTTGTCGCAAAACGGCCTCCGTCAAGCTGTACCATAGGACGAAGATCCGGCGGAATAACCGGAATTGCAGAAAGGATCATCCATTCCGGACGGTTGCCCGACTCACGGAACGCCTCAACAACTTCAAGGCGTTTCACGATTCTCGCTCTCTTTTGACCTGTCGCATTTTCCAACCCTGCCTGAAGTTCTGCATATTCTTTTTCAAGATCGATGCTTTCCAGAAGTTCTTTGATTGCCTCGGCTCCCATGCCTACGCGGAATGAGCCGCTGCCCCACTTCTCTTTCTGTTCCTGATACTCTGTCTCAGAGAGAATCTGTTTATACTGAAGATCCGTCTCTCCTTTGTCGAGAACAATGTATGAAGCAAAGTAAAGCACTCTTTCCAATGTTCTCGGAGAGATATCAAGGATCAATCCCATACGGCTCGGAATTCCCTTGAAATACCAGATATGAGACACCGGAGCGGCAAGGGCGATATGCCCCATACGCTCACGACGCACACTTGCCTTTGTAACCTCGACGCCGCATCGGTCACAAACAACACCTTTGTAACGGATCTTTTTATATTTTCCACAATGACACTCCCAGTCTTTGCTCGGTCCGAAGATTCTCTCACAGAACAGTCCGTCTTTTTCCGGTTTTAATGTTCTGTAGTTGATCGTCTCCGGCTTTGTAACCTCACCTCTTGACCATTCCATGATCTTTTCCGGTGAAGCCAGACCGATCTTGATCGCGTCAAATGTTAACGGTTGATATTGTTGTTCATTATTGTTTGGCATATATTTGGATCCTCCTCTTATTCTTCCTCATAATCGGAATACTCGTCAAACTCAATGTCCACCGGGGCATCATCATCCGGCTCTTCCTCAGGTTCAACATCCTCGAGTTCCTCGCCTACAAACTCCTTCTCACTAAATCCGTGATCACCGAAAGATTCATTCTCATCACGGTACTTTCTGTCTCCTTCGATAATGTGACGCAGATCTGTCTCGCCGTAATCTACGTTCTCCATAATCTCTACTTCTGTATTGTCATCACGCAGGACACGCACATCCAACGCAAGAGACTGAAGCTCTTTTAAAAGCACCTTAAATGACTCCGGAATACCCGGTTCCGGTATATTTTCTCCTTTGATGATCGCCTCGTAAGTCTTCACACGACCTACAACGTCGTCGGACTTCACTGTCAGGATCTCCTGCAGTGTATAAGATGCGCCGTACGCCTCCAGCGCCCAAACTTCCATCTCTCCGAAACGCTGTCCGCCGAACTGTGCTTTACCACCGAGCGGCTGCTGCGTAACGAGGGAGTAAGGACCTGTAGAACGCGCATGGATCTTATCATCTACAAGATGGTGAAGTTTCAGGTAGTGCATGTGTCCGATTGTTACCGGACTGTCGAAATACTCACCTGTACGTCCGTCTCTCAAACGCACTTTACCGTCTCTTGAGAGCGGAACGCCTTTCCAAAGGTTTCTGTGTTCTCTATTGTCAGACAGGTACTGCAATACTTCCGGAAGAAGCTCCTGTCCATGTTTTTTCTCAAACTCTTCCCACTCAAGATTGACATAATCATTTGCCAGATCAAGAGTATCCATAATGTCGATCTCGTTTGCTCCGTCAAAGACAGGCGTAGAAATGTTAAATCCAAGAGCTTTCGCCGCAAGACTCAAGTGGATCTCAAGCACCTGTCCGATATTCATACGAGACGGCACACCAAGCGGATTCAAAACAATATCCAGCGGGCGCCCGTTCGGAAGAAACGGCATATCCTCTACCGGAAGCACACGGGAAACGACACCCTTGTTACCGTGACGTCCGGCCATCTTATCTCCTACAGATATCTTTCTCTTCTGCGCGATGTAAATTCTGACCGCCTGATTTACCCCGGGTGAAAGCTCATCGCCGTTTTCTCTTGTAAATACTTTCGCATCTACAACGATACCATACTCACCGTGCGGCACTTTCAAGGATGTATCTCTTACTTCACGGGCTTTCTCTCCGAAAATCGCACGGAGAAGTCTCTCCTCAGCCGTAAGCTCTGTCTCTCCTTTCGGAGTTACTTTTCCGACGAGAATATCTCCGGCGCGCACTTCCGCACCGATACGGATAATTCCTCTCTCATCAAGGTCTTTCAACGCATCATCGCCGACGCCCGGAATATCTCTCGTGATCTCTTCAGGTCCGAGTTTTGTATCTCTTGCCTCTGCCTCATATTCTTCGATATGAACAGAAGTATAAACATCATCCTGTACAAGTCTCTCACTCAGAAGAACAGCATCCTCGTAGTTATAACCTTCCCATGTCATAAAACCGATGAGCGGGTTCTTACCAAGAGCCATCTCTCCGCCTGATGTAGACGGTCCATCTGCAATAACCTGTCCTGCCGCAACAACGTCGCCTTTATTAACGATCGGACGCTGATTGTAACAGTTACTCTGGTTGCTTCGCTGGAATTTTGTCAGCTTATAAGATGTCTTCTTGCCGTCTTCTTCGCGGACAACGATCTCTTTTGACGTAGAGCTTTCTACTGTTCCCGCCCGTTCTGCGACAACACATACTCCCGAGTCAACGGCAGCTTTTACTTCCATACCCGTACCGACTACCGGAGCCTCTGTCGTCAGAAGCGGAACTGCCTGACGCTGCATGTTCGATCCCATAAGAGCACGGTTGGCATCGTCGTTTTCAAGGAACGGAATCAGAGCCGTAGCGACTGAGAATACCATCTTCGGAGAAACATCCATGTAATCGAACTTGCTTCTCTCGTATTCCTGTGTTTCCTCTCTGTAACGACCGGATACATTTTTATGAATAAAGTGGCCTTCTTCATCAAGCGGTGTATTCGCCTGTGCCACATGATAATTGTCTTCTTCGTCAGCTGTCATATAAACAACTTTTTCTGTAACGACCGGATTTTCCGGATCAGACTTATCAATCCAACGATATGGCGCTTCAACAAATCCATACTGATTAATTCGCGCATATGTTGCCAAAGAGTTGATCAGACCGATGTTCGGACCTTCAGGCGTCTCGATCGGACACATTCTTCCATAGTGTGAATAATGTACGTCTCGAACCTCGAATCCGGCGCGATCTCTGGAAAGACCTCCCGGTCCAAGTGCGGAAAGACGTCTCTTATATGTCAGCTCTCCAAGCGGGTTGTTCTGATCCACAAACTGAGACAACTGAGAAGAACCGAAGAACTCTTTCACCGCTGCCGTCACCGGTTTGATATTGATCAGTGACTGCGGGGAAATTCCTTCCTGATCCTGTGTCGTCATACGCTCACGGACAACTCTTTCTAATCTTGAAAGACCGATTCTGTACTGATTCTGGAGCAATTCTCCTACTGCGCGGATACGGCGGTTACCCAAATGGTCAATGTCATCATCCGTTCCCATGCCATATTCAAGATGCATATTATAGTTGATGGACGCGAGGATGTCCTCTTTTGTAATATGCTTCGGGATCAAATCGTGAATGTCACGTTTGATCAACGCTTTCATCTCTTCGATGTCTCCTGCGGACTCTTCGATAATCCCCGCCAAAACCGGATAATATACCTGCTCCGTAACACCTACTTCTTCAGGATCGATATCTGTAACAGCCTGAAGATCTACCATCATATTAGAAAGGATCTTGATGTTTCTCTCTTCATCTTCACCTTCTACCCACAGATAAGGAACGGCATTGTTCTGGATCTTATCTGCAAGTTCACGAGTAATCTTCGTACCTTTTTCAGCAACTATCTCTCCCGTAAGCTGACTCACCGCATCCTCTGCAAGTATGCAGCCTGCAATACGGTTTTTCAGCATCAGTTTCTTATTGAATTTATAACGTCCAACCTTTGCGAGATCATATCTTCTCGGATCAAAGAACATGCTGTTGATCAGACTTTCCGCGCTGTCTACTGCAAGCGGCTCGCCCGGGCGGATCTTCTTGTACAGTTCCAAAAGACCTTCCTGATAACTCTCCGCAGTGTCCTTTGTAAAGCTTGCAAGGATCTTCGGCTCTTCACCGAAAAGATCAACAATCTCTGCATTCGTTCCGATACCAAGTGCACGGATCAGCACTGTGATCGGAACTTTTCTTGTACGATCGACGCGCACATAAAAAACGTCGTTGGAGTCTGTCTCATATTCAAGCCATGCGCCTCGGTTTGGGATCACTGTAGATGAGTACAGTTTCTTTCCGAGTTTATCATGAGCAATGCCATAATAAATTCCCGGAGAACGCACGAGCTGACTGACGATAACACGCTCTGCACCGTTGATAACAAATGTACCCGTCTTTGTCATCAGCGGAAGATCTCCCATAAAAATCTCATGCTCGTTAATCTCATCAGTCTCTTTATTGTGGAGACGGACTCTCACTTTTAAGGGAGCAGCATAAGTCGCATCGCGCTCTTTACACTCATCGATCGTATATTTCACATCGTCCTCGCAAAGTGTGAAATCTACGAATTCCAGACTTAAGTGTCCGCTGTAATCAGCGATCGGGGAAATATCGTCGAACACCTCTTTGAGTCCTTCGTCAAGAAACCATTGATAGGAATCTTTTTGAACTTCAATGAGGTTAGGCATCTCCAATACTTCTTTCTGCCGTGAGTAACTCATGCGGAAACTTTTTCCGGTTTTAATGGGACGGATTCTGTTTTTCTCCATTGACGTTTCACTCCTCTATCATTTTTTCAATCATTCCTCTTTCGTTGTCCGCATCTCCTTTGTCGGACAACATCGAATGACCTGAATCTTTACAAACGGGACTTCTCTTGCATCTCAATTATTCCCGTTATCGTGGCAGTCGCCAAAACACCGTATAAACAGAGATTTTGGCACGTTGCTTCGCGTAAATGAAAAGAGCCTTGTAATAGTAATAACGCTTCTAATACGGCATACCTTTCCATAATAGTGCATTTTTAACTATAACACAAAGCTCTTTTCGTTGTCAATAACATTTCCCATTTTTTTCTTGACATTTTTCTTCATATATGATATTATGCGTCACTTTTCGACAAACGGCGATGTTTAACGTAAACGCACAACAAAGACAAAAGAACCGCAGAAGCATTTTATCTTCTGCGGTTGATTTTCTTAAGACCGTCTTACTTAAAGACGTTCATAAAGTTATCGGAAACTCCGATTATTTCATGCTAACTTCTGCACCTTCTGCCTCAAGTTTAGCTTTGATCTCCTCAGCCTCTGCTTTGGAAACACCCTCTTTGAGTGTCTTCGGAGCGTTGTCAACAAGCTCTTTTGCTTCTTTCAGTCCAAGACCTGTGATCTCGCGAACTGCTTTGATAACTTTAACTTTGGAAGCTCCTGCAGATACGAGTTCTACGTCAAACTCATCTTTTTCTTCTGCTGCTGCGCCACCGTCTGCTGCTGCTGCAACTACAACGCCTGCTGCTGCAGATACACCAAACTCTTCTTCACATGCTTTTACTAATTCATTTAACTCTAATACTGATAACTCTTTGATCGCTTCGATCATTTCAGCTGTTGTCATTTTAGCCATTTTTGATATCCTCCATTTTTAAATTTACTCTGCCGGACTCTTCTTCTGATCTCCGGTTCAGATTTTGTTCCTTTTTACATTGCGCCGCATATCCGGCACATCTGTATTTTACTCCTCTGCTGCCGCTTCTTCGGCCGGAGCCTCTGTTGCTGCCTCGCCGTCTTTCTCAGCGATCTGTTTAATAACACGAGCAAAGTTTGTAATCGGTGACTGCAAGCTTCCGAGCAATTTGGAGAGAAGTACCTCTCTTGACGGAATCTTAGCCAGTTCATTCAATCCGGCTACATCATATACAGTTCCTTCAATTACACCGGCTTTCATCTCAAGTTTGTCTGCTGTCTTAGCAAACTCTGCAAGAATTCTGGCCGGAGCTGTCGCATCTTCCTTAGATACGCAAAGTGCGCTCGGTCCTTCTAAATACTCATCCAGACCCGCGAACTCTGTTCCTTCAAATGCTCTCTTCATCATTGTGTTCTTACATACTTTGTAAGTAACGCCGGCTTCTCTGAGCTTTTTACGAAGCTCTGTATCCTGTGCTACTGTAAGTCCACGGTAGTCAACGATAACTACAGACTGAGCATCTTTGATGTCTTCTGCGATAGCTGCTACGATCGGTTGTTTTAATTCAACTTTTGCCACGTCCAGGTGCACCTCCTTATAGATTTTAAATGACTGCGTCCTGAGACCTTCAATCATCGGAAGCGCCGAAAGGCACATCCCGGGATTGCAGGCGATTACCAACATCCCGGGCAGCCCCCGAACTTTGGCTCGTCGCCTATACAAAAAACCTCTGCGACAGAAGACACAGAGGTTTACAAATGTTCTTTTTAAAAAGAATTCGTATCTTCCTCGGCAGGCGTTCTCAACCTTATGCCTAACGGCACCTGCTGTCTTCGGCAGTCAATTACTTTTATAAAATATCACTACTCATCCAAATTGTCAAGCACTTTTTTCACATATTGTTCCGCTTCACCTTCCGATAAAGAAAACTCTTCCTCATTATATTCCGTCAAAATCATATCGATTACCTCCGACCGATTTTTACGAAGTATTTCAGACAAAATTCCCTGACGGATGCAAGTGTCTACCGCCCGCTCTACCGCCTCTTCAAACGGAAGTTCTCCTGACATCTGCTGACGGATCATTGCGACAAACCGGGAATATTCCCGCAGTGTCACACACTTTTCCATAAGTTCTCTGTTGTGACCAAAATTAATATTCAGCACAACCGCTTTACATTCAAGCGCCGGCGGCACTTCTTTTCCCGTCTTAACAAACAAGTCGCTTAGTTTCAGTTCCTGTCGTTCCGGCTCTTGTTTCGTTCCGTTATAAAAAACAATATACTGCGGGAACGGGATATGTAAAGGAACGTTCGTATAGAGCTTTTGTTTCACATCTTCGATCCGTTCCCGATAAAGCGACGCAAAGTAAAACAATCCTCTCAGCGGCAGATTTGGACTATATGAACTTTGATGTTCATATAAATTCATCACATCACCGATAATAAAGGACAAGTCATTCTTCATTCCCATGTACACAACATCTTCAATCGTTGTGATCGTCAGTTCATCGGGATTCGTATACGCGCTGTCATTAACCACGTTATACAGCTCCGGAAGTTCCTTTTTATCTCGAAAAATAATACGGAAAACCCTGTCTTTGAGGTGACCCCTCAAAGTTAGACTTTTACGAGACGACTTCGGTCGTCTCGTTTTTCTTTATGCAGTTAAAAGATGGAGTCGGTATTGGACAGGACTTCTCCATCCTAACTTTTCTTTTATTCGTTTCTCATTGTAGTATTTTATGAAACGTTCTATTTCAGATTTTAATTCCTCGTAGCTATAATAAACAATACCATAGTAAATTTCCTGTTTGAGCAGTCCAAAGAAGTTTTCCATTACTGAATTATCCAGACAGTTTCCTTTCCTGGACATACTTTGAAATATTCGTTCCTCTTTTAATCTGTGGGAGTATGCTTTCATTTGGTATGCCCACCCCTGGTCAGAATGAAAAGTTCTTCTGTATGGGCAATCTGCAGTAACCTCAATTGCTTTATCTAAAGCATCCATTACGTTCTTTGCAGAAGGTCTTTGATCTATTCCATAGCTAAGTATTTCGCCATTGCACATATCCATGAATGGATCGAGATAAAGCTTATGTATCGTCATACGGCCTTTTTCGTCAACTTCATAGTACTTGAATTCACTGGTATCTGTAGTGATCTTCTGATGAGGTATATGTGTATTAAAACGTCGATGGATTCTGTTAGGTGCAACCGTACCAACCCTGCCTTTATAGGAACTATATTTTCTACTTTTATGAGTGTATGATGTTACCTGTAAGCCAAGTTTTTGAACAATACGTTGAACTTTCTTTTTGTTTATGGAATATCCCTGATTGCGAAGGTCTCCAAGAATTCTACGATATCCATAATTCTTATGTTCTTCACGGATCTCGAGTACCTTTTCCTCAATTTCCTGATCTGGATTTCCTCTGTCAAAACGCTTTTGCCAATACATATATGTTGCTTTTGGCATTCCAGTATATGAGAGAAGGTCTTTTAACTTGAACTGTCTTCGGAGACTGTTGATGATTCTTGCCGTTCTCTCATTTTTGCTTCGTCCTCTAAGCGCAGTCTCCTCAGTTCTTTTAAAAACGCATTCTCTATTCTTAACTTCAGAAGTTCATCTTCCAGTTCTTTTACGTGCTCTGCACTTGTGTCAACAGAAGATTCTTCTAATGGCACTATTTTGGAATTTTCAACTGATTTATTCAATGTTTTCTTTCGGCCTTTCTTATGTGGTCTCAACGCATCAGGACCAGCTGCTCGAAAGCGATTCACCCAGTTCGCAATCATACCGGAATTGGTAATACCTTCTTGCAGCGCCAAATCTTGATATGAGATTTCACTTGATAAATATAATTCTACAACAGAAAGCTTTTTTTCGAAAGAATATATATCATTTTTTCGAGAACGCAATAAACCTTCATCTCCCAGAGTTTGATAATTGTGAACCCATTGCTTAATATTGCTTTTAGCAGGGACTCCATACGTTTTAGAAAGATATTTGTACCCGCCTTCTCCGTTTAAATATGACAAAACAACTTTCTTTTTAAATTCAAAAGAATATTTAGCCATAAAAATACCGACCTCCAATCGTTAGATTTTTAGGTCTAACTTTTGGGGGTCGGTACACTTTATACTTCCTGTGTATTCTTTTATTTTTCAACCGATTTCCTC
>UMFN01040067.1_pt1 | contig 13747 bp, 10 predicted proteins | sample 1965021 | NCBI WGS metagenome assembly UMFN01 (sample SAMEA4836047, study PRJEB28245) | human gut metagenome | biome: gut microbiome; material: fecal sample | place: Denmark | collected 2008
TGACGGGCAACTGTCTATTTTCTAATTTTATTTCGAACTCACGTTTATTACGTGGGATCAGGATTTGTCTAATCTCCATGTAGGTGACAAAGTGGCATTGGAAGCCTCTTCCACTTCGGGACAGTTGGTTACCTTCGGATTGGCTGAGGGCGATGAAGAATTGGCCATGTTACATTGGTCGGATGGCATCGGTACGCTCGAATGTTTGGGGGAGGGCACCGTGACCTTGACGGCATGCCAGTATAGTAGCGACAGGAACTATAAGAATGCCGAGCCTGTGGTGAAGATATTGACCATATCTAAAGCGGATGGCATAGGGGCAGAAAAGGTATCGTCGATGGAAGTATACGGTTTGCATGGGCATATTCGTGTAAGAGGCATGAAAGCCGGGCTACCTTTACGGGTCTATACGTCCGATGGTGTTTTGTTACATGAAGAAACGTGCGATGGTTCGAATATGGATTTGGCCGTACCGTGTTCCGGGCTTTATTTGGTAAAAGCAGGGGATAAAACGGTCAAACTGATAATGAAGTAAGGACACAAGACAAACTTTTCTATATATACTTTGGATTGTGGGCGAGATTTGGGCAAAAGAGCCCTGTCTCGCCCTTTTTCCTTGGGATAGCTTCGTTGGTTTTATTTCCTTTACCTACCGGTATTCTTCCTTCACGACAATCTTGTCGCCGGAATCGTCCACTTTGAAGAGGTGGGGCACACGATGGTAGTGGCCGTGGATATCCTTATGGCTGTGGACAGACATGAGCAGCTCGCCATCGAACGTGCGGAACAACATGCCGTGTCCGAAGTTGGGTGGGGTAATGGGCTGTTCTTCCTGCACCCACGGGCCGTTCAATGTGCCGCTTTCCGAATAAGCTACCCCTTGGGTATAGACATTATAAATCCAACTGGTCCATATCATACCCAAGCGTCCTGTCTGGGTGCGGAACAAATAAGGGCCGTCCGTCACGCGGTTGGGAAGCGTGTCTCCTTCGATGACTTCCCGGCTCCAAGGCGATGCGCTGGCCTTGAACAATAGTTTTCCTTTACCGATGCTGCCGCTTAGGTCGGGTTTCAATTCTATTTTTTCGATGGTGCCGTCCCAGTTTTGCAGCCATTCGTGGCAGTAGACCATGTAAGGCCGTCCGTCCGTGTCTATCCATAACGTACCGTCGAGCGTCAATTTGTCTGCCGGGAGGTAAGTCTCATCCTTCATCGGGCGGTAGGGGCCTTCGGCTTTGTCGCTGACCAACACATGGCAAGCCCGGCGTTCCAGGTTGTTTCCTTTGTAACGTCCCACACTTACGGCCTGGTTGGTGAAAGTGGCAAAATAGTAGTATTTACCTTTATATTGGTGAAGCTCAGCCGCCCAAATCATGGGTTTCGGCCCCATCCAAGATTCAGGGTCGGTTTCCGTTACGGTGTAAGGGCCGTCCCAATACCGCAAGTCTTTGCTTTTCCATAACTTGCCACCCGTTCCGGTCATATAATAGGTCATGGTGGCGCGGTCGGGCAAGATGCAAGGGTCGCTCAGGACGATGGAGTCCAAGGGCACATGGGTTTTGATACGGGATTGACACATACCGCTGCATACGGCAAGCAGGCATACTAAAGCAGTCAATAGCTTTTTCATGATGAAAAGGGTTAATGGGTTTCTTTAGGGACAAAGATAGTGCTTTTTATCGGTTTTCATGTTGTTTCCGGCTGATTTGAGGTCTGCATTGCCGGATTTCTACAGGAATGGCCCGTGCCTGCACTTCGGAAGCCTTGAAGCACAGGAGAGCCATTGAGGCTTTCCGGCAGTCAGGGTGGCTTTGGTCGAATACGAAATTACCGAGGCTGTAGAATACGGGTCGGGAATCGATGTATTCCAAGGGTTGCACGACGTGTGGATGGTGTCCTATGATGGCATCTGCACCGGCCTGTACCAACAGGTGGGCATCGTAACGCTGCTGCATGTCGGGAATGGGTTGGAACTCCGTGCCCCAATGCAATACGGCCACGATGCGGGCAGAAGGGTGTGAGGCTTTATATTTCCGGATAGCAGCGGCCAACCGCTTGACGGAAGCACGGCATATATCCGGTTTTCCTTCCGCTCGCGGCCAGTTCTCTATCGGGAGGGGGATGGTGTTGAAGAGTGCCACTTCGAGCTTGCCTTTCCTTATGATTACGGGAGTGGTCTGCTCTTCAACCGTCTTTCCGTAACCGAGTGGGACAATGTCAGCGTCCCGGAGTGCGTGATAAGTATCGGCCAATCCATCCCGCCCATGGTCTATGGTGTGGTTATTGGCTAAGGCGGCGTGTGTAATACCGGCTTGCCGGAGGGCTTTGGCCCATGTGGGTTTGCCTCGGAAAACGAATTTCTTGCCCACCGGAGTGTGGCGTTCGGTGAGCGGGCACTCCAAGTTGATAACCACAGCATCGGCCTTTTGGAATGCCTCGCTGACTCCCTGAAACAGTCCTTTCACGCCTTCGCGCTCTATCCAAGGGCGCGTACCGCGATCCAACAAAACGTCTCCCGTGAAAAGGATGCTTAGCGTGTCCTCTTTCGTTTGTTGCCGACAGGAGGAAAAGAGGCAGAGAAGGGGGTAAATCCAAAGTAATGTCTTTAGCATCCTGAACTGTAGAAATAAGTTTCGTCCACTGTAGGTACATGGTCCAACAGGTAGGGACGTATCCATGAAGGTACGTTCGGTGCTTTGCCGTCCTTTAGCATTTTTTGCCATTCATCGTCCGTCAACCGTTCGCCCAAGGGACGGACGAATTCGTAATAGCTGAATGTGGCTCCACGGGTGAGGTAGATTTGTCCTCCGATGTCAACCAGTACGTAGAGGGCGTTGGCAGTGCCTGTGGCTTCATGCAGGATGCCGTTTTTTCCGCATTCCTGTACGTTGCGGGTGAATACGTCCGCTACGAGGGCTACGGAGCGTGAGGAACCTTTCACCTCTTCTATGCTGTTATAAGAGACTCCCGGCTCGATGACGCTGAGCGTGAACCATTCGATGGAGCTTCCCATTTTCTGTATGTCCATGTATTCCTCTGTCGTGAGTGTGTCTCCCCGTAGTTCCTTTTCTGTCACTCGGAGGCAGAAGTCCACCTGTTCTTCAAGGATGCGGGCTTTCGAAATCAAATCCTCATCGTCGAAATCCGTTTCCTTCAGGAGTTGTCGGTGCCGAGCGATGAGCTCTTTCAGTTTCTTCCAGAAAGTCTGGTTGGGTTCTACGTATCCGACAACGACCGGGATGGCCAATTCACCACCGCCCCCGCATTCGGCCAACATGGGCTGTTCGCCATAGAGTATGACATCATGTTTCAGTCCCGTCCACGAAGCCAAGGCCGTATATAGGTTTTTGATTTGCCAAGCCGGGGTTTGCATCAGGCAGGGATAATCCTTGTTGGGGCGTTGCAATTCTATGAGGGCTTCCATCCATCGGTCGTACATGGTGACTGTGTCTCCGGAACGGTCTTGGAATTTTCTTTTCATCTTGTCGGCCATGACGGGGTAGTCTTTCCAGTTCTCTTTCTCGTGGTAACATGTGTCGAGGAGGGCGGTCGCACTTTTTACGCCGAAGGCAGCAAACACGTCCAAAGCCTTGGGATAGGCGCGGTTGCTGTTGGGGGTGTCATCTGCCATTTCATTCAAGACTTCGTTGTCTGCCATGTAGCGTGCAGGCATGAAATTGATTTTGTCGGCACAACTTAATTGGATTTTGGGCTTGATGCGGTTGCGTGTCTTGAAGACTTCCTTGAGCATGCCGTCTATTTGCCGGATGGCATCTTCGTCGTGTGCCAGAATCCGGTCGGTCAGTCCGTGTCGGCTCATATAGTCCGCCATTTCGAGGATGGAGGCATTGTCCGGTGTCCCCATAAGGAAAGTAAGGGCTTGATTTAGTTTCAGGCAAGCTTGCCGGAGTTCAGCCGGGATACGGTTCAGCGCAGCGGCTATTATAGCCGCGCGCCACAGGGTTTCCGGGGTCTCGCGGCAGAAGGAGGCCGTCTGCAACCACGTCATACACTGGAAATAGCAACGGTCGTTTGCGTTGTGGGCGTAATGGCCGCGAGGTTTGAACAAACTGTAAGGGAAGAGTATGTCCGTATAGCCCAAAAAGGCGGAAGGAGCATCTTGGCAACCCGTAGTGCTCCGTAACTCAGCCTTGTAAGCAGGTTGCAATGCGACAGGCACGGGCAGTTCTTTCTTTGTCAGCAGGTAATAGGCTATGGCGAAATAGGTGGCGGCGTATCCTGCCTCAGCCTTAATGGTTTCTTGCTGTTCCAGGTTCATGCATTCCGTGTAGAGGGCTTGCACTATTTTCTGTAAGGCCGGGTTGAAATGGTTTCGTTCGAGGCTTTTCAGTGCATAACTGAAATACATGTGGTAGGCTTGCAGGTAGACATCCGTGGTGATGAAACTGGGTATTTGTTGGTAGTCGTTGGCTTCGTATACATGGAATAGCTGTTCGTACCCCATGGGGGCGATGGCAAAGTTGCAGCGGTCCAACATTGAAAGGAACTTTCCGCTGGGCTTTTCTATTTGGAAAAGGTTGACACAAAGGAAGGAGTTGAGCAGTTTGTGTCCGTCCCTTGTTTTGTATTTGTGTCGGGCGAGTTGGGCCATGCGGCGGTCGATCTTTTCCACGAAAGCTTTTTCTTCAGGCAGGAGTTTGACTTTGTCGTATGTGTCCGCATAAACGAGGTTTTTCTCATAGCTTTCGTAGAGCGTCTTCTCGCACAAGTCATAGTACCAATCTGTCTTGCGGCAGAAGAAATTGTTCAGGTCTCCTTCGATAAACCAGTATCCATGCAGGGCGTATGGATAACTTCTGAGGATGCGGAGTTCTTCGTAGCCCAATCCGTTGATGTCCTGTTCCAAATCCACGCTTTGGGGAAGAAGGCTGTCTGTCAGCAGGCGGGAGGCGGGAGCAGCTTGTACGGGTTGTTCCTGAGCTTGCTGTGGTTGGGTCGGTGCTTTTTTCTTATAAGAGTTGCAGGAGGCCGCCATGCCCATTGTGAGGAATAAGATGCAGCAATAGATGGAAAGATGGTGTTTCATGAGTAGTGAAAGTTAATGTGTTGGTAATTTATGGGTTGGGCAGGTCACGCTCAAATGCCAGTCCGAAGCCTTCTTGACGGTATAAAGCCTGTACTAAGGTGTCGTCGGACACACGTTCCGTGGTACAAACCCGTGCAGGAACAGAGTCACGCAAGATATGGAAGTCCACTAACGGGCGCGCCAACCGCGACCCCATCCACAATGGACGGATGAGCCTGCCCTTGTAGAGTTTGAAAAGGAAGAGCCGCTTTTCCGGATGTGGGAAATAACGGGTGGGTTTGATGACTCCCACGGCGATTTCCGGTGTCCCGTCACCAGTCAAGTCACCGCAATCGAAACGGTAGACGGGGTAGGGGAGTTCCCATTCCGACACTTCAGTACCGTCGATGAAGTGACGTAACACACTCAAACTGTCGTGTATGTGTTCCAAGCGGATTTCTCCCTTCAAACCGTTTTCGAATGAGTAGGAAAAGCATGAATCCTTGTCCGTGCAGGCTGCCGGAAGGCAGGCCATGCCCACGACAAGAATTCGTATGATGGATGTCGCGCCCTTCATCGGTTCATCGAGGTTCGCCTAACTTGCGGCAGAGTTTGCCGCCTGCCATGCAATAGGCTCCCAACAGAATGAAGGGGATACTCAGTATCTGGCCCATGTTGATGGGCATGGCGGCTTCCCATGCTTCTTGCACCTCTTTGGTATATTCGATGAAGAAACGAGCCGTGAAGATGGTAGTCAGGCAGAAACCGAAATAGAAGCCTGTACCGACTTTCTGCGGATATTTATGGTAAAGCACGTATCCGGCAATGAGGAACACGAAATAGCAGATGGCTTCATAGAGTTGGCCGGGATGGCGTGGCAGCATGTCGACGCGCTCGAAGACGAAAGCCCAAGGCACATCGGTCGGCTTGCCGATGATTTCCGAGTTCATCAGGTTGCCCAGACGGATGAACATGGCACTGGCCGGAGTGGCGATGGCAATGTTGTCCAGTACACGCATGATGTTCAGTTTCGTTTTCCTGACGTAAAGCCAAAGGGCGAGCATCAAGCCTATCGTACCGCCGTGGCTGGCCAGTCCGGCGTAACCGGTGAACACCCAACCGTTGGCCGTCTGCCGCATGGGCAGGATCATTTCCAAGGGATGGGCGAGGAAGTAGCCCGGTTCGTAGAACAGGCAGTGCCCCAGACGGGCACCTACGAGGATGCCTACGAAACAATAGAAAAATAACGGGTCGAACAGTTTGTCGGCGATGTGCTGTTGCCGGTACAGGCGTTGCACCAATACGTAGGCTGCCAACAGGGCGAAGCACCAACATAGCGAATACCAACGCACGCCGAACGAGCCGAGGTGGAAAGCGAACAGGTCGGGATTCCACGTGATAAATAACAGGTTGTCCATAGCGGTCATACGTTGAAACGGAAGTGCATGATGTCGCCGTCCTGCACCACATAGTCTTTTCCTTCCACTCCCATCTTGCCTGCCTCGCGTACGGCGGCTTCCGAACCGTAACGGATGTAATCATCGTATTTGATGACTTCCGCGCGGATAAAGCCTTTTTCAAAGTCCGTGTGGATGACGCCGGCACACTGCGGGGCTTTCCATCCCTTGCGGAAGGTCCAGGCTTTCACTTCCATCTCTCCGGCCGTGATGAACGTCTGCAAGTCCAACAAATGGTAGATAGCTTTGATGAGTCGGTCGCATCCTGATTCCTTCAACCCCATGTCTTCCAGGAATATCTGTTTTTCCTCGTAGCTTTCCAGTTCGGCAATGTCGGCCTCCGTCTGGGCGGAGATGATGAGCAGTTCGGCATTTTCGTCCTTGATGGCTTCGCGTACGGCATCCACGTGTGCGTTACCGTGGGCGGCAGAGGTGTCGTCCACATTGCAGACGTAGAGCACCGGTTTGGCCGTGAGCAGGAAAAGGTTTTTGGCCGCCTGCTGTTCGTCTTCGCTTTCGAAGGTGACGGTGCGTGCCGATTTGCCTTGTTCCAAAGCTGTTTTGTATTGCAACAACACGTCGTATTCCAGTTTGGCTTGTTTGTCACCGCCCACCTTGGCCACTTTTTCCACGCGTTTGATGCGGTTTTCAATAGTTTCCAAATCCTTGAGCTGTAGTTCCGTGTCGATGATTTCCTTGTCGCGCACGGGGTCTACCGACCCGTCCACATGCACGATGTTGTCGTTGTCGAAGCAGCGCAATACGTGGATGATGGCGTCGGTCTCACGTATATTGCCGAGGAACTGGTTGCCCAGACCTTCTCCTTTGCTGGCTCCTTTCACCAGTCCGGCAATGTCCACGATGTCGCATGTGGCCGGAACGATGCGCCCGGGGTGGACCAATTCCGCCAGTTTGTTCAGACGTTCGTCCGGCACGGTGATTTGTCCCATTTGTGCGTCGATGGTACAGAACGGAAAGTTTGCAGCCTGTGCCTTGGCACTCGACAGACAGTTGAAAAGGGTAGACTTGCCCACGTTGGGCAAACCTACTATACCTGCTTTTAAAGCCATAGTTTATTTTGTTTTTATCAATTACCTTATTTAATTAGGTGCAAAAATAAGAATAAATCCGCTATGTGGGAAATCTTTTTCGTTCTGCGCCAAACGATTTTTCAATCTCAGCCGAATGATTTTTCAATCTCAGGCGAACGATTTTCCGTTCTGCGGCAAGTGATTTTCCGTTCTCTGTGCGGCGGTTTCCCGTTTTGCAGCGGACGGTTTTGGAACTTGCCGACAACGTTTTCCAGTTTCTCAATGTGCTTCCAACCAGTTTCTTCCCCAACCGTAATCGGCTTCGAGCGGGACTTGCATGCTGTAGGCGCGTTCCATTTCTTCGATGACGATTTGCTGCACGCGCTCTTTTTCTTCCGGATAGACACTGAAGTTCAATTCGTCGTGTACTTGTAAAATCATTTTAGAACGTATGTGCTCTTTTTGGAAGCGGTGGTAAATGGCTATCATGGCAATTTTGATGATGTCCGCCGCACTGCCCTGTATCGGGGCATTGATGGCGTTGCGTTCGGCATAACCGCGCACCACTGCGTTGTGGCTGTTGATGTCGCGCAGATAGCATTTACGATGGTAAATGGTTTCGGTATATCCCTTTTCACGCGCTGTTTCAATGCTCTTCTGCATGTATTCCTTCACTTTGGGATACGTGATGAAATAGCCGTCAATCAACTCTTTGGCTTCCGCGCGGCTGACGTTCATCCGTTCGGCCAATCCGAATACGGTGATACCGTATATGATGCCGAAATTGGCTGTTTTGGCCTTGCTTCGTTCTTCGCGGGTAACTTCTTCCAATGGCTTTTTGTAAATTTTTGCGGCGGTAGCGGCATGGATGTCGTACCCTTCGCGGAAAGCCTCTATCATGTGTGGGTCGCCGCTCAAGTGGGCCATGATACGCAGTTCGATTTGGGAATAGTCGGCTGAGAAGAATTCACAACCCGGTTCCGGGATAAAAGCCTTACGGATTTCTTTGCCTTCCTCGTTGCGTACAGGGATGTTTTGCAGGTTCGGGTTACTGCTGCTCAGTCGTCCGGTCGTGGTAATGGTTTGATTGAAGGAGGTGTGGATATGTCCGGTTTCGGGATTGATAAGCTTGGGCAAGGCATCGATGTATGTACCCAATAGTTTTTTCAGTCCGCGGTGTTCCAGGATTTTTTCCACGATGGGATGGCGCGTGCGTAATGTTTCCAATACTTCTTCCGAGGTGACATATTGTCCTGTTTTGGTTTTCTTGGGCTTTTCGCTTATTTTTAGTTTTTCAAACAAGACTTCGCCTACTTGTTTGGGAGAGGCTATGTTGAACGGTTCACCGGCCAAGGCGTGTATCTCTTCTTCCAAACGGTTCATTTCTTTGGTGTAGAGCGTAGAAGTTTCCTTCAACGCCTCGGTGTCGATGCACACTCCGTTGCGTTCCATCCAAGCCAATACCGGCATGAGCGGCATTTCTACTTCGCGGAACAGGTCATAACATCCTTCTTCCTTTAACTTCGGTTCAAACACGTTTTTCAGTTTCAAGGTAATGTCGGCATCTTCGCATGCGTATTCATATACTTGCGACGGAGGAAGGTCTGCCATGTTCTTCTGGTTCTTTCCTTTCGGTCCGATAAGTTCTTCGATATGGATGGTCTGGTAGTTCAGATAGACTTCGGCCAGATAGTCCATGCCATGACGTAATTCCGGTTGTAAAAGGTAATGGGCAATCATGGTGTCGAAGATTTCGCCTTTCAATGTAATACCGTAGTTTTGCAGTACCATCAAATCATATTTGATGTTTTGCCCGATTTTGAGTATCCGCTCGTCTTCGTAGACCGATTTAAATTCATTAACTATCTTTTGTGCTTCTTCAGGGTCTTGCGGAATCGGTACGTAAAAAGCCTGATTTTCCTCGACACTAAAGCTCAATCCCACCAATTTGGCACTGATGGGGTCGGTTCCGGTGGTCTCCGTGTCTAGACTGAGAAAATCTTTTGTAACGAATAAGTCAATAATCCGCTGTCTATCTTCTTTCGTTTCAATGAGTTGGTAGTCGAAATCCTCCTTTTTGTACTTGCTGAGATTTGAATATTTGCTTGCTTCCGGGGATTCGTCCGCAAATTCTGCAAAGAGAGAGCCTTGGAAAAAGCCCGGTTCTGCGGTGGGTTGCTTTTTGGAGAACTTTCGTTCCAGTAAAGTCCGGAACTCTAAATCTTCGAATAAACGTTGCAAGGTTTCTGCGTCCGGCTCTTTTGTGGTGAGTGCCTCCAGGTCGAGCGTAATGGGCACGTCCGTTTTGATGGTGGCCAGGAACTTAGAGAAAGCAATCGTGTCGCGGTGGGTTTCCACTTTGGTTTTTAAACTGCCTTTCAGTTCGTCCGTATGTTCCAACAGATTTTCGATACTGCCGAATTGGTTGACGAGTTTGGATGCGGTTTTTCCGCCCACACCGGGACAACCCGGAATATTGTCGGACGCGTCCCCCATCAGTCCGAGGATATCAATGACCTGCGTCGGAGAGGAGATGTCGAATTTCTCGGTGACCTCTTTTACCCCCATGATTTCAAAATCTTTGTCTCCGAATTTCGGACGGTACATCTTGACCCTCTCGTTGACTAATTGGCCGTAGTCTTTGTCGGGTGTCATCATGTAAGTTTCCAAGTTCCCGTGTGCGGCAGCCTGTGTGGCCAAAGTGCCGATTACGTCGTCAGCTTCAAATCCGGCGACTTCGAGGATGGGGATACGGTAAGCCCGTATAATATCTTTTATAATAGGTACGGCGGTGCGGATGGCTTCCGGTGTTTCTTCCCGTTGTGCTTTGTATTCGGGATAGGCTTCGTGGCGGAAAGTGGGACCTGCAGGGTCAAAAGCCACGCCGATATGCGAAGGATGCTCTTTGTTGAGCACCTCCTCCAATGTGTTGACAAAGCCCAAGATGGCTGATGTATTAAGCCCTTTCGAATTGATGCGGGGGCTTTTGATGAATGCGTAGTAAGCTCTGTAAATGAGCGCGTAGGCATCGAGTAAAAAAAGTCTGTCCATACGTTATGATGATTTTCTCCGTAAATTTACGTAAAAAATATGAGTGGCTTTTGATTTTTATGTAATTTTGTACTCCGAAATCATCTGATTATATGGACGTATTAACTCAAATCCGGAAACCGGTGGAGCGTGAAATGAAAGATTTCGAGTCGCTTTTCGGTATTACTCTGCAGCACCAGAATCCTCTTCTTATGATAGCTTTGCGGCATGTGTTGAGCCGTAAGGGGAAGTTGATGCGTCCGATTTTGACTTTGTTGGCTGCAAAAAAGTACGGTGAAATCAATGATTCCGTGTTGCATGCTGCCGTGAGTTTGGAGATGTTGCATACTGCCAGTCTGGTGCATGATGATGTGGTAGACGAGAGTGGCGTGCGTAGGGGACAATCCTCTGTGAATGCCCTTTTGGATAATAAGGCTGCCGTCTTGGTGGGCGATTATCTCTTGTCTACGGCTTTGAAGCATGCGGCCATGGCTGGTGACCTGAGGGTAGTAGATTTGGTCGCTCGTTTGGGGCAGACGCTTTCCGACGGGGAATTGCAGCAGTTGTCCAACGTGAAGTCCGATGAAATCAGCGAAAATCAGTATTTCGACGTGATTCGGCGTAAAACAGCTTCTTTGTTTGCCGTATGTGCCGAAGTCGGTGCTTTGTTATCAGGGGCATCGGAAGATGAAATCCGTCGTTTAGGTGAGTTCGGCACTTATGTAGGTATCTGTTTTCAGATTCGTGACGATGTATTCGACTATTATGATGCTGAAGTAGGTAAACCTACGGGTAATGACATGAAAGAAGGTAAGCTTACTCTTCCGGTGGTGCATGCCGTACTTCAGCCCGGCGCAGAGACGTGGCATGAGACGGCGTTGAAAGTACGTGCGGGTAGGGCCACAGAAGAAGAAATCTCAGCTTTAGTGGATTTTACCAAACAGTCGGGCGGTATAGAGTATGCCCGTCGTAAAATGGATGAATTTCGTGAGCAAGCAGTCGGTTTGATTGATTCTGATGGAAACGAAGCCGTAGGTGAAGCCTTACGTTTGTACTTGGATTTCGTATTGAAACGGGTGTCTTAATAGGGTTGGGAGGATGATTTGTTCCTCCAATCCGATTATAGACGATTGATTTCTTCCGTATCCAATCCTGTACAGGCTGCTATCGTATGGGTTGGTATGCCATTGGCTTTCATCTGTCTGGCTATGTTTAGCTTTTCTTCTTCTTTCCCTTTTTCCATACCTTCCTGCATCCCCTTTTCTATACCTTTTTCTATACCTTTTTCTATTCCTTTTTCTATTCCTTTTTGCATCCCTATTTGTATCCCTTTTTGTTCTCCTTCCTTTGTGGCTTTTTGAACGGCGAAGTCAATGGTGTTTCTCCAGTCGCGGTATACTTTCAGGCTCGTTTCGTAGTGGTGGTATTCCTCTACGGTGAACTTCGCGATTTCTGCTGCCTCGAAGAACCGGGTAAAGACGCGTTCCTGTAGCGTAGCGGGCTTTTCCATCAGCCGCGTGAGGTTGCGTAGTACGAAGAGCCATTTGTCGAACATACTGTCAAGTTCTTCTTCTTTCTTGTTGAACTTGGGCATTTCCAGATAGATGAACGTCAGCTTGTCGTAGAACACTTCCCGGGTCTTGCTGTCGGTCAACTGCACTTCGTGGTGGAAGTACCCGTCGTGGGTGTAGTCGAACACGAAATTCAGTATGGCGATGACGTACACGGCCTTGAGTTGGTAATCCCAATCGCCGCGCTTTCCCTGCTGCTGTATGGGGAAGGAAGCGTAGTACAAGCTCCTTTCCTTGAAGAACAGTTGCTGTCCGCGCTGCATTTCCACTAATATCTTTTCCCCGCTGTCGGTCTCGCAGTAGACGTCGAACACAGCCTTGCGGTCTGCCTCGCTGATGCCGAGGTTTTCGGTGTTGAGGTAAGTGAGGTCGCGTATTTGCTCCTTACCGCTCAGCAAACTGTTGATAAAGCTGATAAGCAGCTCCTTGTTCATCTCTGTGCCGAAAAGCTTTTTGAATCCAAAGTCGGTATAGGGGTTTACGTAACGGTCTGTATATTCGTCTCTTTCCATGTTTTTCCTTGTTTGGTGATGAAGCAAAGGTAGTGTTTTCTTCGGTTCCGTGCAATCATTTTAAAAGAAAAAAGAGGCTTTAAACCTCCTTCTTATGATATGCATGGAATCATTTGAACGGTTCTATCTTCAGAAGCGAATAGTTGTCGTCATAAGCCACTGCATAGCAAATACTGTCCCCTTTGTTCGTCAGGCCCATTAGTTTCTTGCCTGTGTAGGTTTGTTTGACATCATGCCCGTTCCAATCGAATATGGATATCTTTTCCGTAAAAGGCGGGTTATTGATAGCATCTTTGGCTTTCAGGTTTTTACCCAATGTTCCGTTGAGTAGGGTATACAGGTATCGATCCGAGGCATCCATGGCCTCAAAACCGATAGGCGTTTCATCCCCCCACGTAATGGCATCCGGACTGTTTTTTACTTTGGCGTATACTGGTTTGTAGATACCGAGCGTCTTTACAGGGGAAATGCCGAGCGTATCATCTATTTGCAGGATGTCCAATACACCACCGATGTAAGTTCCGAAGGCAATACGGCTGTAGTCTCCTTTTATCGCCATCTTGGAGGCATAGCGGAAGATGGCCGCATCCTTTTCTGTTCCTTCACCCGATATGTTAGGATATGTTTTGTAAACGTTGTACGTTTTGCCGTTCACAGTCACAAGACGGTTCTCATCGAATGATTCAATGAGAAGGTATTTTCCTGATTTTGTCCTTACTGCATTATGGTAAAAACTGCTTTTTTGATAAACTTCTGCGGGGAGCGGATATTCTTTGATGTAGGATGTGGAATCCGAAAGATAGGCAAGTACGTCATATTCTATGATTTTCCCCAGAGAGTAGAAAGACACGAGACCTTCCTCTTTTTTGACGATAAAATCGTTGTAGTCGGTGATTTCTCCGAAACCACGGCCTTTCCGGACCATATTGCCGATAGCTTGTCCTTTTTCGTTATAGAGATGGATAAAGAAGTCCGACGCTTGGAAATCCACGATGCCGATGATACTGTCCATGGTGAACATTGAAGCCGGATAATGGATGGGCAAGCCTTTGGCTAATACCGTTGCCGGGGTGGTGTCACACCTCGTAAACACTTCATCGTTATACGTTATCGGCTTTTT
>UMFN01007648.1_pt1 | contig 13716 bp, 7 predicted proteins | sample 1965021 | NCBI WGS metagenome assembly UMFN01 (sample SAMEA4836047, study PRJEB28245) | human gut metagenome | biome: gut microbiome; material: fecal sample | place: Denmark | collected 2008
TGTGCAACAGGCAGAGTCACCATAACCTGCGCATCGGCTTTCAGCTGCGCTATTGTAGTTTCTGCAAGTTGTGTCCCAGAGGCATCGTTGAGCACAACCTTGATGTCGGCAAGGTCGGTCAAGCCCGCATTTGTCACCTTCACGTCATATTCAGCAAGTTCACCGGATGCTATTTTTTTCGGTCCGGCGATATTGGTGAGTTCGGCGTCAGTCTCAAACATATTGTCAACCGTAATGTTGTCGAGATGCACGTCCATTCCGCCGGCGGTGGTGCCCACAAAAGCTATGCGCACATATTTGCTGCTTTTGAACGCGCTGAGGTCAACTATGTGTCGACGCCAGCCGGTAGAGCCGTTGTCGCGCATCCATTTCGCGCCGTCCACGGCTTGCCATTCACCTCCGTTGGCCATCACTTTCACCTCGATGCTTTCGGGCGTTGTCACATTGCTGTCGTGGCTGTGGTACATCCAGAAACTTACGGCAGGATGGTCGAGCGACGCAATGCTGATTTTCGGAGAAGAGAACGATGTGTGGATGCCGGGCTTTTCTCCAATGCTGTGGAATGTGGCCAATCCCTTGTCGCCATTCTGGTCGGCGGTCGACGGGTTTGTTCCGCTGTCCTGAAGAGTCCAGCTCTGATGCACGTCGGCGTCCGATTCCGTAAGCCACGGGTAGTAAGCCATATCCGATCCGGCGAAACCTTCGGTGAGAGACGCAGCATACGGATTGCCGAACACGCAATAGGGTGTCACGGCATAGTCGCCTTTAGCATTGCCGCCATAGGTTGTGATGACGTAGTAAATAAGTTGCTGACTTGTGCTTGCTGGCAATTTGGCATCGGTAAACGTTGTTGAAGTGTAGCCTTCTGCCACAACCTGACCGTCGCTGCGCAGCACGCGGTAGCTGACCGTCGACGGGTCAAACCATCCGCCGCGGGAGCCAACTGTAGGTGCTGTCCATGAAACCTCTGCCTTGCCGTCGACGTCGTGGAGCGTCACGTTGCCTGCCGCTCCCGGCACATCGACTCCCACAAATGCCTCTGCCTTAGCCTCCGCACCTTCTCCGGCAGCGTTCGACGCCACCACTCTGTAGGTGTGGATGCCGCTTTCTGGCACGCCTTCGTCAAGCCACGACAGTGCTTCGCCTGGCTGAGCCTCGGCAAATGTGCGGACGAGCGTTCCGTCGCGATAAACGTTGATTTTAACCGCTGCGTCGAGAGCCGTGCCTTGTGCGTCGGCAGTGGGGGCGTTGAATGCCACGGTGGCTTTAAGCGCGCCGAGCGGGGCGGGGGCGACTGTCAGGTTGCCTACGGTTCCCGGGACATTGTTGCTTACCTCGGCCACACCCACGTTGTCGATGGTCAGCGACCAGCCTTTTTTGCCGTCGCTGTAGCAGTAGAAGCCCAGGTAGTAATATCCGTCTTCCTCAACCGAGAATATCACGGACTGTTTTTCAAATTCTGTCTGTTGGAAATTTGGATAGTCCTTAATTGTTTTCATCGACGCAGGTTGTGGGCTGTTGCCGATTGCTGCTTTGAAATTTTCAACATATTTTTTATATGCCGACGACTTGGCGTCGAACGTCAGCTTGTAGCTTACACCTTTTCTAAGGGCGATTTGCGGACTTATAGCCCAATCGTCGCCAGGAATATTGTCGTTGTTGTAATTGTAGAACAACGATTGTGATTTGTACTCCCATTTCGAACCGTCGTTGTTGTCGATTATTGTCCATGCGTCGAAATCATCCTGTGTGTTGAATCCTTCGACAAAAGGCACGACGTAGCCGTCGCCGACTGCAATCTTGTTTGACGCTGCTGGAGTGCTGGCTCCCTTGCCTGTGTAGGCGGTCACCTCATAGTATGCCGACTTCATTGTGCCGGGTACATTGTTGTCGGTAAACTGAGTTTCTGCGCATGCTTCCGCCACCACGTCGGCACCGGGATAGCGCACAATCTTGTAGCGCAGTTCCGAGGCTTTGAACTTGCCTCCGTTCAATCCTGTTGTCGGAGCCGCCCATGTCAAATGCGGTTTGCCGTCTTCGTTCACGAGCACCACGTCGGTAGCCGCCGCCGGGATGTCTTCGCCAACCCAAGTTGTAGCCGATGCTTTGTTGCCCTGTGCGGTGGCGTTGGCAGAGATGATTTCGATGTTCTGCAATCCTTCGGCAAGCGTAAGCACCGGAGTCGTTGCGACAGAGCCTGGCTGGATGTTTTCCACCACTGCCGCCTGCGTGCCGTTGATGTTTACAATTGCCATTATAGGATCGGTCAGCGAAGCGCCGTTGACGGTTTTTGTCGGAGCGGTGAAACTGATTGTTGCCGTGTTGGCAAAATCAGCGGTGAAGTTCACGCTGATGTCCGTAACTGCGTCTGGCGCGGCATCGGGCACCTTGTCGGCCATGGCAAACAGTCCGACTATGCCCTCGTTGTTGGGATAGTCCATCACCTTGGTGGCCTTGCCTGTCGACGTGTCCACTTTAAACAAGCCGCTGCGCATGTCTTTCGAGCTTGTGCCTTGATAAGTGGCCGACCAGTAGAGCGAGCCGTCGTTGCCGAAGGCAAGCGAGTTGACGCCATAGCTGTCAACGCTTATTGGATTCAGCCCCGTCTTGCCCACTTGGACATAGGAACCTGTTTTCTTGTCAATCTTCACGAGCCAGCCGGTGGCGCCCCAGATGCCGTAAAGTTCGCCTTGGGAGTTGAACGCCAATGCATGCACGTCGCGATTCATATTGGCTATGTCGGTAGCCTCGCCGAGCGATGTGCTGTAGGAGCAGAAACGGTCCCAGTATTCTGTTTCTGTATTGTAGAAAGAGCCGTAAATCTTGCCCGTGGTAGGGTCGTAGGCAAGCGACGAGGCGAGGTTGACCATGTCGGTCTCCTCGTTGCGCGTGCATGTCCACGAAGTGGCTGAATATTCCTGCACGTAGATTTTGTATGTGCTCAAGTTCATTGCCGTGGCATAGACGATGTTGTTGACTTTCACAGCCGACTTGACATTGAGCATATCTTTGTTGGAATGCACCATAGAGATTGCTCCGCCTTCACGGGCTTGAATCGACACAACGCCGGGGGTTGACTCCGACGTCTGCCATTTGTCACTGTAGACCATCAGTCCGCCGAACATTGTGTTTGCTCCAGGCACAACCACCGACGTCACCGCCGATTTTTCCGGTTGCGTCACCGCGAAAGCCACCGAGGGGCGAAGACTTGCAAGGCGCGACGACGCCTGTCCGCGCGTCTCAATGCGCTGCCCTACCTTCTGTTTTGTTGTCGTAACTCGTTGCTGCTGAGCCAATGTCGTAGCGACACCGACAGCAAGAGCCGCCATTGCGAGACAAGAGGTAATAATCTTTTTCATTGCTTTTGGTTTATGTTACTGTATTGATTTTCTGCTTATTTCACAAAAATAATATAAAAATATCACATTTTATAGGAAAAAAGGGATAAATTCTTACAACGCCTGTTTCTATAGGCAGATGTCGCACGTTGTCCTGCTTTTGAATGAAGACGGGAAGCCGCTGTCAGTGATTTGCTGGCAGCGGCTTCCCGTTTGTTGTTATGTCTGTTACACCGACAAAGAGATGTGGTGCTCGTTGGCAATGCGGCGGAGGTTGAGGATTGCGTAGCGCATACGTCCGAGGGCGGTGTTGATGCTCACTCCTGTCGCGTCGGCGATTTCCTTGAAGCTCATGTTGAGATAGTAGCGCATCTCAAGCACTTCGCGCTGCAGTTCCGGCAACGATTGCACAAGCACTTTCACGTCGGCGAGAATCTGATGGCGGACGATTGAGTCCTCAATTGTTTCTTCGCTTAGCTCCTTGCGGTTGAGGATGTCTATGTCCTCGTTGTCGCACGACACCTGCGCCATCTGTTTTTCCTGGCGGAAGAAGTCGATGGTGAGGTTGTGGGCAATGCGCATAATCCACGCCAAGAACTTGCCGTTCTCGGTGTAGCGGCCTTGCTTTATCGTGACAATGGCTTTGACAAACGTTTCTTGAACCAAGTCGTCTGCCAATTCTTTATCTTTGACAATATTCAGTATGTATGAAAAGATGCGGTTCTGATGACGTTGCAACAACTCATCGAACGCGGAGTTTTCTCCTTTTGCAAACAGAGAGACCAACGTCTCGTCCGAAAGCAGATTAAGATCTTCCATTAATCAGTATTTTGTTAATAACGAGTAATGTAGATTCGATAGGCAATTTCTTTTAATGGTTTGCAAATATTGTTTTTTTATCAGTTGTAGCGACAAAGGTAAACTCTTTTATGGGAAAAAAGAAATTTTTTTCATAATTTTTTATTTGGCAGCACAAGAAATTGCGTTTTTCCTCGTTGTGCGTTATTCTTGTTCCACAAGAAAACGCTCGGCGTCGAGGGCGGCTTTGCATCCCATTCCGGCAGATGTGATGGCCTGTCGGTAGCGGGGGTCGGCTACGTCGCCGGCGGCAAACACTCCAGGGATGTTTGTGGCGGTGGTCACTCCGTCGGTCTTGATGTAGCCTTGCTCGTCAAGGGCAATCTGGCTGGCGAAGATGTCGGTGTTCGGGCGGTGTCCGATGCCGAGGAAGAATCCGTCGATGGCAATGTCGAAGGTTTCTTCTCGGTCAGTGCCTTTAAAGCGCACAAGATGCGCGCCTTCCACTTTGGCGTCGCCGAAAAGTCCTACGGTGTTTGTGTTGAAAAAGATTTCGATTTTCTGATTTTCCATAACGCGCCGCTGCATCACTTTCGATGCCCGCAGGTGGTCCTTGCGCACGATCATATACACTTTGTCTGCAAGGTTGCTCAGATATGAGGCTTCCTCGCATGCCGTGTCACCTCCGCCCACTACGGCGACAGTCTTTTTGCGGTAGAAGAAACCGTCGCAGGTGGCGCATGCCGACACGCCGCGTCCGGCATAACGCTGCTCGTCGTCGATGCCGAGATATTTTGCCGACGCGCCAGTGGCAATGATTACGGTGTCGGCTTTTATCGCCGTGCCGTCGTCGGTTGTGGCTGTAAACGGGCGTTTTGAAAAGTCGACGGCTGTGATTTCTCCGTCGCGCACGTCGGTGCCGAAGCGTTCGGCCTGTTGGCGCAGTTCGTCCATCATTTCAAAACCGCCGATTCCTTCCGGATAGCCCGGAAAATTCTCAATCTCGCTTGTCGTGGTCAGCTGTCCGCCAGGCTGCATACCTTCGAAGAGGATAGGAGAGAGGTTTGCGCGCGAGGCGTAGATTGCTGCGGTGTATCCAGCGGGTCCTGAGCCTATTATCAGGCATTTTGTCGATATATTTTCCATTGTTATGATGCTTTAAGTTTATCGGAGGTCGACCACTTGGGTGCCTGCCGGGACATATTTTTTGTTGTAGACGAAAGTGGACGCCGGGAAGTTGCCCCCTGTCCGGTAGCCGCTTAGGGTGATGGATATTTTCGATTTGTCGCGCATTGTGGCTATAATCTTCGATGGGAGATTGGTCTTTTTGGCTATGGTCACCACCACTTGGCTGAACTGCGATGTGCGTGCGTTCTTGGGTCTCAGTTGCACGATGTTGCTGCTGGCGTTGCCTTTCATCAGCGTTGCCGTGTAGGCAGTCTGGAAATTGCTGATCACGGAGAACGGATTCACCACCTGCAGCTCGCTTGCCGTGGGCTCCATGATGCTCACTTCGTTGCTCATGGTGGAGTAGCTCCATTGAGTCTTTCCGTTGTACCAGCAAATCATGTTTGAGGCCGTGATGCAGAATTTGTTGCCCTGCATTATTATTTCGCCCGACGAGTTGCCCACGGCTCCTGTCATCGAATATTTCACGGCGATGCCCTTGGCGGCTTTGTATGCCGCGATGGCTTTGTTGAAAACGGCGTCGCCCGTTCCCGCAGCGGCGGAGAGCGAGGCAATTGCCAATATCGCAAGTAAAATAAATTTTTTCATTGTCGTTTGTTTGTTAATTAATTGTCCAGCAGACTCTGCAGGTTTATTGGGTCCATCAGCACTTGGCGCGGCTTGCCTCCCTGGCTTGCGCTGACAATACCGGCAGCCTCCAGCTGGTCCATAAGCCGTCCGGCGCGGTTGTAGCCGATGGAATACCGCCGCTGTATGCCTGATGTCGATGGGTTGAGCTCGCCGTTTACGAGTTGTTTTGCCACCTCCTCAAACAGTGAGTCGCGGTCGCTTATCGAGCCGAGTCCTCCGCCTTGACCGCCGGAATTGTTTCCGCCTTCCATGTCGGGTGTGTACTCTGGCAGCATGTATGCGCTGTCAAAACCAACCTGCTCGTCAATATAGTTTGCTATCGCCTCGACTTCCGGAGTGTCGACAAATGCGCACTGCACACGTGTAATCTCGTTGTTGTAGCTGATGAGCATATCGCCACGGCCGATAAGCTGCTGTGCGCCTGAGCGGTCGAGGATTGTGCGCGAGTCAACCATCTGTGTCACGCGGAACGCGATTCGTCCTGGACAGTTGGCTTTGATTACGCCTGTGATGATGTCGGTCGACGGTCGCTGAGTGGCGAGAATCATGTGGATTCCCACGGCTCGCGCCTTTTGCGTGATGCGTGAGATTGGAATCTCGACCTCCTTGCGGCCGATGTTCATAATCAAATCGGCAAGCTCATCGATGATAACCACGATGTAGGGCATGAATTTGTGCCCTTTCTCCGGGTTGAGCCGGCGTTGGATGAATTTGGTGTTGTATTCCTTGATGTTGCGCACGTTGGCGTCGCGCAGCAGCAGCAGACGGTTTTCCATCTCTGCCACGAGCGACTTCAGTGTTGCCACGGCCTTGTTCATGTCGGTCACGATGCATTCGTCCTCGCCCTCCATTTTTGCAATGTAATGGTATTCAAGTTTTGAGTACATGCTGAATTCCACCATCTTCGGGTCTATCATCACGAATTTGAGTTCCGACGGGTGCTTTTTGTAGAGCAGCGAGGTCACGATTGCGTTCAATCCCACCGATTTACCCATACCCGTGGCGCCTGCCACGAGGATATGCGGCATTTTTGCCAGGTCGGCGATAAACACGTCGTTTGAGATTGTGCATCCCATGGCTATAGGCAGCTCGTATTTGCAGTCTTGAAACTTCTTCGACTCGATCACGTCGCGCATCGACACGGTGCGTTTGTCTTTGTTCGGCACCTCGATGCCGATTGTGCCTTTGCCTGGGATAGGGGCGATGATGCGTATGCCGAGGGCCGACAAGCTCAGTGCGATGTCGTCCTCGAGATTCTTGATTTTTGAGATGCGCACGCCCTCTGCCGGGATAATCTCATAGAGGGTTACGGTGGGACCTACACACACTTCGATGCTGCGTATCTCAATACCGTAATCGCTTAGTGTTTTTGTGATTGTGGCTTTGTTCTCTTCCTGCTCGTCTACGTCGACACTTTTTCCGGTGTCGGGGATGTCGCGCAGCAATGATGTGGGAGGAAATTTGTATTTCGACAATTCTGCGGTAGGGTCAAAAGGCTTTTCTGCAATGTTGTCGGCTTTTTCTATCTCTTTCATCTCTACGGCCTCGGCAGGGGCTTCGGCTGGTCGGGGCTGGTCGGTGATTACTGGAGCGGCGGATGGTGTCTCCGGCTCGGCAACAGCCTCAAACACTTCGGCTTCTACAGGCTCGCTTTCAGCCACTTCTACATCGTCGTGCTTGAATGCGATGCCGCGATGCTCTTTTTTGGGTGCCGCTTTTTCTTCCGGTTTCTTTTCGTTGTCCGACTCGTCGAACGTGTTGCGTCGTTCAATCTCCTGCTCGTGTTTCTTCTGCAGTTGCTTCAGCCGGTAGTTGGCGATTAATTCCTTGACGCATTGGTAGATGTGCATCAATGAATTGATGGTCAACGCAATCAGAATGACCAGCAGCAGGATGTTGAGCGCGATGCATCCGAACGGACCGGCTACGCTCTCGCAGAATTGGTTGAGATAGTGACCGTGTGCGCCTCCGACGGCAAAGAATGTAAGACTGCCCATCTCGACATCGATAAAACCGAACAGGCTGGAGACGGTGACCATAGCCACCATAGAGATCTGTATGGTCGACGATGCGCGGTATTTGTATTTTCCGAACACTTTCAACGACAGGGCTGCAAGCATGTATATCAGGAAGAACGTGCCGATGCCGAAACCCTGGTTGAAGAAGAATTCCGACAGGAACGCGCCTAACGGACCGCCATAGTTCTTGATGTTGTTGCTCTCGGCATTGGCAAGAATCGGATGTGCCGTCACGAGGCTTTGGTCTGCCGCGCCATATGCGAAATAAGAGATTCCGCTGATGAGCAGAAAGATGGCAGACAGCATGAGTATTGTTCCAAACACAATGCGGAAACGCTTGTCGGTGAAGAAGGCTACAATAGGATTCTCTCCGCTGCTTTTCTGCTTTTGTTTCCGGTTGCGTTTCTTTTCTTTGTCTTTGTTCCCCGGTATGTTTAAAGGCGTGCCTTCCACTTCAACCATCTCTTGCTCTTGATTGCCGTAGACGGGGCCTCTGTAATCTTCTGTATTTAAGCTCACTGTATGATTGTTTAATTGTTTGAAAAAGTATCTACAAAAATACTAAAAATGCTACTTACTCCAAAATGCTTTGGTCAATAAAATCATCACTGCGGAGAACTCCAGACGGCCTACAAGCATGAGGAATGAAAGCACCCACTTCCCGAATGGGTTGATGTCGGCGAAATTCTGTCCGGTGAATCCGTAGCCGAGTCCGTTGTTGCTCAGGCACGACATGGATGTGAAGATGGCGTCAAACAGATTGATGTCCGACAGCGACAGCGCCAGAGAGCCGATAAACAGCGACAGCGCGAAGAGCAGCAGAAAGGCGCATACTTTGGCGGTCATGTCGTTTGACAGCACTTTGCCGTTGACGCGCACTGGATTGATTGCGTTGGGAAAAAGTATGCGGTACATCTCGTTCTTTAGATTCTTCACAATCAGCACCAGACGGTCGATTTTGATACCGCCGGTGGTCGATCCCGCGCAGGCTCCAATCATCATCAGGGCTATGGCAATCATTATCGAACCGTGGTGCCACAGGTTTATGTCGGTGGCGTTGAAGCCTGAGGATGTGATGTCGGAGATGGTTTGAAACGGGATGTCGACGACAAGCTGGCTCAGCGGTTCGTCGCTTTGGACGTATTCGATGGCTGTAATCGCCGCTGCCGCGCCTATGGCAATGAAGAAATACCAGCGTGCCACGTCGTTTTTTATCAGGCTTTTGAAGTCGCCTTTCGAAACGCGGTAGATGAGGCTGAAGCTGATGCCGGCGATAAACATGAAAATCGTCATCACGATTTTTATGTAATTGGAGTTGAAGTCGGCGATGCTGCTGTCGCGGGTGGAGAATCCACCGGTGGCGATTGTCGACATTCCATGACATATTGCCTCAAACAGGTTCATCGGCCCTGCCCATAGCAGTATGATCAAGATGATGTTGAGCGCGATGTAGATTGTCCACAGGGTTTTCGCGGTGTTGCTGATGCGTGGACGGATTTTCTCGTGTGTCAGACCGGTCACCTCGGCGTTGAAAAGCTGCAGTCCGCTCTGTTTGTTGAGCATAGGGATGACGGCAAGCGTGAACAGGATGATTCCCATACCGCCGATGAAATGGGTGACGGCACGCCATAGAAGAATGCCGTGCGACTGGTTTTCAACCGATTCCATTGTCGATGCTCCGGTGGTGGTGAGTCCCGACATTGTTTCGAAGAAGGCATCTGGAACAGGCAGCCCGCACGGGTCGAAGATGAACGGCAGCATGCCGAAGAATGAAAACACCACCCATGTGAGGCTGGTGAGCAGAAAGCCTTCCCGTCTGCCCATGTCGTGGTTTCTTACGGGGAGCAGGAAGCCCAACGCTCCGGCTCCGACGGTGATGGCGATGGAGTAGATGAAACTCCACATTGCCGCGGTTTCGTGGTAGGCGAAACTGACGATGGCTGACGGAAGCATGAATGCGGCTTCTATGAGCAGCAGCATTCCGAGCAGTTTTACCACCACGGCAAAGTTTAGATTATTGTTTTTTGCGAATATCATCATCTGTTGTCAATGAAACATCTTTTCGATTTTGTGGATGGCGCCCGACAGGCAGAACACCAACACGTGGTCGCCAGGCTGAATCTGAGTCTGGCCGTTTACGAGCATTCCGCGTCCGTTGCGTGTCAGTCCGCCGATGGTCATGTCGTGCGACAGTTTCAGGTCCTTTACTGGCGCTTTGGTTATTTTCGACTTCTCGCTTGCCGTGATTTCAGCCACTTCGGCGTCGGCAAGTGCCAGGCATTTGGCGTTTGACGAGTCGAAATCGAGCAGAATTTGGAAAATTTTGCTCGAGGCAAGCAGTTTCTTGTTGATTACAGTGCCGATGTTCAAGTTCTCTGCTTCGGCGATAAACTGGATGTTTTCAACCTCGGCTATCGACTTCCAGACACCGAACTCTTTTGCCGTCAGGCAGGCAAGGATGTTTGTCTCCGAGCTGTCGGTGAGTGCGATGAAGGCGTCGTAGTCGGCTATTCCTTCTTCGCGCAGCAGGTCGATGTCGCGCGCGTCGCCGTTTGCCACCGAGCAGTAGGCGGGAATCCGCTCAACGAGTTTGTAGCATTTCTCGCGGTCGTTTTCAATGAATTTTATCTTATAGGAGTCGTCGAGCATGTTGGCAAGTTGCACACCAATGCGGCTTCCTCCCATGATTAAAATCTTCTTTATTGATTTCTCCCGCTTGCCGCATATCTGCATAATGTATTTCATGCTGTCGGGCTGATAGATGAAGTAGGCTATGTCGTTGAGTTCCAGATGGTCGTCGCCTCGCGGGATGATGGTCTCGTGTTGGCGTCTGATTGCGCAGATGTGAAACGGATGTCCCTCCATTGCCAGGTCTTTGAGCTTCATTCCTACGATTTGGCAGTTCTCGCGCAGTTTTATGCCGGTCAGTATCAGCTCGCCATTGTAAAGCTCAAACCAGTTGCGCGCCCAAGAGTGTTGCAGCGCGGTTTTGATTTCAAGGGAAGCGAAATTTTCCGGATAAATCAGGTCGTCAACGCCCATCTCGGCAAAATATTGCTGATACTCGGGTTTCAGAAACTCATAGTTGTCGATGCGTGCCACCGTTTTCCGTGCTCCGAGTTTCTTGGCAAACGAGCACGACACGATGTTGCGCGTCTCGAATGGCGTTACGGCGATAAACAGGTCGCATTTGTCTACTTTGGCATTTTTCAGCACTTTGAAAGCGGTAGGGCTTCCGGTCATTGTCATAAGATTGTAGTTGGCATCGATGGCGTGCAGTTTGTTCTCATCGTTGTCAATCAGAATTATGTCGAGGCCTTCTTTTGAAAGCAGTTTCGCCAGGTGTGTGCCAACTTCGCCTGCGCCTGCAATGACTATTTTCATTTTTTGCTGTCTCCTGCTAAGCTTATGATTAATTCTTTAATGCTCTCACTGTCCATTCCGCATTGTTTGTAGAGCTGTGCCACGGTGCCTTGCTTCACAAACCTGTCGGGGATGCCGACACGATGCACGATGGACTGCACTCCGTTTTTGTTGACGCATTCCATCACTGCAGTGCCGAGACCTCCGGTGATGCAGCCGTCTTCAACGGTGATGATGTGCTTGAACTTCGTTGCCACATCCTTTACCAGCTCTTCGTCGAGAGGCTTCAGAAACACCATGTCGTAGTGGGCTGCGCTTATGCCGTCTTTCTCGGCGGCGTCGATGGCTTTTGCCGCATCGTTGCCGATGGGGCCGAGCGACAGCACGGCGATGTCGTTGCCGTTTTTAAGCATTCTTCCCTTGCCGATGCTGATTTCCTGCATCTCGCTTTGCCAGTCGGTATGCTCGCATTTGCCGCGCGGATAGCGGATGGCAAATGGGCCGTGGTCGCCGTTTTGGGCGGTGAACATCAGGTTGCGCAACGCATGCTCGTCGAGAGGCGAGGCGATTGTCATATTGGGAATCTCGCGCAGGTATGCGAGGTCGAATTGTCCGTGATGGGTCACGCCGTCCTCGCCGACGATGCCGGCGCGGTCGATGCAGAAAGTGACAGGGAGGTTTTGGATTGCCACGTCGTGGATAATCTCGTCAAAGCCCCGCTGCAGGAAGGTTGAATAGATGCAGCAGAACGGGCGGGCGCCGTCTTTGGCCAGTCCGCCGGAGAATGTAACGGCATGCCCCTCGGAGATGCCCACGTCGAACGTGCGTTTGGGAAACCGTTCCTGCATGAACGTCATCGAGCATCCGGTCGGCATGGCGGCTGTTATGCCCACAATGGCTTGGTTTTTCTCAGCCAGTTCCACCAGCGTCTTTCCAAACACGTCCTGGTATTTCAGACGTCCGTCGTCGGCCGACTTTATCAAGTCGCCGGTCTCTTTGTTGAATTTGCCGGGAGCATGCCATAAGCATGGATTCTCTTCGGCGGGGGCGTAGCCTTTGCCCTTCACCGTGCGCAGATGGAGCAGTATCGGGCCGTCCATCGCCTTGAGGTCGGAAAACACACGCACCAGGCGGACGACGTCGTGTCCGTCGTATGGTCCGAAATAGCGTATGTTCAACCCCTCGAATATGTTTTGTTGTCGTGAAATCAGTGATTTCAGACTGTTGTTGAACCTAAGTATTATTCCGCGGTGACTCTCAGTTATAAGGTGGAACTTGCGGAAGAATCGATACACCTTGTAGCGCAGCGTGTTGTAGCTTTTCGATGTGGTGATGTTCACCAGGTATTTGTTGAGCGACCCGACGTTGTTGGCGATTGCCATATCGTTGTCGTTCAGCACGATGAGCAGGTTGCTCTTGGATGCGGCTGCGTTGTTGAGTCCCTCAAACGCCAAGCCACCGGCTATTGAGGCGTCGCCAATCACGGCAATTACATTGCGGCGCGGCTCGCCCTTGATGCGCGACGCTATCGCCATGCCGAGAGCCGCGGATATTGAATTGGAGGCGTGGCCGGCAATGAAGCTGTCGTATTCACTCTCCTCAGGATTCGGAAATCCGCTCAGACCTCCCATTTTGCGGTTTGTGGCAAACGCATCGCGGCGGCCGGTAAGAATCTTATGGCTGTAGGCTTGGTGTCCAACGTCCCACACGACGCGGTCGTAAGGGGTGTCGAACACGTAGTGGAGTGCAACGGTGATTTCCACAGCGCCCATGCTCGATGCAAAGTGTCCTGGGTTGTCCGACAGCGAGTCGATTAGAAACGACCGCAACTCCCGGCATACGGCTGGCAACTCTGTCACCGGCAGTCTGCGCAGGTCTGCAGGCGAATTTATTTTCGACAGCAGCGGATATGTATCAGTTTTCTTTTCCACGTTTGTATTTCTTATAAATAGGAACGAATATAACTATGCCGGAGGCAATGATGGCGAAGACAACACGGAAGTCGACAACCTGACTCTTGGTGATTAATATGTAGCACATGAGAAGCCACAGCAGCACTACGCATGCAAATCTGAAAATGTTATATTTGCTCATTGTTTCTTTTCCTTTTATTGTATGTATGCAAAGATAGCGCAAGTCGAGGGCGGAAAGACAAACGCTGTTTGATCTTTAAACCGAGACGCCGCCTATCTTATGCAAAGATAGTGCAAGTCGAGAGCGGAAAGACAAACGCTGTTTGATCTTTAAGCCGAGACGCCGCCTATCTTATGCAAAGATAGTGCAAGCGGTGCGAAAAGAAAAGAAAATCATTTGGAAAATCGACGGTGGAGGGGGCATGTAGAGTCCAACAGCAAGTGCAAAATTAGTAAAAGTGTTTAAAG
>UMFN01016908.1_pt1 | contig 13592 bp, 10 predicted proteins | sample 1965021 | NCBI WGS metagenome assembly UMFN01 (sample SAMEA4836047, study PRJEB28245) | human gut metagenome | biome: gut microbiome; material: fecal sample | place: Denmark | collected 2008
GCTGATGACTACACTCGAAGAGATTGGCGTAAAACCGATTGAAGCGGTTGGCCAGGAATTTGATCCGGATTTTCACAATGCAGTGATGCATGTAGAAGATGAAGAAGTTGGAGAGAATATCATTACAGAAGAATTCCAGAAGGGTTATCTGTACAGAGACAGTGTAGTAAGACATAGTATGGTAAAAGTGGCAAACTAATAAGGAGGAAATAATCATGGGAAAAATCATTGGTATTGATTTAGGAACAACAAACAGCTGTGTAGCTGTTATGGAAGGTGGACAGCCAACAGTTATCGCCAACACAGAAGGAGCAAGAACAACACCATCTGTAGTTGCATTTACAAAAACAGGAGAACGTCTGGTAGGAGAGCCTGCAAAACGTCAGGCAGTTACCAATGCAGACAAGACAATCTCTTCTATCAAAAGAGAGATGGGTACAGATTATAAAGTAGCGATCGATGATAAAAAATATTCTCCACAGGAGATTTCTGCAATGATCCTTCAGAAACTGAAAGCAGACGCAGAAGGATATCTTGGAGAGAAAGTAACAGAAGCAGTTATTACAGTGCCGGCTTATTTCAACGATGCACAGCGTCAGGCAACAAAGGATGCAGGTAAGATCGCAGGTCTGGACGTAAAACGTATCATCAACGAGCCAACAGCAGCAGCACTTGCTTATGGACTTGACAACGAAAAAGAGCAGAAGATTATGGTATATGACCTTGGTGGTGGTACATTCGACGTTTCCATCATTGAGATCGGAGACGGAGTTATCGAAGTATTATCTACAGCAGGTAACAACAGACTTGGTGGAGATGACTTTGACCAGAAGATCACAGACTATATGCTGGCTGATTTCAAGGCAAAAGAAGGAGTAGACTTGTCAACAGACAAGATGGCTCTTCAGAGACTGAAAGAAGCAGCAGAGAAAGCGAAAAAAGAACTTTCTTCTGCAACAACAACAAACATCAACCTTCCGTTCATCACAGCAACAGCTGAAGGACCGAAGCATTTTGATATGAACCTGACAAGAGCAAAATTTGACGAGCTGACACATGATCTTGTTGAAAAAACAGCAGAGCCAGTAACACGTGCGCTTTCTGATGCAGGAATCACAGCAGCAGAATTAGGTCAGGTACTTCTTGTAGGTGGTTCTACACGTATTCCGGCAGTACAGGAAGAAGTAAAACGCCTCACAGGAAAAGAGCCTAGCAAATCATTGAACCCGGATGAATGTGTTGCTTTAGGAGCATCTGTTCAGGGTGGTAAACTTGCAGGAGATGCAGGTGCAGGAGATATCCTTCTTCTGGACGTAACTCCACTGTCACTGTCTATCGAGACAATGGGAGGAGTTGCTACAAGACTGATCGAGAGAAATACAACAATTCCTACAAAGAAGAGCCAGATCTTCTCTACAGCAGCAGATAATCAGACAGCAGTTGATATCAACGTTGTACAGGGAGAAAGACAGTTCGCAAGAGACAACAAGTCTCTCGGACAGTTCAGACTGGATGGAATTCCTCCGGCTCCACGTGGAATCCCGCAGATCGAGGTTACATTCGATATCGACGCAAATGGTATCGTAAATGTATCTGCAAAAGATCTGGGAACAGGAAAAGAACAGCATATTACAATTACAGCAGGATCTAATATGTCCGATGCAGATATCGACAAAGCAGTCAAAGAAGCTGCTGAATTCGAAGCACAGGATAAGAAGAGAAAAGAAGCGATCGATACAAGAAACGAAGCTGATGCGATGGTATTCCAGACAGAAAAAGCACTCAAAGAAGTGGGAGACAAACTGGATGCAGCAGATAAATCTTCTGTAGAAGCTGATGTACAGGCGCTCAAGGATATCCTTGCAAAATCTACACCGGAAGATACATCCGATGCACAGGTTGCTGAGATCAAAGCAGCAAAAGACAAACTGATGGAAAGTGCACAGAAACTGTTCACAAAGATGTATGAGCAGGCAGGTGCAGCAGGAGCAGGGGCTGCAGGCGGACCGACACCGGAGGCTGGTCCTGCACCGGAAGGATTCCAGGGAGATGACGTAGTAGACGGAGATTACAAAGAAGTTTAAGAGATCAATCTGACGGGAGAGAGCACTCTTTTTCCGGAGTCTGGAAGGCATGTCTTTCAGGCTCCGGCGGTGTGCCCTCGCCTGTTTGGTTATGAGTTGGATCAAGGATGAAAGGTAGATTATTATGGCGGAGTCAAAAAGAGATTATTACGAGGTGCTTGGTGTAAGCAAGGATGCTGACGATGCTGCGATCAAAAAGGCGTATCGTGCACTGGCGAAGAAGTACCATCCGGATATGAATCCGGGCGATGCCGAAGCAGAAAAGAAATTCAAAGAAGCATCCGAAGCCTATGCGGTACTGAGTGATGCTGAAAAACGTCGTCAGTACGACCAGTTCGGTCATGCTGCGTTTGAAGGCGGCGCAGGCGGTGCTGGCGGATTTGGAGGCTTTGACTTCAACGGCGCAGATTTTGGAGATATTTTCGGAGACATTTTCGGCGATTTGTTTGGCGGCGGCGGAAGAAGAGGCGGTCGTGCGAACAATGGCCCGATGAAAGGCGCGAATATTCGAAAGAGCATCCGTATTACATTTGAGGAAGCTGTGTTTGGCTGCAAGAAAGAACTGGAAGTGATTTTAAAAGATCCATGTACGACATGTGGAGGAACAGGTGCAAAACCGGGGACTTCTCCGGAGACGTGTCCGAAGTGTGGAGGAAAAGGTCAGGTTGTCTATACGAGTCAGTCTTTCTTCGGAACGGTACAGAACGTCCAGACCTGTCCGAACTGTGGTGGTTCCGGTAAGGTGATCAAGGAAAAATGTACATCCTGCTCCGGAACAGGATACACTTCAAGCAAGAAGAAGATTGAAGTGACCATTCCTGCAGGAATCGACAACGGACAGAGTGTACGCATCCGCGAAAAAGGAGAGCCGGGTACAAACGGAGGTCCGAGAGGAGATCTTCTGGTCGAGGTGAACGTATCCAGACATCCGATCTTCCAGCGTCAGGATATGCACATTTTCTCAACAGTGCCGATTTCATTTGCACAGGCAGCACTCGGTGGAGATGTGAAGATTCAGACTGTGGACGGAGCGGTGATCTACAATGTTAAGCCAGGTACAAAGACCGATACAAAGGTACGATTAAAAGGCAAGGGAGTCCCGTCCCTGAGAAATTCCGCAGTGCGTGGAGATCACTATGTGACACTGGTGATCCAGACGCCGGAAAAACTCAGTGCAGAGGCAAAAGAGGCACTGCGCAGATTTGATGAACTGAGTGGAAACTCACTGCATCAAAATGACAGTAATCCGGAAAAAAGCGAGAAAAAAACCAAAAGAAAAGGTTTCATGGATAAAGTAAAAGAAGCCTTTGAAGGGGAAGAATAAAATTCAGAATGAAGCCAGGCAGAGACAGTCTCATAGAGAGGCTGTCTCTGCTTGTTTCATGCCTGCAAATACGATAACAGATCGCTCTCCCAGCAAAACAGTCTGTCCTGCAGTCGGCATATCGTTCCCCGAAAATGTCTGATGCAGCAAGTCTCCGGTATTGACTGCAATCTTCCAGACATAACCGTTTGGAAGGGATGGGAGCACAAGTTGTTTTGCAATCCAGTGTGCGTTGACTGCAAGAAATACAAGATCTTCCTGTCCGGTCTTTTCATCAAATCCTGCGAACATCACACAGGCAGTGTGAGAATCTGAGGAAGGAACAGGCGGCTCTGGGGTGAGTCCGTGACCGCTCATGGAAGGATATGAGGTGTAGCTCGGCTCCAGATTTCTGCGGATGGCCGGGTGCTGTTTACGAAATGCGATCATATATTGAAAGAACGCAAACAGAGCCTGATTTTTGGACAGCAGACTCCAGTCCAGCCAGGAGATTTCGTTATCCTGACAGTATGGATTGTTGTTGCCAAATCGCGTATCTGCAAATTCATCTCCGGATAAAAACATTGGTGTACCACGGCTGCACATCAGCAGTGCACAGGCATTTTGCATCATTTTCAGCCGCAGGCGGAGGATTTCGGGATTGGAAGTTTCTCCTTCTTCTCCGCAGTTCCAGCTGTGGTTGTCATCACAGCCGTCGGTATTGTTCCAGCCGTTTGCCTCGTTATGCTTCTGATTATAGCTGTATAGATCGCACAGTGTAAATCCGTCGTGACAGGTCAGAAAATTGACGGAAGCATTTCCCCCGCGGTACTGCGGATTGTATAAATCCGGGGAGCCCAAGATCCGTTTCAGAGCAGTCTCATGAAGCCCGTCATCCCCTTTTAGAAAACGCCGCATGTCATCCCGATAGCGTCCGTTCCATTCGGCCCAGCGTCTCCAGGACGGAAAGGAGCCAACCTGATAGAGTCCGCCCGCATCCCATGCTTCGGCAATGAGCTTTACATTTCCAAGGATCGGATCAAAGGCAAGGCTCTGCAGAAGGGGAGGCTGACTCATCGGAGAGCCGTCTTCATTTCTTCCGAGAATGGAAGCCAGATCAAAACGGAAACCGTCTACCCGGTAGTCAGTGACCCAATAGCGCAGACAGTCTAAGATCAACTCCCTTACAACCGGATGGTTGCAGTTTAAGGTATTTCCACATCCGCTGAAATTGTAGTAGTATCCGTCCGGTGTCAGCATGTAGTAAATGTTGTTGTCAAAGCCTTTGAATGAAAAACACGGGCCGAGTTCGTTTCCTTCTGCGGTGTGATTGAACACCACATCCAGGATGACATCGATTCCGTTGGCATGCAGCGTGCGGATGAGATGCTTGAGCTCGGTTCCTTCATTATTTTCCTCTTTTTTGGAGGCATAACTGGAATTGGGAGAAAAGAAGCTGACCGGATTGTATCCCCAGTAATCGATCAGTTGATTTTCATCGATCAGCCGTGCGTTGCGCATCTCATCAAATTCAAAGATTGGCATCAGTTCTACAGCATTGATCCCCAGTTCTTTCAGATAGGGAATTTTTTCCTCCAGTCCCCGGAATGTGCCGGGACATTTGACGCCGGAAGAGGAATCTTGCGTAAATCCTCTGACATGGAGTTCGTAAATGATCAGATCCTCCATGGGAATCTGTGCGTGACGGCTGTCTCCCCAGTCAAAGTTGTTGTGTGTGACACGGGCGCGGTAGCCGTGAGAAGCATGATTGACACAGCCCCAGTGGCTCTGTCCGGTAACTGATCTGGCGTATGGGTCTAAAAGAATCTTGGCAGGGTCAAAGCGCAGTCCCTGTTTTTCATCATAGGGGCCGTCCAGACGGTAGGCATACTCGTATTCTTCGATATCAAATCCGAACACGATCATGGAGTATACAAAACCGATCTTATAATGTTCCGGGAAAGGGAGGACGGCAAAAGGCTCTTCCTCGCCTTTATGAAACAGAAGTAATTCACAGGACGTTGCCCCGTGAGACTGTATGGTAAAGTTTACACCGCCCGGAATCACAGTCGCGCCGAAAAAGCGAAAAAATCCGGGACGTACCTGAAATCCGGATATGGTTTCAAGCGGCGGCAGCTGCTGCCCGGGAACGAGTACCAGATCGGAGGTATGAAGTGACATAAAAACCAGCTCCTTTATAAAATAATCTCTTTGTTTATTATAATATAAAGACAGAACATGAAAAAGAGCAAAAATCCGGTTGGAAAGGATTTTTACTCTTTGACTGTTACTGCAGACTATTTTTTAAACAGACGGTTTAAAAATAGTCTAGCGGGTGAAAAATTTGCGTTCTCTGGTTTCCGGCTGGGTTCTCTCAACTGGAGTTTCGACGGAAGGTTCATCGGAGCAGTCGCAAGGTGTTTCGGAAGCCTCGCCGCACTGGACGGAAGCCTCTCCGGTTTCAATAACGGCACCAAAAGCAATCGGGATCTGGATGCAGAGACTCTGGGTTACAGTAAACGTGCAGGAGGTTTTGCTGCCCGGACACTGTGGACCGGTGTGGATGACAGGATCGCCACAGCAGATTGTTCTGGCGGTTCCAGGATGTGCAAACGGGGAGACCGTTACAGGAACGCAAACGGTTTCTTTCTGGTAAAACGTAGATTCACAGGATTCTGTGGAACAGCAGGAAGGTCCGCATATGGTCAGGCCGGAAGTTGTCTGACCGCCGCCGAAAAGACAGAGATTGACTGGGCCGACCGCATAAGGTCTGACAAGAGAAAAGCAGACCTGCATCTCACCATCCACTTTATCCAGTGGGAAATCGAATTTCAGTCCCGTACATCCGGTTGGCGGATCCGGATGTTGGATTGTTTTGAGTTCTACATTTTCACCTCAGATTACGTTCTGGGGGGGGGTCCGTCGATTACGACCGTAACATCCAGGATATCTTCCTGCGTGATCGCGCTGCAGATATCAAGCAGGAAATGGCTTAAGTCTGCATAGAGAGGTGTGTCTGTTCCAACACCTGCAATATCATAGCAAAATCGTTGGTATTATCCCGGTTTTGGGGTTAAAACGGAAGTCTCCGTATTGAGCAAAAAAACGAACGGCAAAATCCGCTCGCCGATAACAGTAGAATAGTCTGTTTCATAATTACATGATGTCATAAGAAATACCTTTTGAAAAATTTTATTCTGTATAGTATATGATAAATCTCAAAACATGTTATAATTGCCATGTGTTTTTCAAATTTTGGCAAAGGGGATGGAAAAACAAGAAAAAGGAATTTATGGGAGAGAAAAGATGTTTATGAGAAAAAAGGAAAATGAGCTGCAGATTGACTGGAAGCATTTTTATCTGAGTGTACTGGCGCTGGTCATTCCGATGGCGCTTCAGAATCTGATCAATGTGGGTGTAACGGCTGCGGATGTGGTGATGCTGGGGCGCGTAGGAGAGACAGCGCTGTCCGGATCTTCTCTTGCAGGGCAGGTGCAGTATATTATGACGTTGTTTTTGTTCGGGCTGACATCCGGAGCAACGGTTCTGACCGCACAGTACTGGGGGAAAAAGGATCTGCGGACAATTGAGAAGATTTTGGGTCTTGGAATGCGGGCTGCGGTTTTTGTGACTGCATTATTCTTTCTGGCAGCGCAGATCATGCCAGAGCAGCTTTTGCGGATATTTACAAGTGAACCTGAGGTGATTAAGGAGGGCGTGAAGTATTTGCGGATCGTCAGTTTTTCTTACATTTTTATGGGAATCACACAGACTTATCTTTATATTATGCGAAGTGTGGAACGGGTCGTTGTGGCAACGGTGGTATATTTGTGTTCCCTGCTCTGCAACATTACGATCAATGCCATTTTGATCTTCGGACTTCTCGGAATGCCCGCCATGGGCGTGCAGGGTGCAGCAATCGGAACGCTGGTTTCCAGAATCCTGGAGATGGTACTGGTATGTGTGTACTCGAAAGTGTGGAACAAAGATATCAAGTTCAGGATCATCTACTTTTTTAAAACAGAGCACGTTTTAAATATGGATTTTCTGAAATACGCATTCCCGGTGATCTTAAACGAGGTGCTCTGGGGACTTGGAACTGCGACCAATACGGCAGTGCTTGGTCATATGGGAAGTGCTGCGGTTGCGGCGAATTCGGTCGCACAGGTGGCCAGACAGCTCGCAACAGTGGTAGCATTCGGACTTTCCAGTGCGACAGCAATCTATCTGGGCAAAACCATTGGAGAGAAAAAGTATGAGCATGCAAAAGCATATGCAAAGAGGTTCGTATGGCTCAGTGTGATTATGGGAGTTGTGGGAGGTGTGCTGATCCTTCTGATCTCACCGGTTATGGCAGAGACGATGACTCTGTCTGAAACAGCAAAGGGGTATATGCGGTTCATGTTCTTTGTAATGTCCTATTTTGTGGTAGGGCAGGCGTTCAATACAACGATGGTCGTGGGAACCTTCCGATCCGGAGGAGATACCCGGTTTGGTTTGCTGCTGGATATGTCTACCATGTGGGGGTGCTCGATTTTATTTGGTGCGCTCGCAGCGTTTGTGTTCCACTGCAGCGTTCCTGTGGTGTATATGATCCTGATGAGTGATGAGATCATTAAGATTCCGATCACCTGGCGCCGGTACAAGAGCTATAAATGGCTGAAGGATGTAACAAGAGAAGAATTGTAGGGGAAGCTCCTTTCTAAAAAAATCTTGCAAAATGATCTGCAATTTTATAAAATGCAGAAGTGACTTTTGTAAAGAACTATTTTAGGAAGGAGTTTTTTTGCATGGCAGACATCAAAATAAAGAAAGATCACTGTCCGCTGATCCTGACACACAGTCTGATCGGAGGGAAATGGAAGCTGAAGATCTTGTGGCATATTCTGCAGGGGGATAATCGATTTTCGGAGTTAAAAAAGGAAATCCCGGGTATTTCGGAAAAAGTGTTATATTCGAATTTGAAAGAACTGGAGGATGCGAAGCTTTTATACAGGGAAGTAATTAAGGAAAAGAAGCCCTCCGTGATCCGTTACCGTCTTTCAGAAGAAGGCGTGGAGGTCAGGGCACTGATCGATGCGGCACACCGGTTTGCCAATCGGTATGCAAAAAAGCATATACATACTAAAAAGTAAGGTATTGCGAAATGTGAGTGAATTGTGTATAGTCTTTTTGTCAGTAGAGAAGACATATTTTTTTGCACATATGTTAGCTAAAACTAACAAAAGTAAATAAAAACTAATGTAGGTGGTGGTATCAAAAAATATGTATCGACAATCATATTGGCGGCGGTGTTGTTCGTAGTTTCTGTCTGCTCTCTGTTTATCGGGGTAATGGATGCGGATCTGGCGTCGCTGATGCAGGGAGATCCGGAAGTGATTTTCATCGGCGGACGTCTGGCTTCTTCCTATGACGCGCTCAGTGAAATTGCACCGGTTGTATACCTTTCGACAGATGTGGAGACAGGTGTCGTAAAAAGCGTGACAAAAAATGCAGGGACGATTGCTTCTATGTTTGGGCTGGAAGATGAAGTAAAAGAAAAGACAGCCGGTTTTGATGAGAGAATCGAAGCATTGGCAGAGAAAGCAAAAGGGCATACAGCGCTGGTAGGAATGACTACAAGCGGAAGCTTTAATTTAATGGGAAATGACGGAAGATGCTCCATTATCGGAGTGGAGATCGGATTTGACAATCTGACAGCTGCTGAAAGTACCTCTACACATGGAAACGAAGCTTCATTTGAAACGGTTGTCGAGAAAAACCCAGAGTATATCTTCGTGATGGATCGTGATCAGGCAATCGGGGCAGACGGGGCACAGACGGCAAAAGAAATTATGGAAAATGAACTTGTTATGCAGACAGATGCTTACAAAAACGGAAAAATCATCTATCTGGAGCATCCGGCAGTATGGTACACTGCGGAAGGCGGAATCACTGCACTGGATGTAATGCTTTCTGATCTGGAGGAATCTTTGTAAAAAAGTTGTTGTGTCCATTATCCTCAAATTGTGGTATAATAAAATCAGTCTGAAATCCTGTTTTCAAAGATGGAGACAGATGAATTTATAGAACAAAGAGAGGTAATGAAAATGGAAGAACAATATACAGAAGGATGTTCCGAAGAGTCCTGTGCAGGATGTTCTCATTCCGGTTCCTGTGAAAGTCAGAAGCAGAATGCAGGCAATACGGCGCCATCCAAAGCACCGGCAAATGTAGGTTCCCAGGTGAAAAAAGTGATCGGAGTCATCAGCGGAAAGGGTGGCGTTGGAAAATCGCTGGTAACAGCTTCCCTGGCACGTATGATGATCGAAAAAGGATATACGGCAGGAATTTTGGATGCAGATATTACAGGTCCATCCATTCCGAAGATGTACGGAGTGCACGAGATGGCAATCGGAAACGAGATGGGAATGCTTCCTTGCAGCGCACCGGATGGAACAAGGATCATGTCCGTCAACCTGCTTTTGGAAGAGGAGGACACACCGGTCATCTGGAGAGGTCCTGTGATCGCAGGCGTTGTGACACAGTTCTGGTCAGATGTGATGTGGGGAGATTTGGATTATCTGTTCGTTGACATGCCTCCTGGAACGGGAGATGTTCCGCTGACTGTATTTCAGTCCCTGCCTGTGGATGGAGTTGTGATCGTCACCTCTCCGCAGGATCTGGTACAGCTAATCGTAAAGAAGGCGTACAACATGGCAAAACAGATGAACATTCCGGTTCTTGGAATCGTGGAAAACTACAGTTACATCAAATGTCCGGACTGCGGAAAAGAGATCAAAGTGTTCGGCGAGAGTCATATTGACGAGATTGCAAAAGAACTGGGAGTACCGGTACTTGGCAAGATGCCGATCGACACTGCGATCGCAGAAGCAGTAGAAGCAGAAAAATTTTATGAAGTGACGAACCCGTATTTGAAAGAGATCGATTTGTAGGGACTGGGAAAGAAAAGAAGGCTTGTGCTGGAAATGTGCAGAAATATGCCGTCGTCTCAAAGTGCTGAATCTTTGAGGCGGCGGCTTTTTATCACAGATTTTTATAACTGAATATTTTTGAACAGATCTCCAAGGCTTGTACCGATCTCTTCGGTTTTTGGAATCTCAACTTTTTCTACAACTTCTTCTTCCGGTTCTTCTAAAGCTTTCATGCTCAGGCTGATCTTGCCGTCTTTAATACCGATGACTTTAACCTGAACTTCATCTCCTACATTCAAAACAGCGGCAGGATTCTTGATGCGTTTTTGAGAAATCTGAGAAACATGTACCAGTCCGGAAAGACCGTTTTCCAGTTTGACAAATGCACCGTAGTTCTGTAATGTCTCTACAGTACCGGACATAACCGTACCGATTGGGATACTTGCGATCTGTGCTTCTTTTTCTTTTCTTTCTTTTTCTTTGAGAAGCTCACGGGCGGACAGTACAAGCCGGTTGCCTGCCTGATCTACATCGATCACTTGAACTTCCACATCTTTGAGCAGGTAAGTCTCCAGATCTTCAATGTAAGAAAGGGAGAGTTTGGATACCGGAATAAATCCGCGCAGTCCTTCTACCATGGCAATGGCACCGCCATTTACGATTCCTTCGATCTTAACAGGGAGGATCGTTTTCTTTTCCATATATTCTAAAACCCTGTTCCATGGATTGGCATCGTCAAAATGATCTTCGTAATCAGCCATTGTCTCTGTGTGTCCTTCGTTTGTCAGTAATTCTTCTGTTCTTAATTCTTCGCTCATCGCTGCACCTCGACTTTCTAAAACTTTAAAACAAAAATCTCTTAAAACAGAAGATTTTTGCTTTGCATTAAAGACAGTATAGCATATGTTTTATCAAAAAGACACGGAATCTTGAAATTTGGGTTGACGAAATCTGGAAAAAATGGCAAGCTACATATAGGTTACTGTTCACACCAATAACCACTATAGAAGAAAATAAGCAAAGGAAGTTTGGATTGATATGAATAACGGAGTGAGTAATAATAAAGTGTATGTAGTAGGGCATAAAAATCCAGATACAGATTCGATTTGTTCTGCGATCGCCTATGCTAATTTGAAATCTAAGATCACGGGAGAAGATTATAGTCCAAGGCGAGCGGGGCAGCTCAATGAAGAGACACAGTATGTGCTGGATCATTTTCAGGTTGAGGCACCGAAGCTGTTGTCGGACTTAAGAGTGCAGGTTAAAGATGTAGAACTGCGCAACATTGAAGGGATCAAGGGAAGTGTTTCCATCAAGAGTGCGTGGAAATCTATGAAAGAGCTGAATATCAAGACGCTTCCTGTGACAAGGGACAGCAAACTGGAAGGTCTGATCACCATTGGAGATATCGCGACTTCTTACATGGATGTGTATGACAGCGGGATTCTCTCCAAAGCAAGGACACAGTACAGGAATATTGCATCGACCATTGATGGAACCATCATTGCAGGAAATCCACACAGCTATGTGTTGAACGGAAAAGTCGGGATTCTTGCATCAAGCCGAAAGCTGATGTCAGAATTTGTGGAAGAAAATGATCTGGTGATCTTAGGAGACCGCCAGGAGGCACAGCAGCATGCCGTCGATTTGAATGTGAGCTGTATGGTGGTGTGTAACGGAGCACGTGTAGGAGAAGAGATTTTAAAACAGGCAGAAGAAAAAGAAATCGTGATCATTTCTTCTCCGCATGATGCATTCACGGTCGCACGTTTGATCAACCAGAGTATTCCGGTGAAGCAGTTTATGACAAGAGAAGGAATCGTTTCTTTCCAGATGGATGACTATGTGGATGATGTCAAAGATGTGATGGCACGCAGGAGATTCCGTGACTTCCCGATCCTGGATGAGGCAGGTAATTTCCTGGGATTTATTTCCAGAAGAAGATTGCTCAACAGCCGCAGAAAACAGGTGATCCTGGTGGATCACAATGAAAAAAATCAGGCAGTGGATGGTGTGGAAGAAGCAGAGGTTCTGGAAATCATCGACCATCACCGTCTGAGCAGTATTGAAACGATGGGCCCGGTATTTTTCCGAAATCAGCCGGTTGGATGTACCGCTACGATCGTTTATCAGATGTATCAGGAAGAGGGAGTAGAAGTAGAGCCGGTGATCGCATCACTCCTTTGCTCGGCGATCATTTCCGATACCCTGATGTTTCGGTCTCCGACTTGTACACCGTTGGATGAAAGATCTGCGAGAAAACTGGCAGAGATCGCAGGGATTGATATTGAGAAGCTGGCACTGGAGATGTTTAATGCAGGAAGTAATCTGAAAGGAAAAACAGCAGAAGAAATCTGTTTCCTGGATTTCAAACAGTTTACGGTCAACGATATCAACTTTGGAGTTGGTCAGATCAGTTCTATGAGCGCAGAAGAGCTGCGTGAGATCAAAACAGAAGTATCCGCTTATCTGGAACAGGCAAGAAAGACACAGGGGCTGGATATGATCTTCTTTATGCTGACCAATATTGTCGCAGAATCTTCAGAACTTTTATGCACCGGAAACGGAGCAAGAGAAAAGATGATCTCTGCGTTTGATCTGAAAGGAAATCCGGAGATGATCGAGCTAAAGGGTGTGGTGTCCAGAAAGAAACAGCTTGTACCGACACTGGTTTCGGTACTGCAGCAGTAGAAGGAGCAAAAAATGGGAAAACAAGTATGGAAAGCCGGGAATATGGTATATCCACTCCCGGCAGTGATGGTGAGTACGGCGGACAAGTCCGGAAAGAGCAATATTCTGACGATCGCATGGACGGGCACGATTTGCACCAATCCGGCAATGGTTTATATTTCCGTCCGTCCGGAGCGATATTCGTATCATATGTTAAAAGAGAGCGGAGAATTTGTTATCAATCTGACCACGGAGCAGCTTGCAAAAGCAACCGATTATTGCGGAGTACGTTCCGGAAAGGATGTGGACAAATGGAAAGAGGCACATCTGACACCGGCAAAAGCAGAAAAGCTTCGGTATGCACCGGTGATTGAAGAGTGTCCGGTCAATATCGAATGTAAAGTTACAGAAGTGAAAGAACTTGGAAGCCACCATATGTTTCTGGCGGAAGTTCTGGCAGTACAGATTGATGAGCAGTATTTGAATGAAAAGAATAAGTTTGAGTTGAATAAGACAGGGCTGATGGCATATTCGCATGGAGAGTATCTGTCTCTCGGGAAGAAGATCGGGACATTCGGCTACAGTGTGAAAAAGAAAAAGACGAAACATAAGAAAAAGAAA
>UMFN01018396.1_pt1 | contig 13148 bp, 10 predicted proteins | sample 1965021 | NCBI WGS metagenome assembly UMFN01 (sample SAMEA4836047, study PRJEB28245) | human gut metagenome | biome: gut microbiome; material: fecal sample | place: Denmark | collected 2008
TCAATAAGGGCTGCCTCGGAAAGCTTCTGTGTCTCTCCCGGCAAAATGGCTTTTTGCATAATAATATCATTATTATTCCCCCAGGGGTCTGAGTTTGTCATATGGGTATAAGACGTTTTATAATTCATTTTCAGAAGCGCCAGATATCTATGTTTCTCCACCCGATACTCCACAGCCAGCAAATCTGCCGCCGGAATATCAATATTCTGGTTCATAATGGTATATAACTCTCCGGCAATTTTCTGGGTAATCTCAATAAACTTCTCTGGATTCCATTCCTCTGCCAGATGAAACACCGAAGATTCCTCCTGAAAGGTACAGCTTCTGATTTCGTCACTGGAATCCACTTTGAAAATATGCCCTTTCAAAAAATCCGAAAAATCAGATCCACAGTCCAGTACCACATCGGACAGTACAGGCATTCCAAGAGAGGAGTCCAAAATATGTACAATTGCCTGTTCAATCCTGATTTCATCCTTTGTTCCTAGCATCTTAACCTCCTACATCTGTTTTCCATTCATCATACCCTGGCAGGCAATAATAATCAAACCAGATACCGCAAAATTCAGCACCAGGGTAATAATGGAAACCACCATTACAATCATATTCAAATCTCTGAAAATAAAATAGCAAAGAACGCCCAACGCTCCGGAAGGAATGGCGCACACTAAAATAATCAGCATCCGCAGAAGATTTTCCATCATCACATTGGTGCGGCTCTTCAAAAGCCTCACAGACAGCACTGTTCCTGCCAGAAAAATCATGGCATAGCCCAAAAGCATGAGTACATACTGCACAATATCCAGAACCGGCATATGGTTTAAAACTCCGGCAAACACAATGGCAGTTCCCAGAATGATTCCGATTTTCAGATAAGCCGGAATCACGGCATAGACCAGCTTTTTCAAAGGCTTTTCCGGAATCAGATAAATCTGATAATTTTTCAAATCTCCCAAAAGCTCTGCATCATTCATTAAGCCAAACATCCAAATCATCATCATATAACAGAACATATAAAACCGGTGACCTGGCATACACACATAGCTAATCACAAAATATAGCACAATCACAAAAATATCCTGCCTGCGCAAAAAATTTCCGGTTTTCCGCATCATCAGCATATTCTTATAAAAAATGGCTTTGGCCCCCTCTGGAAACTCCCCTTTGATGCGTTTCACTTTTTTAGTATCCATAATGGAATTTCCTTTGTTTGCCCGCACCTTGCGCATATAGTCACTGACAGACTGAGCGTCTTCCACTGCCTGTTCCACAATATCCTTCTGAAAATGCAAAAACAAAATGCCCAATACCAGATTGCATCCACCAAGCAGCAGGATTCCCCAAAGCATAGACAAATAATTTCCCTGGCTAAAAGCATTGATTGCCCATTTCCCCCATCCAAAGAAAGGTACCATATAAAACTCCCGGCTCAGGGCAAAATCCATATATCCATTTTTCAAATCATAACCTGTACGCTGTACAGACAAAAAGAACACAGCCGCTGCCGAAAAGACCACAAGCAGCACAACCACATAATTCCAGATTTCATGTTTCTTCTTCACTAAGGACCAGAGATAAATATAATCTGTAAGGGTGAGGAAAAATGCCATAATCAGCCAATATACCACAAAAGAAAACAGCATCATGGACACTGTAAAGCCACTGCCAAAGGACATCATGGCTGTGATGTAGGAACATATTAAACCATATATGGCAGACTGAAACCAGGTCTGCACCAGAATAAAGCAATTTATCTGTTTTCTGGTATAGGGGCCTGCAAAGAGATAGAACGCATCCGTATCATATACCAGCGCTTTCCTCTTATTCATGAAAACCGTCACACATAAAAGAGCCAGCACCCCCAGTCCCATAAGCAAGGCTGTATTAAACTGCATATTCATGACTTCCCGCATGGCATCCGAAGGAATCAGAAACACTGCCACAAAAAGTCCTCCATATAAAAGCACCATAAAAATAGTAAGAATACCGGAACCGATGCTGCGGAACTGATTGCGGATAGTTCCCTTCCATTTCATCATAGATAAATAAACTAATGACTTCATACAGATTCCTCCGTTGTGGTTTCAAAGAAAATCTGTTTCAGAGTTTCACTTCCCTCTTCTCCTCTTCGGATGCTTCTTACAATCTCTCCCTTATTCATAATGTGGGCGCAGTCCCAGATGTCATTGACCACATCAATAATGTGAGTACTGATTAAAATTGATGTTCCCTGCTGCTTCAAAGCCACAAAAAGCTGAAGAAGCTCTTCAATACTGGCCGGGTCCAGACCTACCATAGGTTCATCAACCAGCAGGGCTTTGGGCTGAATCAGCAGAGCCAGAATCATGCTGAGCTTTTGCCGCATTCCCTTACTCAGCTCTTTTGCCAGTTTTCCTCTTTGCTCCGAAAGCTGAAACAGTTCCAGGTAATGCTCTCCCACTTCCTTATAATCAGGAAGCCGGTAAGCCTTTCCAATAAATTCCATGGTCTCATCCACAGTCAGCAGGTCATACAGCATAGGCACTTCCGGAACATAACCAAAACACTTTTTGGCTTCCATAGAATCATTGGGATAACCGCAGATGAAAATTTTTCCATTGTAATTTAGAAGATTTACAATACTTTTAATGGTTGTGGATTTCCCCGCCCCATTTGGCCCCAGTAAAATGGTAATTTCCCCGGGATTTGCACAAAAAGAAACGTTTTTTACTGCTGGTGCCAAAACACCTCTGTAATATTTTGTCAGGTTCTTCACTTCAATCATAGAAAATCCTCCCTCTTTTCTCTGATAGTTTTTGACTTTGCACATAATTGTATAAAAATTTACAGCTTTGTACCTTAGTATAACAGGAAATTTTATGGAGGTAAAGAAAATCCTTTCAATATCCTCTGTGAATCTGATATTTTTTCTTGCGTCTGCAAGTTTGTGGTGTTATACTTGTCCTGATTAAACTAATGGTACAATAAAAATATATTATGGAGGTTCTTTATGCCAAAGAGAAGTGATATTAACAAAATTCTTATTATCGGTTCCGGTCCTATCATCATTGGCCAGGCTTGCGAATTTGACTACTCCGGTACACAGGCATGTAAAGCCTTGAGAAATCTTGGATATGAAATCGTCTTAGTAAACTCAAACCCGGCTACTATTATGACCGACCCTTCCACAGCAGATGTAACTTACATTGAACCCTTAAACGTAGACCGTCTCACTGAGATTATTGAAAAAGAAAGACCCGATGCCCTTCTTCCAAACCTGGGAGGACAGTCAGGTCTTAATCTCTGTGAAGAATTGTATCACGCTGGTGTGTTAGACAAATATCATGTAGAAGTTATCGGTGTTCAGGTAGATGCCATCAGCCGCGGAGAAGACCGTATCGAATTCAAAAAAGCCATGGATGAGCTTGGTGTTGAAATGGCAAGAAGCGCTCCTGCTTATTCTGTAGAAGAAGCAGTAAACATTGCCAAAGATCTTGGTTATCCTTGCGTTATCCGTCCTGCTTATACCATGGGCGGTACTGGCGGTGGACTTGTTTATAATGAAGAAGAATTAAAGAAAGTTGCCGCAAGAGGTATTGCTGCTTCTATGATTAACCAGGTTCTGGTAGAAGAATCTATTCTGGGATGGGAAGAACTGGAAGTAGAAGTTGTACGTGATGCCAAAGGAAACAAAGTTTCTGTGTGCTTCATTGAAAACATTGACCCGGTTGGTATTCATACTGGTGATTCCTTCTGCTCTGCTCCTATGCTCACCATTTCACAGGAACTGCAGGATCGTCTGGAAAAACAGGCTCACGCTATTGTAGAGTCCGTAGGCGTTATCGGTGGTACAAACGTACAGTTTGCACATGATCCGGTATCAGACCGTGTAGTAATTATTGAAATCAACCCAAGAACTTCACGTTCTTCTGCTCTTGCAAGTAAAGCAACCGGATTCCCTATTGCCTATGTATCTGCTCTTCTTGCTGCAGGACTTACTCTGGATGAAATTCCATACTGGAAAGAAGGAACTCTGGATAAATACAAACCATCCGGCGACTATGTAGTAATTAAATTTGCCCGCTGGGCATTTGAAAAATTCAAAGGCTCTCAGGACAAACTGGGTACTCAGATGAAAGCTGTAGGCGAAGTTATGTCCATTGGTAAGAACTACAAGGAAGCTCTCCAGAAAGCCATCCGTTCTCTGGAAAAAGGCTGCTATGGTCTTGGTTTTATGAAAGACCTTCATGAACTTACCTTAGATGAATTGTATGCAAAACTGGCAGAGCCAACCAGCGAAAGACAGTTTATCTTATATGAAGCAATCCGCAAAGGCGCTCCTCTGGAAGAACTTCACAAAATGACTTACATCAAAATGTGGTTCTTAGAACAGATGAAAGAACTGGTAGACGAAGAAGAAAAGATCCTTTCCTACAAAGGACAGGAACTTCCGGATGAACTGCTGATTCAGGCGAAAAAAGATGGTTTCTCTGATAAATATCTGGCACAGCTTCTGGAAACAGACGAATGGGAATTGTTCAAACGCAGAGAAGCTCTTGGCATGCAGGAACGCTGGGATGCAGTACCGGTAAGCGGTGTCAAAGATCCGACTGCTTACTACTACTCCACTTATATCGGAGAAGACAAGACTCCTGTATCAAATGGCAGAAAAGTTATGGTTCTTGGCGGCGGTCCAAACCGTATCGGACAGGGTATCGAATTTGACTACTGCTGTGTACACGCTGCTCTTACTTTAAGAGAGTTAGGCTTTGAAACTATCATGGTAAACTGTAACCCGGAAACTGTTTCTACAGACTACGATACTTCTGATAAACTGTATTTTGAGCCTCTGACTGTAGAAGACGTTATGTCCATTTACAATAAAGAAAAACCACTTGGTATTATTGTTCAATTCGGCGGACAGACTCCTCTGAACATTGCGGCAGAACTGGAAAGACGCGGCGCTCATATCCTGGGAACTTCTCCTGCTGTCATTGACATGGCAGAAGACCGTGACTTATTCAATGCAATGATGCACAAGCTGGAAATTCCTATGCCGGAATCAGGAATGGCTGTCAATGTAGAAGAAGCTCTGGAAATCGCACACCGCATTGGTTATCCTATGATGGTTCGTCCTTCTTATGTATTAGGCGGACGCGGCATGGAAGTTGTTTACGATGATGATATGCTGAGAAACTACATGGCTGCTGCTATTGATGTGACACCGGAACGTCCAATCCTTATGGATAAATTCCTTCAGAATGCGCTGGAATGTGAAACCGATGCTATTTCTGACGGTACTCATGCATTCGTTCCTACTGTTATGCAGCACATTGAGCAGGCTGGTATTCACTCCGGTGACTCTGCATGTGTGATTCCTTCTGTAGAAATTTCAGAAGAAAATAAGGCTTTAATCCGTAAATATACCACTGCCATTGCATGTGAAATGGGTGTTGTAGGTCTTATGAACATGCAGTATGCAATCTGTGAAGGTAAGGTTTATGTTCTGGAAGCCAATCCACGTGCTTCCCGTACCGTACCTCTGGTATCTAAGGTTTGCAACATTAACATGGCAAACATTGCTACCAAACTTATGGCTTACGAATTAACAGGAGAACGTCCTGATGTAACAACCTTTACAGAACAGGCTCATCCATACTATGGTGTAAAAGAGGCTGTGTTCCCATTTAATATGTTCCCTGAAGTTGACCCTCTTCTGGGACCGGAAATGCGTTCTACTGGTGAGGTACTGGGACTTAGCGAATCCTTTGGAATGGCTTACTACAAAGCTCAGGAAGCAACAGGTTCTAAACTTCCTCTTAGTGGAACTGCTTTAGTCAGTGTTAATAAAAATGACCGCGCAGGCGCTCTGGAAGTTGCAAAACAGCTTCATGAACTGGGATTCAAGATTGTTTCCACTTCCGGATGCTCACAGTATTTCAATGAAAACGGAGTACCTTGTGAAACTCTGAAGAAAATGCAGGAAGGACGTCCAAACATTCACGATGCTATGATTAATGGAAAAATTGACTTAATTGTCAACACTCCATCCGGCAAGCAGAGTAAATATGACGACTCTTATCTGAGAAAAACTGCAATCAACAAAAAGATTCCATATATCACCACCATGTCAGCAGCTCTGGCAAGTGTAAAAGGAATCCATGCAGTACAGAACAAGACGGTTTCCAACCTGAAATCCTTACAGGAATACCACAAAACTCTGGAAAACGCATAAAATCTGAATGATAAAAAAGGGGTTGCTGTATACAATGCAGTAGCCCCTTTTTTGTATCGAAATGAAGGAGTACAAAAGAAAATGTCTGTAAAATCATCGAAGAATTCTCTGCTGCTGTTTGTTGCAGCAATTATCTGGGGTGTTGCTTTCGTAGCGCAGAGCGCCGGGATGGACTATGTAGGTCCTTTTACTTTCAATGCAGTGCGCTCTCTTCTTGGAGGGGTGGTACTCATCCCCTGTGTCTTTCTGCTAAACCGTATCAATAGCAGGCAGACAGACAGTGCAAAGAACAGCGCCATGCCAAAAGACCGGCCAAAGGATTTACTCATAGGTGGTCTTGCCTGTGGTTTTCTCATGTTTGTATCTACCAGCCTGCAGCAGGTTGGAATCATGTACACAACCGTTGCAAAAGCTGGGTTTATTACTGCTCTTTATATTATTATGGTGCCCGTCCTGGGTATTTTTTTGAAACGAAAAGCAGGATTGAAGATCTGGATCAGTGTTCTTATTGCAGTGGTTGGCTTATACCTTCTCTGCATGAAAGGCAGCTTTTCCATCAGCAAGGGAGATTTCCTGATTCTGCTGTGTTCTCTTACCTTTGCCATGCACATTATGGTGGTAGATTATTTCACAGAAAAAGTCAGCGGAACCAAGTTATCCTGCATCCAGTTTCTTTTTGCAGGAGGTCTCTCCGCAGTGCTGATGTTCCTGTATGAAGAACCAAAGCTGTCCTCCATCTGCGCTGCCTGGCTGCCCATTGCCTATGCCGGTATTCTTTCCTGCGGTGTTGCCTACACCTTCCAGATTATCGGTCAAAGAGGCACGGATCCTACTATTGCGTCCCTGATTCTCAGTCTGGAATCTGTGATTTCTGTACTGGCCGGATGGGTGCTTTTGGGAGAGAAATTATCTGCCAGAGAGCTTACTGGCTGTGTCCTTATGTTTGCAGCTATTTTGCTGGCTCAGATAAATCCAAAACAATTTTTAAAGAAGAAACTATAATAGGAATGCCCCCATACTGCCAAAACAGACAGTCAGGGGGCATTCCCCTTTATATTTGTTTCCACATATTACTCTGCAAAATATCCCTTATGGTCTGCATAGATAAATCGACAGAAGCAATTTCATCCGCACACCGCTTTAATTCCTTTCGAATCGTTTCTTCGTGCTGTACATTTCTTTTGTATTTCATCTGGTGCTCTAACGTTGCCCAAAAATCAATGGCAATGGTTCGAAGCTGAATTTCTGCAGTGATACTCTTTAAGTTCTTTGCTGCAAACTGCACAATCAAATGCAGACTTCTGTAACCATTTGGTTTTGGATAGGAAATATAGTCTTTCTTTTCTATGATCTGAATATCTTCTCTCTTTTCAAGCCACCTTGCAATCTGGTACACCTCCTCCACGAAGGAGCATATGACCCGGATGCCGATTGCATCATGAGTACTTTGAAGGGCGGTATGAGCGTCTTCCATAAGGCCACGTTTTTTTAATTTTCCCATCATACTTTCCGGTGATTTGATTCTTGTCTTAACATATAAAATCGATTGCAGTTCATCTTCAGCACAGGCATTTGGATAGGTTTCTATTAATGACTTTAAATAGGCTTCTCCCTGCTTTAATAAGGGAAATGCATTCCCATAATATTCTTCTGGTGTCAAAAAATCACCTCCCTGCTACACAGTTCATTTCTTTTGTAATAAATACATAAGATTTCCAAGAAAAAGAAAGATTCCTCCAAGGATGAAGTATATGATTACCAGACGGTTGGTTGTTCCATATATTTCCAGTACTCCACAGAAGATAGAACCTACCGTTAAGGTGGAAATTCCAAAATGATGAAAACGTCGCGCCATGGGTCTGGGAATTTTGTTTCGGAAGTACAGCACACAAGAAAAGGGAAGGGTTCCGCCAAGCAACGGGATCATAAAAGCGTAGAGCATATAATAGGAATATACCCCATGACTAAAAGATTCATAAACAGCTCCAAGGATAGCACAAGCTATGGTTACAAGAAGGTAGGTGAACACAAGTTTCTCTATCTCTTTTCTGGATTTCTTAATATCCGATATAGACAATATCACTCACACTCCTTTCCTTTACACTGCGACCATCCGTTGTTGGGGTATTTATCACTTCTCCGTTAAAATACATGGTAGAGGAACCGCCGCCATCCAGATTGTACGCAGTTTCTACACCAAGACCATCCATAAATTCTGCCAGTTCTAAAAGTGACAAGCCTTCACTTTCTTCTGTACGCCCATCAGAAACAACAAATACATAATGAAGATTATCGATAATACCAATGGCTGTTCTTGGATTACTGGCCATGGCTTTTCCCACCTCATCTTCTTCTGTTACAGCAATGGTTCCATTTTCTATGAGAGCAGGACCAAAAGATAAGAGTTCCTGTGCACCGTAATAATCTCCGTTGATTGCCAGCATGGCATTTACTCCCTCTGCGATCTCTGAAGTTTTTTCTGTTACATTTTTTCCGTAACTGTTTTGTGCAAAAGCAGTTTTGAGATATTCAGGGGAAGAAAGTACAATATCTGCCACATAAATACTGGTATCCTCTTCCCTGTATTCTGTCAGAGTAATGGAAATATTCCCGTCTTCATAAGATGCTTCTTCCTGATTATTTTCCAGAACAATATCCTGCTCTTCTGTTTCCTCTGCCACACGATAAACCTTTGAGATGAAAAAGGTATCCATGAATAAATAAACGGTAAAGCCAGTCAGTAAAACACCATACAAAAGACCAATTCCATGTACCTTTAAATATCTGAACATCTTAACATCCGCTCCTTTGCTGCCTGAATATGAAGGTTCTTTGAACAAACCAGCTTATGAAGAAAAATATCAGTTCCGTACAAAGCTTTCCTATATACTGGTTCATACCAAAATGTACAAGAACTTCCAGAAGCAACGTATTTCCAGCCAAAATTCCGGCAGCTAACAACACATATTGTACTGCTGTTCTTCCAGAACCTGTTTTTTCTTGAAAAACCAGATTCCGGTTCACCTGATAGTTAAAACATCCACTCAAGATTCTTGCCATAACATTGGAAAGAAACAGAGAAATATTTTTTGAAAATCCTCCTGTAAACCAAAGAAGCAGACTGTATATTCCATAGTCCAGAAAAAAACTAATCAGGGATGAGGCAGAAAACTTTAAAATCTCTTTATAAATCCTGTAGGAATCTTTCAAAGGATTAAAATGAGAACCTGCGTTGTCATTGATATAAATGGTTTCAATCCCGATTTCTTTCATGGGAATCTTTTTTCTGGAGCATACTAATAATACGTTCATTTCATACTCATACCGTTTCCCTGGAATTGCCAGAAGTTCGGGAAGAATCGTATTGTCAAAAGCACGAAGCCCTGTCTGGGTATCATAAATACGGATACCTGTGGTAAGTGCATAGACCATACGTGTAATCTGGTTCCCCAGCCTGCTTTTTAAAGGCGTCTCCTTCTGTATTTTTCTGCTTCCAAGAATCAGATATCCCGGATGCTTCTTAGCTGCCTTATATACTATTTCCACATCTTTGGGACGATGCTGGCCATCTGCGTCCAGGGTTACAACAATATAATTTTCTGATATATACTTTTGAATATACGTCAGACCTGTTTTTAAGGCGCTGCCTTTTCCTTTATTTTTTGTATGTGTAAGGATTAGTACACTTCCGGCATCATCAATCTCCTTAAAGATTTCCTTATGTTCCCCGGTGCTTCCGTCATCAACTACTAAAATCCAGAAACCTTTCTCTCTTAATTGATGCACCACCTGAATCAAGCACTTCTCCGGATTATAGGCTGGAATTAATGCAATTTTTAAACATGGACTCATCAGTGCCTTCCTCCTTTCCCCGGTTCGCCTTGCATACCGCCTTCTTTCATTCCTCCTCTTTCTTCACCGTTGCTTCCAGGACCACCTCCTTGAGAATGATTTCCATAAACCAGACTGTCCATGGTAATACTCTGTTCTTCTGTTCCGGCTTTTAGGGTATAGGTTTCTCCCTGCTGGATTTCCGGGCTGCTTACAATCACAGAAGAATATTCCTTTTCTGCTGTCCAGCCAAGAAGCTCTGTACCGCTGATATCCAGAAGTGCAATCTCCGTATTCGTTTCCTGTTCCTCTACATTCACCATAATAACGCCCTGGGTGGAAGAAGAGCCAAAACCTTGTGCCATACCAGAGGAACCGGATGCTGCAAAGATACCACCTGTTATCTGGGCGTCTCCACTGTAGTCTAAACTTCCATTTCCGTCATTGGTAGGTCCAAAGACATACGTTTCACCTCCTGCTACCGTAATATCTCCATTGGAATCCATTCCATCTCCAGAGGCATTTACATGAAGCATACCTCCTGAAATATGAATATAAGCTCCTTCTGTGGATGCAAACTGATCTCCCCCTGGCCCTGGCCCTTCAAAACCGCTGCTGTCGTTTCCTCCTGCTGCATTCATCCCATCATCCGATGCCAGTACAGAAATCTCACCGCCTGTAACATCGATACTCAGCCCTTCGATTCCTTCGTAGCTTTTTGCAACGTCTATGGTTCCGCCGGAAATGGTTACATTGGAATCAGCGTGAATTCCATCATCTCCTGATGACAATGTATAAGTGCCTCCATGGATAGCAAGATTTCCATTGGAATGAAAAGTATCATCTTCTGCGTCAATGGTGTAGGTACCGCCTTTTAATACCATTTGTGTAGCTGCTTTCATTCCCTTGATGCTGGTAGTATCTTCGTCTGTTTCCTCCTGGGCTGTCTGTTCCATGGATTTCCTGTCTCCATCATTCTGATTTTGTACACTGGCACTGCCCTCTCCTGTCAGAATCGTATAGGTTCCGTCTTCTGCCTGTAACCATGAGCTGGCACTGATTCCGTCCTGCTGGGATTTAATGTCAAAAGTTCCTCCTGCAAGATAGACAAAACCAAGGCTGCTGTCCTCTGTATTTTCCCCATGGATTCCATCCTTTCCAGATACAATGGTGTAAGAACCATTGGCAATACGGACACTGTCCTTTCCTGAAATCCCGTGACTGGCGCTGGTGATTACATAAGTTCCACTTGTCAGCACCAGATCATCCTTTGATACGATCCCATGTCCCTCCTGGGCTGTAACGGTAAGCATTCCTTCTCCATTAAAGGTCAGATCTGATTTTGAAAATACTGCTGCATCAATATTATTTTCATCGATAGCAGTATAAGTACCGCTATGTTCCAGGCTGTTTTCTGTTCCGGAAACAGTGGTGACATACACTTTATCTGCAGAGCGGACATACAGAGCCGCCGACTGGGAACTGGAGATGCTTACACCGTTCAAAACCAGCTGAATTTTATCTGTATCCTCTGCTTCCACGATTACCATCCCGTTTGATAGCGAACCGGAAAGAATGTACGTTCCTTCTTCTTTAATTGTCACGGTATTTTCTGTAATGGACACAGCATCTGACTCACAGGAAGAACCATTATCAGCCAGAGAAATGACAACACTTTCTGACTCTTCATATCCAACTTCTTTGTCGCGGTCAGAAAACATATCAGCAGTATCTATTTCTGTAACCCCATTGTTTACTGCAGAAGAGGATTCTGTGCTTTGCTCTGTGTTTTGCTGTGTGTTCTGTTCCGTCTGTTTGCTACAGCCGGACAACATCATAGTACCCATCATGAAAAACAATAAAATTTCTCTTTTACGCATTGGTCATCATCTCCTATATTTCTATAATTCTCCGATTACCGTTTCTTGCCTGCACATAGTAATCTCCAGATTTCCATTTCTGCACCGGAGAGCATCAATGAGTTCTTTTTCCTTTACAGGATCTTTTAATGTCAGGTTATAAGTAAGTTTAAATAAGCTTCCCATGTTAGTGGTTTTAATCTGTACAACTTCGTAATCTGTGGTATATTTCTTTAAGATTTTGTCGAATACCCCACTGTAATCCAAATCTTCCGGTATGGTAATATGTAAGGTCTTATAACGTAATCCATGTTTTCTTGTTCCAAAATCCATACGGTTATACAGCAGCATGATTCCGCCAAGAATCAGTGCAGATAACAGCGCATAGGCCAGATAACCCATTCCCGCTACCAGACCGGAGCACATAGCCAGGAAAATCGCACCGATTTCTTTTGCTGAACCGGGAACAGAACGGAAACGCACCAGGCTGAAGGCTCCTGCAACCGCCACGCCGGTTCCCACATTTCCGTTGACCATCATAATGACCACACAGACTACTGCCGGAAGCAAGGCCAGGGTTGCCACAAAGCTTTTGGTATATTTGGTTCCATACATATAAGTACCTGTTAAAATCAGGCCAATCACAAGGGCACATCCCACGCATAATAAAAAATCCGAAATAGAAATCACACTGGTCATATCCGTATCAAAAATTCCCTGAAATAAAGTATTAGACATTGTTATATCCTCCCTGTAAAGATTCTGCCAGCATACACTGATAAGCAGAACCATATTTTGAAAATGATGTTTTATATAAATGATGTTTGGTAAGTGTTTCACTCATCCAGAGGGGAATCCCGCCGGAAGTTTTAATTTCCATTAATGTCCGGTCTTCACCCAGCAATGAAACGCCATAAATTTCACTGCCGAGAGAAAAATCCTTCCTTCGGTAAAGAATATTTTCATCAAAAGTTACCCGAAAGTCACTGCCATCCAGGGAATAATAGGCTTCCCTTTCATAAGATAAAAATACGGACGGGTGCAGGTTTTCATAGTAATCACGAAAATACTGAATTTCATCTCCGATTTGGGAATGTACTGGAAGGGGAGTTCCTGTCTGAAAACTTTCCATAACTTTCTCTTCCGGAAGCTGCAATCTCCGCTTGTAAACCACAGATTTGTATTTTTTCTTGATTTCTACAAATACCGGATCGCTTGTCTGTACTGGCTTATAGCTTCGGATG
>UMFN01028441.1_pt1 | contig 13146 bp, 4 predicted proteins | sample 1965021 | NCBI WGS metagenome assembly UMFN01 (sample SAMEA4836047, study PRJEB28245) | human gut metagenome | biome: gut microbiome; material: fecal sample | place: Denmark | collected 2008
CCGCCCGGCGAAATCTCTTCGCCGGGCGGACATCACTCTAAACCATTATTAAAACTCTATTTGACGACAACGCGGTGTCTGGATAATTGCTGTGCGTTGTCGATTGTAAGGATGTAGACACCTTTTGCAAGGTGGTTTACAGGAACGGCTATGCTTCCGTTGTTGCCGAGCTGCTCCATTACGAGCGAGCCGTTGGTGGCGTAGATGCGTACGGCATAGTCGGTCATCGCGGTGCGGATGTTGAGACGGTCGGTTGCCGGAACCGGGAAGATTCTGACGTCGGCGTCGACAGCCACATCGTTTACAGAAGCCTTTTCCTCGTCGATTTCAACAGGGATGTTCACAAATTGGATTTTACCCTTTTGTGTGGCGCTTACCACGGCTGATGTCTCGGTCTTGTCGGTAAGACCTGAGATTGTCAGGATGCCGTCGGCGATAGCCATTGTAGCCTTTGCTGCGTCGCAGTTGTCGACAATCGCATAGGTCACTGTTGAATTGTCGTTGTCGAGGTTGAAGAGTGTCTGGAGGTCGACGGTGGCAGGGATTGTGATGCCGGCGAGAGCCTTTTTGGCGTCGCTGATTTCACGGGTGCCGCCGAAGTCGTCGAGACAAGCGTAGGTAGGTGTAGTCAAGCCATACGCGTTTCTCTTCGTGCCTTCGAATCCGAATGTCACTTTCTTGATTTTACCGAACTGGCGGAGGTCAACCCATTGCCATGTGTCGAGGTAATAGTGGTCGGCCTCGTTGTCGGCGCGGTAGTCGGCAAGATAGTAGTCCATCGATGCTGTCGTGTCGTCGGCTTTCACAACGTTTACGGTCATCTTGAACCAGTCGCCCTTTGCGAATCCGCCTGGAGCGGTCGACATGCCGTCGCCGTTTACGTAGGCGTTTACGTTGTTGGCTGTGTTGGTCACGTAGAATCCGCTCACGTCGGCTCCGTCGGCGGCGTTGGTCACGTTGGCTGCGTAGTTGGCGCCGGTGTAGCTGTAGACCACGGCGTAGTTCGCAGAGTTGTGTCCGCTGCCCACAGCCGACTTGAACTGGTCGGCATACGACTCAAACACGGTGCTTGTCTGGTTGCTCAGAGCGAAGCCACCCCACCATGTCGAGGTGTGGCGCTCGGTGTCGAAAGCAAACGAGCCGCTGACAAACTGCGAGCTGGTGCCCGGGTTTGTGTAGCTTGGGTCGTCCTTGCCAAGACCGTTGTAGAAGCTTTCAGGAGCGAGGAAGTTGTCGTCCATTGTGGCGGCAAACTGGTTGCCGGTCACGTAGACAACTGCCGCATCGGTGGCGGTGTTGCCCCATGCGTCGGTGGCTGTCATATAGAACACGCCTGAGCGGTCCAAAGCCGGGGTGGCGGTGTTGTCGCCGTTGGCAACAACCTCGCGCATGGCGTTTTTCCATTCCACAGCCACAGGATATACGCCGCCGTCGAATTCTGCCTTAAGGTCGGCTTTCGCGCCGCTTGCCACGGTGGCTTGCGGAGTGGTGCATACCGCTGTGAGAGGCAGAGGCTCGCCGCTGAAGTTGTCGATATATGCGTTGCCTTCTGTTGCAAAGTCGAGAGCTGTCACTGCGCCCTTGTCCTTCAGGTTGAAGAATATCCATTTTCCTGAAGTTGCAGGGATGGTGTATGCGTGAGCGTCGGCGTTGCCGTCGTAGACGTTCATAGCCACCTCGGCGTCAGTTTTCACGAAGAATCCGGTCAGGGTCAAGCCCTTGTCGGTGTTGGTGAGCTGCACAGCTCCTGCGCCTTCGATTTTAGCCACTTTCGTGCCTTCCACCACAGCATCGTCGGCATCGACTACGGTAAATCCGGCGAAAGAAGCCGTACCGTCGTCAAAACCGCCATCGTTAGCCTTCACGTTCTCGAACGTAGACACTTCGGTAGGCAGATATGTGGTTGTGAACGCGTCGGTTGCCGCAACTTCGCCCACATTTGTGCCGTCGAGGCTTTCAAGCAATGTGTAGAGGCGGTATTCCGTCTGGCTCGACAAGCCGTTGAGGCTCACCGACACTTCTTTGCCGGCACGCAGTGTGGCGGTGAGTGCCGAAGCCTTCATCTCGTCGGCTGTAGGAGCGGTTTCCGATGATTCTTTCACCATGAGGTAAGCCTTGCCGTTGGCGGCAGTCTTGAGGACGGCAGTCGCTGCGTTGTGGCTGATGCCAGAGATTGCAGGATAGCCTTCGTCGAATGCCGGAACAGCCGATGCGTCGGCAAATTCGTAAGCGCCGATTGTCGGTGTCGTGGCGTTGCGCACGGCGCCGAGCAGGTCGGTGGTCACGAAGTCGAGCGGCATGGCGTTGAGCAGGTTGCCTGCGGCTGCAGGGAAGAGCATTTTGTCGCTGAGGAACGCAACGTCTTCATTGAAGCTGCTCTGCTCGTTCACTTTCAGCATCCAGTCGCTGAACGATGCGAGTTTCGTATTGCTGCTTGTCTGCGCAAACACAGTTCCGTTGGTGTGGAGCACGTTGTTGGAGAATGTGATTGCCGCAGCGTCAGCGTCCTTGTATGTGCGGTATACCAAGCCGTTGTCGCGGGCAAGGAAAATGTTGTTGCGCACGGTCATTGCCTCCATCGCGTCGTTGAGGTAGCAAGCCACGTTGTTCTCGTGTCCGGCAACGACAGCCGTGTTGTAGGCGATGTCGACATTCGGGGTTTTGCCGTTGACCTTGATGGCGGCAGACGTGTAGTCGCTGCTCTTCACCGACACCTCGTTGTTGACGATGCGCGAGCGTTTGTCGGCTGTCGACGCGCCTTTGCGCACGTAGATGCCGATTGCTTCCACACCGAGGTCGATGTGCACTGTGTTGCCTTCCACGATGCAGTTGTCGCCGAACTGCAGGTCGAGGCCGTTGAATCCGCGCGACAGTGTGGTTGTGTTGTTCTCAATCACGTTGCCGCGGATGGTGATGTTGTTGTCGCCGGAGTATGCCGAGAGGGCTGACGCCGCGTTGTCGCGGAACGTGTTGCCTTCCACCACGCATCCTGTCTGATGCGTCAGTGCCACATACGATGTGCCGCCGATGATTGCACCGCGGTATCCACCCTCGAGCAGACAGTTGCTGAGCGTGAAGTAGTCGTTGTTGCAGTTTTCCTTGTCGATGGCAAGCTGGCGCACAAGCACGAGTTGCTCAGCCGTTGTGCTCGACTCGATGCGGTCGGTGTAGAGGTGGCAGGCGTCGACGGTGTCGTGCTGGCTCGTGTTGATCATATAGACGAGAGCCGGGAATGTCTTGTCGGTCGATGTCACCGTCACGCCGCGGAGCGTCACGTAGTCGGCTCCGTTGAACGTGACCACACCATATTTATCTGTGTTGTAGCCCGGGTCGGTATATGCGTTGTGGAAAATCTTCACATCGCTATAGTTGCCCGTAGCCGACTGGATAGTCACGGTGTTTACGTCAGACGCACCCGGAATCTCCGGAATGTTGACCTTTTCGTTGTATTCGCCGCTGAGGATGTTGACAGTCACCGCGCCCTCGATTCCGGTTGCGATGTCGTCGACGGCCGCCTGGATGGTTGCATAGTCGCCGCCTTCACCCACGGTGTAGACGCCTTTCTTGCCTGCCTTCATGGCAGTCTGCGCTGTTATCGACGCCATGGTGCTTGTCTCTGCGCCGTTTGCTGTGTAGGCAGTCAGGGCAGCGGTGCCGAGATTGCCTTCGGCTGCGTTGGCATTGAAGTCGTAAGCCACCCAGAAGTAGTATTTTCCAGGAGCGGTGGCTTTATAGTCGGTAGCGATTTCAAACGGTGCGGTGTTGGCTGAGCCGATAAGATTGTTGGCGCTGAACCGGTCGGTTGTAGTGACAAAAATCTTTGCTGCGGCTATGGTGCCTTCGGCTGAACCGTCGGCAGAAACGACAAATTTTGAGAAGTCCATCTCGCCCTTGTCGCCGTCGATTGTGGCTTCGGCGCGGAGCATAGGCACATTTTTCGAGCCGCGGAGCGACTCGCCGGCAGCCACGCTTGTAATCGCCATGTTGCCCACGGAGAGCGGCAGGAGCTCATACTGGCTTACCTCGATGGCCCAGCCGTTGCTTGCATAGCTGTATGACGGGCATTTGAAGTAGACTGTCAGCTTGCCGTCGTCGGCAACCGACACTATCGGTGCTTCGAGCATTTTGCTCACTTTAACATCGGGTGTCGAAGTCTTCTTGCCACCATAATATATGTAGAAATTGTCGTTGTAGGAAGTGCTGAACGACTTGAATGTCAGTTTCACCACTTTGCCTGCGTCTTTCGGACGGAACGTCACCTGTCCCTCGAAATTCTTCGGCGACTTGCCGTCGGCGCCGCCGTTGTCGTAGAACATCAGTGCCTCGTTGCCCACAACGATTTCGCCGTTGTCGCCAGCCTGCAGGTTGTAGGTGTTTTTCACCGTGCGCGCGCCTTCAGGGTCGCCCTGCTCGGCAGCCACGTTGATTGTCGCAGTGGCGGTTGTCACGGCGGTCACGGCGGCATCGATGTCGGTGTCGGTAGCCGCTTCGTCGGCGATGTCGGCAGTCAGCCAGAAGTAGTTGCTTCCCTCGGCAAGCTCAAGCGGACGGGCGAACGTGATGTTTGCCTCAGCCGTCTCGGCGGTCACGTCGATGTCGGCGATTGAAGTCTCTTTGGTAAGCTCGTTTTTCGGACCTGAAGTGTAGACGTGGAGCTTGGCAACGTTTGCCTGGCAGCCCTTCATGTTGAATTTGATGCCCTTCAGCACCACTGGACTGATGTTGCCGGCAGTCTGGATGTCCACGCCGAGGAGTTCCTGGTTGACAGCGCCCTTGTTGACGATGTCGGTGCTTGCCTGCGTAGCCTTGACGGAGCTTACCTCCATCGGGCGTTGGCGGTATTCGCGCACCTCGGCGTCCCAGCCCTTGGCTGTGTAGCCCGATGTTTCGGTCTTGGCGTCGAACACCACTGTGAGTGCGCCGTCGACACTCTTTGAGCGCAGAATCTTGCCCGGACCCACGTTCTTATCGGCCTCGCCGGTGAGCGACCACAGGAGTTCGCCGGTGGTGCCTTTTCCGCTGTACACCTCAAACTTGGCGCGCGGATAGTTTGCGTTGGCTGAATAGTAGAGCGCGAACGACTTGATGTCGAGTTCCACGATCATGTCGTTGTCGCCGGGGATGAATGTTGTAATCTGGTCGCCAATCACCGGCTCATAGCCGTTGTTGCCCACGTATGGGTTTGGCGTGTTTTTGAAAGTCCAAGTTCCGTAGATTGTCTTTTCGACGGTTCCCACGGTTGAGAGCAGTTCGTTTTTCACCGAGCTGTTGCCGTCGGGGTTGACGGTTGCTGGGGTGTAGCTTGCGCCGCCGATTTCAATCGATTTGCATCCTGCGTCGAGAATCTCACCTGTCTGAGCCTTCGGGTCGATGTCGTATGCCAGCCAGAACCAGTTTTCGCCTTCCACGAGTTGCTGGTCGAAGGCAATCGAGAATTCCTGCTTGCCTGTAGGCACTGCTTCGCCGAGCTTGGTGGCGGTGGCGAAAGTAGATGATTTTGCGGTGTAGTAGACCGTGGCTTTCTGCAGATGGTTGATGTCGGTAGTGCCTTCGGTCTCAAACGTTAGTTTCGTGGCGTTGACAGCCTCGGTGTTCTCCGTCTTCACGCAGACCGAGAGGATAGGCTGGTCGGTTGAGCCTGCCGTGCTTGTGTTGTCGGCAACCTGTGCCGTGGTGACCGTTTTCACGGTCATCGGCGCTGGCGAATATTCGCTGACGAAGGCCTCGAAGCCCTTGCCGCGGTAGTAGTCGCCGGTCACTGATTTCATCCATACGGTGAGCGAGCCGTCGGCAGCCGACGAGCGCAGCACCACGGGCTTGCCGTTCATCACCTGCGCGTTGAGGTTGGCGTCGCTTACCGTCGTGCCGTTGTACACCTTGATTTTGTCGTTATACGAATCGCTGCCGTATGTCGACTCATACAGTTCCACCTTCGAAAAGTCGATTTGCACAACTTTTCCCGGAGTGGTGGGCTTGAACGTCACCACGCCTTCGAATTTCGATGAGATTTTGCCGTCTTTGCCTCCGTCGTCGTAGAAGTTGAGTCCCGACGCGCCGATGGCGAATGTGCCGGCGGAAGGCATGTTGAGCTCGTTGCCCACGGTTACTGTCGAGGCCACCGGTGAGGTGATTTTCTCCTCGCCGCCAATCTTCACCGAGGTGCATTGCGCCGTGATGGCAGAGCCTACGGCTGCTGTGGTGCTAACGTCGCCCACAAGCCAGAAATAGTTGTCGCCGGCAGCGAGCGGAAGCGATCCGGTGGCTGTCACCGTAGTGCCGTCCACCTTGCTGGCACCGAAGAGACCGGCTTCGGAGATGTTGAACGGAGCCTTCTTGGAGTAGTAGATGCGTGCGCCCGACACTGCCGAGGCATCATCGAGCACGAATGCCACCTGTGTGGCACTCAGTGCGTTGCTTGCGCCTGCGGTCTTGACGTTGGCGGCAGCCACCGGCTGCATCGACGCGCCGATAATCGGGTTGGGGAGGCTGACAGCCTCGGTTGCGGTGTACTCCATGTCGCCTCCGGCAACAAGTTCCACCTTGAATGAGTATTTCACATACTCATCCTCCTCGTTGGAGTAGGCAACCGTCAGCGAGCCGTCGGCAGCCGTCGACTCAAACACCTTGCCTTCAGTCACGGCGCCCATGTCGCCTGCCGGCAATGAATAACTGATTGATGCCGCGCCGTTATACACCTTCAGCTCGGCGTCGCACGTGTCGAAGCCGTACATCTGGGTGCATGTGACGCGCAGAGTCTGCCCTGCCGCCGGGACGAGGTGAACGGAGACGGGATTTGATGTCTCGCTTTCAGCCCAGTAACCCGAATAGGTCAGCGTAGACTCCTCTGTTACGGTCACCGTGGCGTTTGGCTCGTCGGCATACGACATAGGCATGGTGATATTCGCCGACCATGCCTGCATCGAGCAGACCAACGAGAACGCCGCCGCAACCAACAAAGTTGAAATACGTTTCATAAGCATTCGTATAATTTTGGTTAGTAAAATAGTTTTTCTACGTCACGCAGTGAGAAAACCGTGCAGCGAATGCTTACAGCAGGGGATGTTGGAAAGATGGCGGAGCGCAAAATGTCCCGTGCGCCTGCCTCTCCGTTGCCTTAACTCCCGAAAGCATCGATGTGAAGTTTCTCTGAAACAGGCAGGTCTTCTGACTTATCTCTCCCCGTGGGCGAGCCTTCCCGCAAGCGCTCAGATGGCTTGCAGTGGCTGATGGTAGCCCAGGTTCGGCGAGAATCACAGCAGCGGGTACTGTCGCCGATTCGCACGGCGTTCCCTTTTAATCGCACTCCATGGAGCGCAAACCGATTTCATAACCACAAAGTTACAACAATATTTTGATTCACAAAGTATTTTTTCTATAATTCCTCCGCCACCGCCTGGGCGAGGGGCTGCCGGAGTGTGCCAGCGGCGGCGCTCCGCGGCGCATCTGCGTCGGCTAATGTCCCCCGACGCTGTCGGGGGTTAACTGAAGACGTGACCGCTCGCGCGGTCATACTCCGCCTCTGGAGTAGTGGTGTACCTCCGGCACGCCGACAGCAGGGGCGTGTCAAGTCCCGGCACGCTGCGCTGCGCTCCGCGTACCGGGTTACGGCAGAGTGCCGTCGCTCCGCGACGATGAGTGCGGATGTCGGCGGTGATGGAGCGAGGCGGTGATGAGCCTGCTGCCGGACTCTATTCGGAAACTATGTGACAAATGCACACTATTTTCGAATAGATGTGCCGGAGTGTGTCAGCGGCGGCGCGTCCGCGGCGCATCTGCGGCGATGCGTGTGCCCCCGACGCTGTCGGGGGTTAACTGAAGGCGAGACCGCTCGCGCGGTCATACTCCGCCTCTGGAGTAGTGGCGTACCTCCGGCACGCCGACAGCGCAGTGTGCCGGGTTATGGCAGAGTGCCGTCGCTTTGCGACGATGAGTGCGGATGTCGGCGGAGATGGAGCGAGGCGGTGATGAGCCTGCTGCCGGACTCTATTCGAAAACTGTGTGACAAATGCACACTATTTTCGAATAGATGTGCTGGAGTGTGTCAGCGGCGGCGCTCCGCGGCGCATCTGCGTCGATGCGTGTGCCCCCGACGCTGTCGGGGGTTAACTGAAGACGTGACCGCTCGCGCGGTCAGGGCGGTGACGACGGTGTAGTAGCGCATCTCCGAAGTGCCGAGGGGTTTGTGGGTCGCCTATAACCCCATGCGTCCTCCGCTGCGCTCCGTACGAATGTGGTTTCTAAAGAATAGCGCATCTCCGATGCGCCGTTAGCGGCTGTCGGAGGCGGTGAGAGTGTGGGGCAGCGCGTCGGCGATAGTGAGAGACTGGGCGTCGGTGAGAGTGTGGGTCATGGTGACGTGGTGGAGTGTGGGGCATGGCGACGTGAGAGTCAGAGAGTCAGCGCGGAGGGAGAGAGTCGGGGAGAGTCGGCGGCGCGTTGGAAACGCGCTATTTTCAGTAACCCCACTCACGCGGAGCGTCAGCGGAGAGTGCGTGGGGGTATGGCGGATGTCCATGCCTATGCGCTTCGGAGATGCGCTACTACGGGAGTGAGGCGGTGGTCCGCAGGGCGGACCCGTTTTCAGTTAACCCCGGACAGTGCGTCCGGGGATAGAGTGGAGAGGGAGATATGCACCGCAAGGCGATGCCGCTGAAGATGTAGGGCAGGAGTGCGTCCGCGGCGGCGCTCCGCGGCGCATGTGCGTCGATGCGTGTACCCCCGACGCTGTCGGGGGTTAACTGAAGGCGAGGCCGCTCGCGCGGTCGGGCTCCGCCTCTGGAGTAGTGGCGTACCTCCGGCACGCCGACAGCAGGGGCGTGTCAAGACCCGGCACGTTGCGCTGCGCTCCGTACGAATGTGGTTTCTAAAGAATAGCGCATCTGCGAAGCGCTGAGGGCTGAGGGCAGCGACGAGGATGAGTGAGATGTTACAAACTTGTGATGAAAAAAATGTAGAAAAATTTGCAAAGTCATTATGCAAGTCGTACCTTTGTAACGAATTGAAAGATAGAATGCTTAATTGATTTTAAGACTTATAAGGAACAGGCGGTAAAATGCAATGCAAAAACTATAATAATCGGAAATTTAACTAACAAACTAAAATAAAATCTTATGAAAAAATTTTACTTTTTATTTCTGTTCGCGCTGATTGCTTCCATCAGCAATCTGTATGCTGCGGAAAAAACGGTGACGTATGAGTTTACCTCAAAAACGTGGGAGGCTGCCGAGGGTAATTGGACATCGATTGTGCCTGCGGATGCGAAGTATAAAGCTGGACCATGCGCTTCAAATCCAAAAAATCATCCGAGTGCAGAGTCTCCCATTACGTATACTAATATAAAAAAGATTGATGTTGCGTGGAAAACTACGTCTATAACAGGAACGATAGACGTTTATGTTGGAAGTGAAAAGATTACTACCATATCATGTGAAAAGAATAAAAACCTAACAACTCCAATATCTCTAACCACAACAAAAAGTGGTAAAGTGAAGTTTGTGATGACCACGACTGGTGCAAATTTGTATTTGAAGTCTATTGCTATTACTTATGAAGAGGTCGCAGAGACCAAATGTGCCACTCCTACATTCAATTTGACAGCAGATGCAACATATACAGATGTGCAGGATTTGGTGATTACTTCAACAACTGAAGGAGCGCAGATTGAATATAAAATTGAGGGCGATAAACTTACAGCCCCAATCACGGGTAAACAAGCGTCTCCTGCTACGGTTCATTTGACCGCAAATGACACTTATATGGTGACAGCCACGGCAACAAAAGAAGGACTTGATGCCAGTGAATCGGCAGACTTGATGTTTACGATTGCCAAGAAAATGAACAAGCCTACATTCAATTTGACAGAAGGAGCGGTTTATGGAGAAGCAAAGGTGTTGGAAATCACATCTGACAAGGTAGGCGCACAAATCGAATATACTGTTTTCGGCGGAGGAAATATCTCTATTACAAAAACAGAGGCTTCTCCTGTTAGTGTAACTCTCGATCAGAATGGAGAGTATACTGTGGAGGCTTTTGCTCTTGGAATGGATGATTATGCAAAAAGTGATGCTGCAGGATTGAATTTCAAAATAGAACTGGCAGCAGGCGTTCCTACATTCAGCGTTGAAGAAGGAACATACTCAGAAGCACAAACAATCACTCTGACTCCTGGAGAAGGAGGCGCGCAGGTGTTCTATACAATAAATGGAGGCACAGAGCAACTGTTTATCGAGCCAATCAAAATGGAAGAGGATGGAACTTATAAAATCGCAGCTTACACAGCTGGCACCGAAACGTTGGCAAAGAGCGCCACGGTGACAAAGACGTATGTAATCAACTTGCCATTGGAAGAGCCTTATATTCTTTGTGAGGATGCTGCATGGCTGACAGAAGGGGCAAATATTATATTTGCAAGCAGTGTTGCAGCTGGCGAGCAGAAAGCAATGTCTAAACTTCAGAAAACGAAGAATAGAGGGGCTGCGAGCGTTACAATCGGTTCTGCATTTAATGCAGGCAAGGAAACAGTTGGTATTGTTTCCAAGGATGCAGATGTGGCTGTCTTTATTGTAGGAAAATCAAATGGTCACATAACATTCTATTCTGGAGATTCAAAAAATGAAGAAAATAATGAAGTTGCAGGATACTTGTATGCAGCAGGATCAGGCAGTGGAAAAAACTATTTGAGGACAACGAAAATAGTTGACCCTAATGCCGAATGGTCTGTGTCTGTGGCTGCAAATGGAGCAGCAACAATAAAGGCACAGGGTGCAAATACAAATAATTTGATGCGATATAATCCAAACAATGGCAATCCTGGCAATCCTATGTTCTCATGCTATGGGAGCGGACAAGAACCAGTTTATATCTATCTTCTTGGCAAGACCTCTTCCGTATCGTCGATGTCGGCAGAAGGCGTAAAGGTATTTGCAGCTGAAGGCGGCGTAGAGGTTGTGGCAGATGAGGCAACGGATGTGGCAGTCTACACTGCAGCCGGTCAGTTGGTTCGCCAAGCACGCGTGGCAGAGGGCAGCACACTCGTAAACGTTGCTCCTGGCTTCTACGTGGTTCGCGCCAACGGCACAGCCACTAAGGTGATTGTTAGATAATCCAAACCACACTTATACTTTTGAATCCCCCAGCCTCGGCTGGGGGATTTTTTGTACGCTCGGCTGCCCTTGGCGCGTCAGCGGTGGCGCGTCCGCGGCGCATGTGCGTCGGTGCGTGTGCCCCCGACGCTGTCGGGGGTTAACTGAAGGCGAGACCGCTCGTGCGGTCTGACTCCGGCTCTGGAGTAGTGGCGTACCTCCGGCACGCCGACAGCAGGGGCATGTTGAGTCCCGGCACGCTGCGCTGCGCTCCGCGTACCGGGTTATGGCAGAGTGCCGTCGCTCCGCGACGATGAGTGCGGATGTCGGCGGTGATGGAGCGAGGCGGTGGTGAGTGTCGAAGATGAGGTCCGCAGGGCGGACCCGTTTTCAGTTAACCCCGGACAGCGTGTCCGGGGAGAGAGGATGAGGAGAGATGCACCGCAGGGCGGTGCCGCTGTAGATGCATTGCCGGAGTGTGCCGGCGGCGGCGCTCCGCGGCGCATGTGCGTCGGTGCGTGTGCCCCCGACGCTGTCGGGGGTTAACTGAAGGCGTGACCGCTCGCGCGGTCGGGGTGCGGCGGCTCTACTCTGGCATCGTGGGGTGGTTATGTTGGCGCGTCGCGGAGCGACGCTACTTTTCGGTAACCCCGTACGCATAGCGCAGCGGAGCGTGCGGGGGCATCGTGTGCGCCCCCATCATCAGCGTGCCGGAGGTACGCCACTATGCGCGAGGCGGTGATGCCCTATCGGGCGGCGCGGTGGAAAGCCAGCCGCTCGTCGCCGTTGGCGAGATAGATGATGCCGCAGTAGGCGAAGCCCGCTTTCTGCAGGCAGTGGCGCATGATGGAGTTGTCGCGGTGGGTGTCGATGCGGATGTTGTCGCAGTGGCGGTAGCAGAAGTTGAGCACGGCATCCATTACGCCGTGGCATTCCGGCAGGCTCGCTATGCGGTGTACCACCAGATATGGCTTCTCGTTGAGCCACGCTCCTCCATAGATGTCAGTGTATGTGGGGTCGGGGCCGGGGATCATCGAGAATACGGCAGACAGCTTGCCTCCGTCCTCGCATCCGTAGCACACGCCGCGGCGGATGTCGGCAGTCATCACCGTCTTGTCGGGATAGCCGCCGGTCCACTGCAGCATGTTCCCGCTGGCGCGCATTATGCCCCGCGCCGCGTCGACGATTTCCATCACCGCGTCCAGGTCGGACGCCAAAACTTTGCGTATCTTCATAAAATATCTACTCTTTAAAATAAAAACGGCTGACAATCGATCGATTATCAGCCGTTTTGAGTACCCGGAGCGGGACTTGAACCCGCACAGCCGCAATGGCCAAAGGATTTTAAGTCCTTCGTGTCTACCATTCCACCATCCGGGCAGCCTGCCTTGCGCCGAGGGCGCTGGCGGAAAAGCGCAGCAAAGTTACGCCAACTTTTAAAATTGTGCAAATTTCACGCGCAAAAACTTACTTCAATCTAGCGCTGTGTGTGTGGTCAGAGGCGGTGGGGAAGTGAGTGGCAGGGCGGTGCCGCTGTAGATGCAGAGCAGGAGTGCGTCCGCGGCGGCGCTCCGCGGCGCATGTGCGTCGACGCGTGTACCCCCGACGCTGTCGGGGGTTAACTGAAAGCGTGACCGCTCGCGCGGTCGGACTCCGGCTCTGGAGTAGTGGCGTACCTCTGGCACGCCGACAGCAGGGGCGTGTTGAGTCCCGGCACGCTGTGCTGCGCTCCGCGTACCGGGTTATGGCAGAGTGCCGTCGCTCCGCGACGATGAGTGCGGATGTCGGCGGTGATGGGGGTGGCGAGACCACTCGCGCCGTCGGGATGGCGGCGATGCAGCGGAGCAGGGATGGCGAGTGTCGAGGATGAGGTCCGCAGGGCGGACCCGCTTTCAGTTAACCCCGGACAGCGTCCGGGGAGAGAGGATGAGGAGATATGCACCGCAGGGCGGCGCCGCTGTAGATGTAGAGCAGGAGTGCGTCATCGGCGGCGCTCCGCGGCGCATCTGCGTCGTGCGCATACCCCCGACGCTGTCGGGGGTTAACTGAAAGCGTGACCGCTCGC
>UMFN01002285.1_pt1 | contig 13021 bp, 7 predicted proteins | sample 1965021 | NCBI WGS metagenome assembly UMFN01 (sample SAMEA4836047, study PRJEB28245) | human gut metagenome | biome: gut microbiome; material: fecal sample | place: Denmark | collected 2008
AGGAAAATCTTCACCACATACTTTTTTAATCGCCTGCACGATCTCTACAGCAAAGCGATATCTGTTTTCAAAAGATCCTCCATATTCATCTGTTCTATGATTTACATATTTTAATGTAAACTGATCAAGAAGATATCCTTCATGTACCGCATGTATTTCCACTCCGTCAACTCCCGCATCCTGCAAAAGTTTCGCCGACTTTGCAAACGCTTCCACAAACTCATGAATTTCTTCTCTTGTCATCTCTCTTGAAGGAACTTTATCCGACCAGCGGTTCGGAGACGGGCTTGCCGTCGCAGTAATCTTATCCAGATCCATAAACGGCTTTGATAAAACGCGCAGCACCTTATTCGTATATAATTTTTCCATCATCTCGCTGATCGTAAACGACCGGCCGAAACCCGCTGTCAACTGAACAAAAAGTTTGGCTCCTGTTTTATGAAACTCCGGCATCCACTCTTTCAGATCTTCATACATCTTTTTATTCTTGTACAACCATTGTCCAAACATAGGATTATATACCGGCTGACACCCCGGAAGGACAAGACCCGCATTGTTTTTTGCAGCCTCCATAAGAAATCGCGCACCCATTTTGTCAAAATGGTTTTTCTCCATCCATCCGAACAGATCGGTTCCTCCCATAGAAGTCAATACGATACGGTTTTTTATCTCGCAGTTTCCGATACGCCACGGAGTAAATAAAGGTTTTAGTTTCTCATCCATGTTTCAATTCTCCCTTCTGTTTTCTATAGGAAGCGCATACTGCTCCGCAAGTTTCTCAATCTCCTTGCGCACCTGATTTACAACATTCTTCGGGCTGACAATTTTTGCCTGACTGCCAAGCGCAAATACCCAGCTTATGAACTGACTGCTTACCTGAACGTCTACACTCACAGTGAAATGATCGGCATCCGCCGGAATCATCATCACATCTTTCCCGAAACGATCTACAATAACACCTGCCAGCGAATTTTCAACAAGAAGTTTTACCGACTGTTCTTTTCCCCCGAACATGCCAAAACTCTTTTTTGAATACGACGCCATGTCGATCTTTTGAAACTCCTCCTTTCCCTCCCGTATCTCTTCCGACAGCAAAATATGAAGCATTTTATCGACTCTGTAATGCCGGATCTGCTCTGCCCGGGAATCATATCCGATCAGATAATAATTCTCATGATCCCATAGCAGCCCCCACGGGCTGATATGGTAATACGCTCCTCCATGACGAAGCTCCGGTTCTTTTTTCACATTCCACTGATAATATTGAAATTTAATTTTTTTGTTTTGTGAAATTGCATTATAAATCGTATCGACGCTGTAATAAACAGTTTCATTCATCGTCTTAATCCGCCCTGAAACAAACACCTGCCGCCGAAGATCCGCCGCATCATGCTGACTGACAAGAGTTTCCAGTTTTCCTATCAACCGGTTCGTCATCTTCTCTGTAATAAATTTTGACGACTGTATCGCATCAACAAGAAGTTTCAGTTCAGCCAGTTCAAATTGTCTGCCTATCACATGATAGCGGTATCCTCTCCCGCTGCGCTCACCTTCTACTTCAATGCCGAATTCTTCTAAATCTTTCAACGATTCATACAGACTTCTTCTCTCTGCGATAATATCATACTTTTCCAACTCTTTTTGAATCTCCGGCATTGTCAGATAATGTGTTTCATCCGTCTTTTCACACATGATCTGTGCGAGACGGTACAGCTTAAACTTTTGATTTGCTCCCTTCGGCATAATACAACGCTCCCGTACTTTAGTCATAATGATATAATATCATATTTCTGCGTTTTCCACTACGGAAACCATCTCTGACTTCTCACTTCACGGCTTTTCACTCCATGAATTCATAATAATCCGCTTCGCAGCTAAAAAGCATCCACGTTCCTTCTACATACCCCATATAACCCTTTTCCGTATTATATCCTTTCATATCTTCTTCCCCTTTCGACAGACTGATTTATAATTTTTATATTTATTCCGCTTTTGTTATATTTACAATATCAGTTAAGCTGTCGTATAAAAATGACTCTTTCATACTTCTTCGTTACGGCAAGGGATTTGATTTTCTTTCATTTTGTTTAATTTTCGCTTCGCTTTTAAGGCTTCAAAAAAGACGCCGATACGTCAATATGATATCAGCGCCTTTTCCCCAAAATTTTTATCTAAGTTCCGTTACGGATTCTGAATTTTCTTTGGAAATTCATTCCATCTGCCAATCGTCTATTACAGGACAAGATCGTCTATTTTTTCAAATCCGTTTAACGTAAATGATTCGACTGTATTTCCGGCTACAAGATAAAATGTTTCTCCGATATACAATCCTCGGACATTTCCGTAATTAACAATATCTTTTGAAAATACTTCTTTAAAACCTTCCGCTTCATCGTAAGTAAACATTTTATATTCGATCGAATCTCCGTACGCCATAAATCCAAACAGATTCTTTTCTGCATCGGCAAATACCGCCTTATAATTATATCCTGCGTCTGTGCTAAGCACATTCTCTAAAACATAGGTTGACATCTCCTTTACATTTGCCGGATCACTTATGTCAAACATAGACAGCTTCACACCTTCTGTCGTCATGCCCTCTTCATCTACGCTCAATCCGATTCCAAGCAGTTTTCCATCGCCATACGGATGCAGATAATCTGAAAATCCCGGTATCTTCAATTCTCCGATGATCTTTGGATTTGACGGATCTGAAAGGTCCACGGAAAACAGCGGATCGATCTGCTTAAATGTCACAAAATATCCGATATCGCCCATAAATCTCGCTGAATGGATTGTTTCCTCTTTCGCCAGATTCTGAATACTTCCGGTCATTTCCAGATTTTCATCCAACACATATAACGCATTTGTTTCTATAGATGCATTATCCACTGCCACTTCATCTTCAACTATAACATCCGATCCGCCTTCTTCCACATACGGAACAGGCATGATCCGGTTGTTATAATCACTGGGAATCACTGTCGCTGCAATTCGCAAATATCCGTTATATTCATCGATACTAAAGGAATCATTCAAAACGCCGTCGATCTTTGTCTGTCCTACCGCATCTAAAGTTCCCTTATCATAAGCGATCTTACGGATCGAAGTCTGGATATTCTCTGTCTCGCTTTTTCCGTAATACTCCTCTGTTATATAAATATTATTTTCGCTCACATAACACATTCCCGCGTTTCCGAAAATCGCCTTTGTCTGTAATTTCTCAGTCGGGTCGGAAAGCGCAAATGCAGAAATAACCGTGTGCTGACTTCCGGTCGTTCCCTGCGGCATATATATATCTTCCGCGCGGAGCAGACTTCCCTGGATCTGCGGGATATAATCGCTTTCGTTTGATACCGACGAATCATAATATGTGTAAAAATCGCTGACTAAATAAACATATCCGTCTTTCACGCGCATTGTATGATACTGCCCGCTCTGAGAAATCACTCCTGCTTCTCTCGGATTCGCCGGATCGGTCACATCATAAACTGCCGCGCATGTATAATCTTTATAAATTCCGTCTTCTGCTTTCTTTCCTTCTTCACATTTTGATTCGGTATACAATATCACAAGCCGCCCATCGGAAACAAAAACCTCTCTTATAAAACAATTTTCATCTATCTCGATACTTGCCAGATCTTTCATCTCTGCTTGAGATACATCTACAATCTCTACTGTCTGATCATTTAGAATGTAAAGATTCTTCCCGTCAGTCTTAACAGTGTCCGCTTCGCCGACTCCCTCTTGTCTGATATTTGTATCAGAATAATCGGCACCTGCCATATCTTTTGTCGATTCGGCTACAGAAGATTCCGCCATGGCCCCGTCCGTCATATAGGCCGCGTCTGCTCTGCCGAATCCGTTCTGCCCTTTCGCCCTTTTCTCATTTTCTTTCAAATATTTTTTAATTTCATCATAATTTTTTGCCAGTGCGATTTTTCCCTGATCTTCTTCTGATCTGCCTTCTGTTACCGTTCCCGGCCGTTCATTTTTTCCTGCGTTCATATTCGTATATCCGACTGCTCCCACTACAAGACAAACGCAAGCCGCTGCTGCCACTGAGGCATATTTCCAACGGCGATTATTCGACTTTTTCTTCTTTCTCGTCTCCAACATCTTTTCAACCGCTTCCGGCTCAAGCGAACCGGGGATCTTTTCATCTTCAACAGTTTGCTTCATCTTCTCTTTCATTTCTTTCTCAATCATATCCTGATTTTTCGTTTCTTTTTTATTCTCTGACATAGATAATCTCCTTTCGTTATTTTGATGGTTTTTGTTATTTTTTCTTCTTATTATCTTCTATTTTCTCCATCTTCAAAACGCCTGCCATTCAGTCCAGCATTTCACGCATCTTGCCGAAAGCACGGCTCTTCCTTGATCGGACCGTTCCCGGGTTCTTCCCCAGCATCTCGGCTATTTCTTCGCTTCTGTATCCTCCGAATACGGAAAATGCAACTATCGTCTGCTCCTCTTCCTCTAATGATTCAAACGCCTTCTTTACATCATGGCGCTGTGCAAAATCTATTTCCTCTGCTCCGAGGTTTTTGGCATCCTCTTCACTCACTTGATTCGACGTATTACCGTTTTTCCGTAATATCTTTTTACACTCATTATTTAGAATCGTAAACATCCAACTCTTGAAAGAATTTTCTTTCTTTAGTCCGGATATATTTTCATATGCAGATATCACTGCCTCACTGACCGCATCTTCTGCATCCTGCGTATGTTTCGTCATATAAAGCGCAAACCGATACAGATCTTTATAAATCTCAGCATACAACTGCGAAAAGGCTTTCGTATCTCCCAACTTCGCTTTTTTAATAAGCTGACGCTGTATATCCACTATTCCTGCGGACATAAGCTCCCTCCTTTCATCTCTTTCGCACTGACTTAAATATGCTTTCATATATAAGAGTACCTTGATAAGCATTTTGTTGCATTAAAAACAACAAAATTTTTTAACTTTTCTCTGTAAGAACAAAGTGACAATCCCACTTCAATATCTTTCCGAAAGATGTTATCCCATAAGAACTCAAAATTTTCTATAGAATAAAAAAATATCTGCGGGATGAACTGTCTGTGTTCAGCCAACAGATATTTTTTCTCTATGTTTCTCTGATCTTATCTAATCTTATCTAATCTTATCTAATCTTATCTATTCTTCTCTATTCTTATTAGCAGATCACCGCTCCCGCAGGCATTGCTTTCTCAGGAGTCATAAGCGCCAGATTGCCTTCTGCATCTTCTGCACAAAGAAGCATGCCTTCACTGAGTACTCCCGCCAGCTTTGCAGGCTTCAGGTTCACAAGTACCATCACTTTTTTCCCTACCATCTCTTCCGGTGTATAATGTGCTTTAATACCTGAAACGATCTGTTTCACCTGACTTCCTACCTTTACCTGAGAACAAAGGAGTTTTTTTGATTTTTTCACTGCCTCACAAGCGATGATCTCTCCTACTTGGAACTGCATCGCTCCAAACTGTTCAAACGTAATCTCCGGCTTTGCCTCGATATCGATCACATCTTCCTCTTCCTCTGCTTCTTCTATATGAGGATGAAGTTCTTCTACTTTTTTCATTACTTCTTCCAGATCCAGTCTTTGGAAAAGAATCTCCGGTTTCTCCGTCACATGCCCGTCTCCGAGCTGATCCAGAATCTTTTTGCTTGTAGACGGCATGAAGGATTCAAGAAGGCGCGCTCCTGCTGAGATTCCCTGGATCAGATTCCAAAGAACTGTTTCCAGACGATCTTTCTTTTCTTCATCTTTTGCCAACGCCCACGGCATCGTTTCATCGATATATTTGTTGCAGCGTTTGAACAGATTAAAGATCTCTGTGATCGCATCCGCCACACGCAGCCCGTCCATTTTCGCATCAACCGCTTTCGGTGTATTGTCGATCACCGCTTTCAGATCTGCATCGACATCCTCCGCCGCTCCTTTATCGGAAACAACGCCGCCAAAGTATTTATTTGTCATAGAAACTGTACGGTTTACAAGGTTTCCTAATGTATTGGCAAGATCGGAATTTAAACGTTCTACCATAAGCTCCCATGTGATCACTCCGTCATTTTCAAACGGCATCTCATGAAGAACGAAATAACGTACTGCATCTACCCCGAAGAAATCAACAAGCTCGTCTGCATAAAGAACATTTCCTTTTGATTTGCTCATCTTCCCGTCTCCCTGAAGAAGCCACGGATGACCGAATACTTGCTTCGGAAGCGGAAGCCCAAGCGCCATTAAAAAGATCGGCCAGTAGATCGTATGGAAACGGATAATGTCTTTTCCGATCAAATGCAGGTCAGCCGGCCACAATTTTGCATACTGTTCCGTGCTGTCTCCGTCTGCATCATAACCGATTCCCGTGATATAGTTTGTCAGCGCGTCAAGCCATACATAAACGACATGCTTATCGTCAAAATCAACCGGAATTCCCCACTTAAACGAAGTTCTGGATACGCACAGATCCTGAAGTCCCGGAAGAAGGAAGTTGTTCATCATCTCATTTTTTCTGGAAACAGGCTGAATAAATTCAGGATGTGTATTAATATGCTCGATCAGTCGGTCTGCATACTTACTCATTTTGAAGAAATACGCTTCTTCTTTCGCCGGTTGCACTTCTCTTCCGCAGTCAGGACATTTTCCGTCTACGAGCTGTGACTCTGTAAAGAAAGACTCGCACGGCGTACAGTACATTCCTTCGTAATGACCTTTATAAATATCGCCCTGATCATACAGCTTTTTGAAAATCTTCTGTACCTGCTTCTCATGGTCTTCGTCTGTCGTACGAATGAATTTGTCATAGGACGTATCCATCAGATCCCATATCTTCTTGATCTCAGCGGAAACACCGTCTACAAATTCTTTCGGTGTAACGCCCGCTTCTTCTGCTTTCAGTTCGATCTTCTGACCATGCTCATCTGTTCCTGTCTGAAAAAATACATCATACCCCTGACTTCTCTTATAACGGGCAACCGCATCTGCCAAAACGATCTCATATGTGTTTCCGATATGCGGCTTGCCGGAAGTATAGGCAATCGCCGTCGTAATATAATATTTCTGTTTCTCTGACATAGTTTTCTCTCCTTTATCCCCCTGTGATCCGAAGAAATATCTCCTCTGAATCTTCAGTTGGTTTTGTCTTTAAAAAGGATAGCATACATACCAAATAATGTAAAGGTTGGATAAATACCTCTCTTTTACAAATGCATTTACAAAATAACACTTCAGCCCGCGCCATTCGTAAAACCGCGCTGCGTGCTTATCGTGGCTAATTCCATTGTTTTACTCATGAAAATTTCTCGAAAAGTTATTAAAAACTTCATCTTGAAAATTTCCCGTTTTCTATTCATAATATAATCTGTAATGAAACCGTAATAGTTTTTTAACAAAGCTTATACTTTATAAAGAGGGGATTTAAAATGACAGCTTCAAAATCGAAAAAGAACAAATATGAAATAGACATGTGCAATGGAACTGTTTTAGACAAACTGATTTCATTTTCCATTCCGCTCATGCTCTCCAGTATTCTCCAGCTTCTTTTCAATGCAGTAGATATCGTCGTTGTCGGAAGATTTTCAGGAAGCCGCGCTCTGGCGGCAGTCGGCTCTACGACAGCGCTAATCAATGTATTTACGAATCTTTTTATCGGAGTTTCCCTCGGAGCGAACGTACTGGCTGCCCGTTTCTATGCGACAAAACAGGAAAAGCAGATGTCTGAAACAGTACATACCGCAGTTACTTTCGCTTTGATCAGCGGAATCGTCATGGTCTTTGTCGGACTTTTCTTTTCAAAAGCAGCCCTGCTGCTTATGGACACTCCTTCAGACGTCATCGGCCAGTCCGCCCTTTATATGCGGATTTATTTCGCCGGAATGCCCTTCTTTATGCTCTATAATTACGGAGCGGCAATCCTGCGTGCCGTCGGAGATACAAAACGGCCTTTATTTTTCCTTATCATCGCGGGAATCGTAAACGCAGCTTTAAACCTCTTCCTCGTGATCGTATTACACCTCGGAGTCGCGGGAGTTGCAATCGCCACAGTGATCGCACAGATGATCTCCTGTCTCCTTGTCCTTCGCTGTCTATATCGCTCGGACGGAAGCTATCAACTTCGATTTTCCGCAATGACAATCAAGTGGATCTATTTAAAGCAAATTTTTCAGGTAGGTATTCCCGCAGGCATACAAAGTACGGTTATCAACTTCTCAAACGTACTTCTTCAATCTTCGGTAAACTCTTTTGGTTCTATCGCAATGGCAGGCTATACAGCTGCAAATAATATCTTCGGATTTCTGTACGCCGCAGCCAACTCGATCACACAGGCATGTATGAGTTTTACAAGCCAGAACTACGGCGCGGGAAAATGGAAACGAATGGACAAAGTTCTTCGGAACTGTATTCTGCTGTCCGTTGTCGTTTCATTAATCTTAGGCGGAGGTTCATATCTCTTCGGACCGGAACTGTTAAAAATCTATACTTCAGATCCGAAAGTCATTCAATGCGGAATGGAAATACTTTTGTATACTACCGTAACTTATTTTATGTGCGGACTGATGGACCTCTTTCCCGGCGCGCTGCGCGGAATGGGATATTCTGCAATTCCGATGCTTCTTTCTATCATCGGAACAGTCGGAACGAGGATTGTCTGGATCTTCATGATCTTCCCTCGCCACAGATCATTGGATGTTTTGTTTATCTCTTATCCCGCATCATGGCTTATCACGATCATACTGCAGGTAATCTGCTATTTCTTCGTAAGAAAAAGGATACACAATCCCCTTCCCTAAGGTGAAAAACCTACCTTAAAAAGGGAAGGGGCGAATCCAATCAATATATATTTTACATCGGCTTTATCCTTGGAAATCTGATGTCTACTTTGAACAGATCTCCGTCAAGATACAACTCGAAAACTCCTCCTTGCATTTCAGTCAGACTTTTGGCGATTGAAAGACCGAGTCCGCTTCCTTCCGTACTCCGGGAAATATCTCCTCTGATAAATCGCTCTGTCAACTCATCTGCCGAAATATTCAACTGCTGCTCGGATACATTTTTCAAAGAAAACTTAACTTCCGACTCCGATACCGAAAGATCTGCATAAACTCTCGTCCCCGGCATTGCATATTTTGCCGCATTGCCGAAGATATTTTCAAGCACCCTCCACATACGGCGTCCGTCTACATGTATCACCGCCGCTTCTTCCGGAAGGTTCAATACAACCGACAGGTTTCGCGCGGCAAATTTTTCTGCCATTTCCCCTTCCGTCTGCTGTACCATCTCACGGAAATCAATATCCATATATTCTAACGTAATATTTCCGCTGCTTACTTTCGACGCTTCCACAACGTCTTCTGTCAGCGTCTTAAGTCTCTGCGCTTTTACTTCAAGAATATCAAGATACCCTAGTATCTTTTCATCGGCAATATCAGACCGCTTCAAAATATCCACATAATTTATAATTGATGTAAGCGGAGTCTTGATGTCATGCGATACATTTGTGATCAAATCCGTTTTCAAACGTTCGTTTCGCATCGCCTCATCGATTGCGCGGTTCAGACCGCTTCCGATATCATTGACATTCTCGGCGATATTACGTTCCGTTCCCCGCAGTCCTTTTAGTTCGATCCGATACTCAAGATTGCCTGATGCGATCTGTTCGATCCCTTTCTTGATCCTGACTTTTGCAAGCATACTTCCCACGACAATCCAAAACGTCACTCCGTCTGCTGCCAGAGCTGCCAGCGCCATCGGTACATTTCTGACAAAAAACGTAATCCAGTGGATGACTAAAAATGCACTGATCCAAAGAACGGTCCGCCAAACGTCATTACTCGAATCGACTATTCTTTTGCAAAAAGAAAGAATCATACAAAGCAGACTTCCATTCCACAAACTCTTCGCTTTGATTCTGCGGATAAGACTCATATAACCCGCGAAAAAGCAGATAAACGTAAACGCTCCATATAAAAATGCACCCGCTATCTCTAAAAAACTTACTTTCTGAACAAACAGCATAGAATAAACTTCCGGCATGTCGCTCATATAGCGCGCTCCATAATAGTCAAGAGTTTCTACCATATTGTAGACATTATCGCTGTCGATCATTCCCATGCCTACGATAACTGCCGTTCCTACTGCCCATACTCCGATCACGGCAACTGCCGCGATCTCTGTTTTCCATCTGTCAAAGCCTGTTAAATGAACTTCGTTATCTCCATCTTTTCTTCCTGCCATCAACCCTGACATGACAAAACTGATAAGGAACAAAATTCCGCTAAGACACAAGATCACGAACCCGCCTCTTAGCAGCGGGATATTTTTTTCATAAATCCGGTCTCTTTCATAGAACATATCTTTGACCGGATAAGAAGTATCAACTGCCACCGCAAAAATACTGTCATACGTCTTGTCGGTATCATAAGAGCGCACCATATCCCATTCATTTGTCGGTAATATATCCATATTTGTTTCAAAATCTTTTAATTTCGGATAAACAAAAATGTATTTCACATTTTTTCCTGATTTCATGTCCGCTATGCATTCTTCAATGTTCGTTTTTATTCCCGACTCGCCTTTTGCCATAAGATTTGCATATTCGCTTTTATTTGTCGTAACTTTTTTTGTATCCTGATCTATATATAAATAAGTAAAGTTTGTGTTTCCCTCTTCCAGGTGTTCCCACCCGCTCTTATATCGGCTGTATTTATCATTTATACTCGTAAGAACAGATGCCAGATGATCATAAATAACCATAAGCTTTCCGTTTAACTCCGGGCGTTCATTTACAACTTGGAGAAGATTAGCCGCTCCTAAGGGCGCATAATTCTCACGGACTGAATCCCCGTAATTCCAACAGTCTGTATACAATTTACTGCCTTCTGCATCATATATGCTTATTTTATCACTCACTCCGGATGAGGTAAGCGTTCCGTTGCTTAAGTCATTTAAAAATGACTCAACATCCATTCTATCATCTTCTAATACGAGTTGAAGTTCTCCTGTTTCAAGCTGATTCAGAAACTCTTCCGTATAGTAATAATAGTATTTTCCGCTTGGCTGTTTGCAGACGATTACTGCGTTTTTATCATATACACCGCCTGATTCTACACTGTATGCCTTGCTCCACTCTATCAGATCCGACAGTCTGTATACCAGTCCGGAATGATTTTCAGCGTCTGCTCCCGACGCTCCAAAATAAGACATTACGTCGATCACTTTATCCGGATTGTATGCTCCGTCTGACTCAAACAGCGTTTTTAACTGAAACTGTTCAAGCACCTGAAGCATATAGCTTTCTACTGTATTGCTAAAATCCGAAGATTCTTCATATGGCTCTCCTATTAACTTTACCGTCTCTGCCGGATTCAGCGTTCCGGTCAGCCGCGTTGTTACTATAAGAGATGTGAAAAACATCGCTCCGGTTAACACGCCTACGATCAGGACGACCGCTTTCATCGCAGTCCTTCTGTACCATCCTTTCATTCACATTCCTCTCTTTACCTGTTTTTCTTATCTACTGCACCTTCTCAATCTTATATCCGACTCCCCAGACAACTTTCAAATACCGCGGCTCTTTTGGATTAATCTCAATCTTCTCCCTTATATGCCGTATATGAACGGCAACCGTATTGTCAGCCCCGATAGCTTCCTCATTCCAGATCATTTCATATATCTGATTGATCGAAAAAACGCGCCCCTGATTCTTCATAAGAAGAAGGAGGATATTATATTCGATCGGAGTCAATCTTACTAACTCCCCATCTACTGTCACTTCTTTCAGATCGTCATTAATCCTAAGGCCGCCGACAGAATATATTTTATCATTTTCATTCTGAGCCGTGCCGCCAAGCTGCGTATACCTGCGAAGCTGAGATTTCACTCGCGCAACAAGTTCCAAAGGACTAAACGGCTTTGTAACATAATCGTCCGCTCCTACATTAAGTCCGAGTATCTTATCCGCATCTTCCGATTTTGCGGAAAGGATAATGATGGGAATACTGTTTTTCTCTCGTATTTTCAAAGTTGCCCGAATCCCGTCAAGTTTCGGCATCATCACATCAAGAAGAAGCAGATGAACCTCTTCTCTTTCAAGCATTTCAAGAGCTTCCGTACCGTCATACGCCTTCAGTATACGATATCCTTCCTGCGTCAGATAAATTTCGATTGCTTCCACTATTTCTTTGTCATCGTCACATACTAATATATTGTACATTATCAATCACCTCTCCTACTCTCTCCTAATATTAACATGATAACGCATATTTTTTAAAAGGAATAAGAAAAAATCTTATAACTTTATTAATATCATGACAACCGGAGCTGTTTTTCATTACCTTATTCCTTTTTCTGCTCATCTTATTGCCTTCCCTTCTACTTTATTTGATTTCATGTCAATAACAAAAGTGATTTGTTTTCTATTCGTTTTGTGATATAGTTAATATCACTCTCTTTTATCATTTTTTGCCCCGCTATAAAAAGGATGCTGATATACACAGCACTGCCGACATCCCGGGAATATTCCGAAAAAATATACGACAAGCAAGGTTATTTATACTCACATCTTTTTCTCACTCGCATATAGTAATTAAAAATGTTTCTTAAGCGGTGTTTTTATGTCTTCATTTTCATATGATTTCTCTGTTTTAGGCGGTGATGCGCGTCAGGTTTTTCTTGCAGAAATGTTAGCAGAATCGGGCCGTTCTCTTTGTCATTACGCTTTGGCCTCTCAGCCGAACAACTGCAGCTCCGTCTCCGAACATGTTTCCATAGTACGCGAAGCGCCTTCTCTCGAAGAAGCCTGTATCCATTCCGGGTCCGTCATCTGCCCTTTTCCGTTTACTAAAAACGGCGCGGATGTTTCGGTTGAAAATAGCATCTATCGTTTCTCTATTCAGACGCTGCTTCATCTTCTGCGGCCCGGTCAGTCTTTGTTTGCCGGGGGCATCCCTCCTTCTTTTAAAAAAGAAGCCGCCGAAAATAACGTCGCTGTTTTTGATTATGCAGACGATATATCGCTT
>UMFN01014174.1_pt1 | contig 12999 bp, 12 predicted proteins | sample 1965021 | NCBI WGS metagenome assembly UMFN01 (sample SAMEA4836047, study PRJEB28245) | human gut metagenome | biome: gut microbiome; material: fecal sample | place: Denmark | collected 2008
GCAGCTTTCTCCACCGCCTGCTCCTGCTGCTGGCGGAGGGAGAGCCCCGGACCCGGTGGCCCCGGGTGCCCTGGCGGGAGGTATTTGCCAGCGGCCGCCGGCGGCTGAATCTCAACAATTTTGAGGTGCGCTTTGCCCTGCGCCTGGCCGTGGTCATGACCATCAGCACAACCGTCAGCCTTTTGTGGGAATTTGAGCACACCTACTGGTTCCCGCTCCACGCCTTTCTTTTGCTCCAGCCCAGCTATGAGGAGAGCGCCCACCGGATGATCACCCGGCCGGTGGGCACCGCCATCGGATGCCTGGTGGTACATCTGGTCTATCCATGGCTGCCCGGCCTGACCGGCGTCTTCGCCTTTGCCCTGGCCATGATCTCCCTGATGTATTGCTGTACTCCGGGCTCCTGGGTACACCCCATCTTTTCCACCTCCTTCGCCCTTGCCCTGGCCACCCTCACGGTAAAGGAGGGCCAGGCCATCCAACTGCGCCTATTCTACCTGCTGCTGGCAGTGGCGTTGGTGTTGGTGGTAAACCGTTTCCTGGTGCCCACCCGGAAGGCTACCCAGTTCCGACACAACCTGCGTACCCTGTGCCGCCTCCAGGCCTCCTACTGGGAGCTGGTGCAGCGCAGCCTCCACGCGCCCGGCCGACCGGAGCGCTCCGGCGAGATTCTGGCCTGCTTTCATCTGGTGTACCACGAGGCGGCCCAGTATGCGGCGGCCCTGCCGGCGGGAGAGGCGGAGCGGTACCGGACGGTGCTGCTCACCCTGTGGAACCTGTTCGCTCATGTGGAGCAGGTGGAGTGCCTGGTACTGACCGGGGAGCTGGGGGAGGAGGAGTACCCTGTTCTGAGCCGCCTGGCCGGAGAAATTCAGGAGCTGCTGGACCCGCCCCGGCCCGCACTGGCGGAGTTGGGGCTGGAAGGTCTGCCGGCCTCCGGGGCGCTCTGCCGGGCCATGGAGCGCTACCGGCATAACGCCCGGCTGCTGCTGGAGGCATGGGAGAAACAGCCGGTTTCGTGCTGAATCTTGCGGGAATCGGTGAAAAAAAGCCAGTATTTGGGCAGGAAGGATTTTCCTCGACAGATTTCGACACGGAAACCGCAAGGATAACTCAAACTTTAGCATACAATGTCTGTATACCAAAGCCGATTCCCGATACACTAAGAAACGGGTGATCGGATGAACGTGGATTATGGTGCAATCGGACAGCGCATCAAGCAGGTGCGCAGGAGCCGCGACATGACGCAGGAGCGTCTGGCAGAGGCCCTCTCCGTGTCAGTGGGCTATATCAGCCAGATAGAGCGCGGCGTGACCAAAATCAATCTGGACACGCTGGCTGCGGTGGCGGCGCACCTCAACTGTGAACTTTCCGAGCTGGTAACCGGGGTGTCGGTGCTCCAGGGGCGCTACCTGGAGGGAGAGCTGGCACAACTGGTGGATCAGATGGACGGACGACAGAGGAAGATGCTTCTGGAAGTGGCCAAGCTGATCTTGGCCGAGTGAGAAAGCAAACAAAATACCGGGCCGCACGCCGTGCGGCCCGGTATTTATTGTTTTGCAGTGGGCAGACCGGTCAGCCCTTCTGCTCCAGAAGGGACTGCTTGATGTCCCAGAGCTTCTGAGACAGGTCCACGTAGTAGTTATGGGGGTTCTCAAAGCGCTTAACCTCGTCCCACAACAGGTCGATCTGTCCGGCGCAGTAGGCCCGCATCTCGGCGATGGGGGGGGAGTCGTATACCCGCCTGCCCCCCAGGAAGATGGGAGCGAGCAGCTCCTTGGCGGTGAAGTTGGTGACACGGCTGCGCTTCCAGGTGGCGTCGGGGTCAAAGAGCTCCAGGGGCTGGCTCTCGTCCACCGCCTCGTCGTGGAGGGTGATGAGGTCGGCGAAAGCCTTGCCGCTCTCCTTGTCGAACAGGCGGTACACCTTCTTGAAGTGGGGGTTGGTGATCTTATCCGGGTTGGCGCTGATCTTGATCTTGGGAATGATATTGCCCTGCTTGTCCTCCACGGCGGCCAGCTTGTAAACGCCGCCGAACACCGGCTCACTCTTGGAGGTGATGAGCCGCTCACCCACGCCGAAGGAGTCGATCTTGGCCCCCTGAAGCAGCAGATCCCGGATGATGTACTCGTCCAGGGAGTTGGAGGCCACGATCTTGCACTCGGTAAGCCCCGCCGCATCCAGCATCTTGCGGGCCTTGCGGGACAGATAGGTGAGGTCGCCGCTGTCCAGCCGGATGGCGCAGTTGGTAATGCCCTGAGGGAGCAAAATATCCTTGAACGCTTTGATGGCGTTGGGCACGCCGGACTTGAGCACGTTGTAGGTGTCCACCAGCAGGGTGGCCGAGTGGGGATAGAGCTGGCAATAGGTCTTGAAGGCGGTGTACTCGTCGGGGAACATCTGCACCCAGGAGTGGGCCATGGTACCCCCGGCGGGGGAGCCGTACATCTCGTCGGCCAGGGTGCAGGCTGTGCCGGCGCAGCCGGCGATATAGGACGCCCGGGCACCCAGCACAGCGGCGTCGGGGCCCTGGGCCCGGCGGGACCCAAACTCGCTCACTGGGCGGCCGTCGGCGGCCCGGACGATGCGGTTGGTCTTGGTGGCGATGAGGGACTGGTGGTTGAGGGTGAGCAGCAGGAAGGTCTCGATGAACTGGGCCTCAATGGCGAGGGCGCGGACGGTGAGGAAGGGCTCCCGGGGGAAGATGGGAGTGCCCTCCGGCACAGCCCACAGGTCGCCCGTGAAGCGGAAGGTGCGCAGATAGTCCAGAAAGCCCTCGCAGAAGCAGCCCTTTCCCCGCAGGTAGGCGATGTCCTCCTCGGTGAAGCGGAGGTTTTCGATATAGTCGATGACCTGCTCCAGACCGGCCGCGATGGCGAAGCCGCCTCCATCGGGTACATTGCGGAAGAAGACATCGAAGTAGCAGATCTGGTCGGCATAGCCATCGGTCTGAAAGTAGCCGTTGCCCATGGTCAATTCGTAAAAATCACACAGGAGTGTGTAGTTCATGTGTTCCTTCATCTGTTTCACAACCTTTATCGGTTCAGTACCGTGATCTGGAGGGCCTCCATCACGTCCAGGCCCTTGGCGTGGAGCGCCGGATCGGGTCCGGCGGTGCAGGCGGCATCCACCACGATCTCCGCCTCGGGCAGGGCGGCCTTGACCATGATGGCGTTGGAGAGTACGCAAAGGTAGGATACCAGTCCAGCCAGCTCCACCCGGTCATAGCCCTGCTCCTTCAGCCAGTTGGCCAGCCACAGGGAGGGGAAGGCGCCCTTGCCGATGACCATATCCCGGCTGCGCTCCATGGCCTGTCCCGTCTGGCCGTAGAGCTGCCAGCCCTCCGAGTTCAGCAGGCAGTGGGGCACCGGCAGCTTCCGCCCCTCCTGGGTGTCCAGGTAGTCCGGGCCATGGGTGTCCAGGGTGAAGGCCACGTCATCTCCGGCGGCGCGGCAGGCGGCGATTTTGGCCGCGATGGGCCCGTCCAGTGCCTCCGCACCGGGAAAGCCCAGTGCTCCGTCCACAAAGTCCTTTTGATAGTCCACTACGAGAAGCAACCGCTTCACCGCGTCCACCGCCTTTCTGTCAAGACACCTGTATTATAAGCAGTTTTTTCCCAAAATGCAAGAGCAGTCTTGCCGCGCCGGGATATCAGGCCGCCCGCCGGGGAACCGGCGGGCGGTGTGGTTTACTCGGCCAGAGGGGTGGGCCCCATGGCCTCGTGAAGCTCCTTGGTGATGGCGCCCTGGAACAGGCAGACGGCGAACCGGTGCATCCGCTCCAGCTTTTCGGGCACCGCGTCGGGGTTATGCTTGCCCGCGGTGGAGAAGTCGCCGTCCAGAATGAACTTGACCTCCTTGTCGGTCTTGCCGCCGCCGATGAGGCCGGGACCGGCGTGGAGCTTCATCCGGTAGTCCCCCACCAGGGGAGTCTCCACATCCAGGGAACACTTGGCGATCTCGCTCTCCTCCACGTCAGGCTCGCCGAGTATGCCGATATACTGGCTGCGGATCAGATCGTCCCAGAGTTCCCCCTCCAGGCCCAAACGCTGGCGGGAGACGGCGTTGACATACCGCAGGCCGATGCGCTCGAAGAAGGCGGGCTGGTAGAGCTGGATAAACTGGGCCAGGGGGCGGTCCAGCCGGGTGGCGAAGTCCTCCCACCGGGTGTAGCTCAGGGTGGACAGGGCGATGAAGCCCTGGGTCAGGTTGAGCTTCCAGCGGCCGTCCTCCGAGATGAAGTTGTAGTTGGTAATGGGCTTCTGAGGCTCCAGCGCGGTGGCGTTCCCCTTCTTGACCACCTTGGGGGGGAGCTGCTCCTGACGGGCCGCATACTGGGGGAAGTCCTTGCGGATGGCCTCCTGAAACTCGGCGGGCTCCTTGGCGCCGATGGACAGGATAGTGGGGAAGCGGAGCTGGCAGATCACCTCCACCAGCGGGGCGCGGGCGTACTGATAGCGTTCGTATGGTGCAAACAGCATAGTGGGCTGCTCCTTCCTGTTTTTCGATCGGTTCTATTGTAGCCCGGAATGGGCGATCTGTCAAACCATTCCACCTTGCAAATGGAGAATTGGGGCGGTATAATGCAGACAATACACAAAGGAGGCGGAGACCATGGAATTGGAGCTGAAGCGGGGCGGCCGCACCGCCCGGGTGGAGACCCTGGGCGGCGAGCTGGTATCCTACCGGGACGAGCGGGGGCTGGAGTACATCTGGGGGGGCGATCCAGCCTACTGGCCGGGGCGCAATCCCCTGCTGTTTCCCATTGTGGGGATGCTGAAGGAGGGAAAGATCCGCTTTGACGGCAGGGAATACGCCATGGAGCGCCACGGCTTTGCCCGGCGGCGGGAGTTCACCCCGGCGGCGCGGGGGGAGGACTGGGTGCGCCTGGAGCTGCGGGAGAGCGCCGAGACCCTGGCGCTGTATCCCTATCCCTTCCGGCTGGCGGTGGAGCAGCGGCTGACCGACACGGGTTTTTCCACGGCGGTGACGGTGGCCAACCCGGGGGAGGGGCCGTTGCCCTTCTGCCTGGGGGCCCACACCGGCTTCCGCTGTCCCCTGGAGGCGGGGGAGCGGTTCGAGGACTACGAGCTAGTGTTCCCCGAGCGGGAGAGCTGTCCCACCCTGCTGCTGCGGGACGGATTGCTGGACCGGCCGGCGGCCCTGCCCTGCCTGGAGGACACCGACACCCTGCCCCTGGACTACCGCTGGTTTGACGCGCTGGACACCCTGATCTTCGAGGGCCTGCGCTCTCGCTCCGTCGCCCTGCGCAGCCGCAAAAGCGGCAGAGGGGTGCGGGTGTCCTTCGACGGCTTCCCCATGCTGGCCTTCTGGACCATGCCGGGGAAGAAGGCCCCCTACCTGTGCATTGAGCCGTGGCACGGCTGCGCCGCCGGGACGGCGGAGGGGCCGGAATTCACCGATAAAGCCCACTGCATCGTCCTGGCCCCCGGCGAGAGCCGCACCCTGGCCTACCGGGCGGACACCCTGTGAGCTAGTATTCCCGCAAAAAAGCGCGGACCGTACAACGGTCCGCGCTTTTTTTGTCAGGAGAGGCCCTCGCCCATGCCGAGGGTGAAGTACAGGATGACCACGATGACCAGAGGGGCCAGAAAGCGCACCGCGAAGGCCCAGGGCTTCTGCATCCGCCGGAGGCCGTGCTCGCCGGCGATTTACTGCCCGGCGGCTTTGGTGCCCCACACCCAGCCCACAAAGAGGCAGAAGCACAGCGCCCCCAGAGGGATCATCAGATTGTCGGTGAACTTCTCCATCACCGCGTTCATTGGGAGCATCTGCAGCCCGTTTTTGAAGTCGAACCAGGGCAGGTTGATGCCCCGCCCGGCGGACTGGGAGAGGGAGTAGCCCGCGCTGAGCAGCGCCATGGGCGCCGACAGGCCGATGGCCGCCCTGGCCCGGGAGAGGTGGAATTCCTCGGTGAGAAAGGCCACCAGGGTGTCCAGCGCGCAGATCCAGCCGGCGCTTTTGGCCAGGTTCTCCGACTTGGGCACGTAGGAGCCGTAGGTCACCATGATGCCCATGCCCACGGACAGGGAGAAAAAGGACTGTCCCAATGCGCCCACCAGGGTGTCGCCGCTGAGCCTGGCAGGGTCGATTCCGAACAGGAAGCGCAGGCCCTCCCCCGCGCCGGGTCGGGTGACTGAGTAGACCACCAGGCCCGCCAGCAGCAGGAAGAGCAGGGGCATAAGGACCTTGCTCACCTTTTCAATGCCCTGGGACACGCCCCGCACCACCACTACGATGCACAGCACCAGAAAGCCCAGGCCCCACAGCAGGGGCTCCACCGGACGGGCACTGAAGGTGGAGAAGTAGTCGGCATAGGCGCCCGGCCCGGCGCCGAAGTGGGCACCGGCGGCGTAGATCTGGACATACTTGAGCACCCAGCCCCCCACCACACAGTAGTAGGACAGGATGACGATGCCGATGTATCCCGCGAACCGCCACCGGGAGTTCAAAGTGCGGAAGGCCCCCACCACATTCTTCTGGGTGGCCCGGCCGATGGACAGCTCCGCCAGCATGACCGGAAAGCCCACCAGGAACACGATCAGCAGATAACACAGCAGGAAGGCGCCGCCGCCGTAGGTGCCCACCTTGCCGGGAAATTTCCAGATGTTGCCCAGGCCCACCGCAGAGCCGGCTGCGGCCAGGATGAAGCCCAGGTTGGAGGCCCACTGGTGCCTCTTTTCCGTCATAAATCCATTCCTCCTCATTCCAACAGAATCCGATCTACTATACCGCAGAATTCGTCTTTTTTCAAGGGAAATGTCCGCCCGGGGCGGACGCACCCTTTTCCGGCGCGGGAATACGATGGGAGTAGTCACGTTGAAGGGAGGCGCATTCCATGCGGAATGAACTGAATTTGTGGGTGGCGGGGGGCGATATGAGGCAGGCCAAGCTGGCCGAGCTGCTGGCCGCAGACGGGCACACGGTGCACGCCTATGCGCTGGAGCGGCTGGGCGCGCTGGACGGGGTGGAGATGGAGGAGAGCCTGGAGGGGGCCGCCCTGGCGGACTGTGTGGTGCTCCCCCTGCCGGCGGCGGGGGGGGGCAGCCTGCTCAACGCGCCCCTGTCCGGGCGGAAGCACCCCCTGGCCCTGGTGCTGGACGCTTTGCGGCCGGGGCAGGTGATCTGCGCCGGTATGGTGGGCCCCCAGACGGCGGCGCTGGCGGCGGACCGGGGACTCACACTCCACGACTACTTTGCCCGGGAGGAACTGGCGGTGGCCAATGCGGTGCCCACCGCCTTGCCGGTAGGACACTATCCCGCCCGCCGGGAACACACAGCCCCGCCCCTGGCCATGCCGGGGGCGGGGCTGAACTGTTAGCCGGCGGAAGGCTCCTGGGCGTCAGCGTAGCGGGTGTCGATGGAGGTGAAGTAGCTCTGGACAAAGGCGCGGAAGCACTGGCCCAGCTCCGTCAGGGGACGGCGCTTGTTATAGGCGATGCCCCAGTAGGCGGTGGGCGCGCCGTCGGCATACTCCCGGAACACCAGGTCGGGGTGTTTGCCCTGAAGAGAGAGCTCCTTGTACTTGACGGCGGGGACAATGGAGACACAGTTGTTGGACTCCACCAGGGAGGTGAGAAGGTCCAGGTGCCGTACGTCGTAGTCGATGATGGGAGTCAGGCCGAACTTGCTGTTCTCCGCGGCGCAGAAGGTCTCCTTGTTGACCCGGGAGCCGTCGATGGCCAGGTGTACCCCTGCCAGCTCCCGGTGGGCTACCGCAGGCAGGGCGGCCAGTGGATGCTCCCGGCGCATGAGCATGCCGAAGTTGCACGCATAGATGCGCTCATAGACCACCTCTTCCGACGGGGGCGGGAGCACCGTCATGGCCAGATCCACCTCGCACCGGTCCAGCAGACTGGTGACGTTGGGCAGGTCGGCCCGCTGGTGGATCAGGTTGACCTCGGGGTGCTCCAGCAGAAAATGCTCCAGGAGGGTGATGTCGTCCGTCATGCAGACGATGGAGAGGGGCTCGGGCCGTCCGCTGTGCTGGTTCCGCACAGCCTGGACGCCGGCGTCCAGGAGTGAAACGGCCTGCTCCACGCTTTTCAGCAGCAGCTCGCCGTTCTGATTGAGGGCGATCTTGCCCCGCCGCCGCTCAAAGAGGGGGACGCCCACCTCCTCCTCCAACCGGGAGATGCTGGTGCTCAGATTGGGCTGGGAGACGAACAAGGTCTCGGCGGCCTTGGACATATTGCCCAGCTTGGCTACGGCGATGAAGTATCTCAACTGTGAAAGTTCCATGCCAACTTCCCTCCCGGTAAGTATATAAATTGCTTATACCGTTCTAAAGATTATATATTTTTCAAACGCGGCTGTAAAGGATATACTGGGCCTGCGTTAAAAAAATCACAAAAAGGAGAGGACGCGGAAAGGAAAGGGGCGGTTCAGGACTATACGGCGCGGCGCACTCAATTCATGAAATGACGGGCGGGCATCCGCTCCCCACTCAGGAGGATTGCGTATTATGAGAGAAAAAAGAGGATTTGGACCCTGGGGCTGGTTATTGCTGATCTTTGGGCTGCTGGTGTTTTTCAGCAATGGCGGCTTCTTTGCAGACGGAACCAACATCATTTCTCCCGCTGTGGCGGAACGGCTGAACGTGGATCAAAGCATCATCCTGACCATGAACTCCGTGGCCGGCATCGTCGGCGTGCTGATCGCCGTCGCAGCAGGGCAGGTGAACCAGCGCATCGGCCCCAGCAAAGTGGCCGCCGGCTGCCTCATTCTGGCGGGCTTGGGCCATATCGCGGCCTGCAACGCCGTCAATGTCCCCATGTACTTAATCGCCATGTGCTTTGTGGGCGGCGGCCTCAGCTCCGGCTCCTTTGTGGGTGTGGGTACTCTGGTGGCCATGTGGTTCCCCAAGAGACAGGGACAGGCCATGAGCATCGTGGCAATGGGCTCCAACTTTGGAACCATGCTCTTTGTCCCGCTGCTCAACGTCCTGGCGGGCTCGATCGGCATGCCCATGGGCTCTGTGATCTGCGGCGGCGTGGCCGCCGTGGTGGGTGTGATCGGCATGGCGCTTCTGCGCGATACCCCCAAGGAGCGGGGCCTCTATCCCGATAACGTCACCGAGGCCGAGTTTAAGGCCAACTACTCCTCCGCGCCCCCCGAGCTGGACAACTCCGGCTGGACCACCGGCAAGCTGCTGCGCACCAAGGAGACCTGGCTGTGCGCTCTGTCCACCGGCTTTCTGATGCTGGCCCAGATGGGCATCATGACCCAGCTGGTGGCCCGCAACATTGAGGTGGGCATTGCCCCCGATCTGGCGGTCAGTGTTATGAGCGCTATCGCCGTCATCGGAATTATTGGCGCGGTCATCTTCGGCCGCATCCTGTTCAGGCTGGGCATCAAGAAGGCCGGCGTGCTCACCGGCGTGCTGTATATTGTGGCCATGCTCTTCAACATCAGCGGCGTGATGCCTCTGGTGTGGGTGTCCCTGGTGGTTATCGGCTTCCTGGGCGCCGCAGCCCCCGCCCTGATGAACTCCGTCCCCGGCTCTGTGTTCGGCCGGGTGGGCTACGCCAAGGTCAACAGCGTGGTGTTCCCCCTGACCAACATCATCTTCATGTGCAACTTCGCCGTCAACGGCCTCATCAAGAAGCTGTTTAACAGCCTGAGCGTGGCTTACATCGTGTTTGCCGGGCTGGCGTTCCTTTCGATTCTGCTGATTCTCGCCCTGCAGGATCACAAGTATGACCAGGATTACATGGCCGCGCACAAGCAGTAAGCGGCCGGGCCCATAAATAGTCAATCTTTAGAAGGAGGTAAACGCAATGAGCAAGAAGTCCCTTGTGGCGCTGGCTCATGGCCTGGACGTGCAGGAGAATGTCACCCGCGTCTTTGACATGATGGGCGGCGCTGCCAAAATGATCGAGCCCAACTCCACCGTTGTGCTCAAGCCAAACGCGGGGCACGCGGCTCCCCCGGAGTTCGCCGTGTGCACCCACCCCGAGACCGTCCGCGCCGTCATCCATGAGGTAAAAAAGGCCAACCCCAAGCGCATTGTCATCGCCGAGGCCGCCGCCGTGGGCTGCGACACCGACGAGTGCTATGAGGCCTGCGGCATCGCCGCCGTCGCCCGGGAGGAGGGCGTCGAGCTGGTGGACATCAAGAAGGACAAGGATCTCATCAATGTAGCCGTGCGGGGCTACCGCTCCAACATCAGCCACGTCAAGCTGCCCCGCCTGCTGCTGGAGGCCGAGCACATCATCAACCTGCCCATCCTCAAGGCCCACGCCAGCATGGTGTTCTCCGGCGCGCTGAAGAACATCAAGGGCGTGGTGCAGGATCAGGTCCATGTTCAGATGCACCAGCAGAACCTGACCATGGCCATGATGGACGTGTGGTGGGCCTGCCGCGCCGACATCAACATCATGGACGTGATGCACGCCGCCAGCGGCTACTCTCCCCACACCCCCGTGCCCATCGAGGTGGACTGCATCATGGGCTCCTATGACCCCGTGGCGCTGGACCGCATCGCCTGCGAGCTGGTGGGCATTGATCCCGACGGCGTGGACTACTTCCGCGTGGCCCAGGAGGCCGGCCTGGGCACCACCAACCGCGACGACATCGAGGTGGTGGGCGACAAGGTGGCCGACTGCTACAAGAAGATGTGGGTCCCCTACCTGGAGGACATCCGCAACCGCTGGCCCGAGTATGAGGTCCACTGTGAGGGCGCCTGCTCCAGCTGTCAGGCCCTGCTGACCCTCAACATGGAGACGCTGAAGGCCATCGGCGTCTATGATGACAACACCGACATGGTGGTGGTGGCCGGCGGCCGGAACACCCTTTCCCCCGATACCCCGGACGAGAAGATCCTGCTCCACGGCAACTGCGCCCGCAAGCACCTGAAGGAGCATCCCAACGCCTTCTTCCTCCAGGGGTGCCCCCCTGGAGAGGGCTCCCTCTACATGTCCGTGCTGCGCAAGGAGGCCATGACCGGCAAGCCCGAGCAGATGCACTGGATCCGCGAGCGGATGGAGATCGACGCCCCCGCTTGGCGCTCCTACGTGGAAAAAGAGGCGGAGAAGTTCTATGGATCAGACGATAAGTAAGGGCTTTGTCTTTCTGGAAAACGCCCCAGAGCTGATGCGCCTGCTGGAGGACATCTTCACCGACGACTTCATGCAGGAGTATACCCGCTTTGAGAGCTTTGAGGGCTTCCGGTATTCCAGCGCCGTGATGGTCAACTGGAAGGCGGATACCCTGATCTACGCCCCGCCGCTGCTGGACGCCTTTGTGAAAGAGAGCACCGACTTCGCCACCTGGGACGAGATGGTGCGCTCCGCCACCGGCCTGCGCTACCGCAGATAACGCCTGTCCGCGGCTTTTCAGCACAGCCTGCGAGACCCCTCCGGGCCTCTACCGGACGACCCTTCGGAATGCTGAACCAGAACGAGGCCGCCAGACGCTTGTCCCCACAACGCCTGGCGGCTCGCCATATCCCGGCTGGGGCGGAGCAACGCCCCGCCGGGACACCTGCCACCCCGGCAATAAGGAGATATGTCATTATGAAGGTTGCAGATATCAAGCGCGCCGCCTGCGTGGGCGGCGGCGTGATCGGCTCCAGCTGGGCCATCCAGTTCGCCATGCGCGGGCTGGCCGTGACCCTGTACGACATCAACGACGAACAGCTCAAAAGGAGCGAGGCCCAGATGCACAAGAGCCTGGACGCTCTGGAGCAATTTAACGCCATTACCCCGGAGCGCCGGGGGGAGATCGTGGCGGCCATCCGCCTGACCACCTCCATGGAGGAGGCCGTGGCGGACGCCCAGTTCATCCAGGAGAGCGGCCCGGAGCGCCTGGAGATCAAGCAGTCCATTCTGGCCCAGGTGGAGGCCTGCGCCGCGGCGGACGCCCTCTACGCCAGCTCCACCTCCGGCCTGCTCATCTCCGACATTGCCGCCAAGGCGGCCCACCCGGAGCGCTGCGTGGGGGCCCACCCCTACAATCCGCCCCACCTCATCCCCCTGGTGGAGCTGACCTCTGGCGACAAGACCGACCCCGCCCTGCTCCGGCTGGCCTACGACTTCTACCAGTCCATCGGCAAGGAGGCCGTCCTCCTGCGCCGGGAGTGCCCCGGCTTCATCGCCAACCGGCTCCAGCTGGCCCTCTACCGGGAGGTACAGGATCTGGTGATGCGGGGGGTGTGCTCCGTGGAGGACGCGGACAAGGCCCTGGTCTACGGCCCCGGCCTGCGCTGGGCCATCTTCGGCCACAACATGATCATGCAGCTGGGCAACCCCGGCGGCCTGACCGGCATGGTGAATATGCTGGGCAACTCCGGCGACCGCTGGCTGGCCGACATGGCCTCCTGGACCCACCAGCCCGACAACTGGGCCGAGGTGGCCCAGCCCGGCGTGGATGAGGAGATGAAGCACTTCCCCGACCACATCGGCCACACCAACGAGGCGTGCGCGGCCTACCGCGACCAGATGCTCATTGAGCTGCTCAAGCTCCACAAGAAGCTGTAAAGGAGGAAACCGGGTGACCGCCAATACGACCGCATCCGTCCGGGCCTTCGCCGACCGCCGCTGGCTGTGCCTGATTTCCGCCATGGTGATCTGCGTGTGCGCCGGCTTCGGCTACGCCTGGAGCGTGCTCCAGACCCCCATCATCGCCCGGTTTGGCTGGGCCGACTCCGGGGTGGCCCTGGCCTACACCATCACGGTGGTGTGCTCCACCATGGCCCCCCTCCTCTTCGGCGGGCTAATCCGCCGCATGTCCAGCCGCCTTTGCGTGGCCGTGGGGGCCGTCCTCTTTGGCGCCGGCCTCTTCGCCGCCGGCCTGATGAGCCAGCTCTGGCAGCTCTACCTGTTCTACGGCGTGATTTCCGGCCTGGGGGTGGGCTTCATCTATCCCAGCATGATGGCCTATGTGGTGCGCCTCTTTCCCGACCGCTCCGGCATGGCCTCCGGCCTGGGCACCGCTGCCTACGGCTCCGGCGCCATCCTGTGGGCCCCCACCGCCGCCG
>UMFN01008117.1_pt1 | contig 12772 bp, 10 predicted proteins | sample 1965021 | NCBI WGS metagenome assembly UMFN01 (sample SAMEA4836047, study PRJEB28245) | human gut metagenome | biome: gut microbiome; material: fecal sample | place: Denmark | collected 2008
ATCAATATGGGGAGATTGCCCCACAACAGGAAAAGGCTTTGGAAGGAATGTATACAGAAGGTGCATACCTTGGTTACTCAATTTGTTGGTTCAAGGGATGTTGATTTTTGTAATGACAGAGAATGGAGTTGAAAAAGCACGTTTTTATCACGATATATCTCAGTGCGAAAAAATTGTATGTGAGCTAGAAGAAAATGTCTTACAAATTAATAAAGAAGGGATTGTAGAAGACACAGATATGGGACAAAATATGTCTATCAGTGGACCTATAAGGATTATTCAATGGGATGAGAAGCAATATGTATGGTTTTATACCTCAAGTTTGCTAAGTGGAGAATCTACAGGATATTTCCATCAAATAGACATATCACAACAGAATAAGGACACTATTTATGAAGTGAATCTGTTCATGCAAACATCATATATACAAAGGGAACCGTCCGATGTATTTCAGACATTGCAACAGAGCTCCGCAGAAGTCAGCAAGGAAAAGATTGCACATGGAATGAAAGAAACCGATCCGGGTGTATTTGCATCTGTTTTAACGGAAAGCGTGCAGAAGAGCATTGATAAGAACAGCTATGGAGATCCGGTGACGGTAACTGTAAAAGTGGAAAAGAATCATTCTAGGACGTATGAGCTGTCTGAAACCGAAAGAAGCAAGCTGGAGACAGCGATGTTTCCAACAGAATAACTGAATATGGAAAAAGTGGACTGCCGGGGGTAAAATCCTGGCAGTTTTTATATCAAAGTATGCAAGATAAACTGCCAGTGGCAGGGTCTATGTATCGCCATGCGTTCGGAAGGAGCTGCCAGTGACAGCTCCTGTAGATGAAGGCTCTGAAAATGATTTAGAGAATGCAAGATAATTCCGAAGGGACGAAAGAAGGTGAAAAATTATTTGGATATTAACGGACTTAGAAGAAATGTCGAAAGATGTCGGATAATGCGAAAAATGACTGTTAAGTGACTGTTATATAACATAGTTTTGACAGCCTTTTTTTATATACTTTTCTTTGTGGTGTTTTAAGGAAAGACATAGCAAGGAGAAGAATTATATTTGTATCAAAGAAAGTGCTTAAGACAACAAAATGGGAATAAAAAGCAAAGTGTTGTGATCGAACTGGTTGCAGCACTTTTTTATTCGACATTTTTCGAGAATCGTGGGACACCACATATCCGATCACCGCCATACTTCGATTTGATTTCTATACCAAAAATCAGATCGGAGGAAAGATAAATGGCTTATAACAAGACAAGTGAAGAACGAAAGTGGAATTATTGGAAAGAACAGGAAGAAAAGAAACTGCGTGAACTGGGAATGGAAGAAGAGAAGATCCAAAAGCTGCGTCAGATGGACCGGGAAGATTTTCTGGAAGAGCGCAGATACCGGGAACATCTGGATGAAACGATGCAGGATATGGATTCCATAAAAGAAAAGGACAGCGAGCTGTTTGCAAGGGATGTAAAGGAGCTTCTGGATCACATAGGTGATAAGCGAATCTATGAACTATTGAAAGAAACGGAGCACAGACACTGGAAATCCTCTTACTCAGTACATGGGGATATTCTGGAAGAGAAGTTGCTAAGATTATGGGAATGGCAGAACAGACGATTTATACCAAAAGAAACCGTTTGAGAAAAAAATTAAAAAATTTATCAAAAATTGAATAATTATGGCGTTTTTCGTCGGCTATTTAATAGGCAGGTAAATTTTGCCAGTGTACTTTGATAATCTCATACCAGCATTACAGGTACGTTCCCGTAAGTAGAAGCGTGGCAGGAAGACGCGAGGACAGATGAAAAGGGCATGGAAGAAATCAGACCAGCAAGTGAGGGGCAGAGTTCTTTTGTGGCGTTTTTGTTTCGAGCGAATCATCTTTAACTAAAACAAGATCATGGCGGTCTTTTGCGAAGATCACTTACGAGGGGATAATGATACATAGGAACTGCCAGTGAGCAGGGGATGGACTTTGGGTTGTAATCAGCAAGACCTTTAGAAGATCCATGAGCGGTGCGATGCCAAGCATCCGCCTGTAATGTTCCCGTAAGGCAAAGGGGGAGTCGAGGACAAATACAATGCCAAAAATCAAAAGTATAAGAAATCAAGGAAGAATGTGTCGTTGATATCAGATACATGCGGCTGTAGGGAGTTATTCCTTTACAGCCGTATTGATGTGGTATCAGCAGACATATCAGGTAACAAACTATGTATTACAGAAAAGAGTATTTGACAAGGGCGCATCGGGAGATTGATACGATTTTCCGGGTGCTGTTCCCGGAACATGGAATGGCAGTAAGGAAAGAACAGATTCTGTTATGCCATGAAATGCTGGATAACCTGCTGGGAAGAAATATAGCACTGTGTGACGCAGGTGTCGGTATCGGGAAAACGTATGCCTATCTGGTGGCTTGTGTTCTGATGAGAAAGTATTCTCTTCTTGCAGACGGATATTCCCCATACGAACAGCGTCCGGTTGTGATATCTACTTCCAGCATTGCACTCCAGAAAGCAATTCTTACGGAATATATCCCTTTTCTCTCCCGGATTCTTCAGGAGAACGGGACAATTCAGGCGCCGATCAAAGCTGTCATCCGAAAGGGAAAAGAGCATTTTGTCTGTGATGAGAGATTAGCGCAACGAATCGTTGCAATCAAAGAGAAAAATAAAAATGCATTGCAGAAAGAAGCACTGCTGTCGCTGAAAGAACACTACGATATGGATGAAGTGTCCGGATTAAGTGGATTTGACAGAAGGCTGGTAAGCGTACCAAAGTTCTGCTCAAGGGAATGCCCGAAAAAAAGTTCCTGCAGGTATCAGCAGTATCTGGAACATTCCAGAGATGATGAAATGTTCATCCAGATCTGCAACCATAATTATCTGCTGGCAGATGGCTATCATAGACTGCAGGATTACCGCCCGTTATTAAAAGACTATCGGGCATTGATCGTAGATGAAGCACACAAACTGCCGGATGCGGCAAAGCAGATGTTCGGGAAGAGCCTGTGTTATGATGATATCCGGGAGATCTGCTTTTATCTTGGAAAAGAATATCAGGGCCCGGAGATAAGAAAACTGTCTGGGACGATCCGGATGGTGCTGGATGTGATAGGAGAAAACCATAGAACCAGATATGGGATAAAAGAAGAATTCCACATGACAGAAGAGTGTGCCATGTATTTATATGAAGGGATACAGACCATGAATAAGATCATAGAAAAATTAGAAAAGAAGATTCCGAAGTGGATCAGAAACAAGCTGGAAGAAACCAGAAGTGTGCTGGAATGCTTTTTCCATCAGGATAAGAAGTATGTGCTACATTTGAAACAGGATCAGGAACATCGGATCATATTGTGTGCCTCCAGCAGACGGATTCCACAGTATCTTGACCAGATGTTGTGGAGCAGAGGAATGGGAGCAATCCTGACGAGTGGAACATTGAAAACCGGACAGGGATTTTCCCATATCCGGAAGATGACAGGATTACAGAAAGTGCAGAGAGTTCGTGAATATGTGGCAGACTCTCCATTTGAATATCAGAGGAACTGTCTGTTATATCTGCCAAAAGATCTGAAAAAGTGCAGAAGAGGAAGTCAGGAAGAAACAGAGATGATAGCTGACCATATCCATTCGTTGATCTGTTCGACTTACGGACATACATTGGTGCTGTTCACATCCTATCACTTGATGGGAAATGTATATCAGATGTTGCGGGATGAGATCCCTTTCCCGATGATCGAGGTGTGGAGACATTCCCCGGAAGAAATCACGAGATTTAAACAGACAGACAATGCGGTTCTTTTCGCAGCTGGATCCTGCTGGGAAGGAGTAGACTTTCCCGGAGATATGGTATCTTCGTTAATTATTGTAAAGTTGCCGTTCGCTGTTCCAGATCCCATCAGTGAGGCTCAGAAGAAAGAATATGATTGTCTGAAAGACTACATTCAGGCAGTGGTCGTTCCGGATATGCAGAAAAAACTAAGACAGGGATTCGGACGTGCGCTCCGCACAGAGACAGACACTTGTGTCGTGTCCATTCTAGATGAGCGTGCAGGAGAAGAAGGAAGATACCATGAGGAAGTGATGTGCGCACTTCCGAAGTGTAAGATGACAAAAGACATCAAAGATGTCCAGCGTTTTATCAGAAACCGCAAAGGTGTGGAATATTACCTGTAAATGCTCGTGGATCTGCTACAATCACAGCAAATTTACGGCGAAATGTTTGGTGGTATTTCAAGGGCGTTTTCGGTGGGATTGTTGGTATTGATGAATAGCTATTTCGGCATGAAGTGGGTATACTGTGTATAGCGTTAGAGATTTAGAAGGAAGGTACTAATATGGAAAAATATATCGTAGAAATGCAGATGGATAAACAAGAAAAATTTTATTTTATTCGAGAAAACGAAAGCGGAGATATTGTATATTTACCTTCTAAATATCTAATGCATAAGAAAAGGTCAAAGATATCACCGAATACCATACGAAGAAGTGCCTTTGCATTATCTTATTATTTGAATTTTCTGGATGAAAAGCAACTTTGTTTGGATGATATTTATCAAATGAAATATATTGAACAGCATGAACATTTTACAGATTTCCTGATTTGGTTAAAAGCTGGTATGCATAGCAGGGAAGATTATTTAAAACTTCCTAATAATGAGACATGCAATGCATATTTAAAAGAAGTATTCAGATTTTATTCCTTTATGGAGCAGGAAAACAAGCATTCGGAAAGCTTGAAGGTATTATCAGATACGCAAATGATTGTGCGAAATTCCATCGGTATCAGAAAAGTATTGAATAGGAAGAGTTTTCGAGGATATTTAAAAGAAAAAGGACATCAAGGAAAAACCATTGAGCAGGACAAGATTGTAGTGTTGTTGCAAGAATGTGCAAACAGCCGCGATCAGGTTCTGCTTTTATTATTAGCAGAAACAGGCTTTAGAATAGGGGAACTCTTAGGTGTACGATACGCAGAGGATATAGACTATGAGAAACATATAATATATGTCAACTTTCGAGATGATAATGAGAATGGGGCAAGAGCTAAAAACGCAGAACTTCGAAGAGCCAAAATCAGCGACGCAACATTTGATATTTTAATGTTTTATATTGAAGACTATAAGGAACTGATTATAGGACAGGAATATTTATTTATTAATGTCTCAGGTGATTACGTTGGAAAGCCTTTTAAGGGAAGTGGAGTATATGCCATGTTACGCAGATTGGAGAGAAAGACGGGAATTAAAGCATCTCCACATATGCTCCGGCATTATTTTGCAAATGCAAGACGAAAAGATGGATGGAAATTAGAAATGATTAGTCAAGCACTCGGGCATCGGAATATCGAAACGACTATGAAATATCTGAATATAACAGAGGATGAACTAATAGAAGTCAGTGATGCTTTTTATAACAGGCATCAAGCAATGTATGGTGTTCAGAATTTGTTATAAAAAAGAGGAGGCGATCAAGTGTCTGCAATTCGATTGCTACAAGCAGAACGCAAGGAAGAGATACAGCATCTTCACAGGCAGTTTATGTCAGGCGGAATATTGCAGAGAGAATTATGGGAAGAAGCAGAGAAATTCCTTATCCAAAGAGAAATCTATGATGTGATTTTAGCAGAAGAACAAGATTTGCGGGAATACAAACAAACTTTGTTGGATAGTGGGAATTATACGAAAAAGCAGGTGAAAGAGCAGTCATCCGCATTACGGAAGATACAGAAGTATTGGATAGAAACAGAATATGGAGAGCTACTCTTAGAAATCCGAGAAAGCCAAGTGTCAGATGAGGCATTGAAGGGAAACATCAAACGGTTTCTAATCCGGCAGGGAATACATCATATCAAAGAGATTGATTATACGGTACGAAGCCGTTATGAAGCAGAACTGAAAAAAATGTGGGATGAAGCGAGTGTGATGAGATATTTAAAGGTTTTCGATCATATCAAGCAGTATAGTATCCAAAAAGAAATAGAAAGTCTGCCGGGAAGAATCGAACACCGGAGGAAATATCAAGCACAGGTTGTATTCCTGCCATACTTACCAGATTTGGAGTTGGTTAAGGATTTTGAATATGTCCGAGATAAACAGGAACTGGTGTGGGATTTTTTTAGAAGAGCATCTGAAAAATTAAAAAAGCAGGTTTTTCTACTATTGAATTATATTCTAGATAATTTGTATCGAGACGATCCCAAAGAGAGAAGAGTTCGCTATTTATTGCCATTACACTGGTTATATGATTTTTGTGTGGAGGAAGAGATTGATGATCTGGAAGGATTGGAATTAGAACAGATCCAACGATTTGAGAAAATCGTGGAACAGAAAGTGGTCAATGTGAAAAACTCTATGCAGATTATTGACAATAGTCGGAAAATCTTATTTTTAACAGCACCAGAAATTCATTGGCATGCCAATGTGTGGTATATGGAACGCTTTCACCTGTTAGAAGATCGGCTTAACCCAAGCAATCCAGTACAGCGATTGAGTTTTATAGAAGTGACTAACAAAAAGAATCGAGAATTGTTACAGGAATATGCCAAATATCATGTTGGAATTGGTGGACTGACGATAGCAAATATCCGAGGACAACTATATGAGGTAAAAAGACTTCTGGAATATTTTAAGGAAGAAGAATCCATTTGTCAGGTAGATGAAAATCAATTGGATGACTATTTTAGGAAACTGGAAGAAAAGGATACCAAAGATGATACATTCAATAAAAGAATTGTGCATTATATAAAATTTTATCAGTTTTTAAATGTCCGAGGATATATGAAGGAGATACCCTTTAAACCGGAGTATTACCTTAAAAAGACATATCCAGAGCATCATGACAGAACGGTGGAAGAAAAAGTTTATATGGAAATCCTGCATAAGCTGTATGCATTTCCGCTAGTTCCAAGATTGATATTTTTACACTTGTGGTGTACTGGATTGAGAATCAGCGAAGTGTGTACGTTAAAAGGGGATGCATATTACTGGGATGGAGAAGATGCATGGTTGAAAGTCTATCAGATCAAGATGAAGGCAGATAAAATGATACCAATACCGCTTGTGATGTATAGAATCATGCGTAAGTATATTGAGCGTGAACACATTCGTCCGAAAGATTATATCTTTAAAGGGAAGGATGGTGGAGCGTACCGGGGAACAACATTCCGACAAGAGTTTCAGCAATACTGTGATAAGAATGGAATTGCAGATGGCAGTTATATCTTCAAAACCCATGACTATAGGCATACGCTGGCCACCCAATTTTATGATGAGGATGTTTCTATACAGACAATCCGAGATTATTTAGGACATTTTTCCGAAGAGATGACAAAACAGTATGTAGACTTCATGCCAAAGAGAATTGAAAAAGCAAGTGATACTTACTTTAAGAAACCGGAAAATGACTTGGCTTCTACCATTAAAGCTAAGAAGCGTGGTGAAAGAAAATGAAAAAAAGAATTTACATATATGAGCTGGACTGCTGCAAGGTAGCATCCGAAGAGCAGATTCAGAGAATGCGTATCAGCCCGGAACGGTATTTTAATCTGGAAGGATTGCCATCAGAAGAACTTGCCGAAAAGTTGGAAGAATTTATATGGGAAAGAGGAAAAATGCTCGCACCGTCCAGCATGGCAAGTGAAGTGACCTATTATAATAATATTCGGGAATTTCTGATTGATCGGAAAATACAAAGCCTTGATGCCAGAGAAGAAGAAAAAATCATCCGTATGTTAAAAGGATGGATGCTGGAACGAGGATATGCTTTATCAAGCAAAAAATATCGGCCTGCATATGACAAAATAGGAATTGAAAGTCCTGGCATTGTAAGGCATATGAAAAAAATCTTGAAGTTTCTGGAAGAAGAGGATGACAGGGATGAGCAGGAAAAAGATATCTGGACTCTTAAAAACTTCGATTTTCCTATTTATGGAAATCCAATCAAGAATACGGAAACGATTAACTTTACTAAAATTGTACAGCCAGATATTCGGGAAGAAGTAAAAAAAGTAATTTTTATGCATTTAAAATATTCCCCTTTAGGAACGATTCATAGTGAAATAGCTGCAGTAAAGCGGTTCTCAAAATTTCTTAAAAGAAAACATTTGGACATTCAATCGCTGCAGGATCTGGAACGGATGCATATAGAAGAGTATCTGATATATCTTCAGACGGAAGCACATGACCGGAAAAATTATAGATCTGACCTATATGCACTACGAAGGGTAATAGAAGATGTTGGGAATTTATATGAACGACAGTACATGAGCGAATTATTTCTGAGTAATGATTTCCCAAGTACACCAAGGCATGTATTCAAATTTTACTCAGATGCGGAAATCAAAAGATTAAACGAACACATTTTCAAAATGGATGAGCAGATATGTAGGGCACTGATTATCCATCAATTACTGGGAACGAGGATTTCAGATACGCTGACCTTAAAGACAGACTGCCTAAGCATGCGGAATAATCGATATTTTATAAGGATTGATCAGGTGAAGTCAGTCACCTATGAAAAAGCCATCAGTGAAGAAGTGGCACAACTGATTATGAAAGCAATTGATTATACAAAGGAACGGTATGGAGAAACAACTTACATTTTTACAAAAAAAGAGGATCCAACTAGGCCTTATCAATATAGCATGATTCAAAATCGGATTATGACAATGATCCGCCAGGAAGATATCCGGGATGATAATGGAGAGTTTCTGAAGTTTGGAACCCATATTTTCCGACATTGTTATGGAAAGAAATTGACAGAAATGCATGTGGATGACTGGATGATAGCTAAGCTACTGGGGCATACCTCCATATATTCGGTACATCATTATCGAAAAATTGGCAATAAACTGATGGCAGATGAAACGAGAGCTGCAAGAGAAAAAATGGACATGATCCTATTAGATATCATAGAAGGATGGGATGATTATGAAATATGATAAGATGGTAGCGATTACGCAGGCTGAGAGTCAGAGGAAGATGAATATTGCAAAAAATACAATATCTGATATGCTTAAAAATATGGAAAGAATTACCGTAGCAGAGCTGGTAAAAAGAACTGGGCTTTCTAGAGGATTTTTTTATAAAAATGAGCTTATCAGAAGAGAAATGGATGACGCAATACATAGACAGGAAGCAATTTTTAAGAATAGACATCCGGTTGCAATGGACAGAAAACTTGAAAATTCAGTAATTGAGTTGAAAATTGAATTGTTAAAAGCCAAAGCAGAGAACGAGAAATTAGCAGAACAAAATCAGGAATTGAAAAGAAAAAATGAACTGTTGCAGCAAGAACTAGAGAAATTGAATAAACGGGTCAGTAGGAAAGAAATTTCTGTTCTAAAAAAATTGTGAGAATGGTGTGGTACAAGTTTTTTGAGAGGACGATAATCTATGAAATACGATAAAATGGTCGAATGTAGTTTGGAACGTAGCAAACAGAAGGTAGAAACCGCAAAACGGGAAATTCAAGAAATGTTGGAATCAAAAGAAAAAATAACAGTTGCTGCATTGATTCAAAAAACAGGATTTTCTAAAGGATTTTTTTATCGAAATGAAGAAATGCGCAGGGTGGTAAATGAAGCTATGCATCAACAGAGCGTAACGTATAATCCGAAACAGATTATTATTGATATGGCTATGGAAAGAACTTTAGTTAATGCAAAAACGACTATACAGGAATTGAAACTAAAAATAAAAAAATTGGAAAAAGAAAATGCAGAGTTGCGAGAAGAATTGGCAAGGGTAAGAAAAATATCTAAAGTATAAAAGGAAAAATTAAATATTTGAATTTGAATGATTCAAGGCAGAATGTACAGTAAAAAAAGCAAGTACATTCTGTCTTGTTTTGTATAGATATGAATAAATAAAAATACTGGCTACAAAATGCACACAACATACAAAAAGTGCAAAAAACAAAGAAAATAGACGAATGATACGTTTTGGTCTATATGGTTAAATCCAGTGTTTATAAGGCTTTTGAGGCATGAAAAAGACAGGGGCTAAATTTATGGTCGTCATTATCGGTCTGGTTATCATTTTTAAGAAACAGCTTAATGAACTTGTAACTAAAATATTTGAAAAAATAACGAATGAAAGTTCAGGAATCTAAAATAAAAATTTTATTTCAGAAATGAGTGTGTACAGAGATGAAAAAAATGGTAAAGGGAGAGATTACTGTGTTTCTAAGCCTGGTCTTTCTTCTGCTTCTTACTCTGGTTGGGGCTTTGCTGGAAAGTGCCTCGATCCAGCTGGCAAAGAATGAGAGAAGAGCAGACGCAGGCAGGGCAGTGGAATCTGTGTTTGCAGAATATCAGAAAGATCTTCTGGAGCGATATGGTATTTTTGCAATATAAGGCAGTTATGAATCCGGAACAATGTCTGAAGAAAATATTTTAAACCGACTGTCCTTTTACGGGGCAGAAAATATAGAAACAGAGATTGCGGCAATCCGTTATCTGACAGACCAGAATGGGAAAGAATTTCTGCGGCAGGCGGTTGAATACGAGAAAATGAAGACAGGAGCTGCGGCGATAGAGAATCTGACGGGAAAGGTATCCGAATGGAAGGAGCAGGAACTGAAAGCAAATGAATATGGGAAAGAGAATATAGAGACGAGTAAAGAACTTGACCAGATGCTGGAAAGTGAAAAAGAGGAACTTCCTGCAGAAAATAATCCATTGGCGGATATTGTGGATATACAGGCGCAAGCACTGTTAAATCTGGTCAGCCCGGAAGGATTTACGCTGTCATCGAAAGCTGTAAAGTCAGAAGAGACTGTATCGAACCGAAAGCTCAGGCAGGGATACGGAACCATGAAGGAAAAAGATAATGGAGCCGGAGATACCATTTTTTTCAATCTGTACCTTATAGATAAGTTTGGCAATGCTGCAAATAAGAAAAAGAATACGGTACTGGACTATGAGATGGAGTATTTGTTAGGAGGAAAGGCGAGCGACAAGGACAATCTGGAATATGTGATCGGGAGAATCCGAATCCTTCGATTTGCAGTGAATTATGGATATTTGCTGACCGATAAGGACATGCAAATGGAGGTAGATACCCTTGCAACGACACTGAGTGCGGTGTTTCTTTCACCGGAGATCGGACCTGTGATCAAGCATGCGCTGCTTCTTGCATGGGCTTATGGAGAAAGCCTTACGGATGTTAAGACGCTTCTGGCAGGGAAGAAGGTTCCGGCTGTAAAGAGTAAGGAGAGCTGGAATCTGACGCTGGATGGTCTGCTTGAACTGGCAAAGAACAGAAGTATTCCGGAAGGGAAGGAGACAGAAGAGGGAAATTCTTATGAGCAGTATCTGCAAATGATGCTGGTTTTAAAATCAAAGGAAGAACTGTCGATGAGAGCATTGGATCTGGTGGAAATGAATCTGCGATCCGGAATGGAGAAAACGTTTTTCCGGGCAGATGCCTGCGTATCAGGAGCAGACTTTGACATGACATGTTATCTGAGAAGAGGAATCCGGTATCAGTATCATATTTTATATCAATATCAGTAACAAAAAGTGAAAATGTTAGGAGGTGGATACAGGTGTCTTTTCTGAGGACAATCGAAATAATAAATAAAATTCCTTTGATGATGTATAGAAAAATATTGAATTACAAACACATATTTGATATTCGCAGAAAGGAGGAAGGATTTGATTTTCTACCTGATTTGATCGCCATATCTTGTGTCAAAGAAAAGGCATCTGTATCTGCCTCGGTAACAGTAGAAGCTGTACTTTGTGTTCCGTTGTTCCTATATGTGGCGGTGAGCCTGATCTGGATGCTGGAGCTCAGAAGCATCCAGTCTGCAGTAAGATGCGGACTGCAGAGTGCAGGAAAGCAGGTGGCAGAGAGTTTTGCAGAAATTCCGGTGCTGAACCCGATAAGTCTGCAGGCAGATCTTGTAAATGCGGTCGGGAAAGAAAGAATGGATCGAAGTATGATTGTTGGCGGAAGCGGAGGAGTCAGCTGTAAAAGATCCTGGGCGATACCGGGAATGGGAGTGCTGGAACTGACGGCAGAATATGAAGTAGAACTGCCGGTTCCTGTCTTTCATATTCCGGTACTGCATTATAAAGAAAAAATGAGGATGAAGACATGGACCGGTTATGTAAAGACCTACGAAGCAGGAATTGGAGATAATGAACTTGTATATGTGACAGAAACAGGGATCGTATATCACCGGAATTATCAGTGCACTTATCTGGAACCGTCCGTGCGCAGTGTTGCGAAAACACAGTTAGGGGAACTTAGAAACAGCAGTGGAGGAATTTATCATTTGTGTGAACGGTGTGGATGGATGCCGGGAAATGATGGCAACTGCTATGTCACAGATTACGGGGATCGTTATCATACTTCATTATCATGCAGCGGACTGAAGAGAAAAGTTTATACAGTTCCGCTGTCAGAAGTAAAAGGAAAAGGAGCATGTTCAAAATGTGGTGGAAAATAGCAAAATTGGCAGGATTATTTTTTTTAGGATTCGGAGCAGCACAGGATATAAAATATCAGAAAATCTCGACAGAATATCTGCTCGCAGGAAGCTGTGCGGCGATTCTGTACCGTGCGTTATTTGGACGGATGCATTGGAGTATATGGGTTGCCGGACTGGGATGTGGAATGGTATTTCTCATGATATCGAAATGGTCACAGGAGGGAATAGGGTACGGAGACAGCTGGATGATCCTGAATATGGGTATTTTTCTTGGGATCTGGAATCTGCTTGGAATGCTGATGCTTGCATTTCTTGTGGCTGCGATGGCAG